>Ga0105237_10007276_pt1 | contig 12144 bp, 10 predicted proteins | sample KBSC24metaG_FD_81520 | JGI IMG/M metagenome (GOLD analysis project Ga0105237, IMG submission 81520) | Corn rhizosphere microbial communities from Kellogg Biological Station, Michigan, USA - KBS C2-4 metaG | ecosystem: Host-associated > Plants > Roots > Rhizosphere > Soil | place: Michigan, USA...
CGGCTTTGTGGTAAACAACATCCACACCGTCGAGCGCACGATTGACGAGTTCGGCATCGCAAACGTCGCCTTGCAGGAACTCGGCCCGCGGATTGACGTACTGTGGACCACCGTCGCCATGCACTTGATCCACCAACGCGTCGAGAATTCTGACGCGATGGCCCCGTTCGATGAGTGCGTCAACGATATGAGAGCCGATGAATCCGGCGCCGCCGGTAACCAAAATGTTGCTCATGAAACCCCTTGAATGATCAGCCACAAAGAAGCACAAAAGAGAACTAGTTCTTCTTTATGGCTTTCTGAAATAAAGCAGTTAAACCCGAAACGCGGGCCGCGAACAGCGCCTCGTCGTCATCGTCACCGATTAAATTTCGTCGCAATAGGAAAAGGTCGGTTGAAGGCCCATTCGTACCCGCATCGGTTGTCAGAGCGCAAGTGTACGGAAGCTCGCGGGCCATCGCAACAACAGTCTCCGAATAGGCACCGTACGGAAACGCGAGCGGCATCGTTGCCTGCGACAAGTGTGTACCAATCTTCTGCTGTGAAAGGCGCAGTTCGTTGTCTACATCCGTCGCGGCTATTTGCGACAACTTGCGATGTGAACACGTGTGCGATCCGAACTCAACACCGTGCTCGTGCAGTTCTCGCACTTCCTCCCATGAGAGGAACGTCTCATCGTCGAGCTCGGACCAGCCGTTGCGACTGGTGTGACTCTCGGCTGGAATGCGATCGGTGATTAAGAAGACAGACGCCGGCATCTCGCGCGCGGCGAGTCGTGGTAGTGCACCTGTTAGAAAGTTTCGGTAGCCATCGTCGAACGTCAGGACCACAGATTTACGCGGCAGTGGCGCGTTCGTCCGGCGCGCCTCGAGGAATTTGGTGAGCGAGATCACTCGATAGTGCCGCCGCAGGTGGTCCAACTGTGCTTCAAAACGATCGGCGCGGATGTGCAGTCCGGCAGGGTCATTCGGATGGCGATTAAGACGTTCCGTGACGCCGTGATAACACAGGATGATTACGCGTTTACGATTCCACCACGCCGCAAGCCGCGTGAGCTGGAACTTGTGCAAAACTGTGAAGAAGATTCTCTTCATCGCTCATCCAGGTAGGATTTCCTACTTGCGATACCGGGCGACGTAGCCGTGGGCCCAGAAGGAGGTGAACGAGCCTCTCGCGGCGTGGAGCTTTTCGAATGGTAAGTTGAGCCGCATCGTCAAACCCGGCGCGACGCGCGTCAACGGATACGCAATAGGTGTGAAGTGATACTGCGAACGACCATCCGGCGTCAGGCCCGCGCGACGTGCAGCCGCGTCGAGCTCCTCAGGTTGCAAACGCAAACGCGGCAGATGATCGGCAGTCGCCGCCCCGAGTAACTTTGCCACTAAACGCACCGGCGCGGCTGCGGCGACAGTCACGCGGCTAACGTGCCAGCGCTTCGGCATCGTAATGATCGCCGTGCCACCCGGCTTCAGCACGCGTGCCATTTCTGCCATCGCGCGATCGGGAGTCTTCAAGTATTCAATCACCGCCATGCAGATCAAGTGGTCGTACGTCTCATCACGTGCGTCGATCGACTCAATATTTCCCACTCCAAAACTAACGTTGGGTAGGTGCCCAAACTTCTCACTCGCTTCACGCACCATCTCCGGCGACAGGTCGACACCATCAAACACCCCACCGCGCTCGAGCACGACTTCCGTCATCACACCCGGTCCACATCCGACGTCCAACACGCGACCGAGTTTCTCCGGCAATAGTTCCAACACGCGATTGCGACGTACGTGAAAGTGATAGTTGCGCCCGTCGAGAGAATCGTAAAGCCGCGACCAATCACCTTTGCTCGACATTTTGTCGAAGTGTTCGATGACGGCGCCCGCCTGGGCCGGTGAGTTTTGCGTTGCCATTGGTTATCTCGTGACTGATTCCCGGTAGATCCGCGTCAACGTCGCCGCTGACTGTTGTGGTTGAAACCTGCTGAGCGCTGACTCGCTGGCCGCGGCGCCGAGCCGTTCGCGTAGCTGTTGATCCTCTAATAACCGGCAAACAGCCGAGGCGATCGCCTCCGTGTCGCGCGGGGGCACGAGAATCCCGTCCTCGCCATCCGTAATGACTTCCGGAATCGGCCCCGCGGCGCTCGCCACACACGCACAACCCGCCGCCATCGCTTCAATCAGCGCAATGCCCAAACCTTCATACAGTGAAGGAAAGACAAACACATCGCAAGCTCGTAAAAAATCAATCACATCTCGACGCGTGCCGAGGAGGTGAAAGTGGTCCGACACTTTCAACTCAGTGGCTTCGCGTTGAAGTTGTGCATGCCAGGCCGGATCCGTAGTCGCTCCGATCGAAAGCAGTTGCGCTGACGGATAACGCTTAAGGATCGCCGGCAACGCTCGCAGCGCGTAAAGCAAGCCTTTCTGCGGCGACACTCGCGCAACGTTCAGCAGGATCAGACTATCGTCCGGCAAGCCACACTCACGCAACAGCTCAGCGCGACTCGCCTCCGGCGCGGTCTTGATCAAATCGACGTCGATCGGATTGTAGACTACTTCAATCGCATCCAGCGAAAACCCTAAATGAAGGTTTGCACTTTCTTTGACGTAGCGGCTGACGGCGATCATTCGCTTATTCCCCGCGTGGGCCGTCCAACGATCCAGCGCTCGCACGACTCGTCGCTTGAACAGACCGACGTCAGCGCCATCGGCCCATGCTTCAGCTTCGTGATCGGGATTATGAACAGAACTGATCACAGGCGTCTTCGTCAGCCGTCCCGCGATGCGACCGATCATGTTCGCCGCCCAGAGGTGGCTGTGAATCAGGTCCGGCTTGTTCTCGAGCAACCAGCTTCGCAGCGTGCGAATTCCTTTCGGGATGTCGCGGGGACTGTTGCAGTTCAAACACACAACCGGAACTCCCAACGCTTCGATCGGCTTCAACCAGTGCGTCGCGTGCGGATAGACGGTGATCACTGTGCTGCGAATGTGTTCGGGATCGAAATGTTTGATGTTGGTGTACAGGAGTCGCTCCGCACCACCGGGGCCCAGAGCCTCGATGAGATGAACGACGTGCAGCCCAGCCTGAGGTGAATTCATGACTGCGCTTTGCTGTGCTTGCCGTTCCGCGAACGCAGCAGATCCGTGTACAACTGATTCATCTTCGACATTTGCGCTTCATACGAACCAGTCGCACGGACGCGACGTTCCGCTTCGGACGATAAGCGCTCTGCCAGTGAAGTATCAAGCAACAGGCTGATAATCGCTTCGGCGACAGACTCGACCTTCGACGGATCTGCCATCAGCACAGTCTTCTCTTTTTCGATGTAGCGTGGATCGTAATCAGGTATGTCGCTGACGACCACCGGCGTTCCGCACGCCATCGACTCCAACACGGTCATCGGTGTGCCGTCGGTGCTGGGGATGGAAACTGTGACATCCGCGAGTCGATGGTAGTCAGCCATTTCTTCGTGCGGTATCGGACCAACAAACCGCGCGTTGTCTGCCGCGCCCGAATCGCTCAACGCCTTCCGCACGTCAGCTTCGTAAGCCTCTTTTCGCTCTTCCGCCGGTGCGGAAAAGAGAAAGTAAACGTTCGGCACTTTTTCACGGACCAGCCCCGCAGCGGCGGCGATCTGCGTGATGTTTGAGAGCGGGCGCATCAGTCGCGGACTAAACACGACTTTCGCATCGCGCGGCAGGTTCCACTTTTCGCGTAGATACTCCGGCTTCTCGCCGCGATGAAACCGTTGCAGATCGATCCCGCCGTGAATGACTTCGACAGGCGTGTCTTCGCGGCAGTACGGCCGGACAACGTCGGCCATCACTCGCGACCAGGAGGTAACAAGGTCTGTGCGGCGAAGTGTGAATGGCGTGAGCAGACGTTCGCGACCTCCGCGCGGTTGCCAGTCCGGCCCGTTAACGTCGCCGCCACCCATGACTGTGACGACGAGCGGGCGGAACCCACTCAGCGCGGCATACCAGGCGTTGCTACTGAGGAAATGACAATGCAGAACGTCGATCTTCTCGCGTCGCAGGAGATGCCGCAGTGAGCGCAGCTCTTCGATCGTGAGCCAGAAGCGCTTGAGGTGGAAATTTCCCATTGGCGGATGACAGCGAACGCCAACCTCCTCGAGCGCGCGAGTATGTTCCGGGGTCATGGGAGCGAATGAGACGAGGTGTACGTCGTTACCTCGCTCACTGAAGTAGCGAAGCCACCGAATGGTATGAATGTAGCGGCCGTCGGCGAGGTAGCAAATGCGCATAAATAATTATAGTTAAAGTCTGCCACGGATTACACTGATGAAACACACTGATACATCCATCAGTGTGTTTTCATCTGTGTAATCCGTGGCAGAGTTACGCGTTGGAGGCGCCGGCGCCCGAAATGCGCCACACGGAAAAGCTGCGAGGGGTTCGTCACGACCGTTCGCAACATCATCCCGAAGCCCCCGACGCGTTCTCCGGCGACCATACGACTAACAGCCAGTTCCATCTTTGCTGCCCCCAGCCTTCGACTCACGAGTGCAGCGTCTTCCCGCAGCTCGGGGTCTCGTTGCAGCGCCGCATTTAGTGTTCGAATCTGTTTGCGACACGTATCGATCGAATTGGCGAACCCGGAACACTGCCCGCCGTGTTCACGCCGGAGCGCGAGTGGTTCATTCCAATAATAGACTCCATAACCCGCACCGGCGACGCGCAGTGAGAGGTCGTAATCATCCATCGGAAAGATCGACTGATCGAAGTCGCCGATCTTTTGAAACACAGCTTTCGGCAACGTAAAACCGGGGAAAATGTGCGAGAACTCGAATATGTCTTTGAGCGTGCGCGGGCCCGTTTGCACGGCGGAGTTACGAAGTTTGCTTTGAATCTGGTGCCAGGTCCGTCCTTCAAACAGCACGTCGCCGCCGGCATCGATCAGCGTCGAGTCGCAGCAGAATAAACCCGTGTCTGGATACTTTTCGAAAACGCCAACGGCGGTCTCGACGTGATTTGGCAGGAGCGCGTCGTCACTGTCGATAAAGACGATCAGCTCTCCGCGCGCGAGTCGGATACCGTCATTGCGCGCGATGGATGCGCCGCCATTCTTCGGCTGAACATGGACCTGTGCAAAGGAATACTCCGGCTGTGACTTCAGCCACTCGACAGTACCGTCAGTCGAGCCATCGTCGATAACGAGCGTCTCGACGTGCGGATAAGTCTGCGCCTTGATCGAATCGAGGCAGACCGGTATCCAGTTAAGTCGATTGAACGTTGGAATGATGATGCTTACTAACGGACGTGACATACGGACAAACTCAGCGGCGACCTTCCTCCTGAAACTGCGTTAGCGGGCGCATGACCGTACGCGAAATCGAAGAGGAATAGACCTTTTCGAAGCGCTGCCTCCCGAAAGGCGCGACCAGCGCGCAGGCGAACCACTTTAATCGGTGCCTGAGTTTTCTGTCGAGAACGGCTGCCCGGGCAAGATGGTAAATGCCACGCGCTCGGTTGTCATGCAACACGTGCTCAGCGCCGAGCGTCCCTTCCGTCTCAGCGAGGAGTTTGGCGTTTTTGCGTCGCGCTTCGGCGTCGGTCAGGCGCGCAGCCAATTTCTTTCGCATCAGGAGTGTCGACGAGTAGAACTGCACCCTGCTTTTCGACGAACTCGACGAGTGAGAGCGTACGAGTGCGAGCGTTCCTTCGGCGTCAGAAAAGTGGAAGCAAGCGCCGGCTTCCGCGCAACGCAGCCAAAGGTCCCAATCTTCCACGGGCGGCAGCGTCTCGTCGAATAAACCCACGCGATCGATGATGCTCCTTCGGGTGAGTGCGGCGTTGATCAGGATGTTATTCAGTTGTAACAGCGATAGCAGCACGTCGGGGCCGCAGCCGGACACGCCGGGCTGCCAGGGCACGTCGTCCCCCCACATCGAGTACATGAGCTCTGATGGACTCTCGCTCGGAAAGAAGCGCGCATCGCCATACACGATATCGATCTTTGGGTATCGGTCGAGATACGCGACCTGCGACTCGAGCTTGCGCCTCTCTACCCGATCGTCGGCATCGAGGAACTGAAAATACTTGCCGTTGGAATGCTGAATTCCATTGTTGCGCGCGGCTGCCTGTTTCAAATTCTCCTGGCGTACGTAGCGAACGCGCACGTCTTTCTGTGCGTAAGCCTGAACTACCTCTGACGTGTTGTCCGTAGAACCGTCATCGACAACGATGCACTCCCAGTTCGTGAAAGTTTGCGCAGCGAGACTGTCCAACGTGGCGCCGATGAAGTGGCCATAGTTGTGCGCGGGCACGATAACGCTGACTACAGGTTGCATAACTTCGTTTGACGTTTTCTCTGCAGCCCTCTGCGTATCTCTGCGATCTCTGCGTTTAATGGCAATTTCAACGCAGAGTACGCAGAGATACGCAGAGGACCGCAGAGAAATCTAAGACTTTTTGTGCAAAGCGCGGCCGAAGCTGTTTTGCCAATGCCACTCAGTTCGATACAGACACTCGCGGCTGATGAAGTTGTATTGCCGCGGCCAAATATTTATCAGCAGCTTTTGCAGCCGCGTCACCATGCTCTTTTTGTTACACGAATACAGCTCGTACACGAACTGTTTAGCTTCGGCGATCTTGCCTTCATCGATCAACGCGGCGATCAATTCCCGATACAACCCGGTCAGCCGTTTTCGTTTTTCCAATTCGCTGAGCCTTGTATCGTCGATGTGTTTTCGGACCACCAGCAACATCGGCTTGAACACATTACTCGCCGTTGCGGTCATGGCCGTCCCGTGTCGCCGGTATCGCGCCAACCGAGCGTCCATTCCGTAGAAGACGCATCCGGCTTTCGCCATTCTTATCCAAAGATCGTAATCCTCGCAGCCATGATACGGTTTTGCTTCTTCAAATGGAGCTAACGCCGTTTTCTTTGCCAGGACCGTTAACACCGGAATCTGTGGCTGCCTCACCAACGAATCGAAAAAGTCAGGTCCGGATAATCGACCGACCGAGCTTCTCAGCATCTCAGTTTCGCCGGCCGGATCCTCGTCAGTGAAGACATAAGCGTTACTAAAAACAACATCCGCGTTGTTTTCAGCCATGGCTTTCAACTGCGCTTCCAGTTTCCGCTCGACCCACAAATCGTCGGAATCGAGAAACGCGATCAGCGGGCCTGTGGCGTGGGCGACACCGGTGTTGCGCGCCTTTCCAAGCCGGCTGTTCTCCTGAAAAATGTACTTGATGCGCGCGTCGCGCGCAGCGAACTCCTGAACGATGGCGGAAGTTCCGTCGGTGGATCCATCGTCCACCACGATCAACTCCCAATTCGCGTATGTTTGTGCAAGGACTGATCGGATGGAGTCGGCGATGTATCTCTCGGCGTTGTACGCCGGCATGATTATGCTGACGAGACTGTCCAACATTGAACTTAAATACTCGTACCTGCGCGTTGACCGGCCTGCGTCTGTGATTTCAGATCAGACTGGACCATCTCACTGACGAGTTGCGGAAACGTGTACTGAGATTCCCAACCGAGCTCACGCCGCGCCTTCGTCGCATCGCCAACCAGCAAGTCGACTTCGGCCGGCCGCAACAACCGCTCGTCGATACGTACGTAGTCGCGGTAGTCAAGCCCGACCTCGCCGAACGCGAGTTCACAGAACTCCCTGACGGTGTGCGTTTCTCCGGTAGCGACCACGTAATCGTCTGGTGTGTCGCGCTGTAGCATCAAGTGCATGGCGCGAACGTAATCTTTGGCATGTCCCCAATCGCGTTTGGCGTCGAGATTTCCCAATGGCAGTTCGTTGATCGAGCCGAGTTTTATCTGCGCGACTGTTGACGTGATCTTTCGAGTCACAAACTCGTGACCGCGTCGCGGCCCTTCATGGTTGAAGAGAATGCCGCTCAAGCAAAACATGTCGTAGGCTTCGCGATAGTTTCTGGTCAGATCGAAACCGGCGACCTTACTGATGCCGTAGGGCGAACGCGGGTGAAAAGGCGTCTTCTCCGTCTGTGGTGTTTCGCGAACCTTACCAAACATCTCGCTCGAACCGGCGAAATAGAAGCGACAACCCGGGCGCAGTTCGCGCAGTGCCGCGAGCATGTAGTGGGTGCCGTTGATGTTTGTATTCATCGTCGAGAAGCCGTCGCGAAAACTTTCCGCCACGAAGCTCTGCGCCGCGAGGTGATAGCACTCGGCGAACTCGTGTTGACTCACGACGTGGAATATCGACGGATAACTCTCGAGGCTTGCCGGATGCAGGACGATCTTGTCCAGCAGGTGCGCGAGGCGCGTGAAGCGTCGCTGCGGATCTTCCAGAGCGACGCGTCTTACTAATCCATGAACCTCATAACCCAGCGACAACAAATACTCCGCGAGGTAACTTCCGTCTTGCCCGGTGATGCCGGTGATGAGAGCTTTTTTAACCATTAAATCGTCATCCTGTGTCTGCGGTTAACCCTTTCAGGGTTTAAAGATTCTTTTTGATCGCACCCAGGGTTGGAGCCGAAGCGACAACCCTGGGTACATTTCCGAATATGTATTCAACCCTGAAGGGGTTAACGACGCAAATCTGAAATTAGCCAACGCCTTCGGCGTTTGTTAGGACAAAAAATCCTCGTAGTTGCGGTCCCTGTCGATGATGACGAGGGGATCCGCGGGCCAGGAGATATTAAACGCCGGATCATTCCAACGCACGCCGCGCCCGTGTTCGGGAGCGTAGTAAGAGGAGGTCTGGTAGACCACTTCCGTATCGTCGTCCAGTGTCAGATACCCGTGCGCGAACTCGCCGGGCACGTAGAGCATACGATAATTGTCCGCAGACATCTCAAGTGCGAACCACTGCTTGAATGTCGGAGAGCCGCGACGCAGGTCAACGATCACGTCATAGATACTTCCGCGTGTGCATCGCACGAGCTTCACCTGCTCGTAGGGCGGCAACTGGTAGTGCATGCCGCGTAGGGTGCGCTTTTTCTCGTTGAACGAGAGGTTCGTCTCGACGAATGACGCTGTTAGACCGGCGGCGCTAAATTCGCGGTCGGACCACGCACGCGCAAAGAACCCGCGCGCATCCTTGAACTGGTCCAGTTCGATCACGAACGCGCCTTTAAGTTTAGTCTCAGTAATGACCATACCCGCTCTTATCTGTGCGTCTTTGTGCTTTCTGTGTACCCAGTAAGCGTCCGACAAAATTCGTTACGAACGTCTCACGACTAAACATCTGCGCGCGTTTGCGGGCGGCGGCCGACATCTGTAGTCGCAAATTATCATCACTCATGAGCTGCGTCGTGTACTTTTGCAGCTCGTCCAGACTGTCCCAAACAAACCCGCTGATCTCGTGCTCCACGATCTCCGATTGACCGCCTTTGTTGATTACCACCGGAACACACCCGGCGGCCATCGCCTCAACCGTCGATATCCCAAAGTGTTCAACCAGTACAGGATCAACATTCTGGTCCTGCCCATACCCCGACGCGTGCCAGAAGATACTCGCGCGCTCGTACAAACTCACCAGCTCGTTGCGCGGAACGTTTGCGACGACGGACGCGCCGCTATTCGCAGCGAGCGCCGAAACCTGTGCGAAGTAAGCCTGGTGCGCAGGTGTGACGTCCAACCCTCCCACACAAAAGTATTTCCAGCCGGCACCCTGCATGCGTCCGTAAACCTCGAGCATCTCTTCCTGATTTTTTCGATGCCCCTGTCCGTGAAGAGCAAACCGTCCCACGCTGAGAATTATTTTCTCCTTCTCGACCTGACTGAACGCGGTATTGACGGGCGGGTAAACAATCGTGCAATCAACGCCCCATCGTCTCCTGGTCCATACGCGAGAAAAATCGGAAATCGCGGTTTTCAGTTGATAAGTCTCCATTCGTTTTTTCCACGCCCAGGTCTGGTAGAGATATTTCGCAGGACGTTTTCGCGCCATTGGTTCGACTCCACCTTCCGGTTTCACGTACGGCGCGGTCGGCGCCGGAAACAGTACGATAAGCGCTCCCTTCTTCGCGTGCGAAAACGGAGGCACATCGTGCACGATCGCGACGAAGATGTCGAAACCCTCGCTGAGCTCTGCCTGAAACTTTTGCAGCTCCCGGTAATGCGTCAACGGATTGCGGCGCGATTGTGGCTGCGTATCCGGCTTCTCGACGTAATGTAGCCGAACCTTGTCCAACTTCGTTCCGGAGTTAGCTGCGAGTTTCTCAACCGTCAGCGACGGAATACGGTGAAACAAACGGACCTGGTGATTCTTTGCGAGAGCTTCGGCGAGTGTTGCGGCGACAAATTCCGAGCCACCGATCCCGCTGCCGGCGGGCTCATTATAAATGCTAATCCGCAGACCCAATTGCCGGCCCCCTCGTTTCGGCAGACGAGCCGTTTTTGCGAAAAGCTAGTGTCGCGAAGGTGTAGCGGTAACCGAGAAACATGAAATCAGGATTCGGACACTCCCAATGCGGTACGTCCACAAGCGAGCAATTCTTGATCGCCGGCAGGATCCTCGTGATCAAATCTCGTTGCGTGTAGAAGCGATAGTCTCCGGGAATCACCGGATCTGCGGGCGTGTGCAGATCGTTGTAATCGCACGTCAACACACCAACGCCACCAGGAGCAAGAAGTTCAGCAATCTGCGACATGAAAAGCTCGTCGTCTTTCACGTGTTCCAACACGGAAGTTGAAAACACGATGTCGTAGCTTGCTTTCTTCGTGGAAGGCAGTTGAAAGAATTTATCCAAATCGAGCCCGTTCACTTCCGGGTCAATCTCTTCTATCTCATAACCCAGCATCTTCAGACTCGCCGACGCAGAATCATCGAAACTGCCTACACACAAGATCCGCGGCGAGTCGAGTTTGCGGGCGAAGTGATTCACGGCGTCAAAAATAAATGCTTGCTGAATGTTCGCGGCCGCTATTTTCGACGCCATGATTTCCGGCGCCAGCACGTGTAATTGTTTGATCACGGACTTGTATTGCGCCCGCGCCTGATTATCCAAAATGCGATTGAATCTTTTTACGCCCGTGGCGCGAGCGATCGCAGTCTCAGGATCTCTCAGCGCTGCTTCTTTCGCCTTCTCTGTGCGTGCGTTGTCCAGCCTGCGTTTCAGGAAGTTTCTGCCGCTGAGATAGTTTTGTTTGAGCTTCTTGTGATCGAACGTTGCGATGTTGTGTACGTGTGGGTCGTTGACACCCTTGCGCGCTTTAAATTCTGCGGCACGGCTGCGGTCGAGTGTGCGGTCTAAAATATTTTCATACTCGAGACGGAGGTTGTTCGGGTTCCAAAGATCGTAGAGATGAGCGAGGGGGTCAAATCCATTCCGAATGATTTCTTTTAAGCTCGAATCCTCGATTGTTATTGGAGGCTGCACTGAGTGCAGGTGCCTGAACATTATCGACTTCGTAATCACCATCGGCCGCTTTACCGCCAGCGCATGATCGGGCGAGCTGGAGATGCCCGCGACCTTTAAATAGTCGTACAGAAACGCGTTGATCGTGTTCCCGGCCAGGAAATCCAACATAGCGTCGCGGTCGAGAAACTCGTGCGAAGGCTGTACTCGAATTCCGGGCTTTCTGATCCGCCGGTTGCACTCTTCAAAGTGACGATTGGCCGCCGCGCCATCGGCATCGATGATTCCATTCGAAGGAATGTGAACCCGAATGACTGCCTCGTCGAACTCATCCTGGACCACGTCGACCAGCCGCTGATAGCCTTTACTCCCAACAGAGAACCCGAACGTCCCGATCGTGACTACGTCCGGCGCCTTCTTTGTATTCGTGTAAGGGAGAATCAGCCTTCCCGTTTTGAATACGGCGGGATTGTTTTCGATCAGCGTGGGATCACCCATCACGTAATATTGGAAAAACCGATCCGGCATCGAATCCGCTTCGGCCTGCGTCATTTCATGCATCAACGCAATGTTGACCTGCTTGTAGCGGCGCGGCATCGAGGGATTGAGAAACGTGAGAGTTTGTGGGTGATAGTTGTAAAGGATCGCTTCACATTCTGACTTGGCTACATACGAATCGAGTTCTTCAAGATTCAAAACCTCGACATAATGAAACTGATACTTCTCTGACTTACTGATCGCCTCGAGTATGTTTTTACCCCACTGATATACACCACACCGCTCCTCTTTATAGCTAACAAACAGAACGGGTGTTTTGTGATTAGGAGTGAATGGTGAC
>Ga0105237_10007279_pt1 | contig 12141 bp, 8 predicted proteins | sample KBSC24metaG_FD_81520 | JGI IMG/M metagenome (GOLD analysis project Ga0105237, IMG submission 81520) | Corn rhizosphere microbial communities from Kellogg Biological Station, Michigan, USA - KBS C2-4 metaG | ecosystem: Host-associated > Plants > Roots > Rhizosphere > Soil | place: Michigan, USA...
ACACAGGTGGTGGTCGGCAGGTGGGCCAGTTCCAGTGAAGCGGTCAGGGTCTGGAGCAAGTCGGTATCGTCGTCCACGGCAAGCACTTTCGGGTGTGGCAGAACTTGGGCACGATCCAATTGGCCGGGCTCAAGCAGGCGGGCGATTAGATCAGTGGCGTGGGTAAGAGTACGGATGGGGGCAGGGCCGAGCGGTTCCGTCCGGCTGGTCAAATCCTGAAGCAGGCCTTCGATCGCCATCCCGAGCCGGCTGATCGGATGGTCGCCCAAGCGGGCGGCGGATTGGGTAAAGCCGCTCGCAAAGGTGGTCAGTTGGGCCAGTGCATTGGCGTTCTCCGGCTGCGCGGTGAGATTGATCAGGACCGTATGCATCGGATTCAGAGCCTTGCCGATGTCCTCGAATTCCTTGGCCGGAGGAAGCGTAATACGCTGGGTATCGGCATTTTCCGCCATACTTGCCCCGGGCGTCAATGGGGTGCCCTTGCGGGCGCGCGCGGGGACCGGACGCTGCGGCGGCTGGGTCCTTTCGATGACCGTCAGCCCGGCCCGGGGCAAGGGGGTGCGGGGTGGCTCGATACAGGCTGCGCCGTTCTGCTTGCGTAATTCTTGCAATTCCTTCCAGTGAGCCACTTTCTCTGCCTGCAGGAGTTCGCAGGCCCGGCGTGCTGCGTCGCGTTCGGTGGCGGTCGCGGCCAGTTCCTCGCGCAGATTCTCCAGTTCCAGCTTCAGGCCGCTGGTGAGGTGGCGCAGATCGTCCCGCTCGGATGTCATGGTTTTCAGCGACTCATTGTGGGCCGCAAAAGGGGCGGTATCCGCCTTCTTGGTGACCAGGCGCGCGCTGCTCAGGATATCGACCTGACGCTGGAGAGCCACGATCTTGCCCTGAAGGTCGGCATTCTCTCCCCGGAGGAAGGCCAGGTCCTTCTCCAACTGGACATTGGAGAGCCGGCTCTCGCTTCCGCCGCCGTGAGGATCGAATTCGCACTGGATCGTTCCAAACATGACCTTGCAGCGCTCGTGCAAATGGAAATCCATGACCGGCTGGCCATCGACGAAACTCAAATTGGTCGAACCCAGATCGTGCAAACGGTAGTGCCCATCTTCGGCAATCAGCTCGGCATGGTGCGCCGACACGCTGCGATCGATGATCTGGATCGTGTTGTCGGGGCGGCGGCCGACCGTAATCCGGTCGGCGGTCAGTTCATGTGTGATTTCGCCTTGGTCAGGTAGCTTTAGGCGGAGAGTGGGCATCGGAGGGTCGTGGGCAGGGAGGATCAGCAGGTGAGATAGCAATTGCGATGCCTTTCGCCTGCAACTGCTTGCGCGATGGGTGGAATTGCGGAAGAGTCCCCACCCTTTTCTCATGCTTGCGGAAATCCAGCGCCGACGCACCTTCGCCATCATCTCACATCCCGACGCGGGTAAGACCACGTTGACGGAGAAACTTCTTTTGTACGGAGGGGCCGTCCAACTCGCCGGCTCCGTAACTTCACGCAAAAATGCGAGAGCCACTACCTCAGATTGGATGGAATTGGAGCGCAAGCGTGGCATCTCGGTCAGTTCCACCGTCCTCCAGTTCGACTACCAGGGATACCGGGTCAATCTGCTCGACACCCCCGGTCACAAGGATTTCTCCGAAGATACGTACCGGGTGCTCACGGCCGTGGATGCCGTCGTGATGGTGATCGATGCTGGCAAAGGCATCGAGACCCAAACCCGGAAGCTCTTCGAGGTGTGCAAACGGCGTGGGGTGCCGATTTTTACCTTCATGAACAAGTGCGACCGGCCCACCAGGGATCCGCTCGCCTTGATCGATGAACTGGAGAGCGTGCTGAAGATAGGCGCATTTCCCGTGAACTGGCCGCTCGGGAATGGCCCCACTTTCCGGGGGATCTACGATCGACAGACCAAGGATGTGCATCTCTTTGAGCGGACCGCGCAGGGGGCTTACCGGGCCCCCGTGCAGGTCGCCGACCTTTCCGACCCCGTCGTGCGGGACAAGCTCGACGCCGACGATTACGCCCGTGCCGTGGAGGAACTCGAGATGCTGGACATCGCCGGCGTGGAGTATGATGCCCGGAGGGTGCATCATGGCGATCAGACGCCCGTTTTCTTCGGCAGTGCCGCGAACAACTTCGGCGTGCAGCTTCTGCTGGACGCGTTTCTCGAGCGTTCGCTGCCGCCCCAGCCGCGGCGGAACCGGAAGTCGGAAGGCGGAGATCAGAAGTCGACGCGCAGCGGCGAGGCGTCATCCGACCCTCAGTCAACGGACTCCGACCCCTCCTCTCTTGTCCCGCTGGATGGCCCTTTCTCCGGATTCGTCTTCAAGATCCAGGCCAACATGGATCCGCGGCACCGGGATCGCATTGCCTTTCTCCGCATCTGCTCAGGCAAGTTTTCTCGGGACATGTCCGTCACCCACCAGCGCACGGGCAAGCGCGTTCGCTTGAGCAGCGCCCACAAGCTGTTCGCCCAGGATCGCGAGACGGTGGATGAGGCTTATGCCGGTGACGTCATCGGCCTCGTCGGGCACGATGAGTTCGGAATCGGCGACACGTTGACCGACGATCCGAAGATCAGTTACCGCGAGATCCCGCGCTTTGCACCCGAGTGCTTCGCGTTCCTGCACAATCCGAATCCTGGCAAGTTCAAGCAGTTCCGGCAGGGCGTGGAGCAGTTGCTCAAGGAAGGCGTCGTGCAGGTCTTCGAGCTTCGCGATTCGGTGCAAAAGATTCCGCTGCTGGCGGCCGTCGGGCCGCTGCAATTCGAAGTGGTGCAATACCGGTTGGAGAGTGAATACGGCGCCACATCGACTTTGGAGAATGCGAGTTGGGATTCGTTTCAATGGCTCGGCCCTGGCACGGATCTCAAGGCGATCAAACTGCCGACGGGCAGCCGCCTGGCCTTTGATAGCCATGGCCAGCCGGGCGTGCTCTTCCCGAGCGCCTGGACGAGGCGCTATTTTGCCGAGCAAAACCCCGGCGCGCCGCTCTTCGAGCTTCCGCCGGATAGCGCTGCGTAGGGGCTGCGGAAGGACCGGCAGCCCCGTGCCCTTGTCGGACCAGTCGGCCCCGTCCGACCCGTCGGACCTTTGCAATGCAACCTCTCTCCGCTATAACCACCCCTATGCCTGAAACCCGCGGCAAATGTACCAACGCCACCGTCTGTAGCCTTGCCCAGGATGGCCAGGTGGTCACGACCTCGGGCGAACTTCGCTGTCCGGAATGTGGCGGGAACTTGCAGCCGTTGGCAAAGGAGAGTAGCGGCACGCTGGGGCGGGTCGTGACGATTGCGATCTGGTTGATCATCGCCGCGGCGGGCGTCGGGCTCGGCTGGAAACTCAGCCGGATGAGCAATGTGGCCGACGCTCCGCCCGCGGCCACGCCCGCGCCGTCGGCCAAGCCAGCCACGGCGACGGTCACCGACAAAGAGCGTCAGGAGGTTTTGAAGCGGATCGATTTGATGCCCAACGTCTCGGCGCAGGACAAGGAGCGGCTCTATTACTATGTGGAGCGGGCCCGGCGGATGCAGCGGGTCATGAGCGTGAGCTTCCCGAACGGCGGCACCAAGCTTTCGGAACCGACGATCAAGAAGCTTGTGGAAGAGAGCAAGCAGCCGGACTTTGCCAGGGAAGCGCGCGATCCGGTCATGGTCTTCGTCGTGCTCGGTTTCGCGGACACGAAGGGAGAGGAAAGGACCAATGTCCAGGTTTCCCGCGACCGCGCCGAACACGTGGCGGAATTGCTCCGGACACGTTGTGGAGTTTCCAACGGCATCAAGACCGTGCCCATGGGCAGTTCGGCCCTCTTCAGCGCGCAGGCGGCGGTGGAGAATCGCGTGGCCGAGGTTTGGGCGGTGCTGCCTTGACCGAGGTTTACAGGCTGACCCAGGCCGATCTGGATCTCCTTTGTCGCTGTAGAGACGCATGGAGAAAAGTTGAAGACACCGTCGCTCGCGCGCAGGCTGGTTGGAATGAGTACCGCCGAAATTCTTAACGAGCTTCCAAAGTTGACTCCTGCGGAGTTGCAGCACATCCACGAGCGCATCCTGGAGTTGGAGGAAGCGCAGGAAGTCGAGGAAACTCCGGAACTGATTGCCGCAGTGGATACAGGGCTGCGCTCCTTGGAAAGCGAACGGACTTACACACCGGACGAGGTGCGAGCCAGAATCGCTCAGTGGACTTCAAAGTCGTCATAAGGGTGTGATCTCGGGTGACGCACGGGTCAGACCGGCGTATTGATCACGGCTTCGATGCGATAACCATCCGGGTCGATCACGAAGGCGGCGAAATAATGCTCGCCGTATTCCGGGCACAGTTCCGGCCTGCCATTGTCCTGGCCACCATGCCGGAGTGCGGCGTCGTAAAACAGGGCCACGGCCTCGCGAGAGGGTGCGGCGAAGGCAACGTGGAAGCCTTCCCTTGGAACCGCTTCATTTTTGGGCCTGAACCTGACGGCGAACCTGTCGCCTCCGCCCGGCAAACCGTAACCCACGGCCGACGAGTCGGCCCACACGCGCACGTAACCGAGCGGCAGGAACGCCGCATCATAGAAGGCTGCGGACCGCGCGAGGTCGACGACGGCGAATGAAAGGTGGTGCAGCATTTGGGCGAAACTCAGACTCCCGGCTTTGGTTGCATGAGCACAGTCCCTTCGCGTTTGAGCTTTCCCCAAGCCATGCGCGAGCCCATCACGGCCTTGATGACGGACTTCCATAGGACAGCGTACATGAGTTGGCGATAGAAGAAGCGCTGGAGGAAGAGACCGCGCAGCAAGCTCCACCGCTCGCGTTCGATCCAGATGGCCACGGCGGCTCCGGTCAGTTCGAAGACATAGAAAACGGCGTAGAAGACCAGCGTCTGGAGCAGGAGCGGGTAGAGTTGTTCGGGGGAGACGTCGCTCGAGGCCATGAAGTGCTGGGCGATCCAGGAGGAAGCGAAGGCACAGACAGCGTAGAGGATTTGCAAGTCGACGATGGGGGCGAGGACCTGGAAGCAGATTTGGAAGAGCCACATGGTGGGCAGGCCCAGCCAGCCGAACCAACCGTAGCGGAACAAGGCGGAGCGGTGTTTCCACAGGCACTGGAGCGTGCCGTAGCTCCAGCGGAAGCGTTGCTTGAAGAAGGCCCCGACGGTCGCGGGCGCTTCGGTGTAGGCGAGGGCGCGGGATTCCGTTTCGATTTTCCAACCCTTCCGGCGCAGCCGCCATGTGAGGTCCATGTCCTCGGCCAGGGTATCGGTCACGTAGCCGCCGACTTCCTCCAGAGCCCGGCGGCGCCAGGCGCCGACAGCCCCGGGGACAACCGTCACCGCGTTGAGCAGGGAGTAGGCGAGCCGGTCGATATTCTGGCTGGTGATGTATTCCACCGTCTGCCAGCGGGTGAGGAGGTTGATGACGTTGCCCACTTTGACGTTCCCGGCCACGGCGCCGACGCGGGGATCGGCAAAGTGCCCGACCATCGAGGAGATGGTGTCCGTCGCGAACTGGGTATCGGCGTCGAGGCCGACCACGATCTCTCCGGTGGATTGGCTGATGCCGTTGTTTAGCGCAGAGGCCTTGCCGCCGTTTTCCTGCCGAATCACGCGCACCTTTGGGTGCCCGGCGAATTCCTTTTCGACCACGTCGGCCGTGCCGTCGCGCGAGCCGTCATCGACGAAGATGATTTCGAGATTGGCGTAGTCGTTGGCCAGGACGCTGCGAATGGTGCGGCCGACCACGCCGCATTCGTTGTAGGCGGGCACGATGACGCTGACCAAAGGCTGAAAATCGGCGGGCGCGGTGCTCCGGCGGCGGCGGAAGTGGACGACGAGCGCCAGGGTGGTAATGAAGACGACGCGAGCGAGGCCCAGGCCGATCGCCCCCACGAAGGCCATCCCCAGGAATTTGAGGAACGAGAAGATGGACCCGAACATGATCGTGTTGATGCGGTTGATGATTCGCTCCTGCGGCGTGAGCGCCGGCATGGCTTGTTCACGGGTGATGCCAGCCAGGTCCGAGATGAGGACGAAGCGGTAGCCGCGGTTGCGCAACTCGGGGACCACGCGATGGAGCGCGTCGATGGTCGCGGAGCGGTCGCCGCCGGCATCGTGCAGCAGGATGGTGTTGCCTTTCACCGTTTCGACCTGTTCGAGGATGGAGCGCGCCATCTCCTCGCCGGTGCGGCGGATCTTGTTGCCGGCGCCATCGGATCGCCAGAGCGCCCAGTCCTGCGGATCGATCAACTCGCCGACCGTGGCGTAGCCCAACTGCGTGGCCGCGACGAGCGGGATGACTTCCTCCGCGCGGGTTGGTTCGGCATCGGCGATATACGGCGCGCGGAACCAAATCGTGGAACGCCCGAGGATGCTTTGGAGCGCGCGTTTCGTGCTGTTCAGTTCGATGACTTCGCGCTCGCGGCTGGCCGTGGAGAGATTCGGGTGGCTGAAGGTGTGGTTGCCCAGCTCGTGTCCCTCATTCCAAATCCGCTGGATCAACTCCGGGTAACGCGCGGCATTCTGGCCGGTGATGAAAAATGTGGCGGGGACCTGAAGCGTCTTCAGAGCGTCGAGAATGGGCGGTGTGAACTCTTCACTCGGTCCGTCGTCGAACGTGAGCGCGACCATTTTCGGGTGATAGCCGCGGCGCTGAATGATGTAGCAGGAGGGCAATTGGACGTATTCCTCCGCGACGCAGAGGCCGCTCGTGGAGTCGAGCGTGAGGTTCCGCTGGCCGACGTTCGGTTCGGACTCGATGGAGAGAATCTCGCCCTCTCCGTTGAACTCCACTTCGTAGGGGAAGCTGATTTTCTCCAACCAGCCGAGATGCTTCGGCCCGAACAGGGTTTGTTTCCCAAAGACCGACCAGAGGCTGGGATCCTCGCTGCCCAACATCCACAGCGCGGCCCCGCGGATATTGGCCTTTTGCGCCAGCGACCATTGGTTGAAGGCGCTGACGGCATCGAGGAACCAGACGGTGTGATGGGCATTCAACTCGTCGTAGTACTCGAAGCGCAGATTGAGGCTGTCCGCGTCGAATCGGATCGAGTCGGCAGGGTTGGGTTGCGGACCGTAGTCGCGCGCCAGTTGCATGGCTTCCTGGTAGGTGATGGATTCGCCGACCTTTTGGCCCGTGGGCCAATCGTAGCCGAAGCCGCCCATGCCGAGGACGAGCTTGGAACGGGGAATCGACCTGATGGAATCCACGAGCACTTTCGACGTCCAGTCGAGCGAAGCGATCGGCCCCGGGGCGTCGGTGTCGCTGTGTTCATCGTAGGCCATGACGATGACCAGGTCGCAAGCCTCCACGATGGCCGGCAGTGACTTGCTCTTGAGTTGGCCGATCTCCACGTCGACGGAAAGCGAGAGATGGGCGGCGTGCAGGACTTCGCCGAGCAGCTTGGTGAAGGTGGCGAGGCGCGGGTAATCGGCGTCGAGCAGGGCCTCGAAATCCAGGTTCAAACCGTCGCAGTGATTTTGCGCGAGCCAGTCACGGACCGCCTCGGCAAATTTGCGCTGCACATCCGGCTTCTGTGCCAGCAGGAGGTGGACGCGAGTCGGGTCGAATTTGCCGCCGTCGTGATTATTGAGGATTGGCCAGACCTGAAGCCGGTTTTTCTCCGCAATTTGGCGGACCTCCAGGTTTTGCGTCGCCTCGGGCGAGTCGTAGGCCTCGTGATCGAGGGCTTTGCCGGCGGCGTTCAGCGTGAGCCACTCCGGCATGAGGTGGGTGAGCTTGTCCGCGTTGCTGCGTAGCGAACTGATTCCCGCGGGCTGCCACTCCGCATAGAATCCGATCACGACCTTGTCGGCGACGCCGGCCGGCGATTGCACTTTTCCTGCGCCGGTCTTGTCGATGCGTTCCAGTTCGAGCAAGGCCTCCTTGCGATAGCGTTCGAGCAAGGCCGGATTGACCGGCGCCCGGTGGCTGGAGATCAGCACCTCCGGCCGGTTTTGGCTGACCGTGTGCACGCCAAACAGACCCGACATGGGTGCATGAATGGGGACTTCGAGGAAGCTGAAGAGGAAGGCCGACCCACACACGATGCCGGCCAGCAGGAGCGTGATGAAAATCGCGACGGCCCAGCGGCGCCGGCGTCCGGTGGCATCGGTGAAAATCTGCGGCGTGTGCATGCGATCGACGCGGGGTTCGGATGCGGGTCAGGGATTCCACCAGTTGCCGGAAAGGGCGACAAGGCAGAGCAGTTTGATCGTGCCATCGTAATAGCCGGCGTCGTCCTTGGAGGAATGGACCACGAAGGCACTGAGGGCATCGAGCCACGCCTGGTTGTCCGGGCTCACCATCGCCGACACGGCGAGCGGCGCGACGAAACACATCTGGCTTTCCTTGTCGATTCCCTTGCCGCTCAAGGTGTAGCCCGCGGTAATCTTCGCGGGATCGCCGCCGGTCTTTTGCGCCACCCAGCGGTTCATCCTGGTCAGCACCTCCCTGGATCGCGGTTCTCCCGAGACCAGAAAATCCAGCGCCACGCGAAACGGAACCCGGCAGGCGTTATAGGAGTAGGCGCCGTCGTGTTTCGACTCCAGATACTTCGGTTTCGCAGGCACGGGCGATTTGTCGACGTGGCAGATGAAGTCGGGCAGCAGCCCGGTCTCCGGGCTGTGGGTGGCCTGCATTGTTTCCATGATGGCGTAACTTTTGTCGGCGATTTTGTTCCACTCCGGGCGCCCGGTGGCGCGGGCGAAGGCCCGGAAGTGGCCGGGCATCAGGTCGGAGGAACGTGTATCGCCGAACGCCGGGTCATCCTGATGGATGTCGTCGCCGAGTTTCACCGACCACGCCTCGCGATTAATCTCCGATTCCAGGATGGCATCGATGGTCTTCTTTGCTTCCTCGAGGTAATTGATCTCTCCCTGGCTGCCCCATTGCCGGTCGGCGAGCAGCAGGGCGAGGGCGATATCAAGGTCGCCGTCGGTCGCGGAATCCTCGCGCTTCGAATCGTGCTTTGTCTGGCGCCACGACATGAGGCGCGGATTATTCTTGCTGGGATGGCCGAGGTAGAAACGGAAGAGGCCGTCGAAATGACTCTGGGCCTCCGGGTCATGGCCCGCCATGAAGGCGGAGAGGATCATTCCGTATCCGTGGCCTTCTGAAACCGAGATGACGTCACGGTCTTCTTTCTTGTCCTCTCCTTCGAAGGCGACGAAATACTCGCCCGCAGTCGCGGCTGGAATCAGGCGTCGCTGCTTCCACTGATCGTAGAACGCGGCAGTTTCGCGATCGAGTTGGTCCGCCGAAAAGTTCGATGGCCGGGCGGAACCCGCGGCATACGCCGTGTGCTGCGGAAATGGGTGGCTGGGCGGCGCGGCAAATGCCGCATGGATGCTCATCGCGATCAGCGAAAGGCAGAGAATTCTGTGAGTGCGTAATTTCGCCAGCATCCGAGGCCGTCAAAGATCGGCAGGGAGGGACGCTACCACGCGCGGCGGGGGCGTCCATCTTCAATCCCGGCGGGAAGAGGAAATCGGGAAAAACAGCGGGCAAAAAAAGTTTGGCAAAGTGGGGCGCTCCCTCATGCTCGGCGGCAACGATTAAACGCATGCATCTCTCCCCGAGCGAGAATCACATCGAGGCATTCACCGGAGCCGTGTCCAGGGCCGGCACGGCGGCACGCGCGGTTTTTCAGAAACAATGACGGGCGGGACGAACCACGGCGGCGAGGAGAACGTGCCAGACTGTGGCGATTCGGCGGATGATGGGGCAGGACCGCCAGGGAACCGCTGGTTGAAGGCTTTGCTGCTGGCATTCTGCTGCTGGCATGCGGCGTTTCTCCTCGTCTCCATCGCCCCGGCACCGCCGTCGCGCGGGGATCGTGGCAATCCGGTCCTGGACTTCTACCGGCTCATGCTCGGCGGAGTGCAACAATGGAACATGTTTGACACGATTCCCTTGCTGCATTCTCTCGACGTGCGGTTTGAGAGCAAGGACGCGGCGGGCGCCAGGATAACCAGGGGCTGCGTGTTGCCAGGTTTCAAGCCCTACCCGAAACCGGAAAGTGCCCGCTACTACGTGCTCCTTGGCCGCCTGGTGATGTTCAGCAACGACATCTCGTATCGGGACGCCTATCTGCGGAAAGCGGTCGGGCTTTTGCCCCCTCCCGCCGCTGGCGAAAGCTGGTCGCTCGTGGCGGATGAGGGCTACACGAGAAATCTCTTTCACATCCGGCGGGATGGACGCATGGCGATGCCGGTCACACAAACCTTCGATCTGAACAACCCGGGCGCGAGCCCCCCGTAGCCCGCCCACAGCATGCTTCCGATCTCCCGATGGCTCCAGCTTCCGGCTGGCCTGTTCTTCAAGCGTGAGGACGACCGCATTTATGCCCTGGTACGGATCGCCTTCGCCTTCGTCGCCTTGCTGAACCTGATTTTTCTTTGGCCGGACCGGCAGGTCTTTTTCTCGGAGGCAGGGATGGTCGATGCCAGTGTCGCGATGAGTGAGGCGCGACCGTTTTATTTTTCCGTTTTCGCCTTTGCCCCGGGCGAAATCGCGGTGACCGGAGTGATGCTTGTCACCGCGCTGGCCTTGGTGCTGCTGCTGCTGGGGGTGCGCGCGAGGCTGGCCGCATTGTGGGTGTTCATCTGGCACCTCTCCTACATGGCGCGATCCCCGCTGGCGCTGGGTGGCTGGGACCTCGTTCTCCGGTGTTTTTCCTTCCTGGTGCTCGTGAGCCCGCTGGGAGTTTGCTGGACACTGCCGGCCCTGAAGAGTGGCGCGCGCGGCATGGCTCCCTCCGCAGTTCCGAGATACGGGCTGATTCTCATGCGCCTTCAGGTGACGGTCATATACTGGCAGGCCGTGTCGGCGAGGATTCTCCATCCGGACCCCTATTGGAAGAATGGCGAGTTCCTGAGCTATTTTATGTTCTCCCATCACGCGCGCTGGCCCGGCCCGTGGGTGCTTCAATATGGAAGCTTCATGGTCTTGGGAACCTATGCCGTCCAGTTTGCCGAGGCGGCGATACCCGCGCTGTTGTGGGTCAGAAAGACCCGCTGGTGGGGAGCACTCATGGGGACCGCCCTGCACGCAGGGATCTGCGTCTTTGCCTTCGATCTCGGCATGTTCTGCCTTTCGATGATGATGACGTTCCTGGCCTTCCTGAGGAAGGAGGATGTGGAAGGGCTGGAGCGGTGGGTGAGGGAGCACATCGGGCGCACCGCGTCCCGTTCGGTTGTGGCGAACCCGAAGGGTTCGGAGCCCTCAGCTGGCCGTTGAGCCAGGCACGAGCGACGCCGCCGGACACGCGTTTGAAAACGCGGTCATCCCGGCAGGGGTCAGGAATCCTACAGCGTGCGGCTCACGGCGGCTGCGACTTTGCGGACGCGCGCGACCAGGTCCATGTACTCGTGGGGCAGGAGGGCCTGTTCGCCGTCGCTCTTGGCCAGCTCGGGGCTGTTGTGGACTTCGGTCATGATGGCGTCCGCACCGGCGGCCACGGCGGCGAGGGCCATGCTGGCCACGTGCTCGCGCAGGCCGATGCCATGGGTGGGATCGACGACGACGGGAAGATGCGTCTCGGCCTTGAGGACCGGGACGGCATTCAAGTCGAGCGTGTTGCGCGTGTAGGTTTCGAAAGTGCGGATCCCGCGTTCGCAGAGGAGCACATTGAAGTTTCCCTCGCTGAGGATGTACTCGGCGGACATGAGGAGGTCCTTGATCGTGGCGCTCATGCCCCGCTTGAGCATGACGGGGAGCTTGCTCCGGCCCACTTCCTTGAGCAGGGAAAAGTTCTGCATGTTGCGTGCACCGACCTGGAGGCAGTCGGCGTACTGCTCGATCACTTCGAGGTGCTTCGTGTCCATGATCTCGGTGATCACGGGCAGGCCGGTCGCTTCGCGCGCCTCGGCGAGGAGCTTGAGCCCTTCCACCCCGAGGCCTTGAAAGGCGTAGGGCGAGGTGCGCGGCTTGAAGGCCCCACCCCGCAAGACCCGGGCGCCGGCTTTCTTGATTTCCTGGGCAATGCTGGTGATCTGTTCCTTGCTCTCCACCGAGCATGGGCCGGACATGAGAACGATCTCCGGGCCGCCGATTTTCACGTCGCCGATCTTCACGACCGAATTGGTGCCGCCGCGGAATTCCCGGGCCACGAGCTTGTACGGCTTGAGGACGGGGGTGACGGATTCGACTCCGGCGATGGCGGCGATGGG
>Ga0105237_10007281_pt1 | contig 12140 bp, 8 predicted proteins | sample KBSC24metaG_FD_81520 | JGI IMG/M metagenome (GOLD analysis project Ga0105237, IMG submission 81520) | Corn rhizosphere microbial communities from Kellogg Biological Station, Michigan, USA - KBS C2-4 metaG | ecosystem: Host-associated > Plants > Roots > Rhizosphere > Soil | place: Michigan, USA...
GCGAACCATGGGTGTTGAGCAGCGTGGCGGCGCCCTTTGCCCCGAGACCATCCACGCCGGGAATATTGTCCACGCTGTCCCCGATGAGCGCCAGCACCTCGCCAATCTGGGGCGGTGTCACGTTCCATTTCTTTTTCACCGCTTCGGCTCCGAGCAGGGCAAAGGTATCCGAGGGCGCGGCGAGATCCGTTTTATTGGTCGAGTAAACCTTCACTCGGTCCCCCACGAGTTGGAAGAGATCCTTGTCGTTCGTCGCCAGCACCACTTCATCGTCCCGGTCGCGAGCCGCCACGGCGTAGGAGGCCATGAGATCGTCGGCTTCCGTATCCGGCAAGGCGAGGCTCGCAAAGCCCATCATTGGCACAATCTTCTGGATGAACGTCAACTGGGGGCGCATCAACTCGGGCATCTCCGCGCGCTGTTGCTTGTAGGCGGGTTGCAGTTCGACCCGCCGCTTCGGCATCCCTTCATCCCAAATCACCGCGCCGGCGTCGGGCGCCAGATCCTTCACCATGCGCCGCACGGTCTTGATGAACCCGTAAATCGCGTTCGTCGGCTTTTTCTCGGAGTTGGCCAGTTCGCGAATGGCGAAGAAGGACCGGTAAACGTAATAATGACCGTCGATGAGGAGAAGCTTCACGGGAGTGGATGGTTGATAGTGGAGAGTGGATGGGGGCGTCCAGTTCTTCGAAGTGCTTAGTGCTTAGTGCTCAGTGCTCAGTTTTCCAAATCGCGCCTCTCATCAAGTCCCATACGTCCCACAAGTCACATCGGTCCCATGGGACGTATGGGACTCATGGGACGTATGTGCCCGGAATTCTGAGCACTAAGCACTACGCACTGAGCACTTCCGCCCCTACCTGTCCTCAAACTCCAACGGCATCTGTCTCCACGGCAAACGGCGAGCCCGCGCCCGGTCCCGCACCTGGCGCCGGTGCAACCAGAGAAACCACACGATGACGCAACTGAACTCGATGACGAGCGCGACCATGGCGTGCGAACCGGGTCAGTTGCGAAACTTTCGGATGAGCGCCACCATGACGCCCTGCACCTGCAAATCGGTCGCCGGAATGAGATCGGGGTACCGCGGATTCTCGGCACGCAGGAAATACCGGCCGCGCTGCAGAACCAGCCGCTTCAGCGTCGTCTCCCCGTCGATCAAAGCCGCCACGATGGCGCCCGCCTTTGGTTCCCGATTTTCCAAAATCACCAGGTCGCCCTCATTGATCTCCGCTCCGGTCATGGAATCTCCGCGCACCTTCAACGCAAACACCCGACGCCCCTTCTGCACTCCAAGGGTTTCCGTATCGATCGAAACGGTGCCTTCATCCTCCTGAGCCACCGTCTCGGCAAAACCGGCGGCAATGGACCCGTAAACCGGAATATCGATAATCGACTCCCGCTGCATGTGAGACGTGAGCGCGACGGCCCGCGCCTTGCCCGGCTGCCGCTGAATTGCGCCCTTTTTCTCCAGCGCCCGCAGGTGATTGACCGCAGCGGTCTGGCTGGCAAAGCCAAAGTGATCCTGAATCTCGCGCGTCGAAGGCATGACGCCCCCGTGATCCAGGGCGTGATCGATGAAGTCGAGGATTTGCTGCTGTCGCTCGGTGAGGTTCATGTTCGTGCGAACACTAGTCGCTAAAGAGCCGGGGACAAGGCTTTTTTCGAGGCCGTTCGGACTGGTCAGGCCCGGTCGGACCCGTTGGACCCATCTGACCCATGAGCGAGGAGCCGTATTCGCCATCGGGAAAAAGTGCCTCCCCCGCTCCGTTCCCAAACACTTGCCACCCGCCTTCTCTTGAGGCACATAACGCGCCGCATGAACATCCTCATCCTCGCCGCCGGCTACGCGACCCGCCTTTATCCGTTGACCCAGACCAAGGCCAAGCCGCTCCTCGACGTTGCCGGCAAGCCGATGATGGAATGGGTGATCGACAACCTCGCGCCGATCCACGGCATCGAGAAAGTGTACGTGGTCACGAACAACAAATTCGCCGCGGACTTCCAGGCTTGGGCCGATCACTACAACCAGACCCACGCCAAACTCGCTTTCGAGATCATCAACGATGGCTCGACGAGCGACGCCGACAAGCTGGGCGCGATCGGGGACATCAATCTGGTCATCAATCGCTGCAATCTCGCGAGCAGCGGCCTGATCGTGGTGGCCGGCGACAACCTTTTCAACCAAAGCCTCGAAGACTTCGGTACCTTCTGCGCGAAGCAGAATGAGCCCGTCCTTGGCATCTACGATGTCGGCTGTTTCACCGAGGCCAAAAAATATGGTGTCGTCGCCCTCAAACCGAGCGGTGAGATTGCCAGCTTCGAAGAAAAACCCGCCGAGCCCAAGAGCACGCTCATCGGCATCGCGCTCTACTATTACCCGGCCCGCAACGTCGCCCAGTTCGCCGAGTACCTCGCCGCCGGCAACAATCCCGACCAACCCGGACGCTTCGTCCAATGGCTCTACGAACACACCCCCGTGCAGACCTGGACAGTTCCCGGCACGTGGTTCGACGTCGGCAGCAAGGAAACGCTGGAGGAGGCGAACAAGATCTTCGCGGAGTTTCGGAAGTAGGTCGCTGGCGGGCCGGGGGCGCGGGGGCCTGCGCACGGAGAAAGTAATCAGTAATCAGTCCGGATGGAGTGATCAGTTTTCCGATTCGGATGCGTGTGGCATTCGGAACACTGATTACTCGTTCCGTACTGATTACTGATTGATTACTGCTCCCTTCACCAATGCTCCCGGCGGCCTACTTCTTCGGTGAAAAATGAGCCCCGTCGGCCTGGTAGGTCAGGTCGAGCCTGGCTTTGTCCGCGATAAAGCGCAGCGCCTCATCGGCGCTTGCGTTCTCGAAAGTCACCGAGAGCAAAGTCGTGTCACCAGGGTGGCCTTGGAAATAGACCTTCACGCTCGAAACCACCTCCACAAAATGCGCGACCGCGCCGGGAGGCACGTCCACGAGATTCATAGTCACCGTCACTTTCTTCGCCCGCTCTTCAGGCGACTCCGCACGGAGCACGCTACCCATGAGCAACAAAATAAAGAGAAGCGAGGAGAACCGGAGGAAATGCATGGGCACAGTTTGGATATAAAGGCGGCAAGCAATGCCCGCGTCAACCCCCGCCCACGCTGCGCCGCAAACAGCCTCATCTCAATTTCAAGAGAATCGCGCTTTCGGCACATCTGATGCTCTTTCCTGACTATGCGTAAAAACCCGCGCAATTACTCGATCGATTTCTACGTAGATTCCTCCATGCAAATGCGCCATCGCCGATGACCTGCTCCCTGTGTTAAAGTGTGAATGATGCCCTCTCGTCCAAAACCCAGACCCGGCGTGAGCGCATGGCTACGCCATGCGCTACCCGTGCTGGCGCTCTGTGTGATGATGGGGCGGAGCCCGGCCCAATCCTCAGGCGACACGCGGGAATACCAGAAAAAAGCGGAATTCATCACCAGCTTCACCCGCTTCGTCGAGTGGCCGGAACGAAAGTTCGCCCAGCCCGATTCGCCATTTGTGATCGGAGTCTATGGCTCGGACAGCATCTCCAGCCAGCTCCAGGAGGCGCTCCAGGGCCGGCAGATCAAGGGTCGCCCAGTCGTGGTGCGGCACCTGCAAAACAAGGAGGAATTGCACGCCTGCCACGTGCTCTTCATCAGCCGCTCGGAGCGCGATCGCCTCGGCCCGATTCTCGGCGAAGTGCGGCGCGAGAATGTCCTCACCGTGGGCGAAAGCGAAAATTTTCTCCCCAAAGGCGGGGTCATCAATTTCGTCAACGCCGGCGGCGCCGTGCGCTTCCAGATCAGCATCGAGGCGGCCACCCGGGAAAAGCTGACCGTCAGTTCCAAGTTGCTCCAGCTTTCGGTTCCAGCCTCGACGGGCCTGGGCACGCTCCCTTCCGACGCGCTGGGGCGACCAGTCACTGCCCGATGAGAGAACGCGTCCGCAATTTCCCGATCCAGCGCAAGCTGCGGCTCGTCGTGCTGGCCACTTGTACGGCGGCGCTGTGCGTGGCGTCGTCGGCGCTGTTCGCTCTCCAGTTTTACTTCTTCAAGCGCGATTTCCGCCTCGATTTGGTGGCCGTCGCCGAGATCGTCGCGGCGAACAGCACCGCCGCCCTGAGTTTCAACGATGAAGACGCGGCCCGGGAGAACCTCGCGTCGCTCCAGGCCAAGCGGCAGATCACCGGCGCCGCGCTCGTGCTGCCCGACGGGCGGACGCTGGGCCAGGCGGGCAAGGTCGTCGTTCCGCCCCTCGGCGACCCTGCGACCAGCGACGGATTTCACCAGACTGGGGACGACATCGTCTACGTTCACCCGGTGAAACTGGCCGGCGAGAGCATCGGCACACTTTATCTGCACGCGGACTACACCCGGCAGGCGAACAAGCTGCACCGCCTCTACGCCAGCATCCTCGTCGCCGTGCTTTCCATCTCCTTCCTCGTGGCCGTCTTCGTCTCCTGGCGGCTCGAACAGGTCATCCTCGGCCCCATCCAGAACCTCGCGGAAACGGCCCGGCGCATTTCCTCGAAGAACGACTACTCCGTGCGTGCGGCGAAAGTGGTGGACGACGAACTCGGCTCGTTTACCGATTCCTTCAACAGCATGCTCGACCAGATCCAGACGCGCGACACCGCGTTGCTGCACGAGATCGCCGAGCGCAAGCGCGCGGAGGAAGAGCTGCAGCGCACCCAGCAGCAACTCATCGACGCCTCGCGCCAGGCCGGCATGGCGGAAGTAGCCACGGGAGTGCTGCACAATGTGGGCAACGTGCTCAACAGCGTGAACGTCTCCGCCACGCTCATCGCCGAGCGTCTCAATCAATCGCGCACCGGCAACCTCGCGCGCGCCGCAGCCATGTTGCGCGAACAAAACGGGAAGCTCGTCGATTTCCTGACCAACGACCCCAAGGGCAAGGTCCTCACGGCCTACATCGCCGACCTTTCACAACACCTCGAGGAGGAACGCCTCGAGGCCCGCAGCGAGATCGATCTGCTCACGCGCAATATCGAGCACATCAAGGACATCGTGGCCATGCAGCAGACGTATGCGCGCGTCTCCGGCACCACGGAAGTGCTGCCCACCGAGGCGCTCATCGAGGACGCGCTCCAGCTCAACGTGGACAGCTTCACGCGCCATCACATCGCGATCCAGCGCGACTTCACGGCTGTGCCTCCTGTCACCGTGGACAAGCACAAGGCGTTGCAAATCCTCATCAACATCCTGCGCAACGCCAAGCACGCCATGGATGACGCGGACGACAACGAGAAACGCCTCACCATCCGCACCCGGCTGAAGGACGGGCAGGCTGTGGCCATCAGCATCACCGATACCGGCGTGGGCATCGCGCCGGAAAACCTCACCCGCATTTTCTCCCACGGCTTTACCACGCGGAAGGACGGCCACGGCTTCGGCCTGCACAGCGCCGCCCTGGCCGCGCAGCAGATGGGCGGCCGCCTTTCCGCGCTGAGCGAAGGGCCCGGCCACGGCGCCACCTTTATTTTCGAGTTGCCACTGGCCGCTCCCGCAACGACATGAACCTCCCTTTGAATAATCGCATCTTACTCGTGGACGACAACCCGGCCATCCACGAGGATTTCCGCAAAATCCTCCTTGGCAGCACGAAACCTCGCGCCGAGCTGGACGCCATGGAATCGGTCCTGTTTGACCGTCCGCTCCTGCCCGTGACCAAGCTGACGTTCGAACTGTCGTCCGCCTATCAGGGCAAGGAAGCACTGGAAAAAGTCACACAATCGCTGAAGGACGAAAAGCCCTACGCGATGGCCTTCGTGGACGTGCGCATGCCGCCAGGCTGGGATGGCATCGAGACCATCGAGCGGCTCTGGCAGGTCAATCCTGCCTTGCAGATCGTCGTCTGCACCGCCTACTCGGATTACTCCTGGGAAAAAATGACGCAACGCCTCGGCGTCAACGACAACCTGGTCATCCTGAAAAAGCCTTTCGACAACATCGAGGTGCTCCAGTTGGCCCACGCTTTGACCCGGAAATGGCAGGTCACCGAACAGGCGAACCTCCGGATGGAGTCCCTGGACAAAATGGTCGCCGACCGCACCCGCGCGCTCGAATCCAGCAATGCCGAGCTTCGGCGTTCCGAGGAGCGATTTGCCAAGGCCTTCCGGGCCAGTCCCATCCCATTTGCGATCCAGACCCTCCGCGAAAATCGCTTCGTGGATGTGAATGATGCCTTCCGGCACATGACGGGATTCGGTCGCGCCGAGCTCATCGGCCGCACACCCATGGATGTCCATCTGTGCATCGATTATCCGACGCCGGCGGCCGGAGAGGAACGCCCCATCCGGCACGTCGAAGCGCAGGTCAGCACCAAGAACGGCGACCTGCGCACCGCGCTGGTTTCCGTGGAGCGCATCGTCCTCGATGGCAATCCGCATCTGCTCCTCATGGTGCTCGATATCTCCGAGCGGCTGCACCTCGAGTCGCAGCTCCGGCAGGCGCAAAAGATGGAAGCCATCGGCCAACTGGCCGCCGGCGTGGCGCACGATTTCAACAACCTGCTGACGATCATCCAGGGCCACGCAAGCCTCCAGCTCACCCTCTCCGGCCACAATGAGGACACCGTGGAGTCGCTCCAGCAGATCGCAGCGGCCTCGGAGCGCGCCGCCGACCTCACCCGCCAGCTCCTGGCCTTCAGCCGCCGGCAGGTGATGCGCCCTCGGGTTGTGCAGATGAATGCGCTCATCCGCGATCTCACCGTCATGTTGCGGCGCCTTATCGGCGAGCGGGTGGAACTGCGCAGCACGCTGACCGAGGACCTGCCCGCCGTCTGGGCCGACCAGACCGGGCTCGAGCAGGTGATCATGAATCTCACGCTGAACGCCCGCGACGCCATGCCGCGCGGCGGCAGCATCACGATCGGCACCAGCACGATGCAAATCTCCGAGGCCGATCTCGAACAGAATCCGGAGGCGGCGCCCGGCCGGTACGTGGTCCTCACCGTGACCGACACCGGCACGGGCATGGACGCCACGACACGGGCTCGCATCTTCGAGCCATTCTTCACGACCAAGGAAACGAACAAAGGCACGGGCATGGGCCTGGCCACCGTCTACGGTATCACCAAGCAGCACGATGGCTGGATCGACGTTTCGACGGAATTGGGCAAGGGCTCGCAATTCCGCGTCTTCCTGCCCACCACCGATCGTCCTGCCGAACCTCCCGAAAGTGCCATGTTCCCCACGTCGCCAACCGGCGACGCCTCCACGATCCTCGTCGTGGAGGACGACGAGGCCGTGCGCTGCCTGGTGAAGGAAGTCCTGGATCACAACGGCTACCGGGTGCTCGAAGCCGAGCACGGCGAAGCCGCCCTCAAAGTCTGGAAGGAACACAGGAGCGAAATCGACCTGCTGCTCACCGATATGGTGATGCCCGGCAGTGTGAACGGCCTGGAACTCTCCCAACGCCTCCTCTCCGAGCAACCCGACCTCAAGGTCATCTACACGAGCGGTTACAGCTCCGAACTCTTCGGCAGTGACATCCAGCTCGAAGACGGCCGGAACTATCTCCCCAAGCCGTACCTCTCGGCAAAGCTCACGAGCATCCTGCGAAAGGCGCTGCATCCGGAGGAGGAGAACGGGCAGGGAGTGGCGGTCAAGGGTGCGCGGTCGTTGGTGAAGTAACGGGGGAAGTAATCAGTAATCAGTAATCAGTAATCAGTAATCAGTAATCAGTGTTCAGTAATCAGTAAGCTGCTGCAACGCGGCACGTGAATCTGACTGATTACTGACCACTGATTACTGATTACTTCCCTCCCTCAGCCTCTCCATCATCTCCTCAAAACTCTTCGCCTCGCGGATCGCTGTGTTCACCCGTTCGAGCGCGGGATCGTGGGCCGGGTGCGGGAGTTCGACGACTTGCTTGCGGCCCTCCGAGGAGAAGACGACCTCGTCCCACTGGATCGCCTCGATCACCCGGTTGAAGCGCGCCACCGAGCGTCCCCGGAAAAAGGCCCGCGTCGTCGCCGGCGGCTGAAAGATCGCGCGGCGGATGTCGTCCTCGGAAACCACGCGGCGCATCTGGCCCTCGCGCTTCAGTTCGTAGTAGAGCCCGGCGTCGAGCGAGACGTTATGGTACTCGAGGTCGATCGACTGGAGCCACGGGTCATCCCACTCCAGCTTTTCACTCTCGCGGAAAGTGGTGAGCAGAAATTTCTTGGCCACCCAATCCACCCGGTCGCGGCAGCGCCAGTAATCGGCGGCCAGATCGTCGAGCACCGCCTCCCATTCCGCGAGCAGCCACGTCGTGTCCGCATCGTCGTCACAATGCTTCCGCGCGGCCGCCAGATACAGGCGCTGGATGTCGATGGCGGAGATCGAACGGCCATCCTTCAGCGGGACCAGCCATTGCAGGGTCTGGTCGCGGCTGAGCTGTTTGGTCGTTTCGATGGGATTCGCCAGCTCCAGCCTCGGGGCATGGCCGCACTCCACCAGATCCAGCACGAGCGCCGTCGTCCCGATCTTCAAGGCGGTCGCAAACTGGCACATGTTCGCGTCGCCGATAATCACGTGAAACCGGCGGTAGCGCTCGGCGTCGGCGTGCGGCTCGTCACGCGTATTGACCAGTGGACGGCGGTTCATGGTGTCGATGGAGCAGAGCACGCTGAAAAAGTCCGAACGCTGCGCGATCTGGTAAATCCCCGGCTGCCCGGCCGCGTCCTCGCCTTCCACCCCCATCTTGCCCGCCCCAGCGAAAACCTGCCGCGTGACGAGGAACGGCACCACGTCGCGCACCAGCCATTCCCACGGCACATCGCGCCGCATGAGATAGTTGTCGTGGCAGCCGTAGCTGTGCCCCACGAAATCCGTGTTGTTCTTGTAAAGCCGCGCTTCGTTTCCCTTGGGCAGATGCGTGTTTCGCCGCTTCGCACACTCCGCGAGGATGCGCTCGCCCGCCTTGTCCTGGGCCACGATCTCTGCCAGCGTGGAGCATTCCGGGGTGGAGTACTCGGGATGCGCGTGATCGTTGTAGAAACGCGCGCCGTTGCTCAACACCAGGTCGCTCTTGATCTCCTGGAAGCTCAGCGGCCGGTTCTTATCGAGCTCGAAATAGGCCGCCTCGTCGGTGTCCTGGAGCAGTTCCTCCGCCCGGAACCCACGCGCATCCTGGTGCGGGTCCTCGAGGTTGTAGTCCCACTTCATCGACGCGCCGTGCTCGGTATAACTCCGCACAATTTCAATCGATTCCCTGACGACGTCGAGGTCGTCCATCCCGTCGACCGTGATTCCGTATTCCGTTTCGAGACCGAAGACACGTTTCATGCGCACGAATCTCCAGCAGCACCCGCGCGCTGGCAAGTGGCCGCTGCTATTTTGCCAGGCCGAGCTTGCTGAAAATCGGTTTTAGGGCCGCCGTCCACTTGGCGTAGCCGGCGGGATTCGGGTGCAACATGTCCGGAAACTCTTCCTTTTTGCATGAACCCGTGCCGTCGTCGAAGAGCGTCCAGGTATCGCAGAAAGTCACGAGCGGATCATTCTTGAAGGCTTCCTCGTAGAGACCATTGAGGATCCGGATCTTCTCCGGGTAGAATTCCGGCTTCGGTCCGCGCGGCATGACTTTGTTGATCACGATCGGCATCACGGGATTGGCCGCATGCATGGCAGCCACGATCGCCTGCAAATTCTTCGCCACCACCTCGGGTTCCCCGCCTTGATCGAGATCATTCGTCCCGATGAGAATGGAAACGGCCTTGGGTTTCAGATCGAGGACGTCGCCCTGGAGGCGCGTCCGCAAGCCGCGCGTCGTGTCGCCGCTGATCCCGCGGTTCGCCACTTTCAGCTCCGGAAAATCCTTGGCCAGCGTGCCCCAGCCCTGCGTGATCGAGTCCCCGAAAAAGACCACGGCGCCCTCCTCCACCGTCTTCATCTTCGACCACTGTTCCCGGCGGCCCTTCCAAAGCGTGCGGAACCACAGGCCGGACTGCATCGGGCCGGCGCCCGCGCACAGGTTTGACGGCGGTTGGGAAAACGGGCTCGCCACCGCGTCCCACGCCACCACCGCGCCGCGCTTTTGCGCAAACATCCAGGGCAGCAGTTCCGGCTCTCCGTAGGCGGTCGTCCACGAGTCGTGCTTCACATAGGGATACTCGCTGTAGAGCGGCTTGCCACCCGCCGCCTCCAGCGCGGCGATCATTTCCTGCGACCGGATCACCGGCACCACTGGGTCGATCGCACCATGGATGGCCCAAATCGCCATGCCCCTGGCCGGCGCGATTTTGGAAACATCGCCACCCCCACAGACCGGGACCGCCGCGGCCCAGCGGTTCGGCTGCCGCGTGATAATATCCCAGGTGCCGTAGCCGCCCATCGACAGGCCGGTGACGTAGAGGCGCTCCGGGTCGATCGGGAATTCCTTGAGCACCGCCTCCACCGCCCCGAAAACCATCTTCATCGGCTCAGTCGGCTCTTCCACGAAAGGGTTTGGGCCTTTCCAGTCCTTCACCGTCGTCCACGTCTTGTCCGGCGGACACTGCGGCGCGAGGACGAAGCAGGGAAACTTGTCGCGCACCTCGGGCTTGAGGAAGAGCGGCGCGCCGTTCTTGAGTTGCGCCTGGTTGTCGGTGCCGCGCTCCCCCGCGCCATGGAGGAAGAGGACGAAAGGGTACTGCTTAGTCGCATCGAAATTGAGCGGCTTGAGCAGCCGGTAGCCGAGCTGCGCGCCATCCGCTCCCGTGAAGGTGCGCGCCTCATACTCATCGGCCGCCCGGGAGGCGACCGGCAGGACCAGGGCGAGCAGCACGAGGAGGAGAATCGAAAAGGATTTCATGGCGCCACGCATTGTGTAAAACGCCGCGCCTCTGCGCCAGCGCGATTGTGGCCACGGGAAGGGAAAGCAGTGCTCAGTGGCTGGCGCGTCGAGCGTGTCGGACTGAGCACGAAGCACTGTTCTGGACTTTCCGCGTTCGCCCGCGACTGGGCCAAAGGCCCTACGCAAAACAGCCCAGCGAGGAGGCGGAGGGGCATAGGAGTGTTCTGCGGGTGGGCGAGAAGGCAAGCGAGGGACGAGCGCCGCCCTTGGTAACACCATTCAAAGGCGCGCACGCCCGAACGGGGCAAAACAGGCTTCTTGTCGTGCCCCGTTGGGGCGAGCACTCGTTTTGGAATCTAACCCAGGGCGATGCTCGTTACACTCGCTTGCCCTGGGCTGACGTGTTGAGCACCTTTGGCGCGGGGAGCGCTTCGCGCAAAAGTTCAGAACACGCTCTAACTAAGCACCGCAGTTCCCCCGTGCCAAGCCTCTGCGTTTCTCCTTCCCGACGCTATTTTCCTGGCGGCACGGCAATCTGCCCCCCTCCCAACTCCCGCACCTTGTCGAGTCCGGTGATCTCCAGATTCCACGGCGCGGTGTCGCCGGTTTGCAGGTAGAGCTTGCCATCGGCGCCCTGCGTCAGGCGGCTCGCTCCGGCGCGGGAAACCGTGTTCGACATGTCCGCTCCGGGCGTGGCCGCATTCGGCCACCGCACGCTTTTGGCGTCCGGAGCAAACAGATGGCCGAGCGTAAATCCATCTTCGTTCACAAGGGTCCACGTGCCACTTCCGGAAGGCGGTCCGGGATGCGCTTTTGCGGGTCCGCCGCCGCGATTCTCCGCAACCATCAGCCACACATTTCCCATCGGAGCGGGCAACCGCACCGTCCCGCAGTCGAACGCCGTCCCGAAGGGCGCCGTGATTCTCCACCGCTCGCGCCCGTCCGGCAGTTCCCGGCAGGAAAGCCGGAAATCTTCGGACTTGGCGGCATCTAAAACCTCGAGCCCCAAACGCTGGTCGGGGCTCAACCACAGCCGCCCCTCCCATTTCACGGGCTTTGCGAGGTCGTAGCGTGGAGCGCCGCACGGCGACCAGCCCGCTACCTTGAGAATCCGCCCTTCGCCTTGCGGATGGGTGGCGGCGCAGAGCGTCAGATCTTGCAGGAAGGCTCCGGCCTCGATCCGCAGATCGCCATCGATCGAAATCTGTTCCGCCGCCTGCATCATGCCGTCTCCATTTTCGTCGGCCCAGGCAAAGGTGCGTGGCTGCGCGGAGGTCGTGCCGGAGATGCGATCGGTCCGGTCCACATAAAGGCTCGCCCGCAGCTTGTAATCCCCATCGCCCACACGTTCGTAGATTTCCAC
>Ga0105237_10007284_pt1 | contig 12135 bp, 11 predicted proteins | sample KBSC24metaG_FD_81520 | JGI IMG/M metagenome (GOLD analysis project Ga0105237, IMG submission 81520) | Corn rhizosphere microbial communities from Kellogg Biological Station, Michigan, USA - KBS C2-4 metaG | ecosystem: Host-associated > Plants > Roots > Rhizosphere > Soil | place: Michigan, USA...
CGTGTATTGATTCCGGCCAATCACGAGTGCCAAGGCTGGCCACGTTCCCGAGTTCCGATAGGCGACTTCGTTGCCGGAACTTTTTCAAGACTTTGTCGTCGTTGGCGGCGGAGTAAGGGATCTTTCTTTTCTTTGTGAGCTTCCAGTTCTGCTCGCGGTCCAAGGAGAGGATTAGAGAGCGCATCAAGGCGATGAAGACGCCTGTTGCTCCGTCGAAGAGTCTGTTGCGCTTTCTGCGATCTCAGACTGAGTTTACATGTCTCATTCCTGCCTCCAGTTGCCTGCGCCTTCCGCCCGTCCACCAGAGATCATGTCGAAGTTTCACGACGTCGCTCAGTCGACCCTCGCGCAATGCATCTTCTCCCACTGATGAGATCTGGCGCCGAAATCGTGAGCCTTTGAAGGCATTACCTCCTCCAAAATATCATCCTCCCAAACCTCCTCAGTCTCGGAGTGCAAGCACAGAAAGCCATTCGCCCGGCTTCTGGCGACGATGGTTACGCCATAGACAAGCCTTAGCTCGCTCCAAAATCCCTCCCGACTCTCGCACTGGGAATTCTTACGAAGAAGCGTCCGCTCAGCTCTTCAACCTTTCAAGGACCCTCTCCAGAAATACTGCTGGTGCAGATCTTAAACTGCGCTGCACTGAGTTCGATGCCAATGGTTCTGTTACCCTTGTATCTGGGGAATTCAAGAAGTCGGAATTGATAGCCAAATATGGCCTCCAGCCACGGGATCTCAGGAAGATTGACTCATCCGTCTTGCCCCATATTCTTGTTCGACCGACTGCCATTCTCATCAACCTCCTCCACCTTCGGGTCCTCATTCAATCTGATCGAGTCTTGGTATTTGATGCTTACGGCAGCACCGACTCCTACACGCAATCACTGTTCATGTATGATCTGGAGGGCAAACTCCGTCAAAAAGCAGACCCTAGGAAGGGATCCACACATCTACCCTATGAACTGCGAGCCCTTGAAGCAGTTCTCATATCAGTTACCTCAGGACTCGAAGCAGAATTCGCCCTTGTCCGAGAACCAGTCGCTCACATCCTACAAGCTTTAGAAGAAGATATCGACCGCGACAAGTTGAGACACTTGCTCATCCATTCCAAAAAGCTGGGTACCTTTGAACAAAAGGCAAGATTGGTTCGGGATGCCATAGATGATTTGTTAGAGGCTGATGACGATCTTGCCACTATGTATCTCACAGAACGAAACGCCACTGGCAGAGCCCGTGAAGAACATAACCACCAGGAAGTCGAGATGCTACTAGAGTCATATCACAAAATTTGTGACGAAATCGTTGAAATCTCCGGACTCTTGATCAGCAATATTCGAAACACAGAAGAGGTTGTCAAAGCTATTCTGGACGCCAATCGAAATCAGCTTATGCTCCTCGAGATTAAATTCAGCATCGGCACCTTGGGATTGGCTGGCGGCACGCTCGTTGCTGGCCTCTACGGCATGAATCTGAAAAACTTCATTGAAGAGTCTGATCTCGCTTTCGGCGGTGTCAGTGCTATTTGTTTCGCCCTGTCTGCCATCATCTGCGTCTATGGCATGCGGAAATTACGAAAAGTACAGAAAGTACGTATGTGGGGAGAGGGAATTGATGTCTTTGGCCGGCACTCAACTGTAGGTGGAAGAGGAAACTGGCGAAATGAAGCAGTTGAAAGTCAAGCACAGCGTCTCAGCAGACTGAGAAGGAGCGGTGCTAATTTTGCGACCCACCCGACTCAATCTGGACCCGTACTCTGGCCAGGCATGGAAGGTCTAGGAGTACATAAACTCAACACAGACCTTGAAAATGATCGGCGAAGTGGTGAGCTAGACACGAACAGCGATGGTGATGCACCGATGCATGAGCATTCTATTACTACGATTGATGATGAGTTACAAGACGTTGAAGCGAGGATGAGGGCCGATGCGAGTCAAGAAAAGGGTGTGTCGGTCAAGGGCAGCCATCATGGCCATCACCATCACCGACACCACGATCACGGCCACACCCACAGCAAGAAGTGAGCGAAAAAGTTTTTGGAGAAACCAAGTGTTGTCTGGAACACACCTGGCACTTTACCATATGCCATGCTGTACTAAAATCACCATTGACACTCTCCTACTCCTGAGAATGTCTCTACTCTTATTATATTTTGTTCTAGCGTTCAAGCGAGGGATACAGGCGTCCTTGAGTCATGGCATAGAAATCGGGGAAAGGGGGAAAGCTATGCGATCTCACCACCTGACATCAGACTTGGCAAGATGGGGAGGTGGAATGGGGCGCCTTGGGTAGACGGGATGCTTCGCGGCATAATCAATCGTACACGACAAGCACGAACAAGCCAAGGGGTCGAGTTAGGTCTGTGGAATGCTTGAATAATAGAGAGAATCATCTCCTCAATTAAAAAAATCATCAGCTATATAAACAATTAGTGTCTGTGCTCAGGTCCTTGACGAGCACATCATCATGCTCAGTATTATAAACTTTAAAGTACCCATACAGGCTAGGCGTTCTGCAGTCTCTCCGGAGTACTCAAGACCTTTCTGTATTTACCCACAATTTCAGCTTCCGATTTATGCGACTATCAGTAGTAAGTACTCGTTCGTAGAAGAAGGCCCCTCGGCCTTTAGATCCAACGCCTGCGATTTCAATCATATATACTAATATCAAGTTCAAGTTCAAATTCAAATTCAAAATCCAACTTTTTCGCATTCACTGAAACCACTGACTACCATGTAATTACCGCTTGCTTCGCTCGCTTATACCTCAGCGCCCGACTTAGACCTGTGTGATTGATAGATAGATAGATATTTTAGGTTGCTCAAAAAATGCATCAGGGATATTTTGACTCTTTTGCTCTAGCGGTCCGGGGCGCCATGCCATTCAAGATTGTTCTGTGGGACGTTCTTTGCATTATATCGACCTGCTTCTGATGTCCGTTACCTTCTCTCTTGCTGACTGCCAATTATGCAGCGATGGAAATTCGAGCGATGCCCCACCATGTCATGACATCTGGAGGCGAAATCTCCACCGCGCGCAATCCGTCTTCTCTCTACTGGTCCTAGATCCTCGGAGACTCCTCGTAGAGGCCACCACTAAATCTGTGCTTCCCTTCCATGTGACGACCCTATCGCCCCTCAAAAGCGGCTGCACCGATGCTCACGCTCACCAGTCGTCATCGTCATCTTTCTCATCATCTATAATACCCGAATTAGTACACACATAATTGAAGTAGGAGTCCCTAGGTTTTGGACTAGAGAATTGGGGCAACACTCACCACTACCGCTGACTTTCTTCTTCCTCTGGCTCAGCACAGCCTCCAAAGCGCCCGCGAGACCGCCTTGATCTGCGCCACCGGCGGGCGACGCTGGCGTACCACCGGAAGCAGGCGCAGCAGCCTCGCTACCCGGTACCATCGCTGCGGAACGATCGCGCTTCTCGCTGTCTTGGACCTTGCGGAGGCCGCCGCCTGCTTTGCCGCCTGTACCACGGATTGCGGCAAGCAGACTGTCGTGCTGGCCGCCGCCTCCCGAGGGCAGAGGAGGGGCGGGTGGGCCCGCGCCGCCTGGCGGTGGTGGTGGTGGTGGTGGTGGCGGCGGCGGGCCGCCGGAAGAAGGCATTGGCGGAGGAGGGGGAGGAGGGGGACCGGATGAAGAGGGCATAGGTGGGGGCGGAGGCGGAAGTGGTGGTCCGGACGAAGATGGCATTGGTGGAGGTGGAGGAGGCGGTGGTGGCCCGGGGCCGGTGGGTGGTGGCGGCACTGCCCTGGTGTTTGGTGGTGGGAGAGGCGGGGCGTTGTTGCGAGCAGGCGGGGGAGGGGGAGGGAGAAAGGCTGGTGCAGTGGAATGGGCATGGCTGGGTGGCCCTGGGGCCTTTGGGGGGAGCGGTGGTGGTGCGCCTCCGTATGCGCTTTCTCGACTAGGGGGAGGTGGTGGCACAGGACCACGGCTTGGAGGTGGAGGAGGAGCAGAGGATTTACGCTCTCCTGCGAACGGCGGTGGTACTCTGAACAGGCCCTGTGGTGGCTCGTCGTCAACAGGAGTCTTGGGCGGACGAGGAGGAGGTGGTGGTCCTGGGTTGGCGAGCGATGCTGACGAGGCTCGATCTCTGCCTGACGAGAGCATTAGAGGACCAGGCTTGTTGGCGAACTTGCCAGCGTCTGCGAGCGGTGGAGGAGCACGGAACCTGGGCTGAGGGCTGGGAGCTGGCGACGGAGTTCTTGCGGGCGGAGAAGGTGAGCGAGGGGGAGGAGGCGGCGAAGGTGCTCTTCCACCAACGGGTCTACGGGATGGTGGTGGAGCGGGGGGAGGGCCTCGTCGGCTCGAGCCTGTTGTTCCTGTGTTCTCAGGGCTTATTCTTGAGGGTGGTGCTGCAGGAGGCGGTGGAGGTGGAGGGGCTCTGACAGCCCTGTTCTCTGCTGGTGAAGGTATGGATTGGGCAATTCCATTCGCCATCTCCTCAGCCTGTTTCTGTTTGACATAGCTCTTGATGAAATCGGCATTCTGCTCGATCTGGTCCTCAGTGATACCCATGTCAAGCAACTCATTCAGAATGGGCCTCCATGTGGGATCAGACAGGTCAATGGAGCCGCCTGGGCTGCTCTGAGGTCGCGCTGGAAGTGAATTCCCCGAACCGTAGATAGGCTGGGGAACAATGGACTGGGCCTGCTGAGGCTGAGTGGGGATCGAGCTGTGCCTGTGACCACGAAGAAAATTGCCCACCCGGCTGTGGTGTTTGTGCGAGCCACCAGGGACATAGACCTGTCCTCCTCCAACAGAAGAAGCGAACGGTTGTGCCTTTGTCTGCTTACTGGCATTCTTCTCGCGCTCATCCATTTTCTTCTTGAACTGCCTTGCTTCTTTCTCGTCGATAAAGGACAGGCCGGCCATGCATTGCTCGAGCTCGAAGGAATGGAAAAAGGTGCGATCCTGGTTATATTGGAAGGTGTCATAGATTTCTTGGTCCCAGATGACACCTCTGTTGGCAGAGGAGATGTCGACCATCTTCAGCCAGAAGGTATTCCCGACGAGGTCATTGCTGAGGACGGCGGCGCCCTGGAGACCTGTATAGGTCCATCTGTTACGAGTGGGGTGAGCAACATAGAGTCTCGCTACAGCCACGGCCTGGATCTTGTTGGATGCCTTTGGGACGGTTCGCTTGACAGTCTCTTTATCTGCGTCGGTGAGAATGGAAGGCATTGCGGGTGAACGTCCCCGCAGGAGAGGTTGTGGGTGGACAAAATGAGGATGAATCTGGCTTTCGATTAACTCGACAGGAGGGCTTCCACTGTGTTCAATTCAAAAATGGGTGGAGTGGCCACTCAGACCAGAATAAGATGGAGGAACGAATGATGTGAGAGGTATGTATGAGGATGAGGTTTCGGTCGGGAGGAGAGATGGAGTGGATAAGTTTGGAGAATTGACTACTTGGGAAGTCCGGTAGGGACGGGGGCTAACGAGGACCAGGACGGTTGGTGGGCATGGATGGAAAGCGTGGACGAGCATGGATGTGCATGGATTTGCTTCTGCCTTTTGGACAGCCGCGTGGCATCCCTACGAGAAGGTTAGGTAGCCCCCAGGGTCCCTCGTAATTAACCCAATTCACCAAAAGCCCTATTAGGTGACAGTGACACCTAGAGCTGGAGGCTATGTACTCCGTAATACTGATTACGAGGGGACGGGCTTAGGTTCCCAGAGAGTGGAGTGGGCCTCCGTGACATTTGGTGAGTCGCACCCGAGAACAGGCGCCCAAATGCCCAGCGATGATGCCCAAAGGAGGTGCAGCAAGCGGGGTTCTTTGGCGGTGGCTTAGGCGACGAGGCATCGACTGTGAAATGAAGCCAGGGATTACACGTGACTCTACGGTGGAGCGGACTCACCTAGCTACAGGGTATTACTTAAGCAATGGCCATTGGTGTGAGCACCCAGTGGGTGTTCTGCACATCTCGTCATGCCTTCCCCACAATCCAGCCAGTGGCCACTCACCCAACGGTTATTTACCCACCAGTGGCCTGCATTGAATCTCGACAGACGTCATCGCTGAATGATGGCAAACGCAGGCAATCAGGCAGAGCCAAAACCAAACACGAGAGCCATAAATACTGGGAAGAAGGTACAAAGTGGAAGAAACCGTCCTAGATCTCAATCCTATACTATAGTCCAATATCCAGCCCGAGACTTTCCATTCCACTCCTAGAATACACGTCTAGCCATAAGTTAACTAATCGTACACCACCTCCACCCAAAATGCCTGCCCACCCTTCCGAAGAGAATCACCCTGAACCCCGAGGCAGCTTGACCGACAAGGTTGCAAAAGAGTCAAGCGACTCCAGCGCCTCCGACCACCCCATTCATGACAAGGCTCAACCTCATCACCATCAGAGCAAGGGTCCTCAAATCTCGGACAGTAAGTCAACTCAGTCCCCTGCATTGACTCTCCCCCAATGCCGTGACATAGCACTGACTCCAAGCCTTCGAATACCAGGCATCCCACCTGCCACCAGCTCCAAGGAAGAATTGAAGGCCAAAGCCGCCGAGTTGAACAAATAAATGCACGAGCATAGAAGGTTATGATTCAGTAGTGGATACAACATCCCGCTCCTTAGGGTCATGGATTGCGTTGGGTTTGGCTGGAGGAATGGAATCACAAAACCAAAAATACGGTGATGGACTCATTAGAGAACGAATGAACTCAAATGAAAGCCTGATTTCATAACGACGCCCAGCTGCTGGAATATATCAATTCCTGTCCACCGTTGCTATCTATGAAGCAAGCCACACTCCCTCCGCCAATGCCCCGAAAATACCTAGTCGTACAATTCCTGGTCATCCTCTCCTTGCTTTCTTACCCAATGGCTCATCACCAGTTGCCGTTCGATCTTGACTTCTCGTTACTCGACCTGTAGAAACCACAGGAGAATCACTGGGTGGGGTCGAGGCCTCCTTGTCCGTGTTGCATTGAGATGTCGCAACAGTGATGGTGTTGTTTTTCTCCGCTTCAGTTAATTTGGTGGTCGTCGTCCTGCCAATAGTGCTGGTGCTTGTGTGCTTTGGGAGAGTCACGGCGACATAGATCAATTGGCGGCAATCTTGTTCCTTCTCGCCGTGCTTTTTACCCTCTTTGCCTTGTTCTGCAGGCTTTCCGGCATCCTTCTTATCGTCTGAAACAGCTTCTTTGGCATCTATCGCCTTCACGTCTTCATTTGCAACGATTGGTTTCTTGTTTATCTCATCCTTTCCATCCTTTTGCTCTTTAGTCTTCTTATCCTCCTCTGGAAGCTCGCTGTATTGCCATAGTAGCCGAAGCTCTCCTTTGACCAGAGCAGTTCCCCAAAAAGATATCAAGACACCAGGCACAAGATATAGGAGCGCCGGCTGAGCGTGTGCAGCGATTTGCATCACCACCACTGTTGTAACCATTCCTACCAGATACCCTACGATGGTTGCGTAGAAGTATGGCTTCGGAAACTTAGTTGCCTTGGTTGCTTCAGACCATAATCTTGAACTTGTCCAGAATCGTTCGCCCCATCGACCCCGTGCATTCACATACACCGGCTTCGATTCGTATTGCGCTGATTTGTCCCTTTGAGACCGATTCTGTTGGCTGTCCTTCTTCAAGTAGTGTAGATAGAGGTCAAAGCGCAGTGCAAAAGCAAGCATCATTCCTGGTACCACAATATCTCCCAGCCCCAGCATAGCCATGCTCCGCTTCTTAGCAAGACATCGGAGATACTCCTCCATCAACTCGGATCCTTCTGGCGCTCCAACTGGATAGATACATCCGTCTGGCCGAGGGAAGAGGAGTTTGATGGGAACATCGAGCTTGGTGGCCACGGTAACCATCATCGGAGTGAAAAAGACGAAATAGATGTCGTAGAAGAAAAGGGCAGAAAGGACGAGAGTTCCAGTCCATGCGGTCGTCGGTGTCATGAATTGAAGGGAGCCATAGCAGAATGAGAATCCCAGAAAATTGGTCAGGAACCACGGTTTTGATACAAAAGTGTGGTAATAAACCATGGCGCAGGAAAGTATGAGGCTGACAAGATCAAGCAGATCTACCGATGTTTTGAACGTGAAGACTTTGTGTAAATGGAAATGGAGTTGAGCTTTTGTGTACAGGAGCTTTTGTAGTGTCCAAATGAGCCGACTGAGCGAAAGAGGAAGTGGGATATGTCTGAGGCGGCCGGGTAACGGTACAGTTGATATTTCTCCGCTGTCCGAGATGTAACGGTGGCCATCGAGGTCGACACGCCATCGAGACTTCCCTCTTGAATATTCAGCAGGGAAACAGAATGAACGTGCAATCGAAAACATATCCTTGAGAAACTTCGTCGCAAAGAAAAGTCCGATCTGCGAGAAATAAAGGCCCAACGCCCAGTTCAGCCAAGCTGGATCCTGTAGCCATTTCAAAATGAAATAAAGCGAAGCCAAAGTCGCACCAGCCAGGAGCGGAAATAGAAGTGCATCTGACGGCGTGAGGCTCTCGATCTTTTGGAATCCTTCCTCGTCCTCATCGTCTGGTAGTTCATCGTCGTCGGTACTGCTCTTCTTCTCGCCTTTCTTAGGCGACGCGGACGTTGGCCGTGATAGCGACGCGTGAGCCGCAGTGTATATAGGGAAGATAGCAGAAACCAAAAGATGAACATATGTGGGCATGAGCGGCCTCATCAAATGGAACTCGTAGGCTATCCGGCCAAGGATCTCCATGACCGGGCCTGGCTGAGTCACCATTTTTGCCAATTCTTAGGTTGTACTCCGTGGATTGTGCAGTCCTCCTGGTATAAGGACACCAAAACTATAAGAGGAACAGTGAGGAAGGGAGAAGCGAAAAGGAATGGTGAATTAATAATTGTGGAAATGCCACTCATATAATTTGCAGAGACGAAGCAAACAAAAGAAGTTGAAGGCTGAAGCCAGGCTGTCCTTGGCGAGGCTGTCCTTGGCGCCGCCCATTTCAAGCAGCGTAAACAAAACTTGAAATCTGTTGCTGGACTTAAACCATTCAGGGCCAGTATTAGGATAGCTTGCTCGTGGTTCAGCTCAATAACTTAGGCTTTCTCTGGGAATTAGCACATTTACGATCTCGGAAGACCTCGCATGCCGACTCGTTGCGGGCAATTGGAGCTGATAGCCACAAAGTTCAGCCTTGCAATGAAAGATGCGCCTAGTGACCCTCGAATTTATGACACTGAACCCAACGGGAGGTTGGATTCAGGAGTTCTACCGAAATTTCATCCAACAATCCAATCACCGTCTATCTGCTCGACACCACACTGGATGCGGTCGCTGGAAATCATGTGCAGCGACATCGAGAGCTCAGGTGAGCTGCCATGTTTAAGGATCGGCCCAACACTGTGTAAGTTTTGACCCACTTCTGTTTACTCTTCGCCTTACTCCCATTGATCAAATAACTCTCGATATCCCCTGCAGCCTTCCGATATCCGTAGTCGACAGTTCCACCCTTGTTTTTCACTTGATCATTCCTTTGTCTTCTGTGCCCCTTCTCGCTGTCAACCTAGTGTTATCATCAGTCAGGAAAAGTAAGACTCGGCCAGATACGAGGGGGGACTTACTCTTGCTGAAGGATTGCAATCTGTTTCTTCAAGGCGACGGCATCTGCCTCCCCAAATGGCTCTCCGTTATCTCGATACCCTTTTCCTCCTCGGAGCTCCCGCCTTAACATTCCGACCTCTTCTATCAGCTCTTCGGCTTGGTCTTGATTTCTGTGGTACTTTGAAGCAATTGTTGGATCGGCCGTTATTGTAGAAGGCAGCCAGCCTGGCATCGCGTAGGCAGCGATATGCTGTCGAGAAAATAGCCGTGCACATGGAAGTCCTGGGCCAGAGGAATAATTACTGGGGGACTGCCCCCAAGTTGGGCCGTAATCTGTGGAGTTTACACGACGTTGGAAGCTATGTCAGGGATTGTGAGGGTTGAATGGTATGAAGGAGGAGGAATAGGATAAGTTAACAAAGGACTCGGTGGTGTGGGATGAGACGCATTGAGCGGAGTCTTGTAGGGCGCATGGTAGTTCTGTGGACACCTGGCTTAATGAAGACCCTGGTAGAACAGATGAGCTTCTGTTGAACTGCAAACTCAGGCATTCAATTCAATTCAAGAACTTGGAACTTCTTAGTACCTGTCTAGTACTTTGATTCGACATAAAAGTTGAGAATCCGAAGTGATCGTGCTTGCACCTTCTGCAGCATCCTGCGTCCCCATAACACCTCGCGGTCATGAGCTGGGTACGCCCTCAGAATGTCAATAGCGACTCTCAAGGGTGCCGCAATTGACTTTGGTCCCAAGTCAAGAAACTCCTCTCGCGTGCAGTACTCCACGGACTGAAAAATATTCAGAGCCGGCGGGACATAGTCTCGCTGGTGACCTGGCTCACGTAGAATCAAGGGCCGGGTGTCCTGCCCAACTAGTCCAACCGACTCTAAATGCTGCATCAGCTGGTGCAGTTGAATCATTCCATGCCATAAAATGGCTTGAGTGGACCAAGTGATTAACAAGGTGTTAGCACTTTCAAGGTCCAGGAAGTGGAAAGCAAGAGGGAAGATGATCTCTTCTTCGAGATGGGCCGCGTTACTTGCTAGCTCTGTCCAATATAGCGGCTGCTCTGTGGAGTTCAACACTTGATCATAGAGAAGTTTCAGTTCATGGTCTAACTCCCAGCATTTCGAGAGCAGATCTGTCGCAACAATCGCTTGGAGTTTAGGTTCCATATGTGCCAGCTTGTTGCCTTTTCCTAGTAGTTCTGGGGCAAAACTGAGCAGATCCCAAACGGCGTCATATGCCGATTTTGATGAATATTGCCAGGGAATCTGCCGCCACCGTGGCTCTGCCAGGAATGTCGGGGTTTGGATATCAAGGCTGAATAGTATCTGAAAAGGTCAGCTGCAAAGTCTCTTCTTCCACACTCGAAGGTAAACAAGCTTACGGCCTGCACTCGAAAATGAGCGAATATTTTATGTGCTAACCCATCCCTGTGCCTCTCTGGTCCCCGAATTTGAACCAGTTTCGCACAGCCAACGATATGATTCGTGTATGGCACCATTGAATCCGAAGGACATTGTGTCAGCTCATAATGGGTCAGTGCCACGCAGGCCCCGAGAGTCTGGTCATCATACAGCAAGTGGGGATCCAGAAGCGCAAATTGAAGCTCACGAAGAGCGCGGTGATAGAGCTGGAGGCCTCCAAATTTGAATGTCTCGTCTCCTTGGAAGTCTCCGATCTTTGCAAAACACATTGCCATTATGGCGACCTCCAATGCCTTTGTGACATAGGGGAGAGTCGGAACAGTTTTGATCCACATCCTTTCCCTGAGCAAGCCAAGGTCAGCCTTGGGCACAATCTGGTCCAAGTAAACATGGAGAATCTGCTGCCGATAGGCGGGCTTGCTGCTTATTTGGTCGGATAATTGAATGGGTGCGACGTCTGGCTCAAGAATCTGACCACTAAGATCAGACGCAGGGGACTTCTGCCTTTTCTTTGCTAGTCCAGATTCTTTTCGTTGGCAAAGAACATCCTGCGGCTGCAACCTTTTCGTGGGGGTTTTCTCAACTCCTTCATTCAGCCTTTTCAAGCCTGGGGTTTGGTAGCTGACAAAAATCGGATGTTGTAGATAGCCACTGCAGTTTCGATTAGACTTCACACACTGTGCACAGATTGGCTTTTCTAGACCGCACTACTAGTCTTAGTGCTATTCGCATACTTTTGTAGAACGGCGATGAAGGGTTACGCACTAGAATCTTCCGTTTCCTGCATGTATCGCAACCCCGTCGTCGGGCGATACCAACCATGGTTCGTCGTGTTCACGAAATTGAAGCGGCTAGCTAGTCGTCTAGATGACCGGCGTAGAAATATCCCTAATGGTGGTCAATGGGCAAGTGGGAGGAAGACACTATTGTCTTAAATCAGACCATTTTCCGAAGATAATGGACGAGAGAGGATGGGAATGTCTGTGAAAGAAGAAGCTACATGTCTGTTGGTTAGACAGACCCTTCTGTCTCGCGCTCCAGGATTAGGCTACATCGACCCTGTCGGGCTTCGAAAACTTGATGATAGCAAGACTCGACAAGGTTCACATTGCTCTCACTTTTGGTGGAGTGTTGATATTCCTAGGTTTCGAAGA
>Ga0105237_10007285_pt1 | contig 12135 bp, 10 predicted proteins | sample KBSC24metaG_FD_81520 | JGI IMG/M metagenome (GOLD analysis project Ga0105237, IMG submission 81520) | Corn rhizosphere microbial communities from Kellogg Biological Station, Michigan, USA - KBS C2-4 metaG | ecosystem: Host-associated > Plants > Roots > Rhizosphere > Soil | place: Michigan, USA...
CAGGCTCGATTCAGGCCTAAGGGGCACAAAGTCAAAAGGACCAACTTCACGCATATCGAATTCGCATAAGGTATATTATGGAATATTAATAACATTAGTTGGATCAGTCATTTAGCTCGAATTGTTGGCAATTTGCGTTGGTTCCGAGCCCGTTTGCACGCGGCGCGGGATGGCCAACCGATCCTCTTGGAATGCCCGATATTGCCGTGGTCTGCGGACGCTGCGATAAGCGCGCGCGAACGAGAAACGCTGATGACCGGAACGCGTCACGTCCGTATAGGATGGCGTCTCGCAACGACAAGAAGCTTCTTGAAGGGAGATATTGGAATGAGCTTTTCACGACGCGCCTTACTCAAGGCCTCGGTTGCTTCAGCCGCGCTTGGCGGCATCGGTGCGCCATGGGTGGCCCGGGCCCAAACGGCCGAGTTCACCTACAAATACGCCAACAATCTTCCCGACATGCATCCGATGAACGCCCGCGCCAAGGAGATGGCGGCTGCGATCAAGGCCGAAACCCAGGGCCGCTTCGACCTGCAGATTTTCCCGAACAACCAACTCGGTTCGGACACCGACATGCTGAGCCAGATCCGCTCCGGCGGCGTCGAGTTCTTCACGCTGTCTGGCCTGATCCTGGCGACGCTGGTGCCAGCGGCCTCGATCAATGGCATCGGCTTCGCATTCCCGGATTATGACACGGTCTGGAAGGCGATGGATGGCGATCTCGGCGGCTATGTGCGCGCGGAGATCGGCAAGGCGGGTCTCGTGGTCATGGATAAGATCTGGGACAATGGCTTCCGCCAGACCACATCCTCGACCAAGCCGATCAACGGGCCGGACGACCTCAAGGGCTTCAAGATCCGCGTGCCCGTGTCGCCGTTGTGGACGTCGATGTTCAAGGCATTCGACGCGGCCCCCGCCTCGATCAATTTCAGCGAGGTCTATTCGGCGCTGCAGACCAAGATCGTCGAGGGCCAGGAGAACCCGCTCGCCATCATCTCGACGGCGAAGTTGTATGAGGTGCAGAAATTCTGTTCGCTGACCAACCACATGTGGGACGGCTTCTGGTTCCTCGCCAACCGCCGCGCCTGGGAAAAGGTCCCTGAGGATATCAGGACGATCGTCGCGAAGAACATCAATGCTGCCGCCGTCAACGAGAGGGCCGACGTCGCCAAGCTCAATGCGGGCCTGCAGCAGGATCTCGCCGGCAAGGGGCTGGTCTTCAATAAGCCCGACGCCACGCCGTTCCGCGAGAAACTCCGCTCCGCCGGCTTCTATGCGGAGTGGAAGGGTAAATACGGGGAGCAGGCCTGGGAACTTCTGGAAAAATCCGTCGGCAAGCTGTCCTAACGGCGCTACTGTCCCCACACCGCGGCGAATTCGCTTGTGGTGGATGGAAGCTGGTGCCCAATACTTTCCGAAGTTCGCAAAGGCGCTTGCTGCGATGGTTGACCTTCGGCAAGCACGGGTCGGGGACGGGCGATGGCGCACGTCGAAGTGACTGAAGTTGTGGTGGGTGAGGTGATGGTCCGGTCCCCTCGCCCTCGCTCGCTCGTGGCCTCGATCGAACGGACCTTGGGGCTGCTCGTGGAAATCCCGGCGGCGCTTCTGGTGGTCGCCGAGATCGTGATCCTGTTCGCCGGCGTGGTGGCGCGGTACGGCCTGCACCGCCCCTTGATCTGGTCGGACGAACTCGCATCCATTCTGTTCCTCTGGCTTGCGATGCTGGGTGCGGCCGTGGCGTTTCGTCGCTCCGAGCACATGCGGATGACCGCGATCGTCGCGCGTGCGGGAAACGGCATGCGTGCCTACCTGGACGCCGTCGCGACCTGCGCAGCGCTGGCGTTCCTGCTGATGGTCGTCTGGCCTGCGTTCGACTACGCCTATGAGGAAAGTTTCATCACCACGCCGGCGCTGCAGATCTCCAATATCTGGCGCGCGGCGGCGCTGCCGACCGGGGTCTGCCTGATGGGGCTGTTTGCGCTGCTGAGGCTCGCGCGCACGGCCGATGTCAAGCCCCTGCTCGCGGCTGTCCTGTCGGTTGCCGTCGTGATCGCCTTGCTCTGGCTCGCGCAACCATGGCTGCGGCCGCTCGGTAACTTCAATCTTGTGATCTTCTTCGTCGGCGTCGCGGGCTTCTGCGTTTTTTCCGGGGTACCTATCGCCTTCGGGTTCGGGCTTGCCATCTTCGGCTATCTCGCGCTGACCACGCGGACGCCGCTGATGGTCCTGGTCGGTCGGATGGACGAGGGCATGAGCCATCTGATCCTGCTCTCGGTGCCGCTGTTCGTCTTCCTCGGGCTTCTGATCGAGATGACCGGCATGGCCCGCGCCATGGTGGCGTTCCTGGCGAGCCTGCTCGGGCATGTGCGCGGCGGCCTGCACTACGTCCTGGTCGGCGCAATGTACCTGGTCTCGGGCATTTCCGGCTCCAAGGCCGCCGACATGGCCGCCGTGGCCCCGGTGCTGTTTCCGGAGATGAAGGCGCGCGGCGCCCGCCCCGGCGACCTTGTCGCCCTGCTCGCGGCGACCGGTGCGCAGACCGAAACCATTCCGCCAAGTCTGGTCCTGATCACGATCGGCTCGGTGACCGGCGTATCGATCGCGGCCCTCTTCACGGGCGGCCTCCTGCCCGGCGTGGTGCTGGCGATCACGCTGTCGGCGCTGGTCTGGTGGCGGTACCGAGCTGAGGATCTGAGCCATGTCCGGCGCGCCAGCGGCGCCGAAATTGCGAAGACCTTCGTCATCGCCCTGCCCGCGCTGGCGCTCCCGTTCGTGATCCGCGCGGCCGTCGTCGAGGGCGTTGCGACTGCGACTGAAGTGTCGACCATCGGCATCGTCTATGGCCTTCTGGTCGGCCTGCTGGTCTACCGCCGGTTCGAGTGGCGGCGGCTCACGCCGATGCTGATCGAGACCGCCGCCCTGTCCGGCGCCATCCTCCTGATCATCGGGACCGCCACCGGGATGGCCTGGGGGCTGACGCAATCCGGGTTCTCGCGCGCATTGGCGGCGGCCATGACCGGACTGCCCGGCGGCAGCGCCTCCTTCATCGCGGTCTCGATCCTGGCCTTCACCATCCTCGGCAGCGTGCTGGAGGGGATTCCTGCCATCGTGCTGTTCGGTCCCCTGCTGTTTCCGATTGCGCGTGCCGTGGGCGTGCACGAGGTGCATTATGCGATGATCATCATCCTGGCGATGGGGATCGGACTGTTCGCGCCGCCCTTCGGCGTCGGCTATTACGCGGCCTGCGCGATCGGCCGGGTTGATCCTGCGGAAGGCATCAAGCCGATCTGGGGCTACCTTCTGGCGCTTCTTGTCGGCTTGATGATTGTTGCGATCTTTCCCTGGATTTCGATCGGATTTTTATAGGTGGTGGTTTCCGGCGAGCGGAGGTGAACAATGAGCAGAACTCAGAACCAGTACGATATCGCTTTGGACAAGACGCCTGCCAATTACGTCGCGCTCTCGCCGCTCAGTTTCATCGCGCGCAGCGCGGCTGTCTATCCCAACCATGTCAGCGCGATCTACGAGGGGCGCGTCTTCACGTGGGCGGAGACCTACGGCCGCTGTCGGCGCTTCGCGTCCTACCTGTCGAAGTGCGGGATCGGCGAAGGCGATACGGTTGCGGCGATGTTGCCGAATATCCCGGCGATGAACGAACTGCATTTCGCGGTCCCGATGGCCGGTGCGGTCCTGAACGCGCTGAACATCCGGCTCGATGCACCTTCGATCGCCTTCCAGCTCGATCATGGCGCGGCCAAGATCATCGTCGTCGATCCGGAATTTTCCGGGGTGATCGCCGAGGCCTTGGCACTGATGAACGGGCCGAAGCCTCTCATTGTCGATGTCGACGACGCGTCCTTCCCCGGCGGCAAGCGGATCGGCGAGATCGAATATGAAGCAGCCCTGGCGCAGGGTGATGCCGCGTTCGTGGCGCGGCTGCCGCAGGACGAGTGGAATGCGATCGCGCTGAGCTACACCTCCGGAACGACCGGCAATCCGAAGGGCGTGGTGACGCATCACCGCGGCGCCTATCTCAACGCCGTCTCCAATATCCTCGCGGGTCAACTCGGCCAGCATCCCGTCTATCTCTGGACCTTGCCAATGTTCCACTGCAACGGCTGGTGCTTCCCCTGGACCGTTGCGGCCGCGGCCGGCGTCAATATCTGCCTGCGCAAGGTCGAGCCGACGAAGATTTTCGAACTGATCGGAAAGCACGGCGTCAGCCACATGTGCGGCGCGCCGATCGTCTACAACACCTTGATCAACGCGCCCGATGCACCGAAGGGCAAGGCAGCAAAGCCGGTCGTCGGCTTGATCGCCGGGGCCGCGCCGCCGGTTGCCGTGCTCGAGGGCGCCGAGCGCATCGGCATCAAGCTGACCCATGTCTACGGACTGACCGAAGTTTACGGGCCGGCTTCGGTCTGCGCGGAGCAGCCGGGCTGGGATGAACTGCCGGCCGACCAGCGTGCGCAGCTGAAGCGGCGTCAGGGCGTGCCCTACCCGCTGCAGGAGGCCGTCACGGTGCTCGACCCCTTGACCATGCACGAGGTCCCGCGCGACGGCGAGACCATCGGCGAGGTGATGTTCCGCGGCAATATCGTGATGAAGGGCTATCTGAAGAACGAGAAGGCCACGCAGGAAGCGTTCGAGGGCGGCTGGTTCCACACCGGCGACCTCGGCGTGCTCGACGAGCACGGCTATGTCATCATCAAGGACCGCTCAAAGGACATCATTATTTCCGGCGGCGAGAATGTCTCGTCAGTCGAGGTCGAGGACATCCTCTACAAGCACCCGGCTGTGCTGTTTGCCGCCGTGGTTGCCAAGCCCGATCCGAAATGGGGCGAGGTGCCCTGTGCCTTCGTTGAACTGAAGGACGGCGCATCCGCGACCGAAGCCGATATCATCGGTTTCTGCCGTAGCCACATGTCCGGCTTCAAGAGTCCCAAAGCCGTTGTGTTCGGCCCGATCCCGAAGACCTCGACCGGCAAGATCCAGAAGTTCCTGCTGCGCAATCAGGTGGATTCGGCGAAGGCCATATCGGCGTGAGGCTGACGGACCAGCATCAGGACCCGACCCTGTCGATTGGCGGATAATACTGCGGAGCCTCGGCGCGGTCGTACATCGTGTAGTCGCGCATGACGTCCACGATCCGGACATAGTCGGTTGTCGCATCGGCGAACAACTGTGCGCCGAAGTCCTGCCCCGATCGAACGTAAGGCAGGTCGATCAGGTGAGCAAAACAGCCCTCGCGATAGACGCTCGCGAAGACATCGCTGCGCCATTCAGCTTTGACCGGAAGGCTGGCATTGCGCGATTCGGCAACGAGGACATAGGTCGGCGGGCGCCTCTCCGGATCATGATAGCGTGTGCGTCGCTCGGGCTGCCATATCGGCTTTCCAGGTCTCGCTTCATGGATGACCTCGGCCACGCGAATGCGGTAATCGGAAAAGACCTTCTCCCGGCCAAGCGTCTGGACATCATGATGATGGGCATGAACGCGCCATGCCGTCAGGGCGCCCTCGTCACGCCAGATCTGATAGGACAGGAGCAGATTGTCTCGGGTCAGGCTCCTGAACCGATCGATGAACAGGCAGCCGCCCAGCGCCATCAATTCCGGCTTTAACGATGCTGCAAGATCGAGATAGCGATCGATCTGTCCCGACTTGATCTCGACTTCGAAAAACAGGGAAATCATCGACGGCACCTCCGCGCTCCAAGCCCCTTTTTAGCACACTCGGACACCCCTCCGAATGTCAAGTGCGGGCCTTGCCGGCGAGAGCCACGCCGTCCGCCAGGTTCAGGCGCTGATGGCGGTCACTATCTCGCGAGGTTCGCTCGATTTCACGCAGCGGTGTTTGCCGAGGGGGTGCGCGATCTTTTCTCCTGCCTATTTGAACCGTCTGAATCGGGCGGGCGACACAGTTTGTGTTGCAAAGGACCCCGAATCCGGTCAGACAGGCCGGCCCTAAGAGATATGGACGTAGAAGTAACTACCGAATGAAATACCATCGTAGCAATGAGAAGGCCGGGATGATCATGGCTGCCGCCGTCGCTGCAGTCAGCATCGCGGCGTTCGTGCTCTTCGATTTCGCCCTGGGGATAGGCGCTCAGCGCGGCGGGACGAGCATGATCAGCGCCGCGGCGATCGAGCGAGCCGGCGCCAGCGTGGTTGTGACCGGAGCGCTGGGCGAAATTCATCAGCGGCAGGAAGCGGAGAATTCCGCGACAGTAGGCCATTGACCTAGCCAGTTTGCGGCGGCCAGCGCGACACCAGCATGCCGGATCGACGGCTACAACCCGACGCTGAGGCGCATTCCGTCAAAGGCGGGCACGACGCCTTCCGGCAAGCTTTGACGCAGCTCCTCGTAATCCAGGTCGGAATGCAGGTTGGTGATTACTGCGCGGCGCGGTTTGAAACGCTCGATCCAGGCCAGTGCATCGGTGACGCTGAAATGGCTGGGATGGGGCGCATGGCGCAGGCCATCGATGATCCAGAGATCAAGGTTATCGAGCAGCGGCCAGCTTTCGCGCGGGATGTCGCTGACGTCTGGCGTATAGGCCGCGTCGCCGATACGGTAGCCCAGTGCCGGGATCTTGCCGTGCTCGAGGATGAAGGCCGACAAGGTCACACCGCCGCCCTTGCCCTCGATGGTCTGGCTCTCGCCGGCCTCGATCGCGTGCTGGGTCAGGATTGGCGGATAGTCGCTGCCCGGCGGGGAAACAAAGCAATAGGAAAACCGGTGCATGATGTCTTTGGCGGTCGACTGGTTCAGATAGACTGGAATCCGTCGTCGCTGGTGCAGCACCACCGAACGAAGATCATCGATCCCGTGGGTCTGATCGGCATGCTCGTGGGTGAGGAAGACAGCGTCGATGTGATCGACATGGGTGTCGATCAGCTGCTCGCGCAGGTCCGGTGACGTATCGATCACGATGCGTGTGGTGCCCTGGTCCGACATGCGCTCGACCAGCAGCGAGCAGCGGCGGCGGCGGTTTTTCGGGTTGTCGGGATCGCAACGGCCCCAGCCGAGGGCCGGACGCGGCACGCCGGCGGACGAGCCGCAGCCGAGGATCGTCAGGGTGAGCGTCATGCCACTGCCTTCGGCGGCGGCACTTTGGAAAACAGGTGGAAGAAATTCGCGGTCGTTTGCCGGGATATCTCATCGAGCGATACCCCGCGGACATCGGCGAGGACCTTCGCAATTTCGACGACGTACGATGGTTCGTTGCGCTTGCCGCGGAATTTTCCAGGCGCGAGATAGGGCGAGTCGGTTTCGACCATGATGCGGTCGGCCGGCAGCTCGGCGGCCAGCGCGCGCAAGGCCTCCGACTTCTTGAAGGTCAGGATGCCCGTGAACGAGATCGAAAGACCCAGGGCGATCGCCCTGATCGCAAGCTCGCGGCCACCCGTATAGCAATGCAGCACGGCGCGAAAAGGACCCTTGGCGACTTCCTCCTCGAGGATGCGGCCGCAGTCCTCATCCGCGTCGCGGGTATGAATGACGAGCGGCAGGCCGGTCGCGCGAGCGGCGGCGATGTGCGCGCGAAAGCCGCGCGCCTGCGCCTCACGTGAACCGTGTTCGTAGAAGTAATCGAGCCCGGCCTCCCCTAGCGCCACCACCTTTGGATGCTGGCTCAGCGCGATCAGTTCGTCCGGCGCGATGCCCTCCTCCTCATCGGCATGATGCGGATGCGTCCCGACCGAACAATAGACGTTGTCGTAGCGTTCGGCGATCGCCAGCAGTTCGTTGAGCCGCCGTACCCGGGTCGAGATCGTAACCATGCGGCCGATCCCGGCCGCCGCGGCGCGCGCGACGACGCCGTCGAGTTCGCTGGCAAAGTCCGGAAAATCCAGATGGCAGTGGCTGTCGACGAGCATTGACGGACTCACGGAGCGCTGGGTTCGACATAGCGCGGGAACACGGCGACCGGCGCGGGCAGTGTCGTGCCCGGTGCGATCCGTTTGACGCCGCCGAGTTCGGCGAAGTTGCGGGCGTCGTCCGGGATGCCGAGGCTGTCGAGCAGTTTGCCCGACGCGACCGGCATAGCAGGCTGAGTCAGGATCGCGATCTGCCGGACCACCTCGGCGGTAACGTAGAGCACGGTCTTCTGGCGCGCTGGATCGGTCTTGGCCAGCGCCCATGGCGCCTCGCCCGCGAAATAGCGGTTGGCTTCAGCGACCACGGCCCATACCGCGTTGAGCCATTGATGGATCTGCTGCGTCGCCATGGCCTCGCGTGCGATGGCGATCATGCCGTCGGCCTGCGCCAGGATTGCATTGTCGTTGTCGCTGAAGGCGCCTGGTTCGGGCAGCACGCCGCCGAGCTGCTTCGCGATCATCGACAGCGAGCGTTGCGCAAGATTGCCGAGATCATTGGCAAGGTCGGCATTGATCCGCGCCACGATGGCCTCGTGGTTGTAGTTGCCGTCCTGACCGAACGCGACTTCGCGCAGGAAAAAGTAACGCATCTGGTCGACGCCATACTGGTCGGCGAGATTGAAGGGGTCGACGACGTTGCCGACCGATTTGGACATCTTCTCGCCCCTGTTGAACAGGAAGCCGTGCGCGTAGACGCGCCGTTGCAGGGGGATGCCCGCCGACATCAGGAAGGCCGGCCAGTACACCGCGTGGAAGCGGATGATGTCCTTGCCGATGATATGCAGGTCGGCCGGCCAATAGCGCCAATTCCGATCATTCTCGTCGGGAAAGCCCACTCCGGTGATGTAGTTGGTCAAAGCGTCGACCCAGACATACATCACGTGTTCCGTGTCGGTTGGAACCTTGACGCCCCAATCGAAGGTCGTTCGAGAAATCGAGAGGTCTCGCAAGCCGCCTTTGACGAAGCTGATGACCTCGTTCTTTCGCGAGTCCGGACCGATGAAATCCGGTTGGCTTTCATAGAGGTGCAGCAACTTGTCCTGATAGGTCGACAGGCGGAAAAAATAACTCTTCTCCTCGACCCACTCCACAGGGGAGCCCTGTGGTCCGCGCCGCACATTGTCCTCGCCGAGAACGGTCTCCTCCTCGGCGTAGTAGGCCTCGTCACGCACCGAATACCAGCCGGAATAGCTGTCGAGATAGATGTCGCCGTTCTCGGCCATGCGCCGCCAGATCTCCTGGCTGGAGCGATGGTGCTGTTCTTCGGTGGTGCGGATGAAGCGGTCGAACGAGACGTTGAGTCGCTCGTCCATATCCTTGAAACGCCCGGCGTTGCGCGTTGCGACGTCGATGGTCGGCAAATTTTCGGCTTCCGCGGTCTGGACCATCTTGAGGCCGTGCTCGTCGGTACCGGTCAGAAAGAACACATCCTTGCCGTCGAGCCTTTGGAAACGCGCGAGCGCATCCGTCGCGATCGCCTCATAGGCATGGCCGATATGGGGTACGCCGTTCGGATAGGCGATGGCCGTCGTGACATAGAAGGTGCTTGCTTTCGATGAAGGCTGTGTTGGCTCGACCGCCACGGGAGCCGCGATCTCGCGAACCTCCTCATGTACCGGCTGCGTCGGAGCCTTCGGCTCTGTGGCTTTCTTCTCAGCCCTCTTTCTTATGGGTTTCTTCTCGGGGGCACTCGCGACAACGCGCGGCGCCGAACTGGCCTCTCTCGATTGGACGGCCTTCGGAGCATTCTTTGCGGTTGTCTTCGCAGCCTTGCCGGTGTCCTTTTTCGCCGCCAGCGGCGGCTTCGCAGCAATCCCCGTCTGCTTGGTGGCCGAGGTCTTGGCCGTCTTCTTTTGCGGCGGAGCCTTTTTCGAAGGCTTCTGCGCCTTCTTTTGAGCTTTCTTCGGAGCCGTCTTGGTGGCTTTTTTGGCTGGCTTCTTGGTCTTCTTGGCAGCCTTCGCCTTGCCTGCGCCGCGCGCGAGCTTCTTGCGCGCCACGTCCGCTGTTTGCTTCTTGGCAGCTTTTTTCTTGCGCTTAGCCACTACGAATTCCCTTAGCCGCTCAAATGCAATGTGGGGTGAAACCGAAGCGGAGCGCCCTAGCGCATGGCTTCCGCGAGCATCCCGAACACCGAGAAAACCAGCGGTTTTCGTTCAAGATTATAGTCTTGGGTGTCGCGCGCGACGCGGCTGATCTTTTCCCACACCTCTGCCAGTCGTGCAAGGCGGGGAAGATTTGCATTTGCCTGGCTCGGGTCCGCCCGCAACTGCTCGCTCACCCAGCGTTCGAGGCCGTCGATGAAGGCTGCGAGGGCCACGCGATCGTTGCCGCCGAGTGCGTCGCCGAGCGCGTGAAGTTCGCGCGGATCGACCTGCGGCAATGTTGCGAGTAATGTCGCGGTGCGCTGCTGAAGTTTGAGCGCGTCCCCACCCATGAGTGTCAGCGCGCGCGCGACGCTGCCTTCGGACGCCTCCGCGGCCTCTTTCAAGGCGGGGTCACCGGGATCTGCTCCTGTCGCAGTCGCCGCCGCCCGGATGACGTCGGCGGGATCGAGTGATCGCAGCGCCAGCTTGCGGCAACGCGACTGGATCGTCGCAAGCACCCGCGCCGGCGCGTGGCTGAGCAGGAGAAACAGCGATTGCTGCGGCGGCTCCTCGAGGATCTTGAGCAGCGCATTGGCCGCGTTGGGATTGAGTTCATCGACGGTATCGACGATGCAGACGCGCCAGCCCTCGACCGCGGCTGTCGATCCGAAGAACGAGATCGTCTCACGGGTTTCGTCGACCGTGATCACCGTGCGCATCACGCCCTTGTCGTTGGCGGTGCGTTGCAGCGTCAGCAGTCCGCCATGGGCGCCGGCCGCCACCAGCCGCGCCACGGCGTGGCCAGGATCGACCCACAAGGTCTCGGCACGCTGCACGGCCGCGGCCACGGGATCACGGTGGGCGAGCACGAAGCGCGCGGTCCGATAGGCCAGCGTCGCCTTGCCGATCCCTCTCGGACCGCCGATCAGCCAGGCGTGGGGAATGCGTCCGCTGCGATAGGCGCCCAGCAATGTCGCCTCGGCCTCCCGATGTCCGAACAACTCGGTGGTTTCGCGCGGCTCGCTGATCGCGATGTCCTGCTCGGCCTTTTTCGCGCTCATGGAATTGCCGAGGTTGGAGTTGCCGCGCTGGCGGTCGCAAACAGATGTCCGCGCACGATGCTCCATATTTGGGCCGCGACGGCGTCGGGGGCGGCCGAAGCGTCGATCAGGACGCAACGCTGCGGGTCTTCGGCCGCGATCTGGCGATACGCCTCGCGCAGGCCTTCGTGGAATTGGAGATCTTCCGCCTCAAATCGATCCGGCGCGCCTCTGCCGCGCCGGGCAGCCGCGCGTTGCAGGCCGATCTCGACCGGCACATCGAGAATGATGGTCAAATCCGGCTTCAAATCACCGATAGTGACCCGCTGCATGGCGTTGAGAAGCCCGGGTTCGACGCCACCGACCCTGCCCTGATAGGCCCGGGTCGAATCGGAAAAGCGATCGCACAGCACCCAGATTCCCTGATTGAGCGCCGGCTGGATGACGGTGTGGACATGATCGTCGCGGGCGGCCGCGAACAGCAATGTCTCGGCATCAGGTCCGAGCAGTTTGCCCATTCCGGACAAGACGAGATGGCGCATGATTTCCGCCCCCGGCGAGCCGCCGGGTTCGCGGGTGACGATGTTGCGCTGTTTCGTGCCGGTGAGGCGCTCCGAGAGTTTCCTGATCTGGGTCGACTTGCCGGACCCCTCTCCGCCCTCAAAGGTGATGAGTCGCCCGCGACCTGGGCCACGTTTGACCGCTGCTTCCACCATGCCTAGAGCTTCTCTGCGCCTGCGCGAAACACGCCGATGACAAGTTCGCTCGCGCCGTCGATTGCCTTGCGGATCGTCGATCCCGTGCCGATCGATTCCGCGGCCAGCACCGGCGCTTCCATTGCCACTTGGGCGCCGCGCCAGACCCTGATCACGCCGACTTTCTGACCGGCTTCGACCGGCGCGCGCACCGGCCCGCTATAGACAACCCGCGCAATCAACTTGTCGCTGCCGTTCTTCTGAACCATGACCTTGATCGGCTCGGCACTGGTGAGCTTGACCGAACGGCTCTCGCCCCCGAAAACTTTTGCATAGCCGAGCGGTTGCTGGGCGGCGAACAGGATTCGCGTCTCGAAATTGCGGAATCCCCATTCCAGCATCTTCTTGGCTTCCGTCGCGCGATCATCAGGATCCTC
>Ga0105237_10007289_pt1 | contig 12129 bp, 10 predicted proteins | sample KBSC24metaG_FD_81520 | JGI IMG/M metagenome (GOLD analysis project Ga0105237, IMG submission 81520) | Corn rhizosphere microbial communities from Kellogg Biological Station, Michigan, USA - KBS C2-4 metaG | ecosystem: Host-associated > Plants > Roots > Rhizosphere > Soil | place: Michigan, USA...
TAAAAGCTATTTTCTTTCTATATATTTCAAGCATAATTTGAATGACAGTAAAGATGACTTTTTGTGCCAATCCGTATCCTGTTAAAAAGTTAAACTTATGATCAGATAAGCGATGAGATTTCAAGTAAAATTTGACCATATAAATATGTCCATAATATTCCTCGATTTCGACAATGTAGACTTTGTTGTAATTTGATTTAAAAGAGTATAGATGTGTTGATATATGGGGACTGTTTGTACGATGGTATTTAGACATTATATATCGATGGGTATACGAATCTTCAAACATATGTAGTGGTGTTTCGTTGTGTTAATCAAAGGTAGATATCGTAATTATAGGTTTGTTAATTTATTTTAAAATTAATTATTGGTATTTTAGAGATAATTTTGAGGATTTTGACAGAAAATTGCAAAGGAGGGACTTAAATGAAAAAACCCTACACTTCTTTTCTCACTGGACCTTCCGCGAAGGGCTTCAGGCCCTGAGGTGTGAAAAGAGGTGCAGGGTTTTTTTGGGGGAAGTATCCGGGGAGGGTGGTGATGTCCTTTTTTGCATTTTGCATAACTTCTTTTCTCTGTTTGAAAAGAAAATTTTGAAATCAACTAAGACGGTAATCGTTCTGGATTTAGAGCATGGAATTAACAAATATTAGAGCGGAAAAAATTTCACAAATTTTCATTAAATTTGTGAAAAAAATATCGATAAAAATCGTATGAAATCTGTTGATTATCATGTTTTTAATAAGGTAGTAAAGAATAAGCGCGGAATGCTGTATTTTCCAAGTGATTTTTCAGGATTGGGCAGCGATGAATCCATTAGAAAAAGTCTGTCTAAACTAGAAAAGGAAGAGGTACTTGAGAGACTTGCTCATGGTATTTACCTTTATCCAAAGAAACATCCAGCATATGGAAATCTTTATCCATCTACTGAGGAGATTGCGGAACAAATAGCCAGAAGAGATCACGCGCGCATTATTCCAACAGGATCAGCAGCATTACATAAATTAAGATTAACTACACAAGTACCAATGAACATGGTATACCTAACCGATGGCGCATCTAGAAAGATTAAGATTGGGAAGCAACAAATAACATTTAAAGCTGCTGTTGCTAAAAAAATGGCAACAAGGGGTCCTATTACTACCCTTGTTATCCAAGCCTTACAAGAATTGGGTCAAAAAGGTGTAGACGGAAAAGTGAAGGAGCAATTAAAAAGTATTTTGGAAAATGAGGATCCAAAATTCATCAAACATGATGCAAAACTGGCTCCAGCTTGGATTACAAAGATTCTGAAGGAACTAACTGAATTGAAAAATGACAAACTGGCTTAAATTACCAGATCAAGAAAAAAGAGAAATATTAGGGTTGATTAGTAAACGTACCGGGTTGCTTGCGTATGCAATTGAAAAAGACTGGTGGGTAACATTGACGCTTTATGCAATTTTCAGGACAGAATGGAAAGACAATACAATTGAAAGTAGCAGACACCACAGAATCAGATAGAGATCCTCAGATATTAGAATTATATTATACATCTGCTTTAGAAAAAGGAAGTTACCTTAAAGAGGCGGTATTAATAGAAATTGGGGCCCGCTCATTAAGGGAGCCCTCTGAACAAAAGGAAATCAATTCTATTATCAGTGAAACGCTCGGTGACAAAACAGCGGGAGAACCCTTTCTATCTATTTGAAATCAGAGAAATGATGCTTGAGGGGCTATTTGTTCTTGTTTTTAGGATGCAGTTCAAATGTGTTTAAAAGTTTTAATACTGTAGAGTGCAGTTTTTTTTCCGCTTCTATTAGTTGATTTTTTGCCTTGTCTACTTCGTTAATGAGGCCTGTTATAAGTGTATGTGGATATAGTAAGGTAAAATTATGATATTCTTCGAGACCATATTTTTTGTACCTAACTTCTTCCTTGGAGTCTAAAAACTCTCGAGGTGTGTATAAATTATTTGTATCCTGCGAAAATATAATGCTGCCGCTGGAGTATGCAGTCATAGCGATTTTCAATCTGGCGGTGTAATGAGCGTCCTTCACTGTGTTTTTCTTCTGCACGGGCTTCATGTTAAGGAAATTTAGGCGCTCAAAAATACTAATATTTTTAGTAAAAAAAACAAAATAAAGAAATTGCTTAATCAATAAAGTACAGTTTGGTTTCATGATTCATAAGCCCCAATCAATGTAATATTTTTTGAAGTCTCGGTTTGCAGGTTCTTTAATTCCTTTGCCACTCGGATATTTTTAAAAGGTGGGTTTTGTGGTGTTTGATTCTCCTAAGTAGCATATTGAAGGCCAGTGCGATATATAAACAAAAAGGCGTGAACAGTAGGATTGCCACAAGATATAGAAAGTATTTAAGACTATTAACCGCAAGTATGGCCAGAAGTTGGCTTACGTGAAAGCCAATGACTAGAAACAAATTCTTTAGTCTTTTAGAAATTACATAATTTGGTGAGGACATGATTGTTGGTTTGGTATATAAAGATATTTATATATTGTTATATATAGGTGTGTGTGAGTATCTAATGAGTACTAATGCTTTTGTAGGACTAATTTCTTTGATTTTTATCTGGAAATTTTCTTAGTCTAGTCTTTTATTGCATAAGCGAGATGTCTATGAAGTTTGAATATGAAGCGGAGCACCTGCTTGAGAAATTACGGATCAGCGAGCAGCAATTTAGGGGAGCCTTTGAACATGCGGCTGTTGGTATGGCTATAGTGGCTCTTAATGGGCAGTGGATAGAGGTGAACAGTTGTTTATCTGCAATGCTGGGTTATAGGTCTGAGGAACTTTTGGCTTGTACTTTTCAAGAATTGACGCATCCTGAAGATTTAAATAAGGATCTGGCGGCTGTAAATAGGCTGATCAAAGGGGATAAGGATTCGTACAAAATGGAAAAGAGGTATTTCCATAAAAATGGCCAGGTCATTTACGCGATTTTATCTGTATCTATTGTAAGGGACCAGCATAATGCTCCTCTTCATTTTGTTTCTCAGATTATTGATATTACGCATCTTAAGGAGGCTGAGGATAGGCTTGAAATGGTGTTGGAGGTAACCAATGATCAAAATGAACGGTTGTTGAATTACGCGCATATTGTTTCGCATAACCTTAGGTCGCATTCTGGTAATTTGAGTATGCTACTGAATTTTTTGAAGGAGGAGGGGGAGGAGCATTCGCGTAAGGAGTTGTTACAAATGGTACATGATGCTGCGTCAAGTTTGGGTGAAACTATTTCTCACTTGTCGGAAGTGGTTTCGATGCATCAAACTGCACAAGATAGTTTAAAGCCTGTTGGCTTAAAATCTGTTGTAAATAAGGCGCTAACTAATGTTAAAGCTTTACTCCGGCAGGTGGATGGGACGTGTATGAATGAAGTGGAGGATCACCATGTTGTAAAGGTTATTCCGGCTTATATGGACAGTATTATTTTGAATTTATTGACTAATGCTATTAAATATCGTTGCCTGGAAAGGAAGTTATTGGTGCGGGTAACGGCAAAGTGTGATTTGGGTTTTGTGGTTTTGTCTGTTAGTGATAATGGGACGGGTATTGATCTGAAGAGAAATGGTGGGCAGATTTTTGGGATGTATAAGACTTTTCATGATCATGCGGATGCTAGGGGGATTGGGTTGTTTATTACGAAAAATCAGGTGGAGGCTATGGGTGGGAAGATCATGGTGGAGAGTATTTGCCATGTTGGGGCTGTTTTTCGGGTTCATCTTAAGATGGTGGAGGGGTGAATTTTTTCGGAAAATCCTGTACAGCTGCGCCAAGGCTAACGATATCAGGTGCGCGAAAAGCGCACAGATCTCTGAGGCCTTTCTGCAGCGTACGAGGATTTTCCGGTGCAAATTGCAGAGGGGTAGTTGAGAAAGTTGTGAAAACATATTTCTGTCTTTCTAAAGAGATTTTAAATTGAAGTTGCCTTCTGACTTAAGGTCAAAAAAAATCCTTAGTTTTGATTTTTGCAATCCATGAGACGGAATGAAGAATTATTTCATAAACACGATGACGATCTGTTGTTAGCCCTACAGTCTGGGAACAAACATGCTTATGAAGTAATTTATGACCGCTATTGGCAAATCCTGTTCCGGTTTTCACGAAAAATGTTGCAGGATGAGAATTCCGCAAAAGATGTGGTGCAGGAAGTATTCACAACTTTCTGGCTTAAATCTGCCGAAACCAATATTAAACCACCTCTGGCCGCTTTTTTATATACATTGACCAGGAACAAAATCCTGGATATGATCCGGCATTCCAAAGTCGAAACCCGGTACCTTGATTCTCTAAAGCAGATCATCCAATTAAGCGATGCGCTGCCAGACAGAATGTATGTGGAGAAAGAACTTTACGATCAGATTGAAAATGAGATTAGTAAACTTCCGGAAAAAACACGGATTATTTTTGAAATGAGCCGCAAGGAATACAAATCCAATCAGCAGATTGCTGATGAACTTTCTATTTCCGATAAAACCGTTAGAAATCAGATTAGCAATGGAATACGTATCCTTAAAAGTAAATTTGGGGACTCCATTCATATTTTCTTTATTTTTTTTTAAAAACCATCGGGACATTGACCGAGTCTGCACGTTATACCCTTGATTCATGCAGTAACTCTAAGTAATGGAAGAAAAATATATTCGGGAAAAAGAATTGTTAAACCGGTACAGGAACGGGTTATGCAGTGTGGAGGAACAATTACTGGTAGACAACTGGTTTAACTTGGAAGCGCGGGCAGCAAAAGAAAATAATGATCCGGTGGATGTTGATATCCGCCATGAAATATGGAATAAACTCCCTGTTGCTTCAAAAGCAGCAACAATTAAACTTTGGCCACGGATTGCTGCTGTTGCTTCAATTGTGTTGGTACTGATCGGTGTTGCTCTATTCTATAATAACCTCCATTATTCAGTCAGATATGGTTACAAGAATGATGTAGCACCCGGAAAAATTGGCGCAACGTTGACTCTTGCCAACGGGCGAAAAATTAGTTTAAATAATGTATCGAGTGGTCAGATTGCGAAAGAGGCCGGAGTAAGCATCAGTAAATCTGCGAAGGGACAGCTGTTGTATCAGATTGCAGTGTCACCGTCAGTTCCTGGTCGTGGAGATACTCAATTAAATACCGTATCCACGGCCAGGGGCCAAACTTATCAGGTTTACTTATCTGACGGCTCAAAAGTATGGCTAAATGCTGCATCCAGTTTAACTTTTTCTGCGAACTTAAACGAGAAGGGGAAACGTAAAGTGAAGCTGGAAGGAGAAGGTTATTTCGAAGTGGCTAAAGATAAAGCTCACCCTTTTGTGGTTGAAAGTGAGGGGCAGGAAGTCGAAGTACTCGGGACCCATTTCAACATTAATGCCTATAAAGGAGAAGCGTCGATTAAGACCACCTTGATAGAGGGTAGTGTAAAAGTGTCCGACTATATGCAGCAAAAAATACTGGTACCAGGAACCGAATCAGTTAAAACGGCCAAAGGTATTGAGATACAGAATGTAGATGCGGCACTTGCTGTAGCCTGGAAAAATGATAAGTTGGTTTTTGAAAATGAAAAAATAGGACCAGTTATGAAAATGGTTGAACGCTGGTATGACGTGCAAGTAATATATGAGGGAGAGAAGCCTGAAGATGTTTTTGGTGGCTCAGTATCAAGGTTTGATAACGTTTCAAAAGTATTGAACATATTGGAGTCCACTGGCCGGGTCCATTTTGAAGTGAAAGGTAAAAAAATATACGTCTCCAAATAAATAACCTAGGGATAAATTTTAATGATAAGGAATGACAGGAAGTCTACACAGGTATAGTTAAGCCAGAAACTTTAAAAAAGCCCGAAAGTGCGATCACACTCCGGGCCTTGACTGGCACGTGAAATTAATCAACGAAAACCTCAGTTGCCCACAGTTTCGAAGCAAAAGGCATACTGAACAACCAACCAAAACAAATGTATAAAAATTACACTAAGAAACCGTGTGTACCACGAGTGGTACGCCATAAAATTCTGCTGATTATGCGATTAACCGCCGCCATATTACTAGCAACGCTGATGCAGGTTAGCGCTTCCGGGCTTGCACAAAAAATTACTTTGACAAAATCAAATGCCGAATTGAAAACAGTACTCCGGGAACTTCGTCTACAAAGCGGCTTTGATTTCGTATATACGGATGTACTGCTTAATAAATCAAATCCGGTTAATATTAATGTAAAGCGTGCTGAATTACAGGATGTACTTGATGCTGTTTTTAAAAACCAGCCCCTGGTTTATTCAATTGACAGTAGAACTGTGATCATCAAAGCAAAAGAACAGTCTATTATTGATAACCTTATTGCCCGATTTCAAGCAATTAATATCAAAGGTATTGTACTTAATGAAATAGGAAATCCTATGCAAGGTGTGTCAATAAGGCTGAAAAATTCAAATAGGGGAACTGTAACGGATAATAATGGAAGATTTTCCTTGTCAAACGTTGCGGAGGACGACGAAATATTATTTGCTTTTATAGGCTATGATCTTAAACAGCTGAAAGCGATTGAAGCAAAAGGAAAGGATCTGATCATCACATTGAAACCCAAAGTAAATAGCTTAAACGAGGTGGTTGCTGTAGGCTACGGAACTACAAAAAGAAGGGATTTGACGGGTTCAGTTGCTTCTGTGGATATAAATGAAATTAAAAATACTCCATTTGTGAGTATAGACCAGGCATTATCAGGCAAGGCAGCTGGCGTACAGGTGGTACAGGCCGATGGATCTCCAGGGGGAATGGCCAAGATCCGTATCCGGGGCGGGAGTTCTTTGATCGGAGGAAATGACCCGCTTTACATTATTGATGGGGTACAAGTAACCATTCAAAATAAATATGTACAAAGTCAAGCGGAAGTGCGCAACCCGGTAGAAGCTTTGGGAAACGATGGAAACTATGCCAGCAGTGCCGTAGCTTCATCTTTTTCAAGAGGATTAAACACGCTGGCTGGTTTAAATATGAATGATATCGAGACGATCGATATCTTAAAAGACGCCTCGGCAACAGCCATTTATGGTTCCAGAGCGTCTAATGGAGTTGTGATCATCACAACCAAAAAAGGAAAACTCAACCAGAAGCCTGTCCTGGAAGCCAATTATTATACTGGAATAAGCACAGCGATTACCGAAAAGTTACTAAACGCAGAACAGTACAAGAGTGTGATGAGAGAAGGAGCAATAAATCTGAATGCAATTAGGGCTTCTCAGAACCTACCTGCAGACGCAGTTGCCACTTCGATCATCAGCAATCCAGATTTTTTGGGTACGGCAAATACCAATTGGCTGGATCTGGTAACCCGTACGGGAGTTGCACAAAACGCAGATATCAGTGTGCGCGGCGGTGGAACAGGTTCACGTTATTATACATCATTGGCCTATAACAACTCTAAAGGCACACTATTAGGAACTGATTTTAGCAGAATAGCGGGAAAGATCAATCTAGATAATGAAATTACAAATAAGTTAAGGGTCATTACCAATCTTGACTATGCTTTTACCAAAAATAACGTGACCAATGGAATTTATTCTTCTGCAATTTCTGCTCCGCCAACTTTAAACCCATATAATGCTGATGGGACACCTGTGATATTTGATGCCGCTACTGCAGGAGTTGATAATTCTTCAGGTGTCCAGAATCCCTTAGCGCTTTTGCAGGGGGTAAATCGTTCAAGGAATGAACTGTTATTGGGATCGCTTTCTCTGGAATATGATATTTTGATGTCTCTAAAATTCAGAAGTACCGCCTCAGTGAATTACAGCAGTTACCATCAGCTGAACTATGCGCCTTCCACAGTTGCTGTAACAGATCCTACTGGAATCAATTCGATAAGTTCTGACGGAGGTATCGCTAGCCAGGCACAGACCCAACAGACCGATGTGTTCTACGAGAATACGCTTACCTATGAGAAACAATTTAACGAGAATAACCGCCTGACCCTATTGGCTGGAACTTCATGGCAAAAAACGAATTCTGAAACATTTTCAGCCTCAGGGCAGGGCTTTCCCGACGATAAATTCCTAAACGGATTGTCCTCTGCAGCGCTGGCACTTCCTCCCAAGGCCAGTGAGACACAGAGTGCACTGCTCAGTTTCTATATGCGTGCGAATTATGCATTCAAAGAAAGGTATCTGTTAACGCTGACAGCCAGATCAGATGAATCCTCTAAATTTCCGAGGAATAACAGAACGAGTTACTTTCCATCTTTCGGTGTAGCCTGGAGGGCCTCGGAAGAATCGTTCCTGAAAAAATTCAGCTGGTTAAATGAACTGAAATTAAGAGCAAGTGCAGGTTATACGGGCAGCCAGAACCTGGGCAATAATCTGTTCTATACCCTGTTTACACCTGGTTCTTATGCTTCCACCAATGCCCTCATTCCTACACAGCTGGGTAATGATAAGATTAAGTGGGAAACCACTTTGCAAAAGGATGCAGGTGTGGATTTTGCCCTATTTAACTCTAGAATTACGGGTTCAGTTGGTTATTACAATAAGCAAACTTCTGATCTCCTGTTGGCTTACAATGTAGCTACGAGTTCCGGTTTCAATTCTGCTCTTGTAAATGTGGCTGATATTAGAAACCAGGGATGGGAATTCGACTTGAGAGCAGATATTGTACGGAACAAAAATTTCAACTGGAATCTTGCCGCTAATATTTCCCGCAACAGGTCGAAAGTTACAAATATCAACAAGGACTTGCAGAATCCAAATAATACTGGTCAAACGGGAACTAATGATCCTTATCTCAACTCTGTGTTTAATATTGGAAATACGGTATTGAGGGAAGGATATCCGGTGGGCTTAATTTATGGATATCAATATGATGGAGTTATTAAAAACCAACAAGAGCTGGATGCTTATAAGGCAGCAAATTTGTATGTAAACTATGGACTTTTTCCTAATGTTGCCATTGGTTATCCCCGCTATAAATTGATAGAAAGCGGACCGTACAAAGGCTTGCCGGTGCGAGATGTGATTGGCAATGCAGAGCCTAAATTTTATGGAGGTATAACCAATACCTTCAGATATAAACAATTTAGTTTGATGATGTTATTCGGCTACTCTGTGGGGGGGGATATACTTTACTTGCCAGACGTAAATTCGCTCGGTCTTTCAGACAGAAGTAACCGCAACACGAGGATTCTGCTGCCGCATTATACGGCACAAACTCCGGACGCGGACAGGCCGAGTCTTGTGCTTAGTGAAAGTAACTATACCGGGGCCGGTAGCTCAGATCTTGCCGTTCATGACGCGTCTTACATTAAGCTGAAAGCTATTTCATTCGGCTACCAGTTTCCAGAGACCATTGCGAAGCGACTAGGCCTTGGTTCGGCTATGATTTACGTTTCTGGAAGCAATCTTTTTACCATCACCGGCTATCCGGGGCCGGATCCTGAAATTAGTAACGACCCATATAGTTTAATTAGCGGATATACGGATTCTGCTAATTATCCCTCCATGCGACAGGTCACTTTTGGTTTCAGAATTGGCTTCTAATTGTCTTATTTAATCATTAAAAATTTAGTCAAATGAATCAATTTTCAAAATATATTCTGCTTATTACGTTTTCGGGGATACTGGTGTCCTGTGATAAACAGCTGAGCGAACCACCTGCAAATGCACGTGTGGATGGTACTGCCATTACTGATCAGAAGTCGGCCCAAACAGTGCTCAACGGAGCCTATTACAGGTTTGCGAATGTAAGTGATAATAATGTGACCGATTGGAGCAACCATCAGATTGCAGGAGCTATGTACAGCGGGATGCTTGCTTACGGATTCGGTTCGGTAGCTGATGAAAGAAATGAAAATGTAAATGCCGGTTATGTGATACCCATTTGGACAAATTCCTATCAGCTCATCAATGCTGCTAATGGAGTTATTGACGGTATAAGCTCGGTAGCTGATAATGCATTTGTTGGAAAAAGAAAATCCGAGATTATAGGTGAAAGTCGTTTTTTACGGGCCTATGGACATTTCAAATTACTTGTTTTTTTTTCCGAATGGTTTAAACAGGATAGTAAAAATGGTGTCTTGATCAGGGATAAATTCATTACATTAAGCCAAGTGCCTAAGGAACGCAGCAGTGTTGCAGAATCTTATGCTTTTATTTTAGCAGACCTTGATTTCGCTATAGCCAACGCGCCTGCCACTAATCCTAATTATTACGCAACCAAATGGGCAGCTATGGCCCTGAAAATGCGTGTACTGATGTGCCGTGGTTTACAATCTGACTATACCGAAGTGAATAACTTAGGTAATACCCTTATTCAAAGCAGCCCCTACACGCTGGAAAATAATCTTAAAGATCTCTTTTATACAAAAGGGCTGAGCAGTACAGAAGTAATTCTTGGGGTGAAAGCCCAACCTAGCCAGGAAGCTTTCTATTACATCCAAAGCCGTGCCTATTATCCGGGTCAATCATCAGTTTTTGCTGCTACTCAGAAATTTAAGGAGCTGCTCCAAAACGATCCCAGAAGTAACTGGATGATCGGGCCGCTTACTCCGTTTCAAGCTTATTCTCCGAATACTTATTATTTCCTGAAATATATTGGTTTGGGGGCCGCTCCTTCACAGTTGTCGGAAACTTCTTATGCTTTTAGACTTACAGAAGTTTACCTGCTGCGGGCAGAGGCCATTTTACGTTCAACAAGCGGAGACTTAGCCACAGCCAGAACATTGATCAAAACCGTGATGGGTAAGGCGGGTATAACTGATTTTGCTGCGCTAGATAATGCTACTACAGCTAATGAACTGTTACTGCAGAATTATTATGAAGTAGAGCGTAACCTGACAGGTGAAGATGGCGTTGAATGGTTGACATTGATGCGCCTGCCCTTTGCCACAGTGAGGCAACTGAAACCAACCATTACATCCACAGCGCAATTTTACTTTCCTGTTCCCCGGACTGAATTTGACTCCAATCCTTTATTTGGCTTGCAGAATACAGGTTACGGGCAATAAACAATATAAAATATTAAACTATATGATTACAAATATGAAATTTTTTAAAAAGATCCTGATTATTGCTGGGCTCATGAGCCTGGCCAGTATGGCTAACGCGCAAAAAAGAGCAACGCTCAGTATTGGAGATACAGCTCCTGAACTAAAATATTCCAAATGGATTAAAGGAACACCAGTAACAGAATACAAAAAAGATCACCTTTATGTATTTGAATTCTGGGCTACCTGGTGTGGACCATGTAAAGCGGCCATGCCTCATTTATCGGAACTGGCAAAAAAATACAAAGATCAGGCAACTTTTACCGGAGTCAATATCTGGGAAAAGACTGGCGACAAACCCTATGAATCCTCACTGCCAGAAGTCATTAAATTCGTAAACAGTGTTGGGGAAAAAATGGCCTATAATGTGGCAGCTGATAATAACGAGCAGCACATGGCAAATAAATGGATGATTGCAGCCGGCCAAAATGGAATTCCAGCAACTTTTCTGTTGAAAAATGATAAAATCATTTGGATTGGCCATCCGATGAAACTAGATTCCATTATGGAATCTGTAATTGCAGGGAAATATGATATGGAGGCATCTAAGCGGGAATTTAATAGCTCGAAAGAAAAGAACGAAGCCTTTATGGCTAAATTTAAAATGCTGGAGCCAATGACAAAAGCAATTAAAGCCAAAGAATATGATAAGGCTTTAGCCATAATTGATACACTTGATCTCAGAGATCCTATGATTGCCATGCAAGCCAACGCAGCGAAAATAACTGTCTTGTTTGCTCAGAAAAGAGAAACAGAAGCTATAAATTTTTCGCAAAACTGGCTCAAACAGAATAAAGGTTTCAGTGGGACGGTGGCAGGCATTATTTTGGGGACCAATGGCCTTTCTCCAAAGACCTATCTATATGCAGCAGATCTTGGTCGGTCCATGTTGGAAGAGGAAGGAGTTGTGAAGCCTCTGGTCTATCATTTCATAGCCACAGCTTGTGATAAGGGTGGGGATCTAAAGGCTGCAATTGCTGCAGAAGAGCAGGCACTTCAAGGCGCCAGGGAGGCTCTAAAAGAAGATAAATTTGTAGGTTCCATTTTAGATTCTACAGTGACTGAATTTGAAGCGTCACTGGCCGCGTATAAAAAAAGGTTGTAAA
>Ga0105237_10007290_pt1 | contig 12129 bp, 12 predicted proteins | sample KBSC24metaG_FD_81520 | JGI IMG/M metagenome (GOLD analysis project Ga0105237, IMG submission 81520) | Corn rhizosphere microbial communities from Kellogg Biological Station, Michigan, USA - KBS C2-4 metaG | ecosystem: Host-associated > Plants > Roots > Rhizosphere > Soil | place: Michigan, USA...
CATGCCACCGTAGGTGTCTACGATGATCTTGCGTCCGGTCAGACCGGTATCGCCATGGGGTCCGCCGATCACAAAGCGACCTGTCGGATTGATGTGGTACTTGGTGTTCTCGTCCACCATGTCCTGCGGAACCACGGCGTCGATGATGTGCTTGCGAACATCCGCGCGCAGCTGTTCGGTGGAAACGTCGTCCCCGTGCTGCGTCGAAATCACGATGGCATCGATGCGAACCGGCTTGCCGTCCACATATTCCACCGAAACCTGACTCTTCCCGTCCGGACGAAGGTAGGTCAGCGTCCCGAACTTCCGAACCTCGGACAGGCGTTCGGTCAGACGGTGCGCCAGCTGAATCGGGAGAGGCATCAGCTCTTCCGTCTCGTTGCAGGCGTAGCCGAACATCAGCCCCTGGTCCCCTGCTCCGCCCGTGTCCACGCCCATCGCGATGTCAGGCGACTGGCTCTGGATGGTATTCAGAACGCCACAGGTCTTCGAATCGAAGCCAAACGCAGCATCGGTATAACCGATCTCGCGGATGGTTTCGCGTGCGATGGTGGGCACATCGACATAGCAGGTGGTCGTGATTTCGCCGGAAACCACACAGATCTCGGTGGTCACCAGTACTTTACAAGAGACGCGTCCCATCGGATCCTGAGCCAGCACTGCGTCGAGAACGGCATCTGAGATCTGATCCGCCACCTTATCCGGGTGACCTTCCGTAACTGACTCAGAGGTAAAAAGATACTTTTGGACTTCTGCCATGAACTCTCCGGTTTTAGAATGAGGACTTTAAACTGAACAAACAGGCGGCTCGCAGGGCGGGGCGCGTTTTGACCAAACTTTCAGTTTACAGAACGGTGTCACGCGCCGTCAATTCGCGGGCGTCACACCAGACAGTATATATTTAGTTACAGGAGCTTCAGGCTGGATGGTCGTTTCCGGCAGGCAGTTGAATTCGAGAGAACGTGAGATTCTGCACCTGATCGTGCGCGCCTACATCGAAAATGGCGAGCCGGTAGGTTCTCGAACACTCTCACGCCTGCGGCACCTCGCGCTCAGCCCCGCCACAATCCGCAACGTGATGGCGGATCTCGCGGATGAGGGCTATCTCGCGCAGCCGCACACCTCCGCCGGCCGCATTCCCACAGACAAAGCGTTTCGTGATTTCGCCGGGTCGGTTTCCGGCAAACCGCTTTCAGCCAACGATCGGGAACGGATTTTCAGCCAGATGCAGCAGGGTGAGTCGCTGGAGGAACGTGTTGCCATGGCCTCACGGGTATTGACCGAGATGACCCGCAACGTCGGCATCGCTGCAGCCCTGCCGAAGACATCGCAGGAATTAGAACATCTGGAACTGGTCGCTCTGTCCGACCGCCGCGTGCTGATGATCGTGGCGACGCGCGACCGTATGGTTCGAAACCGAGTGGTCACGCTCGACCGCACTTTGACCCAGGACGAACTCGCAACCATTCGCAACTACGTCAATGTGAACTTCTGCGGCTGGACACTGGAACGGGCTCGCGCCGAACTGCTCCGCCGGATTGAAGAAGAACGGGCCCTCTACGATGCCGTTTTGCAGCAGGTAACGCTGCTGTGTGAAAAAGGCCTGCTGGTGGTCGATCAGGATCCTCAGGTGGAGATGGACGGCACCTCCTGGCTGATCGGGCTGGATCTGCATCTGACCCGGGAGCGCATGCGGGATTTGTTTCGCGCTCTGGAAGAGAAAAAGAGAGTTGTCGCCCTGCTCGATCGCTTCCTCGAGGCGCCGCAGGGCCAGGTTGGCATTCACGTTGGCCTGGAAGAGGCGCATCCCGCCATGCGGGAAATGAGTCTCATAGGGGTAACCGTCGATCTGCCCTCCGGAGTTCGGACCCGTATCGCGGTTTTAGGACCCATGCGCATGAACTATGAACGGGTGATCACAGCGGTTCAGCAGATTGGGCGAACTTTCGAGACCCTCTGAGGTTGAAATCGCGACGAACCGCACGGTGAATAAGCGGTATTCGCAGTGCTAACCTGAATTTTGGAGTGGAAAAAACCCTGGATGCGCCAGCCGAAGGGCAATTCCGGCGAGGATAGCTCGGGCGGCACAAGTATCTACAATCTGAGCGGCGCGGGTGGTACCGGCGTGATTGAGAACGAAACCAATAATACTGTGGAAAACAAAGACGTAAAGACGGAACCGTTGGCTGAAGATTCGCAAACTCAGGCTGAAACCGGGGCGGACCAGCTGGAACAGTTGCGGGCGGACCGCGACAACATCAAGGCCGATCGCGAGGAACTGCGGGAGCTGCTGCTCCGCAGACAGGCGGAGTTCGACAATTTCCGGAAAAGAACCGAACGCGAGCGCAGCGATTATCTGCAATACGCAAGCATGGAAGCAGTACGGGAGCTTCTGCCTGTCCTCGATGACTTTGAGCGGGCGTTGAAGACCGATGCGGGTCACGCGGATTACGCCAAGGGCGTGGAAATGATCTACACCCGCATGCTGGAAGGCATGAAAAAGCTGGGTCTGGAACCGATCGATACAACCGGACAGACCTTCGATCCACATCTGCACCAGGCGATTGAGCGCGTTCCCACCGAGGACGCCGCCGATGGCACGATCCTGGGTGAATTCCAGCGCGGTTACAATTTCAAAGGAAAGCTGCTGCGTCCCTCCATGGTGAGAGTCGCGGTGAAGCCGTAATTCCCGACGCAAATGCCTGCGACCAAACGAGACTATTACGAAGTGCTCGGCGTTTCCCGTGGTGCGGGCGAGCAGGAGATGAAAAGCGCGTACCGGAAACTCGCGCTGCAGTTTCATCCCGACCGCAACCCCGGCGATCACGCGGCGGAAGAAAAGTTTAAAGAAGCGGCCGAAGCCTACGGAGTGCTGTCGGACCCTCAGAAGCGCGCTGCTTACGACGCATACGGACATCAGGGTCTGTCTGGCGCCGCCGGCGGTGGCTTCGATCCGAACAGCATGGACCTGGGCGATCTTCTCAGCCAGGTTTTCGGCTTTGGCGATGTTTTTGGCCAGCAGCGCGGCAGCGGACGCAGCCGTCCCGCCAAGGGCGATGACCTTCGTTACGACCTCACACTGACGTTCGAAGAAGCGGCTTTCGGGAAATCGATCGAAATTCAGGTTCCCAAGCTGGAACCCTGCCCGCGATGCCAGGGCAAGGGCGCAGAACCCGGCAGCACGCCGATGACCTGCCCCGGATGCCACGGGCGCGGCGAACAGATCTATTCGCAAGGCTTCCTTTCGGTTCGCCGGACCTGCTCACACTGCGGCGGCGCCGGCCAGATCGTCAAGAACGTCTGCAAAGAGTGCAAGGGTGAAGGCTACCGGCACGTCAACAAGAAGCTCAAAGTTTCGGTGCCCGCCGGCATTGCGGATGGCAACCGGCTCCGTGTTTCCGGCGAAGGTCAGCCGGGCGCGAACAACGGACCCAACGGCGATCTCTACATCTTCTTCACGGTCAAGGAACATCCCGTTTTCGAACGGCGTGAGAACGACCTGCACTGCACTGTACCCATCAACATCGCGCAGGCTGCGCTGGGCACTGTCATCGAAGTTCCGACCCTCGAAGGGCCGCACCAGTTGGAAATCCCCGAAGGCACGCAGAGTGAAACGGAACTGCGGGTCAAGGGACGCGGCGTTGCCGAGGTTCAGGGACGCGGAAGAGGCGATCTGGTCGTTCACATCGTCGTGAAGATTCCCACTCGCCTGACCAAAGAGCAGCGGAAGCTTTTCGAACAACTGGACGACACGCTGCCGGTCAACAACGAGCCGCACGAAAAAGGTCTGCTGGAAAAGGTGAAAGACTACTTCATGTAGTCTTTCACCGGCTCCCCTTTATCTGCCCGAAGAACCGAACCCACCTTCACCGCGCAAAGAATCCCGCAGGTCGCCCTCTTCCCATTCGATCGCCTCATAACGGGCAATCACCATCTGTGCAATGCGTTCCCCCGGCTGCACCTGAAACGGTTCGCTCCCTGTGTTCTGCAGAATCACTTTAATTTCGCCCCGATATCCGGGGTCAATTGTGGCCGGGCTGTTCGGCAGAGTGATGCCGAAACGCAACGCCAGACCGCTGCGAGGACGAATCTGCGCCTCATAGCCAGGGGGTAGTTCGATGGAGAGGCCAGTGGCCACCAGTTTTCGATCGCCGGGCGCCAGAACAGCCGCTTCCACAGCGTGCAGATCCATGCCTGCATCCTCATCATGTCCGTGCGCGTAACGGGGAATCACCGCGTCATCGTGTAATCGTCTTATCCGGAGTTTCAGCAAAAGTTATCATAGCGGTTTGGCTAAACGAGTCATCACTGTCGCCCCGATGCCGCCGGAAAAGAGCGCCTATGCGCTCGCGCGGTACAGCCGGTCCGCCGATTCCATCCGGCAGTCCATTGACTGGGTTCGCACGCACAACACCCAGCAGTTCCTGGAAAGCTTCTATTTCCAGTACGGCCACCAATCGATCGCAGACCTGGGCCATACCGTCCTCTGCTTCGAGGGCGTGAGTGAACTCGCCGCCAGTGAGATTGAGGATGAGGTGTTGTGGGATGGACAAGCGAAATCCTCCCGCTATCAGGACTTCTCCAAAGGCGGCTTCATTACGCCTCCGGAACTCGAGGGCGCAGCCGCAGACAAGTACCGAGCGGCCGGAGATGCGTTGCTCGCAGCCTATAAGGACATCCACGCCCGGATGGATGCGCATCTTCGCGAGAAACTGCCGCGTCCAGAGTCGATGAAGCCCGAGGCTTACGGCCGCAACATCGCCGCCCGCGCATTCGATATTGCGCGTTATCTCCTCTTCTGGGGAGTCCCGACCAACGTCGGCCAGGTCACCAGCATCAGAACTTTGGAAAAACAAATCCGCCGGCTGCGGGTTTCTGAATTCGGCGAAGTTCGCGAACTGGGTCTGGAAGTGGCCGAAGCCTGTGCCGAAGCCCCGGAATGCGTTTGGGATGCCGAGCGCAACGAGCCTCTTGCGCCCACTCTGGCGCGCCATGCGGATCCGGACGAATACCTGCAGACCTCGAACAATGACCTGGCGCTCTGGGCAAAGCAGAATCTGGTAACGTCTCCTGGCGGAGTGCCGAGAGTCGATCTGATCCGGCCCGCCGATACGCTCACCGAAATAGCGGCAACTCTGCTCTACCCGGTCTGCGACGCTCCGTTCCGGGCTCTCTACGAGACTGTCCTGGAGTGGAGCAGCGAACGTAAGTTCGAAGTACTCGAAACCGCGGTCCGTTCACGGGGCAAGCGCGATGATCTGCTGCGTGGCTTCCGGGGCGGTCAGTACTGCTTCGACATGCTGATCGATATTGGCGCATACCGGGATATGCACCGGCATCGCCGCTGCCATCAATACCGCCAGGCTTATTCCGGGCAGCACGGCTACGAAACGCCGAGCATCCTGCACGAAGCGCCGGATGCGGAAGCCGCGTACCGGAAAGCAATGGACCAGGCGCTTGCAACCATGCAGGAACTGCCGTCGCCGGCCCAACAGTATTTGCTGCCCTTTGGGGCGCGGTCACGCTTCCTTTTCAAGATGGATTTTGCCGAGGTCGAATACATCTCCCGTGTTCGCAGCGGCGTCAAAGGGCATTTCAGTTACCGGGAAATCGCGTGGGAGATGAAGGAGCGCCTCGCCGAAACAGAACCCATGCTCGCCAGTCTGATCGATGCCACGCCGCCCTGGGTGGAAGATCCGCTCAAGCGCTAGGGCTGTCCGGTCGGGTACAATCTGGTAGAATCCGTAGTGCTCCCAGTCAGGAACAGAGGCAGCGTAAAATGTTCAAAACAAAAAAAGACCTCTCCGTCGCACCGCCCGATCAGGAACGCTACACCAGCGGAGATGTCGCGCGAATCGCTGGCGTAAGCCTCCGGCAGTTGCAGTGGTGGGACGAACGCAACGTTGTTTCTCCCCGGCAGGAAGGTCACCGGCGGGTGTATCTGCCGCAGGAAGTGGTCGAAGTCTCTGTCATTGCCGAACTGCGGCGCAAGGGCTTTTCGCTGCAGAAGATCCGTAGGGTACTTCGGTTCCTGCAGCGCGAAATGGGCAAGCGCCTGGGCGATTCTCTGGCGGGCGAGCACGACATCCACCTGATTACCGACGGCAAAAACATCTACCTCGAAGACGAACCTGGACGCGTGATCGATGTCCTGAAGAACGCGAAACAACCAATGTTCCTGGTCTGCGTGACCGATCAGCTGCGGCGCTTCCATTCGCCGCTGGAACAGGCGCCAGCGGCGCAGGCTTCCAGAAAACCGGCGAAGTCGGAAGGGTCCGGCTCCGGCGTTTCGCGGAGTAAACTCGGATAGAGCATCATGCCGGGCGGAGGAAAATGCGTCCACTGCAAAGGTTCAGGCACCTGCCCGGAATGCTATGGCTCAGGGCTGAACACCCACCTCAACACTGAGCAGGAGCACTGTTTGGGCTGCAAGGGTTCCGGCAAGTGCCCCGTCTGTGGCGGACACGTCGCAAGGAATCCTTTTACACGTCTGATGGTGTGGCTGCGCGGCGACGATTAGCTTTATTTCTTCGGATTGGGACTACCGGTTTCGATGTAGTTCTTCAAACGGGTGAACTGTTCCGCCAGCATCCCATCTACCGGGCCCGCCCAGGTGTTCAAACCTGCCGGCACATAGCCGCCCGCCGAGTAGGTCATCGCAAATTTTGTGCCGCCTTCCTCAGGTGTCAGCTGAATGGACATACTACCGGTCACACCGAGCGAGAGAAGTGGTCCCATCGCACCGGTCATTACGACATTCCTGCCGGGCGCGAGATAGACAACCTGCAGGTGACGAACCCCGCCGCCATTCGGCAGCTTTTCACAAAAACAGCCGGGCACCTTTTCTTCGATGCTCAAATTATGAGCGTCTCTGGAGAACGTGTGTTCCGGGTTCCACCAGTCCCCCACATTCCTGATCAGGCGGTTGTAGACATCCGCCGGAGGCGCTTTAATGCTCAGCACCGTTCGAACCGTCAGCCCGCCCGGCGCGGAGTCCACGACTTCCGGCCGAACCGGAAGTGCAAAGAGAAGCAGCAGCGCCGCGGAAACCCATATCTTCATATCCAGCCATGATAGAGTTTTTTCGGAGCCGAGACATACTTATGCCGCAAATGCAGATGCGCCGAGCCGCCGTCGTGCTGGCAACGCTGACCCTGACCGCGACCCTCTACGGAGCGCCGCCGGCTAATAAAAAGCGCATTCTGGTCATCGGGCAAACCAAAGGGTTCGAGCACGATTCGGTGCCCGATGCCATGGGCAGCGTCTGGAAGATGGGCCACGATACCGGCCTCTGGGACACTTACCTTCGCACCGACACTGAGTTGCTGACCAAAGGGAAAGTAGGCCCCAACGGCAAGAATCTCGACGACTTCAATCTGATCGTTTTCGCCAGCACCACCGGAGAACTGGAACTCGGCGAACAGCAGAAGAAAGACATCCTCACCTTCGTTCATGACGAAGGCAAGGGCTTCGTCGGGATTCATGCGGCGCTCGACACCAACTACAAGTGGCCGGAATACGGGGAGATGATCGGAGCCTGGTTCGACAACCACCCGTGGAACACCTTCTGGGCTCCCATCATCAACGAAGACCGCAATTCACCCATTACGGGGCATCTGCCTGGCGGCTTCGTGAAGCGAGACGAAATCTATCAGCCCTCGAAAGAATTTGCACGGGACAAGGTCCACGTGCTCTTGCGGCTCGATGAGAACAAACTGGATTACACGAACAATCCCCGAGTGAAACGCGCCGATCACGACTTCGCGGTTGCCTGGACGAAGATGTACGGCAAAGGCAGGGTCTTCTATTCGACCCTCGGACACACCAACGAATCCTGGAATGATCCCGACGTCTACCGGATGTACTTCGAGGCCATCAAGTGGGCGCTTGGCCTTTCCGAAGCCGATACGACCAGCCACCCGCGGACGGCAGCGGCATCGCACTAACGGAATTCCCGATCAGCCCTGCTGCGACGCGAGACGAATCTCGTCTTCGATCTCGTAAATCTTGTCGTCGAAATTCCGCGTCGGTTTGCCCGCCGCTTTGGCGGCGTCCAGTTTCGCCCGGACCTGCGCCAGCTTCTTCTCGAGGGCCAGCAATTTGCCGGTGTGAGGAGCCGCGGGGACCGTTTTCTTCGCACCCGCAGCCGGAGCAGGCGCTGCTGGCGCAGTTGCCTTCTTCGACTTCGCGGCACTCTTCGCCGGACCCGATTTAAACCGGAAAGCAGTGATCTGCGGCGGCGGCTTCAGAACAGACCCGAAGTCCGCCTGATACTCCTGCGAGATCCTGGCGGCTTCACTCAGCAGTTCGCGGAAGCGGAGTTCCATCGCCTGCCTCGCTTGTGTGCGCAGGGTTTCCCCCTGCTGCTTCCATCTCTGGTACTCCGAAATCGCGTTGTCCATCGGGGGCATCAGGTTGTATTCTAGCGAGACTCACGGCTCCCTGACCGGGTCAGACGGCCGGCATTCGCCTGCGCGGCAAGAATCAGAAAGAAAAGGACCGCCACTCCCGGGCGCTGAATCGGATAGTCGGAGAAGCAGTGGACAAAAACGATGGGAATGCCGAAGCCCCATCCCGTCCGGAAACCCGCCCGCGCTCCCCATAGGCCCAGACCCAGCATCAGGATAAACAGGGGAATGCCGCCTTCCACAGCCCATTGCGCCCAGTCGTTGTGCGCCTGATTCGCGAAAAGACCGTCGTCAAAGGTCGCAAAGCCTGGGTAAGCGGTGGGCCAGTTGCCCAGACCAAAACCGAGGACGGGCCTCGCCTGAATCATGCGCAGTGAGGATGCGTTGAACTCTCTGCGAATCGTGTAGGGGTCTGCCGAGCCGAATTTCCGAATCAGCACGTCCGGACCGGCGGGGATGGCAAGCCAAAGCAACAGGGCAATCAGCGCCAGGCCTCCATTGATCAACTGGGCGCGGGAGAATCCCCCGTGTCTGCGGAACGCAATCAGAGGCACTGCGGCGAGTTCCACGGTGCACAGCAGGAAGCCGGCGCGCGAGGCACAGAAGATCACGGAACCGTACATAACGGCGGCAATTGCGAGGAACACAAACCGTCTTTTTCGGGAGGTAATGGCGAAGTAGATGGCGACCGGCAGCAGCAGTTCCATGAAGGCGGCGTACTGGTTGCGGTAGAGAAACGGTCCGAAAACCGGTTCCGGAGTGTACTTCGTCGTGAAAAACCAGTAGACCTTGCCCTGCGAGGTGAGCGCCTGAATGGTGGAAAGCAGGGCGACACCGAATCCGAAGTAGGTCAGAAATCGCAGGTACCGGTCGCGGAACGACGGGTCGGCCAGAAACTGCAATCCGCAGAAAAAGATGGCAAAATTCCCCGACCAGTAAAAGAGAGACAGCCGCGTCGGCCACTGGTAGACGGTGGTATTGAAGCCGAGTTGCAGACATGCCAGAAGGATCACTCCAGCCAGAGGTATCAGCGCCGCGCTGAGGCGTAACTCCTGCTTTTTCAAGAGCGCCCAGACTGACCAGGCCGCCAGCAGCGCAAGGCTCAGCACCTCGGGAATCGTGGTCGCCCATTTGGCGGGTTCGAACATCACGGCGACCGTTAATGCCAGCAGGAGAGCGACGTAAATCGCCGAAAAGATTTTCATTTCACCAGCTGATCCGTCAGCTTTCGAATCACAATGGTGCCTTCGGCGCGCACCGTACCGGCGGGCCGCTGGTAACGAAGCCGTAATTCTCCGTAATTACCGTGAGCGGTAAAGGTGAGTTGCCCTGGCTTCCACGCGCTGCCCGCAGTCAGGTCGGGCGACACGGCGGTATCTCCGCCCGGATTGACCAGTTCCCACCGCAGACCGCGGACCGGCTGATCCGAATCCGACGAATACTCATAGTTCAGCTGGTAGGTCTTCCCTGACAGAAGTGCAACCGGCTGCTGCAGCACCACGCAGTCTTCCGGCTCGCTGCCAGCCAGATGAATGCTCACCCCATGTTGTTCCTCTGAAGGCGAGACAAATACGCCGTCAACAGAAGGAAAAATCCAGTCGAATCCCAGCGGTTTAGCGGACGCCAAAAAGTCCGGGTTACCGACAAAATCGCCGTTTTTGGAGTCGAGCGGCGGGAACGGAATCAGCTTCCTGCGAGACAGAAGGTTCCAGACCTGAACCGTCGAAGCGCTGTCCACGGCCAAGGCGCGAGTGCAGTATTCCAGGGGTAGCCGGACGTCGGCAGGGTCCGCCAGGGCGGCGAACCGGAGTGCCACGGGAGCCGCAAGTTCCAGCCGCTGAGTATCAATTAGAAACGAAAGATAACGTCCCAGCATATTCTTCGAATCCGGGACATGCGTGAATATGGCTTCCGGATTCGGCGACTGTTCCCACGCCATCCGGAAAATACCCCTTGTATCTTCGGGCTGGCTCATTTGCAGAGAACGGTTGAACCATACCCAGAAATTCTTCTCGTCACCCTGCCGAAAGTAATAATTCATGAGGGCCATGCGGGGTACAAGTTTGTTGTCAACGGCCGCCGCGCGCTTCAGAAACTGCTCGGCCGGTCGGTAGTTTCTCTGGCTCTCTTCGCGCACCGCCGCGCGCATCAGATTCAGCGAGTCCAGCGGGCTAAGTTCAATAGCGCAAAGCAGTTCCGGCATGGGGTCCTGCCCGTTGCCTTCCTCGTGTTCGGCCAGCAAAGCATGGTAAGCGGCGTTGCCCGGCTCGAGTTTTGCGGCACGCCCGACCGATTCCGGTGTATCAGCTCGATAAAGAAGGTCTGCGATGGCGGCACGAACGGAAAACCACGAAACGGAAAATGACAATAATATGAGTGCCGCGGGCAGCAGAATTCGGATCAAAAATTTGGCTCGGAACAGGGCTGAATTAGTTGCATCGGCGTCCAACATAGCCCATGATAGTAAACGTACGGTTTACAAGGGGGAAAATGACATTAAACAGACTTGCCTCTCAGGGTCTCGCGATCCTGTTTGTAGCAGGCACAGCTTCGTTAGCGTCTGCTGCTGCACCGGTTATCGGAATGGCTTCTGCACAAAGCGGAGCAGTTCTCGATAACGCAAAAGTTTCGGGGAACACGACAATCTTCGAGGGTTCCACCCTGCAGTCCAGTGGCTACTCCCGAATTCATCTCAACAATGGGTCGCGTTTAGACCTCGCAGCTGGTTCGAAGGCTCAGGTGTTCGCCAACCGTGTTTCTCTGGAACAGGGTATGAGCGAAGTGCAGAGCTCGACTGGTTTTGAAATTAACGCCCGGACGCTGACCATTCAGCCCTCGGCCGCAAACTCGATTGCCCGCGTGAAGCTGGACGGAAACAAGCAGGTCCTCGTCACAGCCCTGAACAGCCCGGTCAATGTGTTGAACAGAGACGGTTTGCTGGTTGCCCGCGTGAATCCGGGTATGCCGCTTTCGTTCCTGCCCCAGGCGGGTGCGACAAGTTCGTTCGACAACACTGGTTGCGTCGTAAACAAGGGTGGCGCGGCGGTTCTGGTGGACGAAAAAGGCAATCAGGTTTTTGAAATCCGCGGTCTGGACATGCGGAAAGCAGTAGGCAACACGGTCCATGTGACCGGAGTCATCGACTCGTCGGCCACACCGGCAGGCGGCGCGACTTCGGTTGTCAAGGGTTCCAACGCTACGGTTACCAAGAAGGGCGGCTGCTCCGCAGTCGCGACGAAACTTGGTGCAACCACTGCGGCGGCTGGTCTGGCAGCGGGTGCCGGAGCGGCAGCAGCGGGCGGAGCAGCAGCAGCCGGTGCGGCAACTGCAGCAGCGGCTGGCATCAGCACCACGGCGCTGGTTGTCGGCGGCGTAGCGGCAGCAGCGGCGGCGGGCATTGGCGGCGCGGCAGCAGCCGGGTCGTTCAGCTCCAACTCACCGTAGTAGCTAGACTCATCAATCGTATTAACCAAAAGGACCCGGCTTCGGCCGGGTCCTTTTTTCGTTTACGCGTTCCGATGCAGCCGGGCAATCAGCAAGCTGACAATCACCATTAGCCCCGCAAACGTCGGAATCACCAGCAGCGCAGCTGTCAGCTTCGAAGGCTGATCCCCGGCAAGAAGGCCGATCAATTTAGAACTGACCGCCACACCTACCCAGCCGAGGGTGACCGCAATTCCAATTGCGGTGGCCGTGCCGCGGCGGAAGGCCTGACCGACCA
>Ga0105237_10007292_pt1 | contig 12127 bp, 11 predicted proteins | sample KBSC24metaG_FD_81520 | JGI IMG/M metagenome (GOLD analysis project Ga0105237, IMG submission 81520) | Corn rhizosphere microbial communities from Kellogg Biological Station, Michigan, USA - KBS C2-4 metaG | ecosystem: Host-associated > Plants > Roots > Rhizosphere > Soil | place: Michigan, USA...
GCCGCCGTCTCACCCGGCCAGAAATAGTTGTGCATATACAGCGTGTTACCGTTCCGCGTGAAACTGGCGAAATTCGAACGCCGGGGCTGACACTTCTCGGTCTGATAGATCGACTTCCCGTTGCGATCCATCCACTTCCCGACTGCCGTCATGATCTTGACCGACTCTTCGGGGATCGACCCGTCGGGCTTCGGCCCGATATTCAGCAGATAGTTACCGGTGTCGCGCGAGCAGGCGATCAGGTTCCGGACAATGGTCTTGGGCGTCTTCCAGGCATCGTCGGTCTTGTTATAGCCCCAGCTATCGTTCATCGTCATGCAGGATTCCCAGGGACGGCTGGCCGCCGTAATCGTCTGTTCCGGCGTAGTGAAATCGCCGTCCAGCTTGTTGCGGTTGTTGACGATGATGTCGGGTTGAAGCTGAAACACCATCGCATTCATCTTCTCCGATTCCCAACCGGCTGCGTCCAGAGGCCACGACACGTCATACCACAGCACGTCGATCTTCCCGTAGTTGGTCAGGAGTTCGCGGATTTGCCCGTGAATATAGGCGACGAATCGCTGTCGAGCGGCTTCGTCGGTGGCGCATTTGGCTCCATCGGGGTGATGCCAGTCCATCAGGGAGTAGTAGAAACCCACTCGCATGCCTTCAGCCCTTGCAGCTTCCACATATTCCTTGACCAGGTCACGGCCAGCGCCCTGCTTGGGCGCGCAATAATCGGTGAGCTTGGAATCGAAGAGGCAGAAGCCCTCATGATGCTTCGTGGTCATCACCATGTACTTCTGGCCAGCTGCTTTGGCGAGTTTCGCCCAATCGCGCGCGGCATTCGGCTTAGGTTTGAAGCGCTGCGCGAGCTGCTCGTACTCGGATACGGGGATTCCTTCATTTTCCATCACCCATTCGTGACGCCCCAGCACGCTGTAGAGGCCCCAGTGAATGAACATGCCGAAACGGGCTTCGTGCCACCATTTCATACGGCGTTCGCGGTCGGCGGCATCGCCCGCTGCAGCGGTCGCGACCTTGGCAGCAGCTGCTCCAGCAGCGACCAATTGTAGATAATCGCGTCGAGTCATGCGGATTGCTCCCTTCGAGCGATCAGCATAGCTCACTTCGTCTCGCAATACCGCCGGGTCACGCGATGCCGGTAACGGAACACTTGGGCGAGCGCGAATTTGGCGGCCCAGGAAACTGGCGGCAGTTCAAACTCAATGTTGTCGGTCAGTTGGGTCTTGCTACCAACCGCTACAAATTCGTGGCGATGCACCCAGCTTTTGAAGAGGCCTTCTACCTGCTGATCGACGAACAGGCGGTTCTTTTCATATGCGGTATGTAACGCTACCCACTTCGTAAATCCGATTCGCAGAACGACGCGGGCGCCCACATGAATGCCGCCGCTCTTATAAAGGATGCGGACGGGAGGAAAGGGGGGCGTTAGTAATTCCAAAGCATCGGGTCGCTCGTGAAAAGCAAAGACACGTTCGACGGGCGCATCGATCATCACGCTCTTAATAAACTTGGCCACAGTTCAGTCTGCCCGCAGCGAAGTCAGTGGGTCCACTGCGGCCGCCCGCATCGCGGGCACCAGACACGCCGGAATCGCGATTACTAACAGCACCGCCGCCGCACCGATCAGACTCAGCGGATCGAGCGGGCTCGTCTGAAAGAGCCATCGTGAGAGGAAGCGCGTTGACGCGACAGCGAGTATAAGACCTGCGCCGGCACCGCCTACCCCGATTGCCATGCCCTTTGAAAGTACTAGTCCAATGAGCTCCGATCGTGTCGATCCTAACGCCATCCGAATACCGAACTCGCGTGTCCTGCGTTCCGCCGAATAGCTCAGGACGCCGTACAAACCGATCGCCGCCAACAACAGCGCGCTTCCGCTAAAGGCCGCCAGTACCCACATCAGGAAGCGCTGCGGCGCAACCGAGAGCAGCAGGTAGGCTTCCAATGTCCTCACGCGCTCCACGGGGATCGACGAATCCATCGCCGCTATCGACTCCCGAATCGCGCGGGAGGAACCTTCCGGGGCGCCCACCGTTCTTACCACCAGCACCATATCGTTGAGCGGAAATTGCGCTTGGGGAACGTACACCTCAGGCGATACCTGCGTCGCCAGTGGGTTGTGCCGGACATCGCCGATCACTCCGACGATCTCTTTCGGATTGTCACCGCCCCATCCCAACATCACTTTCGAGCCGATCGCTTGACGTCCTTGCAGGTAGCGATTCACGAATGCCTGATTCACCACCGCTATCGGAGGCCGCTGCGCCGTATCGCTAGGATCGAAGACGCGGCCAGCCACCATCGGAATTTTCAGTGTGGCGAAATAATTGGACTCGACGAATCGCAAGTCGGCCGACGGCTTGCCCGGTTCGGGATGTCCCACCACCTGTACCGACGTATTGTTGTTCGTCCCGCTTAGTGGCAACGTTTGCGCGACACTCGCCGATTCTACTCCCGGCATCGTGCGCACTCTTGCCAGCAAGCCCTCGTAGAACTGCACAGCCTTCGAGCTGTTTCCTGGCAGAGTTATTGATGCGGTCAGAATATGCGACGGGTCGAAGCCCTTTGGCGAGTCGAGAATCTTTATGAAGCTCGCGATCAGCACCGCCGCGCAGCACGTTAGCGCCAGGCTCAAGGCCACCTGCCCGCCCACCAGCAGATTGCCCGAGCGGAATGCAGAGTTCTTCATGCGCGTCGCCAAATCGGTCCGAGCCGCCGAGATCGCCGGCGCCAGTCCAAACACGATCCCCGTTGCCAGAGACACGCCCACCGCATACAACAGCAGCGTGCCGTCCACCTGTACATTCGCGAGTCGGGCCGTATCGGCCGGCGCAATCCGCACGAAGAGCGCCACTACCCACGACGCAATCAGCACACCTGCCGCGCCCCCGCTAAGCGCCACGACCAGGCTCTCCATCAGCAGTTGGCGAATCAGCCGCCCAGACCGGGCTCCTAACGCGGCGCGTACCGCAAACTCCTTTTCCCGGGCCTTTGCGGCCACGAGCAGCAACACCGCCGCATTCGCGCACGCAATCAGCAGGATCGACAGCACACCGCCGTACAGCAACAGAAACATGGGCCGCGCCTCTCCGACCAGGTCCTCGAGTGCGGGCGTCACGCTCACCTCCTGTTGCGAGGTCGCCTTGGGATGCTCCCGCGCGATCCCCTGTGCGATCAGCCCCATCTCGGCCTGCGCCTGTTGCGGCGTCACGCCCGATTTCAGTCGCGCGATTACGGCATCGTAGCGTGGGTAGGCGCGGCTTGTCAGCGTGGTGCCGCCGTAGAAGGCGGGGTTCCCGTCCACCGCGACCGTCGTCCAATAATCCACCGCGTCATTCTGTACCGGAAACGCCATGCGGGCATCGATCACTCCAATGACGCGATACTTTTCACTGTCGAGCCGCATGTACTGACCGATCACGTCGTCCGTGCCGTGAAAACGCGAGCGCCACAAGCGATCGCTGATTACTACTGGAAGGCTGCCGCCCCAGCGATCCTCCGCTGCTAGAAATGTTCGCCCGCGGAGCGGCGGCACGCCCAGCGTCTCAAAGAGATTGGCCGATGCGATCGCGCCATACACGTGCATCGTCGCGCCGCCATCCGCCAGCACCGCTGACGTGGAGGTGTACACTGACATGCTTTCGAAGGAGGTTGCCGCCGCGCGCCAGTCCTGGAAATTTGGATAGGAGACCCCGCCCGCCCGGGAGCGATTGGCCTGATGCAGTGTCATCAGCCGCGACGAATCGCGGAATGGCAGGGGGTCGAGAAACACCGAATGAATCACGCTATACACGCCCGTATTAATGCCAATCCCAAGGCCCAACATGCCGACCAATAGAACGGTGCGCGACGGGTTCTTGCGCAGAATGCGAATGGCGAAACTCAAATCGGCGAGCGAGTTCGAAATCCAACTGGTCACCATAATGTTGTTCCACGTGCTCCCTTAAACGGTCCAACGATATCGCTCGTGATCCAGCCGCCATAGAAGTCGCCCTCCTGCGCCTGGACTCGTTCTTGATCGACGAAGCATGCATCCACACGCCCCGGGTAGAAAGCGAAATACCCCATGATCGACGTAAATGCGCGCGTCGGAGATAGGTAACTCCATGCCGCGTTGCCTGAGATCCGCGCGCCGGCGCGCACGTCCCAGTAACGGGCCTGCCCCTTGAATTCGCAGAGGGAGCGGCGTGGCACGGCGACGAGAAACTCCTGACGGACGTCGTCGGGCGGAATGTAGTAGGTCGGCGGATGGCTCGTTTCGAGGACTCGATACGCGCGCGTCGAGTTCGCGATGGTTTCCCCGCCAAACTCGACGCGCACACGGTGTCCGGACGGCTCCAGTCGCGGGGGACGCGGATAGTCCCAAACGGACTCCTGGCCGGGACCGGGGACCGCTCGTTTCACGAGGTCGCCCGAACCGGGCGGCCTTCCGTACGGGCGGGACGCCGCGGAGGCGGGCAGCAGTCCGCCGGGCACACGTCCGGCGCTGTACCCAGTATGCCGAGAGCTTGACGAGGTGCGCCGCTGATTCGTTCTTCAATGAGTTGGCGTAAGCAGGAAATGAAGGCCGGGTGCACGCCCGCCGTACCCGCACGCACCATCTGAATTCCTAATTCCTCGCACAGCGCGGCCGCTTCGGTGTCCAGGTCATAGACGACCTCCATATGGTCGGAGAGAAAGCCGATCGGTACGATCACCAGCGCATTCCGCCCGCCTTGCGCGTGTTGCCCGCGTATGTAGTCACAAATGTCGGGCTCCAGCCAAGGCTGGCCGGGCGCTCCGCTGCGGCTCTGATAGACGAGCGGTCCCGGCTTACGGCCTATCTTTTCCGAAACCAGTTGGACGGCTTCCTGTAATTGCTGGACATAGGGACTGGATTCCGCCATGCTCACCGGCACGCTGTGCGCCGTAAAGACCACGTCCGCATTCTGCCGCACTTCGGGCGGCAGGCTTTCGAGGGCCGTGCGCACACGATCAGCCATCGCATCGATGAAACCGGGATGATTGTGGAAGGTGCGCAGCTTATCGATCGTCGGCGCATCTGCCACCTCACCGCGCACGCGTTCGATGTCTTCGAGATACTGACGGCAACCCGAGTACGACCCGAAGACCGAAGTGGCGAAGGCCAATACGTGCTGCACCCCATCGGCCTTCATCTGGCGCACCGTATCCGCCAGCATGGGGTGCCAGTTGCGATTTCCCCAGTAAATAGGCAGCGCGACGCCACGCGCCCTGAGCTCATTTTCCAGTGCGGCGATCAGTTCCCGGCACTGATCGTTGATCGGACTCTTCCCGCCAAAATGATAATAGTGTTCCGCGACTTGCAGCATACGCTCGCGCGGTACGTTTTTGCCGTGTAAGACGTTCTCGAGGAACGGGATCACATCCGGCGTGCCTTCCGGACCTCCGAAGGAAAGGACTAACAGTGCGTCATATGCCATGGGATTGTGGGTTCACTCACTACAATACCCCAGCGAATCATTGTGCAATGCGCGCTGCATCCGGTCCCGCAACTCCGACCGCGCCCGCAGCAGGCGCGACTTCACGGCGCCGGACGAAATCCCCAGCCGTCCCGCCACTTCGACTGTGGTGAGCTCGTCGACATCGCGCAATACCAGGACCGTCTGCAGAAGCGGAGGCAGGCGCCGAATTTCCCTTTGCAACAGGCTCGTGAGTTCGTTGCCGCTTAAGCGCGCCTCGGGAGTGAGTGTGGAGTCCATTACCTCAAACGGCCGGGAGTTCTCATCCGGGTGTGGCTCGTCCAGATAGACGAAGGAGGCACCGCGAAACTTCCGGATCCGCATCAGGCACTGATTCACGACAATGCGCGAGATCCAGGTCGAAAACTTTGATTCGCGCTGAAACTGGCCGACGTACGACCATGCTTTGAGGTAGGAGTTTTGCACCTCGTCCTCTGCCTCCTGGCGGTCGCGTAGTATCGAAAGCGCCAGCTTAAAGGCGGAACGATTGGTGCGCCGCATCAATTCTTCGAAGGCCTCTGGATTTCGAGCTTGCGCTTGCAGTACCAGTTCGTCGTCCGGATAACTTGCCAGCGAAGAAGAATTGTTGCGCACGAATAAACCCCTTCCTTGTTTTGATGCTAGCACCGGATTTTCGTGATTTTCAGTCTCAACATAAATTCATTTATTGAGGCTAAAAAATACTGGAGGATATTCAGTACTGCTAAACTGGGTTTTTGAAACCGACAGAATCCGGTGCCGAAACCATCCAGCGCGTCCTCTCCGGATATGATCTGGGCAGGAAGATCCGCCAGTTGCGCCTGCGCAAGAAGATCGCGCTCGTGGACCTTGGCAAACACACCGGCCTCTCCTCTTCGATGCTGTCGCAATTGGAAAACGGCAAGCTGATCCCCACGCTGCCTACGCTTGCCCGCATCGCGATGGTTTTCGACGTGGGGCTGGAGCATTTCTTTGGAGACAAGCGCGGGGAGAAGTTGTTTGCGGTGGTCCGTGCGAAAGAGCGGATGCGTTTTCCGGAGCGGGCGGACGCTCCCAACCCTGCTTACTTTTTCGAATGCCTGGCGTTCTCCAGCCATGGCAAAGGCCTGCAAGCCTATTTAGCGGATTTTCCCCGGCGTGCCCCTAGCGAAGTTAGCGACCACTATCACGAAGGCTCGGAGTTTCTGTACGTACTGGAAGGAGCCCTGGCGATCCGCTTTCAGAACGAGGAGCACGAACTCCGTACCGGCGATAGCGTGCACCTGGATGCTTCGGCACCTCACAGTTACCGGGGCATTAGTAAAAATCCGGCCCGCGCTATCGTGATTACCGTACCTCCTCGGATTTAGCAATCAGTGGGAGGGTCAAAGGCGGTCAGGGCAGATGCCAAGGCTACACATTCCGGCGTAGTCGGGCCGGTCGGCCGCGGTGCGGTGACGGAACCGCCGGACAATTGCATTGTTTGCCAGCAGAAACACCCCGGGCATCTGGGTCGCGTCGGCGGTGACCTTGCCGATGCCGTGCCCGTCGACTATCCCGGCGCGAAATCCCCTCCAAAGCGTGCGTAGGCCAAACAGCTGACGCGAAGTCCCGCGCTTTAGCCCGAAAGCCTTATACAACATTTGGTCGTTGTCCGAGATGCAGTCCAGCTCCTGAAGACCGTATTTGGTGATCAGACTCTCGATCTCGTCTCCCATATGAACAAGGACGATGCGCGTTCCCGTGCGCTCGATCCGGTCCCGTACGCGCGCCAAATCGCCCAGCGCCTCCCGGCAGAATGTGCACCCTGAGTGCCGCAGGAACACAAGGAGGGTCGGGGAAGCTCCGCAAAGATCGGTAAGTTTGTGGCCGGATTGTGTCACGGCACTCTCCAGTGCTTCCAGCAAATCAGAGAAATCCGGCGTCACTGTAGAGCGGATTCCGGCAAAGCGCGTGAGGAATCACAAAAATTCAACTTCCTGCCGCGGTTTTTTACGCGCCTTTTCACCTCCCCTACATTATTCTCGGCCGCACCCTAAACAAAACCGGCCTTCTAACCGATAAACATTGCGTAAGGAGTCGAATGGAGTCAGACGTAATGGTTGTGGATGATTCCGCAGCGATTCGGAAGATCCTGCAACGAGTGTTGCGGCAAACGGGAATGGCCATCCGGTCGATTCACGAAGCAGGAGACGGCCAAGAGGCGTTGGAACTGCTGAAAACCCAGCCAATAAACCTGGTGCTCACGGATATCAATATGCCGAAAATGGACGGCATTCAGTTGCTCGCCGCCATGAAGGCTACTCCTCGATGGCATCACATCCCAGTCGTGATGATCACCACTGAAGGAGGCGAATCCAAGGTCAGCGAAGCGGTTCGCTTAGGCGCTGCCGGGTATGTGCGCAAGCCCTTTACCGCCGATCAAATCAAGGAGAAACTCGCCGGAATTCTGGAACCGGTGCCAAGCGTATGAACCTTCAAAATCTCATGGTGGATTCCATCAGGCAGTCCGCCACCAACGTATTTTCGACTATGCTTGGCGTCGAACTGTCCGCGTCCGAGGCGGTCGTGGAAAGTGGCACGCCGGACTCCAATGACGGAGTTGTATCCTTCATCGGTTTGGCGGGTGCATGGGTCGGTACCGGCAGCGTCAGTTGCTCACCTGCGCTCGCGTGCCGTGTCTGTTCCCTGATGTTGATGACCGATTCCATCGCCATGGATGAGGACGTTCTCGACGCGGTCGCGGAACTCACTAATATGATCATCGGCAATGTGAAGAATGACCTGGAAGTACAACTCGGCACCCTCGGGCTCAGTCTTCCTACTGTCGTTTTTGGCCGGAATTTCAAGACCAAAAGCGCAGGCACCACCGAATGGACGGTTGTCCGCTTTCCTTGGGAAGGCGAAACCCTGGTAGTCAAACTCTGCCTGTCTCCGAGTGATAAGAGCCACAGCAACTGTCACATGATGGGCCAGACCTGTGCGATTGATCTCTGAATTGCGGAGGAAAAAAAGATGCCGCCGAACACACTCACCGAAAACGAAACCGTCACCGCCGCGACCGATGCGCGCGCTGGTAAGTATCTAACTTTTCAACTGGCCAACGAGGAATTCGGAATCCGTGTTTTGAAGGTCCGCGAAATTATGGGTCTACAGGAAATCACCGCCGTTCCGCAGACACCATCTCATGTCAAAGGGGTCATCAATCTTCGCGGCAAAGTCGTGCCAGTGATTGACCTGCGTTTGAAGTTCGGCACATTGGCGGCCGATTATACACAGCGCACCTGCATCATCGTGACGCAGGTCAAGGGCGAGAGCGGCCCGGTTCTGATGGGAATCATTGTCGATGGTGTTTCCGAGGTCCTGAATCTCACGGGCTCGGAAATCGAGGATACTCCTGACTTCGGCGAGGAGGTCGCGGGCCAGTATCTCCTCGGCATGGCCAAAGTTAAAGGTAAGGTGAAGATTCTGCTCGACATTGATCGGGTTCTCTCCACTCAGGACCTTCACAATCTCAATTCGTTCGTTCGATAGGATCCGCACCACTATGGCTTACACTTTTGGTCAAAAAACGATCGCCGCTACGGGAACTCTTGTCGCTGTTATCGCGGCATCTGTGGCGCTCGGTCTGCATACGATTGGCACCTTCGACGATGCATTGGAGACAATCACCGCCAATTCGGCACTTAAGATCGAGCTGTCGGGCGCGATGAACGCTCTTGAGGCGGATATGGCGGTGGCGGGCAGAGGTGTCATCCTGTTCACTTATGCCAAGGACCCCTCCAGAGTTGCCGCTGCCAAGCAACTTTTTCGCGAAAGCAGAGACGCATTTCAGCAATCTCTGAGCGAAATCCGCCCACTCCTCGTAACTCCGCGGGCCAAAGATGTGGCGGCGGAGCTGGCTGTTTCCTTAACCAAATGGGTTTCGGCGTTTGCCGAACTGGAGGGGTTTGTCGACGCCAGCGATCCAGACGGTGCTACGCGGGTACTCACCACCAAAATCCTACCTATGCATCTATCCTTGGGCAACGATTGCAAGGAACTCGCCAAACTGAGCAAGGGCGTCATGATTGCAGACCGTGATCGAGCACGAGACGTGAGCGCGCGGAACAGATGGGCTGTGCTCCTGGTGACGCTTGTGGGATTAGCTGCCGCAGCTATCTCGTTCGCAGTTTTGCGCAATGCCAGCGTCTCGCTGCGGCAGATTGCTTCCGAACTCCTCCAAGGCTCGCGGCAGGTGAACTCCGCTTCCGGACAGGTGGCCTCCTCCAGTCAGAGCCTGGCCCAAGGCGCATCGGAGCAGGCAGCGACCCTTGAGGAAACCTCCTCATCCGCCACCGAAATCACCGCAATCACGGAGAAGAATGCGGAGAACACCAGGAACGTCGCGAGTTCAATGAGTGAGACTACCGGACTAATTCTTGGCGCTAACCGAAATCTCGATGAGATGCTCCACTCGATGCAGGAAATCAACGGTTCCAGCGAGAAAATCTCCAAGATCATTCGGGTGATCGATGAAATTGCATTCCAGACCAACATTCTGGCCTTGAATGCCGCAGTCGAAGCTGCCCGTGCTGGTGAGGCTGGAATGGGATTCGCCGTGGTCGCCGATGAGGTCCGCAACCTGGCACACCGAAGTGCTCAAGCTGCCAAGGACACCGCGAGTTTGATCGAAGACTCTATCGCCCGTTCCGGTGAAGGCGGCACCAAACTCGATCAGGTCTCGCGCTCTATCCAGGAAATTACGGGGAGTTCCACGCGGGTCAAGACACTAATCGATGAAATCACGGTGGGCAGCGATGAACAGACTCGCGGAATCCAGCAGATCGCGACTGCGGTTAGCCAAATGCAATACATCACGCAGCGGAACGCTGCCAGCGCCGAACAAAGCGCCTCCGCGGGGGAGGAGCTTGCCGCCCAGGCCCAGAGTCTCTATTCGATCGTCGAACGCTTGCACGTATTGGTGGGCGGAAACGATTCGTCTCCTTCGGCCCGCGTTGCCAAAACGGATCGGGGTGCATTACGTCCCCGTCTCACCATTGGCAACAAATCGGCCAGTCGTCCCCAGGTCGATCGTAAGGAAGAATTTCCGCTTGACCATGACGAGCCTGGTTTCTAGGGTATCTCATGTCTCACTCTACCGACCTGCGCAGACAGATTGAAGACCTGGCGCTTAAACTGGTGATTCAAGACTCCGAAGCCGGTATGGCTGCTTCGGACTGGCTGCCTGCACTCGAACAGATCAGTGCAGCCGCTGAACGGGATCGAGCCGACGACGTCTGTCGGGTCGCGGCAGCCGTCATGAACACCCTTCGCGAGACAGAGGACGTGGGCGACTTGCAGACTCAAGTCGTCTGCGACCGGCTTCAGGACGGGGTGGCGCGGCTGCAGCAGGCAGTCGAAAGCGATTCCCGGCGTTCCCCTAAAGAAGAGTTCTCACTGGCGCAGGATCCCGAACTGCTTGGGGACTTCATTCTGGAGAGCCGTGAGCACCTCACGGGCATTGAGGCGCAATCCCTGGTCATTGAACGGGATCCGTCCAATGTGGAAGCTCTCAATTCGGTTTTCCGCGGCTTCCATACGATCAAGGGCTTGGCTGGCTTCCTCGAACTTGCCGACGTGCAAGAGCTCGCGCACGAAATAGAAGCCATCCTCGACCGCGCCCGTAACGGCCAGCTAAGGATCACGCCCGCGGCGATTGACGTGATTCTGCAGGGTGCTGATTTTCTCCGACGGTGGGTAGCGCACCTGGAATTACGTCTGCATGGGCAGGTATCGGATGTACCCGGAAGAGATCACGAACTTCTCGCGCGCGTTCGCGCTTTGGCCGTCTCCGACGATATCGTGAGTCTGGCCAGCCAGGTCGAAGTACTGGCGGTGAGCGCTCCGGCGGAACGGGCACCCACACTCTCTTCCTATTCGGCATCACTGAGCTCTCAACCCGCTGTTCTTGCCGAGCCCGAAGAAGTGGTGACCCTGCCCCAGGTTACGGCCGGCGCTAGTCGCACCGAGTCTCATTCCGTCAAAGTGGATACAGGGAAGTTGGACTATCTGGTCGATATGGCGGGCGAGATGGTGATAGCCGAGACTCTCGTGCGTCACGATCCCGACCTCGTCGGTATCGTCAACCCCAAATTGCAGCGAAAAATCGCCCAGCTCACGCGGATAACGGCGGAACTGCAAAAGACAGCTATGTCGATGCGTCTGGTGCCGATCGGCCCTCTCTTCCATCGAATGGCCCGCCTGGTTCGAGACCTCTCCCGGCAGTTTGGAAAACGAGTTGACTTGAAGACAGAGGGCGACGACATCGAACTCGATCGCACCATCGCGGAAGAGCTCTCCGATCCGCTGATGCACATGGTTCGCAACGCCCTCGATCACGGCATCGAATCGCCTGGCGACCGTGAAACAGCCGGGAAGAAGGCGACCGCTCAGCTATCTTTAAAGGCCTATCACCAGGCTGGCCAGGTGGTTGTCGAAATCATGGATGATGGCCGCGGGTTGGATCGCGCGAAGATAGTGGCAAAGGCCGTCGAGAGGGGCTTGATCGCTTCTGCAGAAGGTCTGTCGGACACTGAAATCTACAACCTCATTTTTCTCCCCGGATTCAGCACCGCGATCTGTGTTACGAACGTATCCGGCCGCGGGGTCGGCATGGATGTGGTCAGAAAGCATATTGAGAA
>Ga0105237_10007293_pt1 | contig 12126 bp, 7 predicted proteins | sample KBSC24metaG_FD_81520 | JGI IMG/M metagenome (GOLD analysis project Ga0105237, IMG submission 81520) | Corn rhizosphere microbial communities from Kellogg Biological Station, Michigan, USA - KBS C2-4 metaG | ecosystem: Host-associated > Plants > Roots > Rhizosphere > Soil | place: Michigan, USA...
ATTGGGGCATGGCAGTGGCTAACCTGGTAAGTATATTTAATCCTGAAAAAATAATTTTCGGCGGCGGTGTGTTTGGGCCGGCGCTCCGGTTTTTGGATGCCATATATGAAGAGGCCAGGAAATGGGCACAGCCCATAAGCATGTTACAGGTAACATTACAAGGCTCCGCACTTGGGAGCCAGGCAGGGCTTTACGGCGCCGGCTATCTTGCCTTGAAAGATTAAATATTTATAATTAAGAAATGTATCAACGCACCAAAGTTTTTGCAGCAGCCTGTATTGCCATGTTACTATTCGGGATACTGTTTCTCACTTTGGGTTCTGTTCTTCCATTACTTACAATAAAGTTTCAAATAAGTGGTGCAAATAAGGGTGCACTTGTATCATTGCTTCCTATCGGGTTACTCGCTGGGTCACTGATATTTGGCCCGATCGTAGACAGGTATGGTTATAAATTAATACTGGCGGCCAGCGTCTTACTTTCAGCAATTGCTTTGGTCGGTTTGATTTCAACCGGTTCATTCATGATCCTGAGGGTGTGCATTTTTTTGACTGGTTTGGCAGGAGGCATTCTTAACGGAGGAGCCAATGCATTGGTTTCAGATATAAGTACAGAAGATAAAGGAGCAAACCTAAGCCTGCTCGGCGTTTTTTTCGGAATAGGGGCGCTTGGCACTCCATTATTGCTTGGACTTTTATCGAAGTATTATGATTATCCAAACATAATATCCGGCGTGGCACTCTTCATGCTATTAGCTGTAATTTATATTTTTCTTATTCCGTTTCCGGCACCCAAACAGGCGCAGAAATTTCCTTTACGATCCGGAATAAAATTGCTTAAAGAGCCAACATTATTATTGACCAGTTTCTTCCTGTTTTTTGAAAGCGGCATCGAAGGTTTGATCAATAACTGGACTACCACTTTTTTACAGGAAACCTTGCATACGTCGCCTGGAAAAGCATTGTATGCACTTTCATTTAGCGTAGTAGGGCTTACAATTGCAAGATTATTGTTGAGCTCGCTCCTTAAAAAGATTTCATCATCACTTGTGTTATTTTGCTGTCTTTTGTCAATTGCATTGGGATGTTGTATACTCATAATTACCTCGTCGTACAGTATGGCATTTACGGCGCTTATAATTGTGGGAGCCGGTTTCGCCGCAGGTTTCCCGGTGATACTCGGTTACATAGGACAGTTGTACGCCAACCTGTCCGGCACAGCATTTAGCATAGCGCTGATCATTGCGCTTACCGGGAATACACTTCTCAATTATTTGTTTGGTATCATTGCAGGAAAGTATGGTATCAGCAGTTTGCCCTTGTTGGTGCTTGCCTGCATTACTTGTATGCTATTCCTGCTAATCAGTATTAAACAACATGTAGAAAACAAACTTACAAACTAAAATAAATCTGTACACAGTTAAAATTCTTACAATGATACTTGCAAAACAATGGTTACAAAATGCCCGTTCAATAATGGATAGGATTGAAGAAACTCAAATGAAAAATATTCAAAAGGCTGCTTCGCTTATGGCAGATACAATTGAAGCCGGACGATGGGTGCATACTTTTGGTTGCGGCCATGCCACTATTCCTATAGAAGAGATGTATCCTCGTATCGGAGGGTTTGTCGGTTTTCATCCCATGATTGAACTGCCACTTACATTTTTCACAAATATCGTGGGCGGTATGAGCGTACACAATTTTGTTTTCCTGGAAAGGGTGGAAGGATATGGTACCGAGATTATGAAAGGATACAATTTTGATCCAAGAGATTGCATGTGGTTATTCTCACATACTGGCATAAACGCAGTAAATATAGATGTGGCTATTGCAGCTAAAAAGCAAGGGATGAAGGTTATAGTGTTTGGTTCTGCAAAAGAAGCTGAGGGAAAACAAACCAGGCATAGCAGCGGCAAAAATATTTTTGAGCTTGCCGATCTTGTGGTTGATACCTGTGTGCCCATTGAAGATGCGAGCGTTCCATTAAAAAATCATATTGATAAAGTAGGCCCGGTATCCACGTTGGCTTTTGTTACAGCGGTCTGGATGACCGTTACAACGGTTGCTGAAATATTAGCAGACAGGGGTGTAAAGCTTTTTATTCATCCCTCACACAATGTACCTGGCGATACTACTGCTAAAGAAAGATTATCTGAAGCATTGGCCGAATATAAAGCCAGGATAACCGGGGTATAAGTATCATTTATTTCTGCTCACGCAACGCCAGCAGCATTATTTGAAATTTCTTGCTTCGGGGAAAATTTTCTTTTGGGTAACTTCCATATTTTTGATTCTGTTGTCACGTGGCGGAGCAGATTTTTCGTCAGGCCGTGACAATGTTAATACCTGTGGATCTTCATTTTGAGCTGGTGTAAGATGCCGTAATAACTTTGAAAAATTATAACAGCGCTGAACAATTACATGAATTACTTCTCCTTCAATTTGTAACTTTCCTTCTACCATTATAAGCCGTGATTGCAAAATTTCTTTCCTGAATTTTTCAAAAAGCTTTTCGAAAATTACCACATTGGCAAAGCCGGTTTCATCTTCGATGGTCATAAAGCAAATTCCTTTTGCTGTCCCGGGACGTTGCCGCACCAGCACTAATCCGGCAATTTTTACCAGTACACCATCTTTAAGTGTAGACAATTGATGGGTAGGGATGATATGAAGTTGATCCAGTTTATCTCTTATAAAACTTACGGGATGCGCTTTTAATGAAAGAGAGATAGCAGTGTAGTCGTGAACAACATGTTCTGAAATTGACATAACGGGAAGGGTTATACGTTCTTCTTTTGCATCTGGTGCAGGTTGCCCGGCAAACATAGCATAGGGCCTGTCTTTTGTTGATACTTCCCATAATGCTTCACGCCGGTCAAGCCCAATAGAACGAAAGGCGTCTGCATCTGCCAGTTTCTCCAAAGCGGCTTCAGATAGTGGTATATTACGAAGTTCATTGATGGTTTGGTAATCTCGTTTCCTGTTAACTAATAATATATTTATATCATCTTCTCTTAAACTTTTAATCTGCCTGAAACCGAGTCGCAATGCGGCCTTACCCCCTGCCGCCTCTCCAGCGGGAGAGGGGATGAGTTCAAGTGTATTATGCCAGTACGAATAATTGATATCTATTGGCCGTACTTCAACGCCATGTTTTCTTGCATCAATAATAATTTGTGCCGGTTGATAGAAACCCATCGGCATGCTGTTCAATAAGGCGCAGGCAAACACATCAGGATAATACCATTTGAGCCAGGATGAAACATATACCAGCAAAGCAAAACTTGCGGCATGACTTTCAGGAAAACCGTAGCTACCAAAGCCTTCCAGCTGTTTAAATACACGTTGTGCATATTCTTCTGAATATCCATTTTTCATCATGCCATTGATTAATTTTTGTTTGAATTTTGTTACGAGCCCTTTTGCTTTAAATGTTGCCATGCTGCGGCGTAACTCGTCTGCTTCTGATGGTGTAAAGCCAGCCGCAACAATGGCAATCTTCATAGCCTGCTCCTGGAATAATGGAACACCAAGTGTTCGTTTTAATATATCTTCTAATTCTTTTGATGGGTATTCAACCAACTCTTCATTATTGCGGCGTTTCAAATAAGGATGCACCATATCTCCCTGTATGGGACCGGGTCTTACAATGGCTACTTCAATTACAAGGTCATAAAAACAAAGTGGCTTTAATCTTGGCAGCATGCTTTGTTGTGCACGGCTTTCTATTTGGAAGACACCGATAGTATCTGCATGGCAGATCATTTCATATACGGCCGGATCATCTTGAGGGATATTCGCCAACGTTAGTTCCCGCCCGTAATGTTCTCTGGTAAGATCAAATGCTTTTCGAATACAGGTGAGCATGCCTAATGCGAGTACATCTATTTTCATAAAACCTAAAGCGTCAATATCATCTTTGTTCCATTCAATACAGGTCCTATCTTCCATACGTGCATTCAGTATAGGAACCAGGTCGCTTAATTTACCACGGGTAATAACGAAGCCGCCGGTATGCTGGCCGAGTTGCCGCGGAAAACCCATAAACTCTTTCGTTAGCTGTAACACCTTATGGAGATACATATCCGAAGGATCAAAGCCTTGTTCTGTTAAGCGGTTGCCTTCAAACCATTCGTCAGTAAATTCCCAGATGGAACCTGATAACCGGTTGATGGTGTCAACAGATAATCCCATCGCTTTTCCAACATCTCTTATGGCTCCTTTTTGATGTTGTTGTGTAACGGTAGCGACAATCGCCGCACGGTTTCTTCCATATTTTTTATAGATATATTGAATTACTTCTTCCCGTCGTTCATGTTCAAAATCTACATCAATATCGGGTGGTTCATTTCGGGCGGATGAAATAAAGCGTTCAAATAACAAATCGAATTTTTCAGGATCAACTGAGGTGATACCAAGACAATAACAAACTGTTGAATTAGCGGCAGAACCACGGCCCTGGCAAAGAATTTTTTGTTCTCTTGCAAAACGAACGATGTCATAAACTGTAAGAAAGTAAGCAGCGTAATTCATCTGCTCAATAAATTGCAACTCATGATTAATGGCCTTTATTGTTTTTTTTGGAAGGTGATCTCCATAACGATTGTTAGCTCCCTGCCATGCTAAGTAAGTAAGTTCTTCCTGTGGTGAACGCCCATTCGTAGTGATCTCTTCAGGGTATTCGTATTTTAATTCATCTAAAGAGAATTTACAGGCTGATGCAATTTCCTGTGTTCTTACAATTGCATCAGGGTATTGCCGGAACAACCGGTGCATTTCGCCTATAGGTTTCAAATACCTTTCAGCATTAGGATGTAAAAGATAACCTGCTGTTGAGATCGTACATTTTTCCCTGATACATGTTACTACGTCTTGTAATTGGCGGCGCCCGGGTTCATGATAATGCACATCGTTTGTTGCTACCATAGGTATTTGTAACCGCGAAGAAAGATGTGTCAATCGGTGTAAATATTTACCATCATCGCCATTGTAACGGCGGGAGGCGGCGATATACAAACTGTCGCCAAAAGCTTCCCGGTATTCGTTTAAAGTATTTGAAAAGGAAGGATCGAAATCAAAGTAATTATTTAATTCAGCCTGAGGCAGCACAATAAATTTTATATTTTTCGAACAGGCATATACGTCAGCTTTATACAAATTGCAATCTCCTTTTTCTGCACGCTGGTTTCCCAAAGTGAGCAGGTTGCAAATTTGCGAATAAGCCGAAACGTTAGTAGGGTAGGCGAGCAGGCTGATGCCATCGAGCAGATCAAGACGGCAGCCAACAATAATACGAATGCCATTTTTTTTTGCGCCAGTATGTGCACGAACAATACCGGCAAAACTGTTGCGATCGGTTATGGCTATTTCCTTGTATCCCAATGCGGCTGCCTGCTCCACTAATTCTTCAGGATGTGAAGCGCCGCGGAGAAAGCTGAAGTTGGTTGTTATTTGTAATTCTGTGTAGTTCATAAGACACATTTGTTCTTTTTTGTTTGTCCAAAAAAGAACTAAAAAAAGACCCCCGGAATCGAAATACAGCACGATTACGGGAAGGAGATTTGATCAACAATTGTACTACTGTACTTCAGCTGTAGTAATTCTATTCTTACATTCAATATCATTTCATAAATAACTGGTGAGTTAAATTGCAAATGCTCCGTTTACTTTGCACAATAGCTCATTATAGTTGATGAACAAACGGGCTGTATATCGTTTGTTCTTGATTTTTTGTTTCTTTTTGATCAAGCAAAAAGAAAAGGAAACATGCTACGCAAAAAATCCATGTATAAACCATTGGTACGATTTCGCTATATCATAATGCCCTGAACGAAATAACCAATACCGGTTTCCATCTTCGTCTTCTGCAACATAATAATCCCTGTGTTGCCCATCCTGCAACCACCACTCCTGTTCAATTCTTTCCGGCCCATCTGCTTTTATTATTTTATGCAACATGCCTTCATATCTGAACAACATGGGCGGATAATCAGGAATAGGCGCTGTTACTTCAATGGCTAGTGGCCTCGATAATAGTTGCAAAGGCCTTGGCTTGTCGACCTTCCATGCAGTGGATAATTTTTCATTGATAGAGGCCGCAGGTTTAAATGACCGCTCCGGCCAATAATGTTCATCAGGTATATAACGGTGAATTTTATTAGCGCCAATTTTTCCTTCTATCCTGTCCAGTAACTCATATAAACCGATATCATCCAAACCGCCTGTATTGCCCCATATCTTTTCCTGTAATGGAACTACCTCTTCTACTTTTGATGCTTCCAATGTAAATAGTTCTATTCCCAATGCAGGTTCAATAGTATCTGTTTTTATTTCAAACAATTTAAAAAGGTGTATGCTATTGTTTGAAGGGCGATTGGTCCCAATATCTATCTGTTCAATTTTGCCATCTATACGATAACCCTTAAACGAAGCTTTGCGAAGCCCTTTTTGTTCGTGTTGCAAACGATGACACAGGGTTTCGAGCAGGCGTTGTAAGGCTATTTCAATACCCTTTGCTGTTACAATAGGTTCCAGGCAGGGTAACCGCTCCTGGTAAGCTTCAACAGGATGAACAGGTTCTATGGCTTCTTCTTCATAACCTAACGCCTGGTCTAAACGCAGAAGAAGGGAAGATCCAAAACGCCGCCTTAAAGCAGAACGGGGCATATTAATAAAGTTACTTACCTGCCTTAGCCCAAGTTTTTGCAATCGTTCAATTATTTCACTTTCAATGCGAAGCGCTGAAGGCGGTAATGATAGCATGGCTGCCGTTTGCTTACCGCTATCAACTATGGTGATATTCTTTCTAAAACGGGCAACGGCCCTTGCTGTGCCGATAGTATCAGCCATGGCTATATACATATTATAGCCAAAACTTTTTATTCGTTTACTGATGGACGTTAGATATTGAAGTTCACCGCCCCAAAGGTGCGTGCAGCCACTCACATCAAGAAGCAATCCGTCTGGTAAATCTATGCCGACGGCAGGTGTAAAGCGGATGCACCATTCAGCGATACCTTTTAATAATCTCGCTGAAAGTTCCGCGTCATCATCCAAGACCTCCAATGAAGGAATGATGGCTCTTGCATCTGCTACTGCCATTCCAATATCTGCACCCTGCGTTTGTGCGTTAGAGTTAGCTGCGCTTATTACCATTCGTCCGTGATCGGGAGATGCCAATACAAAAGGTAACTCCCTTAGGTGTGGCTGGCGGCGGGAGTGCCAATCCGTTCGGAGATAACGGAACCATATCGATACAAATCTTTTTGACATATTATCCTGTTTTCTTTTGTTGTTCCTGCTGAAGTATTGTCATCTTTGAAATATGCCTGAAGTGCCCGGTAGCAAATTCGATCTCCCATTTACCAGGTTTCCCGTTTCTGATCTTCAGCAGTTCCGCATTCCACCGGGGAAATCCTACACCGGGCAGATTATCTGCAGGCTCACTCGGTAAGGAAGTAATTTTCCATCGTGCTACACAGGCTGTAATATTAATAGCCCGCGGATTTCGGCGGATGATAAATCCTGTTACTTTACTTTCTTCGACCGCTAACTGTAATCGTCGTGAAGCAGTAAAACTCAACTCTGTTATCTCTCCAACAACTGCTGCCAGTCCCTTGCATTTAAGTGCTTCCTCCATTGCCCACAGAATTTCCTTTTCCTTTTTCAGATCAATAAAAATGATTTTATCCGGTGCCAAGCCAAAAGTTGCAAGGGCAGGAGGGAAAGGGGTTCTGTAAGAACTGATCCATATTGTTACACCACCACTATCCATTAAAGAAGCAAGTATGCCCGTAATAAAACCACTTGAAGCAGCAGCATCTTCTGCACCCGCAGCAATAAATTCATGTATGGCGCCGAAAGGAAATTCAGCGTTGGGAAACGCATTTGTTATCGCCGGAGGCAAGGGCTCACCAATAGTATTGCCCCGGTTTTTTTTGAACCTTTGCAAAGGAAGAATGTCCTTTCGTAATTGGGTAATAATATCGGCTTTATTTTCAGGCATTGACGGATGTTGCTAAATGGATTAGCTGCTTTATTCTGCTAAATTACTAAAATATTTAGTAATTAGAAATTAAGATATTGTGATATTCAGCAAAAGTTTAATCTTGAATTACATCGAACATATAAATTATTATCTTCATCTTTTCAATTCATTTTCAAATAAAATAACCTCAATGAAAAGTTGTAAGCTCTCAGTTTTTACTTTCTTCCTCTTCTTTTCTTTTTTTGTTGCTGCATCCCAACCCATCACATCTCACCAGATAGATTCCGTAGCAAAACTTACTTTAAAAACTTTTGATGTGCCTGGCATTGCTGTCGCCGTAGTAAAAGACGGAAAGATCATTCATGAAAAGGGATACGGGGTACGTTCATTAAACACCGGGCAAAAAGTAGATGAGCATACTCAATTTGGTATTGCTTCCAACAGCAAAGCGTTTACGGTTGCCTCGTTAGGTATATTGGTTGATGAAGGAAAGCTAAAATGGGACGATAAGGTAACTGATTATATCCCAGAATTTAAGTTGTATGCTCCATACGTAACGGAAGATTTTACTATTCGTGATTTGCTTACACACAGGAGCGGGCTTGGCCTCGGCGCAGGTGACCTGATGATATGGCCCGACAGCAGTACCTTTTCTTTAAAAGATATTATTCACAACCTGCGGTTTTTAAAGCAAGTGTCAGATTTCAGGACGAAGTACGACTATGATAACCTGCTCTACATTGTAGCAGGTGAAGTGGTAGCGAGGGTTTCAGGAATGAGATGGGAAGATTTTGTACAAACCAGGATTATGAATCCTTTGCAAATGACAGAAAGCGCTCCCAATTTTGATCTCCTTAAAAATAAAGATGATGTGATAGATCCGCATGCCCCGGTAAATGGGAAAGTTCAGGTGATACACCGCGACTGGAAATATGTTGCTGATGCTGCGGGTGGTATTTACAGCAGCGTACATGATATGAGCAAATGGATCATCATGCAAATGAACAACGGCAAATACGGTGATGGACTAAAAGAACAACTCGTGAAAGAAAGTACTCATGAAGAAATGTGGACGCCGCAAACGATTATTCCGGTTCATGGCACCACAACTTATAACACCCATTTTGCCGCTTATGGCCTCGGTTGGTTTTTGAGTGATGAAGATGGGTATAAAGTACCGACACATACCGGCGGTCTTGCCGGTATCGTTACGCAGGTAACATTAATACCTGAATTGAAACTAGGCATTATTGTTTTCACTAACCAGCAATCGGGTGCGGCCTTCACTGCTATCACCAACACCATCAAGGACAGCTATTATGGAATAAAAGGCAAAGACCGCGTAAAGGAATACCATGACAGGGTGTTACAACGGGAAGAGAATGCAAAAAAAATAACGGATGCAATTTGGGCTGATATCAATGCTCAACAGAAGATGAATACATCTCTCAGCGACTTTACCCCGGTTACCGGTACCTATACCGATCCATGGTTTGGCGACGTTATAATATCAATTAAAAATGGCAAGCCCTGGTTCGATTCAAAAAATTCTCCACGCCTTTCCGGAGAAATGTTTGCTTACAAAGGCAATACTTACATTGTAAAGTGGAACGACAGAAGTATGGATGCAGATGCCTATGTTATGTTTGATCTTGACTATGAAGGAAAGCCAGATGCAATAAAAATGAAACCCATTTCGCCGTTAACTGATTTTAGTTTCGATTTCCAGGACCTTAATTTTAAAAGAGTGAAATAGGATAGGAGGTTAAATTATTTTTCGGGTAACCTTAACCGTTTTATTGCCTTGTTGTTTTGGGTATTACTTGCGATAAGGAGTTCGTACATTTATAATAATCCTAAAATCTTTTTACGAAAGCTGGGAAATCGGTAACCGGCCGTTATAGAAAAATTCGTATTTACCTGTTTCATATTTTTTATAAGAAGGTTGGTTTGCAGATCGCTCCACCAGGCATGAAAATAACAGTAGTAAACGGCCCCGTTATAGCCGGCATTTAGCCACGCCTGGATGTTGCTAATTGCCTGCAGCCTCCTGTCGGAGGTGTTAATTTCTCTTAGTACACCCGCTCCAGTTAGTAAGGTAGGCGCAACAATCCACTTGCCTTTATCTATTACAAAATTGTGGGTGTATCCAATCCGTACCATTAATGAAATCCATTCCGGATCTTCGGATAAAAGATTGAAGGTGGCAGAATCTTTTACCAAATCCCTCGAAGGCAATTTCCAATTAATTTTTTGCCATGACGGTGTTACCATTAAGAAAACCGAGCCTGCACTTTTAACCTGCTTTGCCGAAAAACTTTTGGCCGCCTTGAATGAAAACAGTTTGGTATTGGTAAAAAAATAATAGTCAAATCCTGCGCTGGTAAACTGTATCCCTTCGAAAATATCAAAGCTGTCTTTAATTTTCTGCACCGGTATCAACAGGCCGTTATATGATTTATAGAACGGACGGAAACGCATTTGCTTTCCCCCAAAATTCACACCTATCGACGTGTATTTTAGTTTTACTTTTTCGTCCAGTTGGGTGCCGGGCATTGCCCATGAATATCTTAAAGAAAGCCATTTATAATTGATGTTGGTACTTATATGAGCATTGCTGTTGGCCACCAGGCTATAATCATTTTTATGCTGGTGCCGATTGCTAAAATTAAAATGCGTACTGTAGATGCCTGGGTAGATTTCTATTATGTTGGTTCTTTCAAATGCCTGGATATAATTTGAGTCAACAGGACGGTTTTGTGCAAATGAAGAAGGTTGGGTAAAGACGATGAAAAAAATAAAAATTAAAATGTACGCAGAGCGATGCTTCATTATAACGCATGGATTAAAAACTTTCCGATTACAAATAAACTAAAAGAATATTAGTGCCTTCGTTAAAAATAATGTAATACTTATCCCTGGAAAAAAACGGGAATTCATGCGCTGTTTGGTAACCCGGGAATTACAATTTTCCGAAAAAATTATCCATACATCTAATTTGAAAATAACTCATTTCTTCCGTCCATTATTGCCGTAGCCTTTGCCGTGGTTACAATGGCCAACGATAGTTTATCTGTTGAAATAGTTTGCTAATTTTGGAGAGAAAATACAAAAAGGTAAGGATAATTTAATTACAGATTCAAATGATATCTCTATGCCAATTTATATGGATCGCCACAACGTTTCGGAAACGGTAACTGCAGAATACGTAGCCCATTTGCACCAGGAAGATCTAAAGATTCAACACCGGTTTGGCTGTAGGGGACTAACGTACTGGTTTGATGATAACAGAAAAACCGCCTTTTGCCTGATTGAAGCACCCGATGCCGATGCTATTGAAAAAATGCATAACACGGCACATGGCCAGGTTCCACATAGAATTATAGAAGTTAACGCCAACATTGTCGAATCGTTTTTAGGCAGAATTGAAGATCCGCAAAAAGCGCAGAATACAGAATTAAATATTATTAATGATCCTGCTTTTAGAACTATAATGGTAGCGGAGATAAATAGCTTGCCGTTCCAGGGAAAAGCTCCCGGCCAACTCAAAACTTCGTTACATAAATTCAATAATGCAATTCTTAAAACGTTGAATGAATATGAGGGAAATAGGGTAAAACATACGGAGAATTATTTTTTGGTTTCTTTTAAATCAGTATCAAATGCGGTCCGTGCTGCATTAGCCATCCGGGCGCTATTTAGCAGTTTTAAGAAAGAAGCAAAGGAACATGAATTTCTTTTTAAAATAAGTTTAAATGCTGGTGCGCCGGTTACCGAAAAGCAATTAATTTTTGAGGACACGATAAAGTTAGCGCAACGAATGTGTACTGCTGTTAAAGGTGAAATTGTTGTTTCGTCGGAAGTTAAAGACTTATACAATAGTGAGAACCAACATCCTTTACAAGAAAAAAAAGAGGTGGTTGTAATTAGTCAAACGGATGAAGAATTTCTTAGTCGATTGATGGATTATATAGAATTGAACTGGGCTGATCCAAACGTCCAGGTAGAAAACTTTTGCAAGTTCTTAGGATACAGCAAATCCAGGTTGTACCGAAGGATAATGGAACTGGCCGAAAAATCACTCAATACCTTTATTAAAGATTATCGCCTTGGAGAAGCGCTGAAGCTATTGAATAA
>Ga0105237_10007295_pt1 | contig 12121 bp, 11 predicted proteins | sample KBSC24metaG_FD_81520 | JGI IMG/M metagenome (GOLD analysis project Ga0105237, IMG submission 81520) | Corn rhizosphere microbial communities from Kellogg Biological Station, Michigan, USA - KBS C2-4 metaG | ecosystem: Host-associated > Plants > Roots > Rhizosphere > Soil | place: Michigan, USA...
CGCGCCGTTCGTCGCCACGCTGGTCGATGTCACGGGACTGCTGATTTACTTCAACGTCGCGCTGTTCATCCTGCGCGGCACGATGCTGTGAGGCAGTGGATGGTGGAGAGTTGATAGTGGATAGCCGCTGTTCCGGCTGCCGAGGTATTCGTCCGTTCGGAGACGTTCCCGACATCTTCGAGTCGCGTCGGGCACATCTGCGTACTTCCATACACGCGAACGCTGCGCCGACTCCACGGGGCTATCCACTATCCACCATCCACTATCGGCTCTTCCGCGCCAGCCTCACATCCATCCACACCGCGAGGATCAGCACCACGCCGCGGGCCATGAATTTCTTCTCGGGCTCCACCGCGAGGAGCGACATGCCATTGAGCAGGCAGGCCATGATGAGCGCACCGCAGAGAACCCCGGGGACGCTCCCTCGTCCGCCCTTGAGCGAGGCGCCGCCGATGACGCACGCGGCGACGGCGTCGAGTTCCATGAGATCGCCCACAGTAGTCGTCGAACTGCCGCCGTAGGCGGTTTGCATGAAGCCCGTCAGAGCCACGATCGCCCCCATGAGAGTGAATGCCCCGATGGTCACACGCTCGACCGGAATGCCGGAGATGACCGCCGCTTCCTCGTTTCCGCCGATGGCGTAGAGATACCGGCCAAACGGCGTGTGCTGGGTGATGACCCAGGCCACCAGCGCGACTGCTCCGAGAATCAAGGCCGGCAACGGCACTCCCCGGAATTGATTGGTCACAAGGACGAAGAGAAACACGACCTGCGCGGCGAGAAAGAGCTGGAGAAAGGTAAGTTCACCGTCGTCGGTGGCGAAGCCATGCTGCCGGCGCGCGGCGCGCGATTGCAGGCGCAGGAAGACCAGGCCAGCCACGACCATCCCGGCGACGGCATAGCCGGCGGCGGGTGGGAGATAGAAAGTGGTGAGCAAGGAGTAAAGGTTGTGCTGCCCCCCGGCGACCACGGGGACGGTGTGGTTATCGATCACGCGCCAGAACAAGCCTTTGAAAATGAGCAATCCGCCGAGAGTGATGATGAAGGCGGGGATGCGCTCCTTGACGATGAGCGTGCCCATGGCGCTCCAGATCGCCAGCGCAACGAGCAGACCGGTGAGCAGCGCGGCGGCGGGCGGCCACTGGTGATTGGTGACGAGGACCGCACCGATGCCCCCAATCAGCCCGACGCCACTCCCTGCACTCAAGTCGATGTGGCCGGGCAGGATGACCAGGAGCATGCCAATCGCCAGGGTGGCCGTGATCGAAAAATCGATCATGAGCAGCGAGAGATTGCGCGCGCTGATGAAATTCCAGTCGGGAACTTTCAAGGTAAAAAACGCGGCGATCGCGAAAAGGGCGAGAGCCAGCGAAAGATCGCGGAGAGTCAGGCGGGAAGACATGCGCGGAGGGAGGAAAGGGCGGCCTGCATACCACAGGGGGCCGAAGGATAGCCATGCGGAAAGCGCATCCCCGTATTCAGGCTACGGCTTGTTGGCGAATCGCGGATCCTCCCACACAAACGGCGGACGTTCCCGGAACCACACCCGGTAAATTTCGTGATTCGTTTTCACGACTTCGTCCAGCATCCCTTTCCACGGACGATCGGTGACGGAGATGAGGCCGGTATTTGCCCGTTCCCCGTCGAAGCCCTGAAACCAGCGGCCCGTCACGGACTGGTCGATGAGCGTGAACCACTCGATCCCGATCACGAAATCGAGGGACGCGCTTTGTTCGACGTAATTGCGATAGGCGAGGCCGCGCTCCCGCTGCGTGCCCACCTCGCGGCCGCCGCTCAGGCCGCTTTCCCTGGCCGCCCCCCAGTAGAATTCGCTGAGCATCATCGGCCGCCCGCCGGTCCACTCGTAGATGCGCCGCAGGAAGTCCTTGTCGACGCCGTTCGTGTAGTAATTGAAAGACATGACATCGACGTATTTGCCGGCGATGCGGCAGAGCTGCTCGCTGTTGATCGTTCCGGGCTGAAGACGGTTACCGAGAAGCAGATGATTTTTGTCGTAGCGGCGGAACGTCTCGCTGACGACGCGGAACAACTCTTCGAGGAACAGGCCGGTGAATTCGTGGACGTCCGCCCTGGCCGCCTCGGTCTCGACCGGCATGACGAGATTTTCGAGCGCCTGAAAGGAAACGCCCTGCATTTTCCAGGCGGTGTTAAAAGCGGCGATGTCGTTGTATTTCTCCGAGAGCATCTGCACGAAGCGGCGCTTGCAGGCATGGTCGCCTTTGAGCGTCGGCACGATGTGCGGGATGTTTTCGTAGATCGGCTCGTTGATGATGAAGTAGCCGAGCAGCACGGGGTCATCCGCCTTGGGTGGGAGGACCCGGGCGAAATTCTCCTCGATCTTCGCGCGCACCTTTTCATCGAAGGGGTCGAAGGTCTCGCCGATCTGCGGCAGCCGCGGAATGCCCTGCCATTCGCTCAAGGGAAGCGATGCGACGAAGGGGAACTTTGAATCCTGCCACATCTTCTCACCGCCGCTCGAAAACGCGCCGATGGAATTGAAGCCCCACGCCCGCATGCGCACAATCATCCGCGCGGCGTAACTCTCGGCGTCGTAGGGGCGCTCGTACTTGCGAATCATGTTCGCCAGGTGAAAGGAAACCACTTGTCCCCCGGAGTCCGGGCGATATGCGGTTGAAAAATCGCGCGGCAACTTGTCTCCAGGAAGCATCGGCACATTCGGCTCCGGGCTCTTGCCCGACCGCGGCGGCAGCCACTCGAAGGCGGACTCGCGGCCCTTCACCAAGGTATAGTCCTCGCTTGGGCAGACGGAGCACAGACCCAGGTGAAAGAAGGCATTCCCCGTCGGATCGACCAGGAACCATCGCCTATCCTTTTTCTCCACATGGAAGAACCCGGTGGCCTGCAAGCCGAGTTTATCCTTCGTCCCCGGCAATCCGCCAAATTCGTCGAGTTCCGGCGGCCTCAAGGCCATGTAGTAGGCCCGCTCCGCAGCGACATCGGCCTGCAACTCTTCGAGTCTGTGCACTTTGTCCGGCCAGTCTTCGCGCGTGGATTGCCCGAATTGATCGACCAGCGGTTGCGCCTTTGCATCATCCGCCGTCACGTGAATCGTCAAGGCCAGCTCCTTCTGGTACGGGTCGAATGGCCTGACCGCGCGGAAATGGAAAATGGACCAGTTCCATTCCCGATTATCCGTGAGTTCGAGGAAGGTATTCTCCGGCACCTGGATCTCCAGGCTCTTGCCTTCGTAACTCGTCAGATGCAAAGCCGGAGCGTGACCTTGAAACAAATGAGGATTCGCCGGCTTCTCCTTGGGGAATTCTGCCTCCATGTCACCGAGCTTCCATTTTCCACCCTGGTTGAAGGCGATGGGGATGTGCATCTCCCATCCGATCACTTTCACGTCCGCAGGCGCGTTGGAGATCTGGTAGCGCACCTTGCCTGAGTCACCGATCGTCACGTCGATCTGCGCCCCGCCTTCGTAGGTGAGCGACGCGGATTTTCCGCCCAGCGTCTTGCCCAACAGCTTGTGCCCAGCTTTGTGCCCAGCGTCGAGCAGTTGCGGATACTCGAGAGTGAACTTGCCGAGCCTGCCCGCCTCGATCTCGATCCCGTCGGCCGTGGGCCTCAAGGTCTCCCCAATCAACGAGTGGGAGGTCAGCAAAAATGCGAGGAGGAGGAGAACGAAGAACCGGCGCATGCATGACCTGTCTCAAAACCACCTCCCGGTCGCAATCGATGAAATCAACAGCTTCCACTTCCCTTCTTGAACCGCGCCGCCCAACATCCGACCCTAGCACTGGATGATTACGCCGGAATTTCCCACACCTTGGCAAAAAAAGACCATCTGGGGCGCGCTGACGACGCTTTCCGTGGTCGGAATCGGCGCGATCGCCGTCGGTTTGGTCTGGGTGATGTCGCGGGTGCTGGGATTTCTTCAGCCCATCCTCATCCCTTTTGCCGTGGCAGCCGTGATGGCCTACCTGCTCGACCCGGTAGTCACGCGGGTGGCCGCCTGGGGCACCTCGCGACAGCGCGCGGTGTTTGCCGTCTTCGCGGTGCTGACTCTCGTGCTCGCCGGCATCCTCGTCTGGATCGTTCCCGCACTTTCGACCCAGGTGGGGAATCTCGCCCGCAAGGTGCCACGCTACACGGAGCAGGTGAAAACGATGATCGTGGAGGCGGCGCATACGGCCCAAAAGAAATACGGTCTAAAGCTCCTGCCCGAAATGAATCCGCCGCAGGATCCAGCCATGTACGGGCCACCCGCTCCGTCCGCGACACCTGTTCCGAAAGTCGTCCCTCAAACTCCACCTGCCACGCCGGAGGTGAGGCCACCCGGAGAAGCCACCGCGACCACGGAGGCCGGAACGAAAGCGCCGGCCAATGACCCGGTGGCCGAGACGCAATATGACCTTCAGCAGTTTTTGACCGGTGACTGGGCGCGTACGACGCTGCCCGGGCTGATTCGCAGTGCGTCCCGCTTCGTCGCGTCCAGTGTCGGCGGCTTTCTCGGCGTCTTCGGCTTTCTGCTCTCCATGATCATCGTCCCGATCTATCTGTACTATTTCCTCATCGAGAGCCGGAACATCTCGAAATCCTGGGGCAACTACCTGCCGCTGCGCGCCTCGGCCTTCAAGGATGAGGTGGTGGCCGCGCTGGAGGAGATCAACGGGTATCTCGTCGCGTTTTTCCGCGGACAACTCCTGGTCAGCCTGATCAACGGCACCGCGACGGGCCTGTGCCTGGTGGCGGTCGGCTTGGATTTCGGGCTGCTCATCGGGCTGATGCTCTGCGTGCTCGGCCTGATTCCCTATCTCGGCATCACGATGTGCTGGATTCCAGCCGTGATCATCGCGTCGGTGCAGGATGGCGGGACCTGGATTCCGACGCACCAACATTGGTTGCTCTTCCCACTCGTCGTCTCGGCGATTTTCTTCGGGGTGCAGCAAATCGACGGCTTCTTCGTCACGCCGAAGATCGTCGGCGAGAGCGTCGGTCTGCATCCGATGACGGTTATCTGCTCGGTATTCGTGTGGTCGCTGCTCATGGGCGGCTTGCTCGGCGCAATCCTCGCGGTGCCCATGACCGCCACGCTCAAGGTGCTGCTCCGCCGTTACATTTGGGAACGGCGGCTGCGCGTGGAGGATAATTCGGTCGTGACCGAAGAGACCTTCGCCGAACAAAACGCCATCGGCGGCGCGAGAGCCGCCCTCCCTCCCGGCAAATGAGTGCCTCTTCCCCTCCAGGAAAACCGGCGCGCGTCATCATCGAGGACCACAGCTGGAGGAATACGTTCATTGCCGTCAGCGCGGGAATCGTCGTGATGATCTTCCTCGGCTACGGCGTCCTCCACATGGCGAGCCCGGTGACCGGCAACAAGCTGACCGGCATCATCACCGAGAAAGTATTCACCCCTCAGCCGGAACGACAAATCAGCTTCACGGGGCGAAAGATCGAGGGCGTGAAGGAGATCGCGGGCGAATATGTGCTGAAAGTCCGCGTGGAGGCGCAGCAGCGGACGTATGAGGTACCGGTGGAACAGTACGTCTACGATTCCAAGAAGGTTGGCGACTCGCTGATCTTCATCCGGCCACAGAGCGAGCAGAAGTAGGGCGGGGAAGAAGATAGTGGAAAGTGGACGGTTGATAGCTGTTTTCACGGTAGCGAGAACTTCCAGCCCAAGCACGGTTCCCCGATCCATTTTTCGATGCGCCTCTTGAATCAAGACCCTTTCACAACCGTCAACGTCCAGCCGAGCCTGTGGGGCTATCAACCATCCACTCTCCACTATCCACTCTTTCTCACGCCGAAAAGCTCTCCCCGCACGAGCAATGCGCGACCGCATTCGGGTTCGTCACTTTGAACCCGCCCTTTTGCAAATCTTCGCTAAAGTCGAGAAGCGAGCCGCTGACAAAGAGTGCGCTCTTGGGATCCACCACCACCCGCACCCCGGAGCTCTCCACCATGATGTCGCGGTTCGCTGGCCCGTCGACGAGATCCATCTTGTATTGCAGACCCGAACATCCGCCACCGATCACCGCCACGCGCAAAGCCCCCTGCGGGCGCCCCTGGCGCGTGAGGAGCGAAGTCAGCTTGGCGCCCGCTTTCTCGGTCACCTTCACCAGCTTCTCGTTCCCAATCTTGTATTTAATTTCGCCTGTGACGGTCATGTCAGCGAAAATGTAAGGGGGCTCGGGCGAATGTCCACCCTCACCACTACTTCCCGTTGAAGGTCAGGTAGGTGTAGCCCTTCAAGGCCCGCTCGTAGTTTGCGAGCAGTTTCATCGCTTCATTCGGCTTGAGCCGGTCGCCTTTGATCGCGGCGTCCACCTGCGATTTCATGTGGCGCGCCAGTTCGTTCCGGTCCCACTGCGTCATCGAGAGCACTTCCGCGATTGTGCTCCCCTCGATCGTCTCCTCGATGTACCAGCCGCTCTCCTCGTCTTCATCGAGGAAGACGTGCGCTTCGTTCACGCGCCCGAAGAGGTTGTGCAGATCCCCCATGATGTCCTGGTAGGCGCCCATGAGGAAGAAGCCGAGGTAGTAATGCTCGCCGGGCTTCAGCTTGTGCAGCGCAAGAGTGTCCTTCACGTCCTGGAGGTCGATGAACTTGCTCACCTTGCCGTCGGAATCGCACGTGATATCCACCAGCGTGCCCTGTCGCTCGGGGAACTCATCCAGGCGATGGATCGGCATGACCGGGAAGAGCTGGCCGAGCGCCCAATGGTCGAGCAGGCTTTGAAAGACGGAGAAATTGCACACGTACTGGTCGCCCAGCGCGACCTCCAGTTCCTTGACCTCATCCGGCACGTACTTCATGCCGGCGCAGAAATCCACGATGCGCTTGGCAATTTGCCAGTAGACGGTCTCGACCTTCGCCTTGCTCTCCAGCCCGAGCAGCCCGAGATCGAACATGGATTGCGCCTGTTCCTTGATCTGCTGCGCATCGTGCAGCGATTCCATGCGGTTCTGCTGGGTGATATTGCGCTGGATCTCGAGGATCTCCGAGACCTGCTTGGGATCATCCTCGCGCACTTCGATCTGGATCGGCGTGCGGTCCTTTTCGATGGAGCCAAATGCCTCCACAATGAGCACGGAATGATGCGCGACGATGGCCCGCCCGCTCTCCGTGACGATCGACGGGTGCGGGACTTTCTCCGAGTCGCACACCTCCATGATGTTCCAGACGATGTCGCGCGCATACTCGGCGAGCGAGTAGTTCGTCGAGCTGTCGAAAGCGGTGCGGGAGCCATCGTAATCCACGCCCAGGCCGCCGCCGCAATCCAAATAACCGAGTTCATGGCCCATCTTGAAAAGCTTGGCGTAGAAGCGGGCGGCCTCGCGGACGGCGCGCTTGATCGTGCCGATGTCCGGCACCTGCGACCCAACGTGGAAGTGCACCAGCTTCAGCGCGTGGGCCAGGCCTTCCTTCTTCAGCAGGTCACTCGCCGCCACGAGTTCCGCCGTGCTCACGCCGAATTTCGCGTTCTCGCCGCCGCTCGTCGCCCACTTGCCGGCGCCCTTGGCCGAGAGACGCACGCGAATCCCAATCATCGGCTCGACGCCGACTTCCTTCGACACGCGAAGGATCTCCGCGAGCTCTTCAATCTTCTCGACGACGAGGATGACTTTCTTGCCGAGCTTGCGCCCGAGGAGCGCGTTCTCGATGAAGAGCTTGTCCTTGTTGCCGTTGCAGATGATGAGCGACTCCAGGTCGCGATGGATGGCCAGGGCGGCGATCAGTTCGGGCTTGCTGCCCGCCTCGATGCCGAAATTGTAGGGCGCGCCCGCGTCCACGATCTCCTCCACCACCTCACGCAATTGGTTCACCTTGATCGGGAAGACCCCCCGATATTCGTTGCGGTAGTTTGCCTCCCTGATCGCGGCGGCAAAGGCTTTGTTGATCGTCTCGACGCGGTCGCGAAGCAAATCCTGGAAGCGCAGGACGAGCGGGAAAGTGAGACCCTGCTGCTTCGCATCCTCGATCACATCCATGATGTCGATTGCCGCCGGGCCACCCGTGGGCTTCACCTGGATATTCCCGCGCTCGTTGATCGAAAAATAGCCCGTCCCCCAACGGTCGATATTGTAGAGGGAAATGGCGGCGGGGATGTCCCAGGGTTGCTTCATTGGCGCGGATAGTAGAAACGCGCGCCGCCTTTGCAATCTGCGCTTTGCAAAATTATTGCTCCTATTTTGCGGTCCACCCGATTCAGGCGGCGGTTCGGTTATTCCACCAGGGGTGGGCATTTTCCCCCTCGACACTCGTCGCCTCAGACCCGACATTTCCGCGCCATGAGTAAGCCCGTGATACCGGTCGAGATTCGAACCGTGCTGCCGTTCAATTCGGGCCGGGCCGTCTTCATCGGCAACGAGGAAAAGGTTTTTGTCATCTACGTGGATGAGAGCGTGGGCGCCGCGATCTCGATGTTCATCAACGAGACACCCAAGGAACGTCCGCTGACCCATGACCTGATCGGCCACCTCATGACGGCGCTCGGCGCCAAGGTGGAGCGCGTGATCATCAACGATCTCAAGAGCGAAACTTACTTCGCGCGGCTCATCATTAGCGCGGAGAACGAGCTTTTCGAAAAGAAGATCGTGGAGCTCGACGGCCGGCCCAGCGATTGCATCGCCCTCGCCATCCAGCAGAAGGCCCCGATCTACGTCAGCCGCGACGTGTGGGATGAAGTGGAAGATCGGAGCGATGTGCTGCGGCACCTGGAGGAGAATGGGCAGCAGGGCGAGAGCGAAGGCGAGGGATAGGGAAGCTAGAGGTCGGAGGTCGGAAATCAGAGGTCAGATGGGCATCACTTTTTGTGACAGCGCCATTCCTCAGTCCCGGGTGCCGGGATTCTGAATTCCACGAATGAAGCACATGCGCCCCTCTGACCTCTGATTCTGACCTCTGACCTCTTGCCAGCCACGGACCTCTACAAAAATTCCAAAATTTCCCATTGCCACGACTAGACGACTGGTCTATTTATCTCCAACGAAATGAGCGTCACTGCCCCAACCACCAAGGAACGGATCCTGGAAGCCGCCGAGGAAATCATGCTCCAGAAGAGCTTTCACTCGGTGGGCCTCAACGAGATCCTGGCTGCGGTTAAGGTTCCGAAGGGTTCGTTCTACCACTACTTCCAGTCGAAGGAGCATTTTGGGGTGGAGTTGCTGAAGCACTACGTAGCGGAGGCTTCCGCCTGGAAGCGCCGCTTGCTCCTTTCCACGGATCAGGAGCCGAATCCGATGGATCGTCTCCTGACTTATCTGGAATCGAATATCGCCCGAATGTTCGAGAAAGAGTGCCAGGGTTCCTGTCTGGTCGCCAAGCTGGCCACGGAGATTAGCTCGTTCAGCGATCCGATGCGCGAAGTTCTGGCCGATGGCATGCGCGAATGGCAGGGCATCATTGAAAAGGTCGTGATTGAAGCCTTGGAAAAGAAGGTCATCCGGCCGGATCTCGAGCCTGCGGCCACCGCGGCCCTGATCCAGGACCTGTGGATGGGGGCCAGCCAGCGGAGCCAGGTCCAGCGCAACGTCGCCCCTCTCCGCGGCGCCCTCACTTTCCTCCGCCGTTATCTCGCGGGGTAAATTTTTTTTGCCGATACTATAGACGACTGGTCTAATAATAACCACCACCGATGAAAACACGTCCCATCCAACGCCCTCGCCCCGTTCGCAGCGCCAGCCTCGGATCACTCGCCGATCTGGTCGGAAGTCTGAAAAAGACGGTCAGTGTTCAGCTAACCCGGCAATTTCGCTCCCAGCTTCCGACGGCTTTGATCCGGCGGGCCGTGGACGAGGCCGAACATCTGGCCAGGGACACCGGCTTTCCGCAGCTTTTCCTGCCGGAACTCGCCGCCGAACACGTCCGGCGAATCCAGTCGGCGGTCGCCCACGACGAGGCGGAGGTGGCCCTCCACCACGCCGCCTAGCCGGGATTGCGGCTACCGGTTCCGGCTTGAATCGATCCGTCCCGCTCCCGAGGCGGTCGAGCAGGTCGCTCCAACCGACCTGGCCCGCAAATAAATCACCCGTCCGGCTGAAAGCCGAAAACGAACTTTGTTCTCACTATGAACCTGCTGCTCAACGACAAACTCGCGCTTGTTTCCGGTTCCACCGCCGGGATCGGGCTGGCCATCGCCACTTCACTCGCCACGGAAGGCGCTCGCGTGATCGTCAACGGACGGACCACCGAACGCGTCGAGAAAGCGCTCGCCGATATCCGCTCGAAACATCCGGCGGCCAAGCTGGAGGCATTCGCCGGCGATCTCTCCACCGAGGCGCCCGCCGTCGAGCTGGTGCGGCGCTTTACCGATATCGAGATTCTGGTCAACAATCTCGGCATCTTCGAACCCAAGCCCTTTGCGGAAATTCCCGACGACGACTGGCGGCGCTTTTTCGACGTCAACGTGCTGAGTGGCGTGCGCCTGAGCCGGCTCGTCCTGCCCGCGATGCAAAAGCGCAACTGGGGCCGCATCATCTTTATCTCCAGCGAATCCGCGCTCCAGCCTCCGCCGGAAATGATCCACTACGGCATGACGAAGACTGCGCAGATTGCCGTGGCCCGCGGCCTGGCCGAACTGACGGCCGGCACCGGCATCACCGTCAATTCCGTGCTCCCGGGCCCAACGCGGTCCGAGGGGGTCGAAGAATTCGTCGGAAAGCTTTCCGGCGGAAAACCCTTTGCCGAGTTCGAAAAGGAATTCTTCGAGAAGGTGCGTCCGACTTCGCTCATCAAGCGGTTTGAGTCCGTCGACGAGATCGCGCATCTCGTTACGTTCATCGCCAGCCCGCTTGCTTCCGCCACCACCGGCGCCGCCTGGCGCGCCGAAGGTGGGATCGTGAAATCCGCCTTCTGACCGGCAACACCCCGTTCAACCCTTGACGCCAGTGCGTCATTTCCAGTGACCATGAAAATAAATCCAATCTTCCAAGGTCGCATCCAACCCGAGCTGCGGCCGATCGAAAGCCGCGCGCGTCGCGAACTGCGGCCCATTCTCAACGATTCCGATCGCGTCTCCGGCATCGGCCCCGTGGCCGAACCCGTGACCGACGATCAATTGCTCGATGGCTATTCACGCACGGTGACCGCGGTCGTCCAGCGCGTGGCCCCTTCCGTGGTGAATATTCGCGTCGAGAGCGAAGGCCACCGTGGCGGCAGCGGCTCCGGCTTCGTCATCGCGCGTGATGGATTCATTCTCACCAATGCGCATGTGGTCCACGGCGGCACGAAATTCGAAGTGACGCTGCACGACGCCCGCATCTTTCCAGCGGAACTCATCGGCGAAGATCCGGATACGGATCTTGCAGTATTGCGCATCGACGCGCCCGATCTCCAGCACGTCCGGTTCGCCGATTCCGCGGCGATTCGCGTGGGACAGATCGCCGTTGCCATCGGTTCGCCATACGGGTTTCAGCAGACCGTCACCTCCGGCATCGTGAGTGCACTGGGACGCAGCATGCGCGCGGAATCGGGCCGGCTCATGGACGACATCCTCCAGACGGATGCCGCGCTCAATCCCGGCAACTCCGGCGGGCCGCTCGTGAACAGCGCCGGCGAAGTGATCGGCGTCAACACCGCCGTCATCCTGCCCGCCCAGGGCATCTGTTTTTCCATCGCCAGTAATACCGCCCACTTCGTCGCGGCCTGGCTGATCAAGGAGGGGCGAATCCGCCGCAGCGCCATCGGCGTGGCCGGCCAGAATGTGCCGTTGCATCCGCGCGTCGTGCGCTTCCACAAGCTGGAGCGGGACCGCGGCGTACTGATCGCGGAACTTGAATCGCGCAGTCCATCGGCACGCGCGGGCCTGCGGGAGGGCGACATCATCGTCGGATTCAAGGGTGAGCCCATCGCCACGATCGACGACCTGCACAAGAAGCTCGTCGCCGCCGCGATCGGCGTGCCCTCGCCCATCAAGGTCCTGCGCGGAACGGAGATCCTTTTCTTCATGGTCGTGCCGGAAGAACTCAAGCAGGACCGGAGCCAGCCACGGCAGCAACAGCAACTGCGATGAGCACCCCTGCGTCCATCGCTCTCGTCACCGGAGCTTACAAAGGCATTGGCCTGGAAGTCGTGCGGCAGCTCGCCGCGCGCGGGACGCGCGTCTATCTCACCGCGCGCCGCCGCGAGGAA
>Ga0105237_10007298_pt1 | contig 12120 bp, 12 predicted proteins | sample KBSC24metaG_FD_81520 | JGI IMG/M metagenome (GOLD analysis project Ga0105237, IMG submission 81520) | Corn rhizosphere microbial communities from Kellogg Biological Station, Michigan, USA - KBS C2-4 metaG | ecosystem: Host-associated > Plants > Roots > Rhizosphere > Soil | place: Michigan, USA...
CGAGAGTCTCAACAGCAGACAGGCGCTTGACGAGCGCATTTCGCCGTGCCATACGCTGAACACCCATTGCCAGTGCCAGTGTGACCGTCGGCAGCATCCCCTCTGGAACGAACGCAACAATCATGCCAATTGTAAAAATGAAACTTTGCGCCAGGTTGATTCTGGCAAAAGCCATCGCCACGATGAAAAAGAGCGCACCGACTCCCAGTGCAACCAGCGTCACCACACGAGTCGCCGTTGCCATCTCCTTTTGAAGTGGGCTGGGTTCTTCTACCAATCCCTGCGTGAACTGTGCGATTTTGCCGAATTCGGTATTCATACCCGTGGCAAACACCACCGCTTTCGCAGTCCCTGCAACCGCAGTCGTGGATGCGAAGATGAGATTAGGAATTTCGGCGCGCACCAGTCCCGTTTGAAGTACAGCCTGACTGACTTTACGGACCGGATGCGATTCGCCGGAGAGGGTCGATTGATCAACCTGAAACTGCGCCTCTTCCACAATCCGCGCATCCGCCGAAATCCGATCTCCTTCTCCCAAGAGGAGAAGATCGCCGGGCACCAACGCCTGCGCCAAAAGACGCCGTTCCGTGCCATCGCGAATAACCCGCGCATACGATGGCAGCATTTTGCGCAGCGCTTCAGTAGCCTTTTCAGCACGATATTCCTGCCAGAAACTGAACGCGCCGTTGATCAGATTCACCGCCCAGATCGCGACAGCCAACTGCGGCAGTTGAGCAATCAACGCCATAATGCCGCCAGCCCACAGTAACAGCGCCATCATATGGGTAAAATTCGCGATCAGGCGCGGCAGGATTGGTTTTTTCGCGGCTTCCTGAATCGCGTTGATCCCAAAGCGCTGAAGTCGCTCCGCCGCCTCACCCTCCGTGAGTCCGGTTGAGCGAGTGTCCAGAATCAGAAAGACATCTGAAGTGGGCAAGGCATGAATGCTGGTCTCACCGGCTGTGATATCAGGTTCTATCACGGGCGGTGCGACAGCGCGCTGGGACTGGCTCATAGCTCTTGTATCCGATTTGACGCAGGAACGCTTTGCGCTGGGCAATATCGCTGTCGGTTTCGATACCCTGCGAATTGTATGGCTCATTGATAACGCTGAAAATCGCTTGCACTAGAGCGTTGACCGCAATGAACTTCTCGATCCTTTCCATTAAGCGCGCGCGTACGCTCAGTGATAATTCACCGCATGAGTGGGTTCGTCCATTTGGGACTGTTGGTGCTTCGCCGGAATGACAAAAACCGGACAGGGTGCGGCACCGAGCACTTTGTTGGTGACGCTTCCAAATAGCCAGCGGCTGATACCAGATCGTCCATGTGTGGACATCGCAATCGCATCCACTTTGCGATCTGCAGCGGTTTCGACAATGACTGTTGCGGCTTCTCCATACTGCACCACAGTGTCAACCAAGAAATCTTCAGCGCGTAAATTCATCGCGAGCTTCTCCAGGTAGACCTTAGCCTGCGAGAAGAGTCGCGCGGTTGAGTTTTTAGATTGTTCCAGGATGACTTCCGGGGCGATCCCGAATTCCCAGTTCACTGGGATCTCTACAATACTCACAAGCGTAAATTTGCCTTGTGCCTTGAGGATCTGTTTGGCTGGCTCTATAGCATCTTGAGCCAATAACGAGCCGTCTAGGGGGATCAAAATATGACCGAGCATCTTATCAATCCCTTCGCTGCACTCATATTTCAGGAACGACCGTGAGGATTTCGTCTATGTGTCCTACTGTTAAACTACACCGCTCATCACACGACGTCTATTGTCAAAGCTCATGGATCGCAATGATATTTGTCACTTTAATATTCGAACTAACTTACCTGTCCCTCCGGAATAGCCAAATAGACCGATATGTTCGGGCGAAAACTGCTGAACGTTAGCCAGCCAATCCCAGGCGCCTAAAACATCCCGGTATTCGCCTGAGGAGATCGTTTAGGCAGCGCGTGTGTCGTCGAGTGCGCCGACCATATACTGGACGATCTCCTGGCTGTTGGTTTCCGCTGTCAGCTTTTCGGTGACTTTGCGCCCACGGTGCATGACGACGATCCGGTTGGTGACTGCAAACACATCAGGCAGAGTGTGACTGATTAGGATGACGGGAATACCCTGATCGCGCAGATGCTGAATGATCTCGATGACCTTACGCTGTTCGACCACACCGAGGTTATTGGTTGGTTCGTCCATAATCATCATTCGGGCTTGCCAGTACATAGCGCGCGCAATTGCCACCGCCTGTCGCTGTCCGCCGGAGAGTTTGTCAATCTCTTCAATCAAGCTCGGAAAGCGAATGTCCAGCGTGTTCAGGACTTTTTCTGACTCCCGCAGCATAAATTTCTCGTCGAGTACTTTGACCAACCCACCCAGATAGGGCTTTTCCACTTCACGCCCCATAAAAATGTTCGCGCTAACGTTCAGATTTCCCGCCAATGCGAGGTCTTGATAAATGGTTTCGATGCCCGCATCGCGCGCTTCGATTGGCAGGGAAAAACGGACGGGTTTGCCTTCAAAGTAGATTTCACCTGCTTCCGCCTGGTAAACGCCGGAAATACACTTGATCAGCGTTGATTTTCCTGCAGCGTTGTCGCCCACCAGACCAACAACCTCGCCGGGATAGACGTCGAAATCGACATGATTTACGGCTACCAGACCACCGAATTTCTTGACCAAACCTTTAACGCTTAGCAGCGGCTCCATCCGGTTTGCTACTCCGCTTTCATTCTGCCAATGATCAAATCGCGCCCTTGATCGATGAGTACAGCGAGGATGACAACCACGCCGACGACGATGTACTGCCAGAAAGGCTGGACATTGAGCATGACCAGACCTGTCGTCAACAAAGCAATAATTAACGCCCCAATCACTGTACCAACGATATTGCCGTGACCGCCGAACATGCTCACGCCGCCGATAATCACGGCGGCAATCGACGAGAGCAGGAGAGGATCGCCGGCAATGGGCGAACCGCCATTAAAGCGAGCGGTATGCAGTACGCCCGCCAATCCCACGGTCAGACCGGAAAGTGTGTAGAGGATAATTGTATGGCGGTCGACTCGAATGCCCGCGCGGGACGCAGCTTCAGCGCTGCCGCCAATGGCATAGGTATGACGTCCAAACCGCGTCTTGCGTAGTACAAAGATGGCAATTCCCACGACTATGGCTGCCACGACAACCGGATAGGTGAAGACTCGGTCGAGGGAACGCAAAGCGATCCCCGTCACGTCCGGGCGTTGAAGAAAGTAGACATTTCCACCCTGCAAATAGATGAGCGATTCGTTGCCAAAATTGCGCACGCCGAGAGGCATTCCGATGACGACATTGCCGCCAGAGATCAAATAGGCGATACCGCGCGCGATAAAAGACATTCCCAATGTGACAATGAAAGAAGGTATTTTTAGTTTTGCAATAATCACGCCGTTGATGAAGCCGGGGATCATCGCGGTTATCAATCCGGCAGCGAAACCGAATAAAATCGAGAGTCCTTCGCCGATTCCGGTCGGCAACAGCGCCACGATCACTGTCGCGGAAACGACTGAAGCCATGCCCATCACCCAGCCCACCGACAGGTCAATGCCGCCAGCGATAATGACAAAGGTTTGTCCCAAGCCCATCAGCAAGACAGGGACAATCTCGACGAGAATATTCTGAGAATTTCGAACAGTCAAAAAATCGACCTGCTGGTAAATCTTGGTGGTCATGGTAAAGATGAGAATCAAGGCAACAAGGAAAATCCAGGCCCAAACGCGGCTCAAGACGAGAATCGCCCGTCTCACCCCAGGGGATCGTCCGGCAAAACCGCTTTTTGCGGCGGTTTCCGCATGGCTTTCGAGTGTCATTTGCGACTCCGGCCTGCATCCTTATTGGGGGGACGGTTCATGAACCGTCCCCCGTGTAAACAGCGAGAGCGTTATTGGCCTGGTACTGAGTAAATGAAGCGCGCTACGGCAGGATCATCCACATTCTGTGCAGTAATGACCTGGTAGCCCGTTGGCACACGACGCGGTAAGCTGCTGACGCCGGAGTGATCCGCCATCGCGAATTCGACCGCCAGATACCCCATGTCGTAGGGTTTCTGCGATATCACCATCGAAATCGCACCCTGACGCAGTTTCTCAATTGCGTCTTTGGTCGCGTCAAATGCAACTACCTGCACCTGTCCACCCAACCCGGCGTTGATTACCGCATTGCTCGCGCCGGTCGCGCTGAACACGTTTACGCCAAAGATGCCGCCGAGATCCGGGGCGCGCTGGAGCACTGCCGCTGTTTGGGCTGCGGACGTGTTTGCATCATCCAGGTTGTAATCCATACCAACAAGCTGCATATTCGGGTATTCAGCGATGCCGTCCTTGAAACCCTGACCACGCTGCTCAGTCGTGCTCGTTCCAACGGTCGTGTTCTGAACGTAGACTTTCCCTTTTTCACCGAGAGCCTTTGCTAATGCTTCGGCAGCAATCCGTCCACCTTCGGCGTTATCGGAACCGATGTAGGAGAGCGGGAACGTCACGGGACCTTTGATGTAGTCGCCATCCCCCAGGAATGTATCGACTGTAATGACCTTGATGCCTGCATCTGCGGCGGCCTGCAACGGCGCAACCATCTGGTCTTTGTCAGTCGGAGCAATAATCAGGTAATCCAAGTCGCCACGAGCGATCATCGCGTTGAGAATCGGCGTCTGGCTGGTCGGCCCCCAAGGAGCGGGTGGATACTGTGAAACCACCGTCAAGCCGAGGTCTGCGACAGCCTGATTGATACCGAGTTCCATGACCTGATAGAAGGGATCAACGATGCCGGCAACAAAGCCAATCTTGATCTTGGGAGTGGCGGTTGTCTGCGCGGTCACTGAGAGCGGTACCAAAGCCAGCATGACCAGCAGCGCGCAGGCGAGAATCATTATTTTCCTAGACATGATGCCTCCAAAGAAACGAATTCAAATTTACGCGGAAGACAATTGTTGTGAGGCGTAAAGGGCTGTAGCGAACATACTCCTTTCGAGGACAAATCGAACTTTATGCTCCCTTCAAGGGAGGATATTCCGGCTGGCGTAACACCATCAGCGAGGGAAAACTGCTGGACGAAGAGGGAAAGGTCTGATCGTAAGATGGGAAGCAATTTATGAACTTTCCGGAATTTTATTAATCCATTTCAATATTTCAGAGCGAGTCTAGCGACGTCGATTTGTTCAGAAATGTGACAAAAATCACCAATTGAAGTGACAAATGTCACTTCACGAGTCCTTTGCGATGAATAGTCCGGTGTATACTGATAATAAATAGATTTATAAAGGGACGGCGCAAGGCAAATGGACTCATCAATCTTTTCCTATAGAACTATGCTAAAAGGATTTTCCTCATGGCGAAAATGTCGAAGCGGGAGGTACGGACCCAGTACTTAATCGACCGTCAGGATTTCCAGAGCCTATTCGATGTACTGTTTAACAAGGGTTTTCGGGTCGTTGGCCCGACAGTACGTAACGGGGTAGTCGTCTATGATCAGCTCAAATCAGTGACTGATCTCCCGATTGGCTACCAGGACGATCAGGAAAAAGGAAGTTATCGACTACAGCAACTCGGACATCAACGGCTGTTTAGTTATACCCTCAGTCCTCACTCATGGAAGAAATTTCTATATCCCCCCGCCGTCCGACTCTGGCAAGCTCAGCGAAAAGACGGAAGTTTCGAACTCATTCCTGAGCAGCAGGAACCCACCCCTCTGGCATTGATCGGTGTACGCGCCTGTGAACTCAATGCTATCGCCATCCAGGATAGGATTTTCCTCGGCGGCGACTATCTCGATCCCATTTATAAAGCGCAACGCGAGAAGCTGTTCATCGTTGCCGTGAACTGCGGACGCGCGGGGAACACCTGCTTCTGCGCTTCTATGAAGACCGGCCCCAAAGCGACGACAGGTTTCGATTTGGCGCTCACGGAAGTCGTTGAAGCGGAGCGTCATTATTTCGTCGTCGAAACAGGGAGCAGCGCTGGCGAAGATATTCTGCGTGTTCTCCCGCATCGAACCGCGACGAACGAGGAAATCGAAGCGGCTTCTCAGGTGATTGCTCAGACCACCGCCAGCATGGGGCGGTCGCTGGATACTCACGACATCAAGAACTTCCTCTATGCCAATTACGATCACCCACACTGGGACGCAGTTGCCGCACGCTGCCTGGCTTGCGGGAACTGCACGATGGTATGTCCCACCTGCTTTTGCAGCACGGTTGAAGATGTCACTGACCTGACCGGTGACAGCGCCGAACGCTGGCGCAAGTGGGATTCCTGTTTCACGACGGACTTTTCGTATATTGTGGGCGGCAGCATTCGTTCGTCTGCGAAATCACGATACCGCCAATGGATGACTCACAAGCTGGCGACGTGGAAAGACCAATTTGACACCTCCGGCTGCGTGGGCTGTGGGCGCTGCATCACCTGGTGTCCTGTTGGTATCGACATTACAGAAGAGATTGCATCGATGCGCGCCGAGCAGAAATCGACGGCGGACGTAGAAGCTGCTAAGGAAAACATTCCATGAATACCTTAGAACCGCTACTGGCGAAACATCCTTTTTTTGCGGAACTCGATCAACCCTATCTGGAACTCATTACGGGCTGCGCTGCAAATATGCGCATCAAACAAGGCGAATTCCTTTTTCGCGAAGGCGGTGAAGCCAAACAATTCTTCATCATCCGAGAAGGCGTAGTCACGCTGGAAGTTCATGTTCCGGGCGCTGGCTCAGTCACAATCCAAACAGTCGAGGAAGGCGATGTTGTCGGCTGGTCATGGTTATTTCCGCCCTATCGCTGGCATTTCACCGGGCGAGCCGTGACCGGACTGCGTGTGATTGCCCTGGACGGGAAGTGCCTGCGCGAAAAGTGCGAGCAGGATCACGATTTGGGCTACGAATTTCTCAAGCGCTTCTCTCACATCATCCTGGATCGGCTTCAGGCGACCCGATTACAACTGCTCGACCTCTACGGCACCCACTGAAGAAAGTGATGAACTATGGTAATCCCTCAGGCAGTGGATAAAACAACAGCCGTCAGAGATTCTGTACCTATGCTTCCGAGGTTGTATCGCGTTCAACGGGCGCGCTGGGATACCGACGATACGTTTTCTTTAGAGCTTTCGCCATCCAACGGTCACGATATTCCGGCCTTTGCTCCGGGACAGTTCAACATGCTCTACGTCTATGGTGTGGGCGAAATCCCAATTTCGATTAGCGGCGATCCTGATCGGTGCGATCTGCTGGTTCACACGACCCGCGCCGTAGGTACGGTCAGCCGCGCCATGAGCAAACTCAAAGCAGGGGATATGCTGGGCGTGCGTGGCCCTTTCGGCACCGCCTGGCCTGTTGAGGCGATACATGGAAAAGATGTGGTGATCGTCGCTGGGGGCATTGGACTCGCTCCCCTGCGACCCGCCATGTATCACATCATGGCACAGCGCGAAAACTATGGTCGTGTGGTACTGCTTTACGGTGCGCGTACCGCCGGGGATGTCCTGTACGGTAAACAACTTCAGCAGTGGCGCGCCCATTTCGATCTGGATGTGTTCGTCACGGTGGATCGGGCGACCGATAGCTGGCGTGGCAGCGTGGGGCTGGTGACCGCGCTGATCGGTCGAGCGCCTTTCGATCCACTCAATACCGTAGCGCTGGTCTGCGGCCCTGAAATGATGATGCGTTTCACGACGATGGGGCTGGAGAAACGCGGCGTGAGCACGCAAAACATTTACGTATCGCTTGAGCGAGATATGAAATGCGCGATTGGTCTGTGCGGGCATTGTCAATTTGGAGCGGCCTTTGTGTGCAAGGATGGCCCGGTTTTTCCTTACAGTCAGGTGAAGGTTCTGCTCACGAAGTGGGAGATCTAGGAGGCGATCCATGCAGCAAAAAAGCAAACCAAAGCTCGCCGTTTGGAAATTCGCTTCTTGTGATGGCTGCCAGTTGAGCCTGCTTGACTGCGAAGATGAACTGCTTGCCGTGACCGAGGAAGTCGAAATCGCTTATTTCCCGGAGGCGTCGCGGGCAGTAATCAAAGGGCCGTATGACATTTCGCTGGTGGAGGGTTCGATCACCACCCAGCACGATGCCGAGAAGATTCACCATGTGCGTCATGCGTCGCGCTTCCTGATGACAATTGGCGCGTGTGCAACCGCCGGAGGTATCCAGGCACTGCGCAATTTTAAGGACGTAAAACAGCTTGTGCCGATGGTGTATGCCAATCCCAAATATATTGAAACGCTGAACAAATCGACCCCAATTGCGGATCACGTCTTTGTCGATTTCGAATTACGCGGCTGCCCGATCAATAAGGCGCAACTGCTGGAAGTCATCTCGGCTTATCTGCATGGGCGAAAGCCGAATACGCCTCGCTACAGTGTGTGCATGGAGTGCAAGCGCAACGGGACACCGTGTCTGATGGTCGCGCACGGGACACCGTGTCTGGGGCCAGTCACTCAGGCGGGCTGCGGCGCGCTCTGTCCACTCTACGAGCGCGGCTGCTTTGGCTGTTATGGGCCAGCGGAGACTACCAATACGCGCGCTCTCAGCGAACAATGGAAAGCGCTGGGAAAGACGCCGCAAGACCTTGTGCGGGCGTTCCGTACCTACAACGCTTATGCCGAGGCGTTCCGTAAGGAGAGCGACACTCATGAAAGCTAATGGGGCGACCAAAACGACGCAGACCAAAGTCATCAAAGTCGATATGATCGCGCGGGTGGAAGGGGAAGGCGCGCTCTACGTCAAAATCAAGAATCGCACGGTGACCGATGTCGAGTTCCGAATTTTTGAACCGCCCCGGCTCTTTGAAGCGCTGCTGCGAGGCCGCGCTTACAGCGAAGCGCCGGACATTACCGCGCGTATCTGCGGGATTTGCCCGGTAGCGTATCAGATGAGCGCCGTACATGCTATCGAGAATGCCTTCGGCATCACGGTGGACAATACCATACGAAACCTGCGCCGACTGCTCTACTGCGGTGAGTGGATCGAGAGCCATGTGCTGCACATCTATATGCTGCACGCGCCCGATTTCCTCGGTTATGCCGATGCCATCCAACTGGCTCACGATTATCCTGACATCGTCAATCGAGGGCTGGCTTTAAAGAAGGCCGGTAACGACATTGTACGGGTGTTGGGCGGCAGGGAAATTCATCCGATCAATGTGCGCGTTGGCGGTTTCTACCATCTGCCGACAAAGCAGGATTTCGGCGCACTGCTGGATAAGCTCAAGTGGGCGCGCGACGCTGCTATCGAAACGGCACGCTGGACAGGAAGCCTGCCTTTCCCCGACGCCGATTACGACTACGAATTTGTGGCACTCCATCACCCGGACGAATACCCGATGATAGAGGGGCGATTGCTATCCAGCAAAGGTCTTAATATCGCCGTCAGCGAGTATGACAATTATTTCGCTGAAGAACACCTTGCGCGTTCGAATGCGCTGTATTCCTTCCTGAAGGGACGTGGCGCGTATTTTGTGGGGCCGATGGCGCGGTACAACTTGAACTTCGAACAGCTCACACCGTTGGCGAAGGAAACCGCCCTCAGTAGCGGTATCGGAACGACTTGCACGAACCCCTTTAAAAGCATCATCGTGCGTGCCGTTGAAACTGTTTATGCCTGTGATCACGCCATACAAATTATTGAGAATTACAATCCACCTGAAAACTCTCCAGACGTGATCCACACCCGGAGTGGGACGGGATACGGATGTACCGAAGCTCCACGCGGTATTCTGTATCACCGCTATCGTCTAGATGATGCGGGAAGTATCCTCGACGCCAAAATTGTGCCGCCGACATCGCAGAACCAAAAAGTCATCGAGGATGACCTGCGTCGCGTTGTCGAGACGAACCTTGATCTTCCTGATGAACAGATCACCATGCAATGCGAGCAAGTGATACGGAACTATGATCCATGCATTTCCTGTGCAACGCATTTTCTCCATCTGCATGTGGATCGGATGTAATGGAGAGCAAGATGGATACGCACACGATATCGTTCGGTTTATATCGGCTTCTTGATCAGCATTTCGACACGGTCATCGAACAGCTGCATACAGCGTTGCAAGCAGCCGGATTTGAACTTCTCGCCGAGATTGACCTCACGAAAATCCTTGAGAAAAGAACACAGTCCCATGTGAAGCGTCACCGAGTATTCGTTGTATGCCATCCTGAACTCGCGGTCACAGCCCTCACTCTCGCGCCTAAAGCTGGCACTTTGCTGCTGTGTGAAATTGACGTTTATCACCTGGACGACCATCAGGTCGAAGTGACCGTCATGAGTCCGCTCACGCAGTATGGCACGGTACTCGAATCGCATCTGAAGCCGATTGGAGAGCAACTATCCTTGCGGCTTGAGTATGTGATTGATGCGCTGAAAGGATAATCATCATTCGCGGGGTGGGGGATTACCTCCACCCCATAATTTTTTTCAATTAGCTCAAACAGGATGCCAACATCACCAAAGCATAGTGTCCTTATCATCGGAGTCGGCAATGAGCACCGGGGAGACGATGCAGCAGGGCTTGTTGCGGCTCGCCTGCTGAGCGGGCGGTCGCTGCCGCTCCGGGTTGTCGAGGAGTTCGGTGAAGCGACAGCGCTGATTGACCTGTGGCGAAGTTCGGCGGGGCAGAATGTCTACCTGATCGATGCGATGGTTTCCGGACAGCCGCCGGGTTATCTACAGCGTTTTGACGCCCGATGTGAGGCGCTTCCGGCTGCGCTCGGTGGCGGTTCATCGCATATGTTTAGCGTGGCGCAGGCGGTCGAACTCGCCCGTACACTCGATAATTTGCCTCGGAAGTTAATCATTTACGGCATCGAAGCTAAGTCTTTTGATTTTGGCGCAGGCCTATCCCCAGAAGTTGAGCTTGGCGCAAGAATCGCTGTCGAAAGCATTCTTGCTGAGTGCTTCCGCCCGTAAGATTCGTCATCAAATTTGAAAACAATGCCAGTGTGTGGCAAATCATCGGTCGACTCGCTGTGAATGCAGCTGGCTTGTTGATGGCTGTTCACGAAACAAGGACAAACTACCTGTAAATCGCATGAGGAGTCTCACTAACGACCCCATTCAAGGCATTGTACGATTAGCCTATAGAACAGGTCGAACTCATGCACGAACTTTCCATCACGCAGGGAATTTTACAGATCGCGCTTGACCGAGCTGAAGGGGCGAGTCGGATCACCGATTTGTATCTCGTCGTCGGACAGTTGTCCTCCATGATTGATGATTCGGTGCAGTTTTACTGGGATATTGTCAGCGAAGGGACAATCGCTCAAAAGTCACAACTGCATTTTCGGCGTATTCCCGCACTAATGGAATGTATGGGTTGTGGTGAGCATTACAGTCTGGACAGCGCGAATTTTTCCTGTCCAGTTTGTGCCAGTACGGATGTGCGCTTAATTTCCGGGGATGAGTTTTACCTGGACGCGATTGAAGTCGAAAACGAAGCGATAAGGAAGGGAGAATTATGACCACACGGATTCCAGTTGTTGAGAAAATCCTCAGCGCCAATGATCGGATCGCTTACGAGAACCGCGCGATTCTGGACGCCGCGCATGTTTTCGCGATCAACCTGATGGCATCGCCGGGTGCAGGAAAAACCTCGCTGATCGAACAAACCGTGCCGCGACTTTCGAGCCAACTTCGGATCGGCGTCATCGACGGCGATATTGCTACCAGCCTGGATGCAGAACGGGCTGCCGCCGCCGGAGCGCAGTCCATCCAGATCAATACAGGCGGCGATTGTCACCTCGATGCAGTCATGATTCGCAGCGCCCTGGCGCAGCTCGCACTCGAAAATATCGACCTGCTGATTGTTGAAAACGTCGGCAACCTGATTTGTCCGGCGAACTTTCAACTGGGGACGCATAAGAGTATTCTGGTGGCATCGGTGCCGGAGGGCGATGACAAGCCCTATAAGTATCCGGGTATCTATCACGGTGTCGATGCGCTCGTGATCAACAAGATCGACCTGCTGCCCTATGTCACCTACAATATGGACTATTTCCGTCACGGCGTCGAAATTCTCAATCCCGGCCTGATTTCCTTCCCACTCTCCTGTCGCACCAGCGAAGGATTGGATGCATGGCTGACCTGGATCGTTGAATCGGTTA
>Ga0105237_10007300_pt1 | contig 12120 bp, 9 predicted proteins | sample KBSC24metaG_FD_81520 | JGI IMG/M metagenome (GOLD analysis project Ga0105237, IMG submission 81520) | Corn rhizosphere microbial communities from Kellogg Biological Station, Michigan, USA - KBS C2-4 metaG | ecosystem: Host-associated > Plants > Roots > Rhizosphere > Soil | place: Michigan, USA...
AATATCAACAGCAGCGGAAAGGAGATCTCTTCACAGGCTTCATAGATGGCTTGCCGCTTGGGCTTGCCCATCTCCAGGTGCTGGTGAATATTCTCGATCGTTACGGTGGCCTGATCCACCAGGATACCGATGGCCAGCGCCAGACCACTGAGGGTCATGATATTCACCGTCTGCCCGGCCAGCTTTAACAACAGCACGGCGCTCAGCACGGAAACGGGTATGGTTATGATCACCACCACACTGCTCCGCCAGTCCTGCAGGAATAACAATACCATCAACCCCGTCAGCACAGCGCCCAACGCACCCTCCGTCATCAGGCTTTTTACGGCATTGATCACAAACACAGACTGGTCGAACTCATACGAGACATGCACATCCTCGGGCAATAAGGTCTGGATCTCGGGCAGCTTGGATTTCAAACCATTCACAACTGCCCAGGTAGAAGCATCCGCGGTTTTTACCACGGGGATATACACGGAGCGGCGTCCGTTCACAAGCGCATAGTCGACGGTGACGTCGGCCGCATCGGACACATGCCCTATATCCCGCACAAAAATGGTGTTGTTCCCACTGGCCACCACCGGGATATTATCGAATGCTTCCACCTTCTGCTCCAGGGAATTCAGAGAAGTCACATACATGGTGTTGTTGATCCTTATATTCCCCGAAGGACTCATCGAATTATTCTTGGCAATGGCCGCAACGACCTGATCGGGTGAGAGATTATATCCCCTCACCTTATCAGGGTCTATATTGATGATCACACTTCGCGCATTGGACCCGAAAGGAGGTGGCGCGGAAAGACCCGGCACCGTAGCAAACATAGGCCTCACCCGGGTCAGCGCCAGATCATAGACATCCTTCAGACTCCGTGTCGGACTGCTGAATACCAGCTCGCCCACAGGCAGACTGGACGCATCAAAACGCACTACCTGCGGCGGAAGAGCCCCCGGCGGAAAAAATGCGGACGCACGATTCACCTGTAACGCCACTTGCGCGGAAGCCTCGGCCATATCCGTCGTCTCATAAAAACTCAGCTTGATAATACTGATGCCCTGTATATTCTTACTCTCGATGTTCTTGATGCCATTCACATAAAGGAACTGATCCTGCATACGAGTGGCAAAGAACCCTTCCATCTGCTGCGCCGACATGCCGCCATACGGCTCGATCACATAGATCGTAGGCAGGTTCAGCTTCGGAAATATATCAATGGGAATGGTAAAGATGGCCATCACCGAGAACAGCAACACCCCAAGGGTAAGCACGATCACGGCAATAGGCTTCTTTAGTCCCGAAGACACTAATGACATACTATAATTAATTTAGAATAGATAAAAGTTGATAAATGCCGTTGTCGGCATACGCTTTCTGCACGATCGCCCTCCATACCCCGTCCTTTGTATTGATCAGGTCCGTCTGGGCACGATTCAGCACATACAGCGCATTGGTGAGATCGATGATGTTCGACAGGCCCGCATTATACTGCGTAAGCCGCTGCCGGTAGGCAGCGCTGGCTGCAGATAACTGGATTGGGATCTGGCCGAACTTCTCGATGGCCGTACCCAAATTCACCGAAGCCTGCAGGTCTGCATTCCTCAGACTCTGCTCCTGCTCCTCATAATTGTGAAGCGCTGCCTCGGTCTGATACTTCTGAACATTCAGCCTGTCCTTTTCCCTCCTCAGATCGAACAGATCATAGGTAATACCCAATCCAAAAAGATAGTTGGATCGCGTATAGCCCAGCCCCGTACCAAGGTCTTTATTAAGCGTCCCATCCGTGTTGATGCTGGACCCTTTCATCCATCCCGCCGCCAGCACATACAGCTTCGGCATATAGGACTTGCGGATCAGCTGCTCCCTGGCCTGGCTGTTCTCGTAAATGGAATGGAAATAGTCCAGAAAAGGATGACGGGAATGCACACTGTCCTGGTAGCTCCGGGTATTCAATGCACCCAGCAACAGACTGTCGTTACTTAGCTCCGGACGGATAGCAGTCGTGTCCAGACCCGTCAGCAACGACAATTGCACTTTGGATTGCTTGTAGGCATTGTATATATCGAGATAATTGAGCTGCGCCTTGGAATACTCCGCCTCGGCCAGACTGCTGTCGACACCGGGACGCATCCCGCTGACCACATAATTCCGGATGGCCAGACGAATGGTGTCAGCCCGCCGGAGATTCTCCAGCTGAATAAGACTTAGCTCATAATTCCTGATAAGATCCAGGTAGGATTGCAACACGATGCCGGAAAGATAGAACCGCTCCCGCTGCAGGTCCGTACTGTCGACCTTCAGCCTGGAATAAGCTTCCCGGATCCCGGCCTTATACCCGCCAAAATTGGTGGCCTGCCATTGCAGATAAGCCACGCCGATATTGCCGGTGGAGACGGTACCGATGTTCTCGGGACGGGCGCTCACACCCGATATGGAAGGCACAATGCCTCCTGAAAAATAGGCGGCCCCCAGGTTGTTGCTGGTACCCGCATCCACCTGCTCGAAAAGATTCAGGGAAGGCAGCCGCCTGTCCTTTGTCTCGACAACGGAAGCCATACCCGAACGCACCTGCGCTTCACGGGCATGAATGGACGGATAGTTCGCAAGGGTAAGAGAGATTGCCTTGTTAAGTGGAAGTGTCTGCCCCCGTACGACTCCGTACAGGACCAGTACGAAAAGGAAGCATACCCTTTTCAAGATACGTTCATACATAATGTAAATAAGTGAAGTGTACTAATCGAAATTTCTGCAATAGATGGTTCGATCAGCATGCGGGAGGACCACGAAGAGAGAAATTGCCAATGAATTGACAGACACATCCGCCAGGAAGAAAAAGAGAATAATGATGATGACAATAAGTAAAATCCGGAAGGATCGTGAAAGGACAGTCCGCAACGATGGCCTGGCTCACCAGCGATTTACCATGCCGCTTCTCCTTATGTTTGGAATGATCCGAAGACTCGCTCTGTCCAACGGAAACAAAATGTCCGGCATCCATCTGCCGCACAGCGCTCAATGCTGTAATTTCCGAATGAGGTGCAGGCAGAGCCGGATAGACATGCGGATGCGAGCCCCTAACCAGGCTGGCAATCAGAACCAGTATGCCAACTATAATACTGTACCTTCCCGCTCGCATAGCGGCGCTAAGGTAGAAAAAAATACGTTAAGGTCCAGTTATTCCTCTTCGTCCTCTTCGAATTCGAAGTACTCCTGCTGCTCTTCCGTCGTCTCCTCCTGGTAGAGCCCCTGGAACCTTTCCGCAGTGTCCTGATCGAACTCCTCTACCAGCTTGTAGATCATCTCCTCCTTATATTGGAAGAAATCTTCGGCCTGTGGCAGATAGCTGCGCAGCAACACCGTCTCCTTGGTATCCATCAGCACGGACACCAGCTCGATATCAGATTCATCATCAACCTGTATCAGGTAATAAGTGTTTGGTTTTAAATCTCCGAAGGTGGACATAAAGGTTCGTTTTAATATTCTAAACTACAATTAAAACGGAGCACAGCTCCGTTCCCATTATTAAATGTTTGGTACCCCAAAGTTACTTTTCTATAACGAAGGGGTAACAAACAAAAGTCCGGTCGCTGACCGGCTGGCCGATAGGCCCATCATAAAACCTTTTTTTGTCCGCCGGAGCTACTTTTCCCCATAACGCAGGCGGCAAAAAAAACGTCCCGGTGGTTGACCGGGACGATGAAGGGATCTTTAAGACTAATTTATTTTTTTTCAGCCTTTGTTTTTGTCCGGGTCTTTTTGGCTGCACTCTTTTTTGTACGCTGTTTTTTCTTGCTGACCTTCAGCAAGTCGCGGCCAATAAGCTTACTTACCTTCTTAACATGGGTAGCCAACTTCTTTTCGCCAAGCTCCTGTTTATATTCTGCCAATGCCCCCGCGAGCTTATCCGCAAGCTCCTTACGAACCTGCTTCTTTGTAGGGGTAGTCGCCGTCGCCGTCTCCTGTTGACTCATAAGATATAATTTGTGTTAATAATTAGGTAACACAAAATTAATAATAAAGTAACACGGTCAATGTTAAGTTTTTAGCCAAACCCCCTATTTCACAGCAGGCTCACCCACTCGGCCACAACGGGCCTGGGCCTGTTGCCCGGCCCTATTTCTCCCACCAGGCTTTATAAGTGGTTATTTCGGTCCCCCCCATATTGGACACCTCCGTCTTATAATTCTTCGCATTGATCGTAACCTCATCCGTGGGATACAGGAATCGGGTAGGGATGGCCCCATTATTCAGGTTGACGCTTCCCCCTGCCTGCAACCCGGGATAGCCGGTACGCCTGTATTCGATCCACCCCTCAAAGCCGTTGTTGATGTTAACCAACCACTTCTGCGTGATAATCTGCTGCAGCGAGGCCGCGGTAGTAGTATTGTCAAAGGTCACGCCGGCATGCCCCAGATAGTTGGAGCCGGTAGCATCCGTGATCCCGATCTCGGCAAAGGCGCCGTTGACACCGTTGTTATAATAGGTCTGAGCATCACTCACTACAAAGCCTTTTACCGCCGCCTCAGCCAGGATAAACTCCTGCTCAGCATAGGTGATGATCCGGGCCTTGATAAGCCCCTTATTGGCGCCCGATACAAAACTGGCATTGAAATTCGAAGAAGTGGCGGTCTGCGTGCCGTCGGCATCGATAACCATGGGCATCCCCCCATAATAGCTGAAACTAAAGTCCGTTTTGGAGGCGTTATTCGGATTTTTGGCAAAATAAGCCTGTATACGGGCGCTATCCCCTGTGTTCACAAAAGTATTGTATAAGAGGCCGTTCATATACTTCACCTGGAAATCCCCCGTACGTTCGGTCAGACTGGGAAAGTCATAGGGAGTGGTAACGGGAAGGGTCAGCGCGGCGCTCTGCCCGGCGCTCAGCATCAATGTACCATCACTGACAATGGCCTGCATCTCCGTAGAAGGATCCATCTTCGCCGACACCCGCAACAAATAGCGAAGACGAAGGGCATTGATAAACCTTCTCCAGCTCGTCGTATTGGCGCTGAATAAAAGATCCCCGCCAAGTAGCCCGGAAGGATTGGCTTTCAACAGGCTATCGGCCCTGCGCAGCGAAGGGAGAATACCAGCGCCGGCATCCGTATACACCACCTGCTGATTGTCATATGGCGGAGTATAGCTTCCCGTAGCGCCCTGTAATGCTTGCGTAAAAGGAATATCTCCCCATAATTCCGTCAGCTGTGCAAAAGCATACGAACGCAACGTGAGCGCAGCCGCCTGAAGGATAGGGTTGTTTTTCGTAACCCCGGTGTTATACAAGGTATTGGCGTCCCTGGCAGCCTCATACATGGCCGTCCAGTAAGGGCCGTTGGAGATGGGAGAATACCGCGTAGGCTGATCGTAATACGAACTGCTAAAGGTCATATACTGATCATACCCATTGGCCAGCGTCCAGGAAATGCTGGCATTATTATAAAACTCGCTGACGATAGTATTGGAAAGAAGCGTGGTGGCGTCAGGGGTCTCGAGATTGTTAGGATTGATATTCACCCGGGTAAGCTCTTTGCTGCAGGAAGTAAAGAAGAGCGCAGCAGCAGCCAGCAATATTATATTTTTCTTCATATTCTATTTTTTATTGTACTCATTAAAAATTAACACCTACGGAAATACCCATACTACGGGTAGCAGGAACACTCAGGAACTCGGTTCCGGGCAGTATCTGTTGTCCTCTTAACGCCAGCGTCTCGGGATCCACATCCTTGTTCTGCGTGAATTCTAATAAATTCCTTCCTATAAGTGATACATTCAGATTGGACGGAGAACCCTTCCCGAGGAGATGATGGAATGTATATCCCAGCCGCACTTCCCGAAGCTTCACATACGTCTCATCATACATGAATACTTTATTGTTGCTGGCATTGTAATATCCATTGTAATAGGTGGCAGCATCCACTTTTATCGTATTGGGAACATACTTCCCGGTGCCATCATCCATTACACCCTTACCAGTAATGCCCGTCTCTCTGCCAGGCAAGGTCTCAACCGACATACCCCCCGCCAGGATGCCCAATGAAGTATAGGAAAAATATTTCCCCCCCTGGTGCCAGTCCCACGTAAAGCTCAGGTTGAAATTCTTGTAGGAAAGATCATTGTACCATCCCAGAATAAAGTCGGGATTGTAATTACCAAGCAGCGTATTCTGGCTGGAAGTGATCTGGGGAATACCATTTTTATAAATGATCTCTCCCTTGGAGTCACGTTGGAAATCGTTGCCATACATATTGCCGATCTTCCCGCCCACCACGGCATCGTATTGAATAGCGCGATAGTACCGGTCATACTGCGTCACCTGTGCATATATATAGGTGTTGATACCCGCCGGCAATGCCTTAACAGTGCTGATGTTATGGCTGAAGTTGAAGTTCATGTCCCAGCTGAGACCACCGGCTTTTTTAGGACGGATCGCCGCCGCGGTCAGCATGATCTCCAGACCTTTGTTATTAATGGTAGCCCCATTCACATAGGCATTGGTATAGCCGGAACTGACGGGGATAGGCAGCGTCACGATCTCATTCTTCGTCTGCGAATTGTAATAAGTGACATCCAGACCGAACCTGTCCTTCAGGAAACGCATTTCCGCCCCAACCTCACCCGTAGTCGTCGTGGAAGGTTTCAGATTGTTATTGGCCAGCACAGGGTTGGCAGTCGTCAGCGGATAGGTATTAAAGGGCGTATTCGTCAGATAAGTATTGGCGACGGAATAAGGATCGGCATCCCGTCCCACCTGCGAGGCAGAGACACGCAGCTTGAGGAAGCTAACGGCATCCGGCAGCGCGACCATATCCGAGATAATACCGCTCAACGAGGCCGCAGGATAGAAATAGGAATTCTGCCCCTTAGGCAAAGTGCTGGACCAGTCATTACGCGCGGTCACGTTCAGATAAAGCACCTTCTTGTAATCCAGGTCGCCAAAAGCATACAGGCTGTAGATCACTTTGTCGAAATTCTGATACAGGGTAGGCAGCTGATTCTGCGCATTGGAGAAGTTATAAAGACCGGGTGTGATCAGCGCATTGGCGATATCCCTCGTATAAGAGATGTTTTGCATAAACCGGTTGCCGCCGCCGGATACGCTGAAGTTGAAGTCGGAACCCGCCTTCCTGTGATAGTTCAGCAGGAAGTCCGTGTTGTTCTCCAGGTAGGTGACATCATCCGATCTGAAACCACCGCTGGGGAATCGTACGGAGGTAAAGGCACGGTGCCCCTCCCTGTTGTCCGTATAATAGTCGGTACCGGTGCGCACCATCAGGTTGAACTGGGGCGTGAATTCATATTTCAACGATGCATTACCCAGCAGACGGTTCTTGGAGAACTTATTGACATTGTCATACAAGGTGACATAAGGGTTGTCATGGTTGTTCCAGTAGCGGAACTGATGGGCCTGGTTCTGCCCTACCTGCCATTGCTTCTTCAAGGAGTTGATGTCGATATTCATGGGCATGCCATAGACTCCGAAGAAGGTATACATGACGCTCTCGGAACCATATCCGATATTGGGCCGGTTGCTGCTGCCGCTGTTGATATAGTTCAGGAACACATCGGATGTAAGGTGGTTGGTGAACTTGTGCTCGCCCCTGAGAGACAGTGTATAACGATGCAGATCGGTGCCTGGCAGGATACCCGTATTCGACAAATAACCAATGGACATATGATAGCTGCCATTGTCTGTAACGCCGCCTACAGCCAGCGTGTTCTGCGTTGTCACGCCCGTCTGCAGGAATTTTTTAAAGTGGTCGGCATGGCCTACCCAGGGCGTAGCCACGATGTGATAATTGGGGTCGACAGCGCCAGGAGTAAGGTCCCCGGCCTGCAGCCCATCACCCGCAGGACTGTCGAATTGATTCACTTTCACATTGGGGTCGAACGTAAGACCCCAGTTCGGGATATTGTTCTCGCTGGAGCCGGCGCCATTTACAAAAGCATAGGTGTTGGGCGTCCCCGACATAGGATACGCATTCACGCCTGCTCCATATTGATTTTGCAGACGGGGGAGCTTCAGGGGTGTCTCGAACGTGGTATTGGAATTAAAGCTCACACCCATCGTATTTTTTCCAGCCCCCTTTTTGGTTGTCAGCACAATGGCGCCATTAGCCGCACGCGATCCATACAGGGCCGCGGCAGTACCGCCTTTCAATACCGTGATCTTCTGTATGTCGTTGGGATTGATCTCCGCAGCGCCATTGCCCCAGTCCACCTCCGCCCAGGTACCCTGGTTGGAAGAGTTTTCGATGGCATTGTTAAAATAGGTTTCGTTGTTGATAGGCACGCCATCCACGACAAATAAAGGCTGATTCGTCCCGGAAAAAGAGTTCTCTCCACGTATCACAATACGGGACGTAGACCCCACACCCGCACCGCCATTGGCAATGGTCACACCGGCTATTTTCCCGGACATATTGTTGATAAGATTGGGATCGGGCGCGTTCGTAAACTCCTTTGTGCTAAGGGATTGCACAGCATATCCCAGCGCCTTGGCAGGACGGGTGATGCCCAGTGCCGTCACCACCACCTCGCTAAGGGCCCTCGTATCCCTTTCGAGAGCGATGGTCACCGCCTCCGCCCCGGGATGGGTCTCTACCGTACGATAACCCACAAAGCTGATGACTATCAGGGCATTGGGAGGCACGCTAAGATGGAAAGCTCCCTCCGCGTCCGTGATCACCCCTTTCGGCGACCCTTTTACCTGGACCCCGGCCCCAGCAACCGGGCTCTTGTCAACAGCATCGACGATCTTGCCGCTGAATTCCACAGGTTGCTGGGCCATAAGCAAACCCGGCACACCGATGGTCAGTAATAATAATAGTAAGTAGAGATAATTGCTTCTCTGCAGTCGTTTAGTAACAATCATAACATGGTTTGTTTTAGACAAGCCGCAAAGCTACCTTGACTCCCCTTGCTGCCCGAACTCCGGGGGGTTAGCTAAAAATTAAGCAATTGTTAACAGCGCGTTAGCTCGTGCGGGACCGTTTCGCTGCTATTCCTCAAAAATTTGTTTTTCTCTGCTGACATAAGGCTGTCATTGGCCGGTATCATCTTTACATCAACAACCAATACGTCAACCAAAAAAATCAATTTTATGTCAACCATCGAACTGTTACTAAAAGAGATGGAGCAGGAAGCTCTCACTACTCGTAAAATGCTGGAACGCGTACCTGCCGATAAGTTTGATTGGCAGCCCCATAAGAAGAGCATGACCCTCCAGCGCCTGGCTACGCATGTCGCCGAGCTGCCCGGCTGGGTCGATATGGCGGTAACCACCGACGAACTTGATTTTGCCAATAACGGTTATGCCCCCCGGACGGTGTCCAGTACATCCGAGCTGCTGGAATATTTTGACGATAACCTCGTCAAAGGACGGGAGAGTCTCGCAAAGACCGCCGAAGAGACCTTAGAGGAAAATTGGACCCTGCGCAATGGCGACCAGGTCTACCAGGTATCTACAAAAGGAGAGATAGTACGCATGGCCTATTGTCAGATCGTACATCACAGAGCGCAATTGGGAGTATTTCTCCGCCTGCTGGATGTGCCCATCCCCGGCAGCTATGGCCCCAGCGCAGATGAAGGGGACTTTGTGTAATCCCGCTGCCAACCATCAGGCAACTCGTCAAAGACGTAGCTGATAAAAAATACTGTCTACAGATGCAACGGGGAATTCCTGGGGGAGACTGCTTTTGGGAGTGGCAACAAAACCATTCCTTTCATAAAAGCGGTGTGCCGCCAGGAATTTGTCCGTGGTGCCCAGCAATATCTCCTCAAATCCTTTTTCCCGCGCCCAGTCCAGCAATACGTCGAGCAGGCCCTGGCCAATGCCATAGGACGCACCTCTGTAACGGGCATCCACAAACATTTTTCGCAAGGCGCCCCTTCCCTTTCCGATGTCCTTCAGGGCGATACAGCCCACCACGCCGCCATCCCTGAGCGCCAGCCAAAAATTTCCATTCCCCGTCAGGAAGAATCCCGGAATGTCTGTAAGATCGGGCTGGTCCTCCAGCGTGATCTGTATGCCAAACTCATTTTGCTGTATGTTCAGGACCATACGGGCAAGGTCCTGGTGAAATACTTCATCATAAGGGACTATTACAGTATCATCCATATTAAGGTGCAGGTATTTCGTCGATGCCGTAAAATATTTTTTTGCCATGGGCCTTGCCCGTTTCTACCATCTGATCCGCGCCCGAAGAAGGACCGCCGATCCTTAATACGGCATCACAATGTTCTATCAGCCGGATCGCTACGGGATGGAACATCTCATTCCATACATCGTCTCCCATGACTTTCGAACCTGCAGCATGTATCAGCGGCAACGCAAACCATTCCCCCATCACAGGTAAATGACCCTTTTTATAAAGGGCCAGCGACGTTGCTGTCATTCGTTCCACATTTGCCTCGATCAATACCGGATCGTCATTCGTGCCCCCGCGATAAGGCCCCGCCACCAGGATCATCAATGTCGCCATGATTTTTTTCTAAAAGGTAGTCAAATTCTCCAAGATGGTCACCGGCCTCCTCAATTGGTCGCACGCGGCGCGGTGATCCACGCGAGCTCATACCACTCCAAACGCTGCTCACGGGTCCGGTAGTTCAGGAATTCTCCCGTGAGCTGACTTACATGAAAATTCGGAAAAGATCTCACGGTCTGTACCCGAAAAAGCCTATGTAGTAACGTATCCCTGGAAGATAAAAAGACCAGCGCCGGCCCTTTCTTCAACACAGCCGCCAGGCTGTCCCGCTCTATCCGTTGAACAGAACATGGCGCATAAAATTCGAAAGAGTAATTTGCTGGTCCTTCCGCAGGAAGATAAACCACAGCCGGCGCCGGCGCCGTCACCCGCATATACTCCCCCGCCGCCATTCCAGCCTGGTAGCGCAATATTGCAGGATAGAACCAGCAGTTGACAAACAAATACACAAGCATGGCCATCCAATAGCTCCTGCCGCCGGCCGCCATCACCCCGTCACCCCGAAAAAGATAAAAAGCCCATACCGTCAGCGCCGGCACTATCACCATCCAATACTGCCAGCCTGAAAAATGACAAAACCAACACAGCAGCAACACCAGCGCCGGCAACAGCACGGTAATGCCCCCCTGCACAATAGCAACAACCCGGATCGACACCCTGCGCCGGATGCCCAACAGATATTCCGCCGTCAATATGGAGAAAAAGGGGAAGAGGATATTCAGATAATAAGGCAGCTGGAACTTCGAGGTCGAGAATAAGACAAAACTAAGTACAGCAGCCCCCAAACAAATTACTCCTCCCCGGCCGCCAGCCCCCCCATCCACCTGCCCCGGCATCGTCTGTCTCGCCAGCTCCCTGATCTTCCGGTACACGGCCGCATATAGCAACAACGACCACGGCAAAAACGCCCAGAGAAGTGTATGAAAATAAAAGAACGGATCACCGCTCCCTTTGATAGGACCCGTATTCAAAAATCGCCCAAACTGGCTGTCCCAAAAGAAAAACCAGATACCCGATACCCCCGTGCGACCAAATATCTTTTTCTCCGGGTGTAGATCGAACTGTATATAGAGACAATATATCTCCGGGATGATAAAAACGCCGATCAGCAATAATGCGATCAGCCAGCGCCCCATTCCTGCTCTCTCTCCCCTCATCCGAAACTGCTCCCACTCCTTCCTCACCATCCAATCCAACACAAATCCACCCCCGGTAGTCACCAGCACAAAAGGCCCCTTTGTCATCACGGCGCAGGCAGTCAGCAAGGAACCTGCCACAAGATGCCAGCTCACACCCCCACGCGCCCCCCGGTAAAAATGGTATACAGCTCCGATGATGAGCCCGGTGAGATACGGCTCGGCGCGCACATCATTATTGGAGATCACTAAATGCGCCGCGGATACATATATTAACACACTCAGCTGGCCCGCGGCCTTCCCATACAAGTCTCTGCCAAGACGGTAAACATACCATCCGCCCGCTGCCCAAAAGAGCAGCGCCGGCAATTTATAGGCAAAGCTGTTGATACCAAAGACCCGCATGCTGAGGGCCGCCATCCAGAAGGGAAAATGAGGTTTGTCGAGCCAATCCCTTCCTTCCACCCGCAGACGGATGAAATCACCGGTCTCGGCAATGGTGC
>Ga0105237_10007301_pt1 | contig 12120 bp, 13 predicted proteins | sample KBSC24metaG_FD_81520 | JGI IMG/M metagenome (GOLD analysis project Ga0105237, IMG submission 81520) | Corn rhizosphere microbial communities from Kellogg Biological Station, Michigan, USA - KBS C2-4 metaG | ecosystem: Host-associated > Plants > Roots > Rhizosphere > Soil | place: Michigan, USA...
CCTTTACCTTTGGGGCTTAGACTTTCCCAGAAAAAGCTATGGTTCCAGTGACCGCCGCCGTTATTGCGGACGGCAGGGCTGATGCTGCCTGCTTTGGCAACCAGCTCTTCCAGGGATTTGCCTTCATTAGGAGTGCCGGCGATGGCTTTATTCAGATTGTCAACATATGCCTGATGGTGTTTACCATGGTGTATTTGCATGGTCGTTGTGTCGATATGCGGTTCCAATGCATCAAATGCATACGGCAACGCGGGTAGTGTAAATGCCATAACGGATGTTTTTTAAAGTTATCTAAAAATTATATCTGGTCATTAAATCTGGTCAATGTGGGTCAACTTCCACTAGCCTGAAGGGATAGCGAATTTACGTGAAAAGGGTCACCCGACCAAATGGAGGGACTACCGTCTGCGTTCGCGAAAGAACTCCTGCATCAATGAGGCGCATTCTTCTTTCAGGATGCCTTTTGAAAGAACGGTCTTGGGATGAAAGGGCCAGCCGGCGGTGTGTATGCCGGGGCTCTGGGGAGTATGTGTTGCTGTGGGGAGCTGGATACCGCGGCGATAGCCGTTCTTGTCGTCATCGGCTCCAAGGATGACACGTCCTATTTTGCTCCAGTAGAGAGCGCCGGCACACATGAGACAGGGTTCAACGGTGATGTATATGGAGGCGTCGGGAATATATTTGCTGCCGAGGAAGTTGAATGCGGAAGTGAGGGCGATGATCTCCGCATGGGCAGTGCAATCGTTGAGTCTTTCTGTTTGGTTGTGTCCGCGGGCGATGATCTTGTCGTTGAGGACGATGATGGCGCCGATGGGGATCTCCTCTTCGGAATAGGCTTTGCGGGCTTCTTTGAGGGCTTGTTGCATGTAGTGGTCGTCGGTCATGATGGGGCAAAAATAGGGCGAATCCGCTGGAGTTTTGCCACTTTGGGGTCCACAATGACCTGGTCATGTTCGAAGTCCAGCTTGATGCGCCATTTTTGAAGAGTAGCAGCGCCTATAATGGCTTCTTCACTAAGGCCAGGGTCCAGGAGGAATTCATCGGAGAGAAGAATGTCGTTGGTGTTTCTCCCCTTTGGAACCCACATATAGTAACGGTTGCTTGATGATAGATATAAGATAATGGTTTTGGTAAAATTAAGAAACAAAATCCCCGAAAATTTGAGGAAATTGTTACTGCTTAAACCAGCTTAATTTTTATGCAAATCGATTTGCCTGCCATGCGGCGCTATTTCCAGTCCGGGACGGTTATGTCCTACGCCGCGCGACGCAGACAGCTGCTGCTGCTGCGGGAAAGCCTCCTGAAATATGAACCGGACATCGCTGCCGCGTTGTACACCGACCTGAAAAAAAGCCGTGAGGAGTCCTATGGCACGGAGACAGGTCTGGTTGTCGCCGAACTGAACACTGCCATGAAGCATCTCAGGCGCTGGATGAAACCAAAACGCGCGACCACCAACCTGGTCAACCTGCCCTCTTCTTCCCGCATCTATCGTGATCCGCTGGGTGTGGTGCTGATCATCGCGCCCTGGAACTATCCGCTGCAGCTGGCCCTTGTACCATTGATCGGCGCTATCGCAGGCGGCAACTGCGCCGTCATCAAACCTTCAGAGCATGCTCCTGCTACCGCGGCGCTGCTGGAGAAAATGCTCTCTGAAATATTCCCGCCGGAATATATACGGGTGGTGCAGGGCGATGGCACGACGGTGGTGAAAGAGCTGATGCAATCCTTTCGCTGGGATTATGTTTTTTTCACCGGCAGCATACCTGTAGGGAGGGCCGTCTACCAGATGGCGGCCAGTCAACTGACACCCGTGACCCTGGAGCTGGGTGGTAAAAGCCCCGTCATCGTAGAAAAAGATGCGGATATCCGTACCGCCGCAAGACGGATCGTCCTGGGTAAATTCATCAACGCTGGGCAGACCTGTATCGCACCGGACTACCTGTTGGTGCACCGGGACATCAAGGACAGGCTGGTGGATGCTCTTCGGGAAGTTATAAGGAGCTTCTATGGCGACAAACCCGAAGAGAGTGACGACTACGCCAAGATCATACATGAGAGAAGATTTGATGCTCTTGTCCGCTATTTATCACAGGGACGCATACTCGCTGGTGGACGTTCGGATAAAAAAATGCTGTTTATCGAACCGACCCTGATGGAGGATGTTCCGTCGGAGAGCCCGTTGATGCAGGAAGAGATCTTCGGCCCTATATTACCCGTCCTCACGTTCTCCAATATGGAGGAGGCATTGACCATCGTGCGACGTCAGCCCGATCCGCTGGCATTCTATCTTTTTACAAAAGATGCGGATAGTCAAAAAGTATGGATGGAAAGATATTCTTTCGGCGGAGGCTGTATCAATAATACGGTATGGCATTTTGCCAACCACCATCTGCCATTTGGCGGCGTGGGGTACAGCGGCATGGGCGCCTATCATGGGAAATACAGTTTTGAAACATTTACACATGCCAAGGCAGTGATGCAAACGCCCGGCTGGATCGATCCGGCGATCAAATATCCGCCCTATAAAGGAAAGCTGAAATGGTTCAGGTGGTTCTTCCGATGAGGGGAATGAAAAAATGTCCTGACAAAACTGCGTCTGAGGGCTATTGATAATCAGTAAGATATATTTGGAAGGGTATTTGCGCTGTAATGGAAAAAAGGAGAATGAATGGCAGAAACCTGGAACAAACGGGAGCGGGAGAGAAAACAGCGACAAAAGAAACAGCAGAAACAGGAGAAAAGACAGGAACGGAAACAAGGTAAAGGACATCAGGACTGGACGAATATGCTGGCTTATGTCGATGAAAATGGGAACCTTAGTTCAAAACCATCTGATCACTCGCTCTAAGCTGAATAGACCCGCTTAACGGCGGGTTTATTTTTTGGTGGAACGGAGGATTTGGGGCAGCGGGGGTGTATTACTTTGAAGGGACGCGGCCTTTCGGGTGGGCGACCTCTAATAGGCGCAGTCTTCCAACTGGCTGGCAGAGAAGGTGGTGACGACCCGTTCGGGGACAAATCCGGAATAACGCTGCCGCACCTGCTGCAATATCTCTTCTATCTCTTCCAGAGAACCTTTTTGCACCAGCTGATTGCGGAATTCTTTGATATGGGGGAACCCTTTCAGGTAATTGGTATAATGGCGGCGCATTTCCAGGATGCCAACGACAGGGCCTTTCCACCCGACGCTGCGGAGCAGATGGTCCCGGATGGCGCCTACACGCTGTTCGATGCCTGGGGGCGGAAGATGGGTCCCCGTCTGCAGATAATGTTTTATTTCATTGAAGATCCAGGGATAGCCGATGGCGGCGCGACCGACCATGATACCATCGACCCCATACCTGTCACGGTAGATCTTTGCCTTCTCGGGGGAGTCAATATCTCCATTGCCAAAGATGGGAATATGGATGCGGGGATTTTCCTTTACCCTGGCAATAAGGGTCCAGTCGGCCTGGCCTTTATAAAGCTGGGCCCTGGTCCTGCCGTGAATAGTAAGCGCCTTGATCCCTACATCCTGCAGGCGGAGGGCCACCTCTTCAATATTCTTCGACTGATCATCCCAGCCCAGCCGGGTTTTTACCGTCACGGGCAGCTTTGTGCTTTTTACCACAGCCTCCGTCAGGCGGGTCATGGCGGCTATATCCTTTAAAACGGCGGCCCCCGCACCCTTACAAACCACTTTTTTGACGGGACACCCAAAATTGATGTCTACCAGGTCAGGCTGGACGGTATCTACGATACGGGCGCTCATGGCCATCGCCTCTTCATCCCCTCCAAATATCTGGATACCAAAGGGGCGTTCGTATTCGAAGAAATCCAGCTTCATACGGCTCTTCATCGCATCCCGGATCAGCCCTTCGCTGGAAATGAACTCACTGTACATGAGGTCGGCACCATTCTGCTTACAAACGTAGCGGAATGGCGGATCGCTCACGTCTTCCATGGGGGCCAGAAGAAGCGGGAATGCAGGAAGTTGTATATTGCCGATGTTTATCGCCATGAAGGATGCAAATTTACGTCGAAATGCCCAATGGTCAAAGGATAGACAATGATTCACTCCCCTAAGGCGCCGAAGGCGACTCGTCCGAAGGACAGACTTTAGCGTTTTGCGGGAATTGGGCTATTTTTCATGGAAGAACAATTTCCGCATGATATGAACCAAAGACTGAAAATACCTTCCCCCTGGGCCCAATTGGGTCTTTTTATGGCTGTTTTGGGTGGATGTTATGTTTTTACCATTCTATTGCTGGGTCTGATGCCCAAACCCGCCCAGGGGGGCATTGGATGGGAGAAGTTTCAGCAATTGCTGGCTTCCATAGGGGTATTTGCCCTGCCTGGCTTTCTGTTTGCTAAAATGACCACCCTGGAGAATGCAACCGGCTTTCTTGGGTTCAAAAAGGCCCAGATACCCGCCTTTTATGCCATTGGGGTGCTCCTGCTGCTATTGTCCTTCCCGTTCGAAGGCTGGCTGGGTCAGCTGAACAGACATATACCTTTGGCCAATTGGATGGTCACTGCCGAGAAGGACGCCACCGAGAAAATGGGTCAATTTCTGCGGGTTGGTTCACCCATGGACATCGTGGTCAATGTCATCATCATCGCGGCCATCCCCGCTGTCTGCGAAGAGATCTGTTTCCGGGGAGCATTGCAGCGTGTCCTTATTCAATGTTTTAACAGTCCCTGGGCCGGCATCGTATTCACCGGCGCATTCTTTTCCGCATTTCACCTGCAGTTCCAGGGTTTTTTGCCCCGGATGTTCATGGGTATATTGCTGGGCGCGGCATACTGGTATAGCGGCAGTCTATGGGTGTCCATCCTGGCGCATTTCTTTACCAATGCGGCACAGGTGATAGCCGTATCTTATTATCCGAAAATGATCGATGAGGACCCGTATGTGCCCGTGTACTGGGCGCTGCTGTCCCTTGCGATCGTGGTGGGACTGTTGTCTGTATTCAGGAGGCGTTCGAGGACCAGCTACGCAGAAGTATATGCGAACAATGACAATCATTACCGCGGATTTCCAGAATAATTCAATGTGCCATGGCATTAAACATTTCAGTATTTAAGACACGGAGCCTGACGGCTGCTATATTCGTGATCGTCATGCTGGCGGGATTGCTATGGAACGTGTGGAGCTTTTTTGTACTCTTCTCCATCGTCCATTTTGGCGCCTGGTATGAATATCAAAAACTGGTAGCGGGCATCGACGGCGAGTATGCCACTATCTCGCCCTTCCATCGTTATGGCGTCATGATCGCCGGATGGTGCTTTATGTGGTATTTTACCAATGAGGGGTATATTGTTGGAAATGTCCCTTTTCATGTCATTGGCTGGTGGACCGGGCTGGTCTTTCTTTTTGTGCTGCCGCTTGGCGAGATAGTACTGACCCGTCAGCTCAGCATCAAGAATATCTTTTATTCGGCGGGAGGGCTTGTTTATATATCGCTGTCGCTGGGATTGCTGACCCATCTGAGGACGATGTTCTATGTCAATATCGTCAGCTTCTGGGGCAGTCTGCTCGTGCTGATCATCATCGGCTCCATCTGGATCAACGATACGATGGCATATGTCGTAGGTTCGCTGATAGGCAAAACACCTTTTTCGAAAATATCTCCCAAAAAGACCTGGGAAGGTACGTTAGGCGGCATTTTCCTGGCAGTGATCGTCATCGGCATCATCGGATTCTTCTTTACCAGATATGCCAGCGGTGGTCAGGCCAATTGGGGATGGACATTACAGTGGGTAGCCATTGCCGCTATCGCGGCCGTTGCGGGCACGGCGGGCGATCTGCTGGAAAGCAAGCTCAAGCGCATGGCGGGTGTAAAGGACAGCGGTCATATCATGCCGGGTCATGGAGGTTTTCTGGACAGGTTCGATTCCCTGCTGGTGGCGACGCCCTTCGTATGGTTGTATATCGTGTGGCTACTGGTGTGAACCATTCCTGAATAGCAATAAATCATTAACTTTGACGCCCAATCATTTATAATGACAATCCATCGTGAAGGTTATCCTACTATTGCCATCAGCGCCCTTGCTTTTGCGCTGATCAATTTGTCCTCCTTTTATTTCATCAGCGCGCATGCACCGTGGCTTAGCTACCTGCTCTTTTTTGTGACACTGGGGCTTTGGCTGTTCCTTATTTCTTTTTTCCGGGTGCCCAACAGGAAGCTGACCAAGGGAGATAACCTGATCGTCTGCCCGGCGGATGGTAAAGTGGTGGTGATCGAGGAGATCGTCGATGTGGAGTATTTTAAGGATAAACGCATACAGGTGTCCATTTTTATGAGCCCGGCCAATGTCCATCAAAACCGGAATCCCATGGGCGGGGAGGTAGTATACAATCAATATCATAAAGGGAAATACCTGGTGGCCTGGCATCCCAAGTCCTCTACGGAGAATGAGCGGCACAGCGTGGTGCTGCGCAATGGCCATGGTGAGATACTGGTAAAACAGATAGCCGGCGCCCTGGCCAAACGCATTGTCAACTACCTGTCCGTAGGACAGAAGGTAGACCAAAGCGCGGAGTATGGGTTTATAAAATTTGGATCGAGGGTGGATGTTCTGCTGCCGGTGGGTACAAAGATCGACGTTCAGCTAAACCAGGCGGTGCAGGGCGGAGTGACGGTGCTGGCGACGTGGTAGCCCGGGAGTGATACTGCGGCAGGGGGTGACCCTGCCGGCCCGGGGGTGATACTGCAATTGGAGGGTTGGATCAGAATACGTAAATTTAGGATATGAAGAAAATATTGACACTTACGACTGCCGTCCTGCTTGTAGCGGGTATTGCCTATGCGGGTGACAAGGGTAAAGAGAAGAAGAAAGAAAAGCAAAAGACCCATACCACCTGCTCTGGCAAAGAGTGCGGGAAAAAGAAAAGTTAGAAGATATCTTTTAGTTCCCGCAATGAACGTACGGTATAGGTAGGCCGTACAGCCGGCTCCAGATCCAGGTGATTTATATATACCTGGTCGATGCCTGCGTTCATGGCTCCCTGTATATCAGCCTCTACATTATCCCCCAGCATGATGCTTTCCGGCCTGGCAGCGCCTGCTTTCTGCAAGGCATATTCGAAGATCTCCTTATGCGGCTTGAGACTGTTAGATCCTTCTGAAGTGATCACCTCCGTAAAGTAGCCGGCGAGTCCCGAATGCTGGAGCTTGCTATGCTGTGTCTTTTCAAATCCGTTGGTGATCAGGTGTAATACATAGCCTTTATCACGGAGATAATTCAGCACTTCTATCGTATCGGGGAACAGCAGCTTCCGGGTGGGCAGGGCGTCCAGGAACCGGACATCCATCTCACGGGCGAGCTTTTCGTCACCTATCTTGAAGTCCAGCAGCGTTAGCCACATTCTTTTCCATCGCAGCTCATCGACTTTGATGTATCCATTTCTATAGCGCGCCCACAGCTTATCATTATGTACGATGTAGCATTTATGGAACAGGTCAAAGTCATGCACTCCTCTTTCGGACAGGTTCAGGGAGTGGTAGAGTTCTTCGAGGGTCAGCCGGCTATTGGCTTCGAAATCCCATAGTGTGTGGTCCAGGTCGAAAAAAAGGTGCCTATATTGCATAATGATGGACCGGCCGGGGGCCGGTCATTAAATTTTATAAGGCGCAAATTTACGAATTATGAACTGTATCATCACCGGCGCCTCCAGGGGACTGGGTAAGGCTATTGCAGAAAAGTTTGCCGGAGGCGGCTATCAGCTATATCTTATATCCCGCAGTGCAGATGCGCTGCGGCGTACTTCGGACGAGCTGCGGGAGAAATATCCTGCTATTCATGTCCGGTCAAAGGCTTTTGACCTGGGCGACAAACAGCAAGCCATACAGTGTGGCCGCTGGATCATCGATCATGGCGCCGATGTGGACGTACTGGTCAATAATGCAGGTCAGTTTATTCCCGGGAATGTCTCTGACGAAAAGGATGGGACATTGGAAAAGATGATGGAAGTCAATCTCTACAGCGCCTATCATCTTACCCGTGCACTGCTGCCGGGTATGATCCAGCGAAAAAAAGGGCATATTTTCAATATGTGCTCCATCGCTTCGCTGAAGGCTTATCCCAATGGCGGATCATACAGTATCAGCAAATACGCCCTTGCGGGGTTTTCCTGCAATCTGCGGGAAGAGTTAAAGCCGCATGGTGTAAAAGTAACGGCCCTGTATCCCGGGGCGGCCTATACGGATTCATGGGCGGCCAGTGGAGTTGATCCTAAGAGACTTATGGAGGCGGGTGATATAGCGGAGATGATCTATGCGGCCAGCCGGCTGTCGCCGCAGGCCACCGTGGAAGACATTGTGCTACGGCCGCAGCTGGGGGATTTATGAAAGATTTAACCCTTTCCCGGCAGCGTTAGCTGGCGATCAAAATGTAATTTTATACCCCTTGGCATGGACCTTATTAAATCCATAAAATCATTGGCTATCGGTAGAAGTATACGTCTTGCGTTCCTGATCCTGGTCATCTTATCCACGGGCCTTGGTGTGTCCGGCCAGGTAAAGTTCACTACCGCTGTCAATAGTAAAGAGATTGGCAGAGGAGATTATCTGCAGATCAATTTTTATGTGGAAAATGCCCGGCAGCAGATAGATCAAATGACTCCGCCGGAGTTTCCGGGATTCCAGGTCGTACGAGGGCCTATCCAATCCAGCGGTATGAGTATCGTGAATGGCGTTATGAGCCAGTACGAGTCCCTTTCTTTTGTATTGCAACCCGTCAGGACGGGCAAGTTCACCATTGGCGGGGCGTCGGCTACCGTGGATGGCAAACACATGCAATCCAATTCCGTCACTATCAACGTGAGCGCCAGCTCCACGGGTGCGGGGGGTAAGTCTGCTCCCGGTAATAGTCAACCGGTCAATCCATTCCCTTCCAACCCTTTTCCTTCCATGAACTGGCCTCCCGATCCTTTTGCGATGGAGAGTCCGATGGATGTCGACAAAGACATCGTGCTCAAGCCGGGGGAGAACATAAAGAGCAAGATCAATAAGGGTCTTTTTCTAAAGGTGCTGGTAGATAAGACCACCTGTTATGTGGGTGAGCCGATAGTGGCCACGTATAAGCTTTATTCGCGGCTGGCTTCGGAGTCAAGGGTGACCAAGCGTCCCTCCCTCAATGGGTTCAGCGTATACGATATGGTGGATCCGAATTCGGATGCCGCCTCTGTGGAGCGTCTCAATGGCAAAGCTTATACGGTGCACATCATCCGCAAGACGCAGCTGATACCTCTTCAGCCGGGCACCATCGACCTGGACCCGGTGGAGGTGGAGAATACGGTGCATTTTGTCAAGGGCACCAAACAGCAGGAGCAGCGTCATAACAGCAATCCCATGAAGGATTATTACGATCAGCTGAATGATGAGAACATGGGTCCTGAGATAGACGAGAATGTCACGCTGAATACCAAGCCGGTGACCATCACCATCAAGGCGCTGCCGGAAGAAAATAAGCCGGCGGGCTTTAGCGGGGCGGTAGGCAATTTCACCATCCAGGCGTCGCTGGCGAATCGCAATATTTCGGCGCAGGATGAAGCTACGTTGCATATCGTCGTCCGTGGCAAGGGGAATCTGCCGGTGATCACTGCTCCACAAGTGGCATGGCCGGCGGGGGTCGAAGCTTTCGACCCTACCGCCAAGGAAGATATCAATAAGACAGTAGCGCCTATGAGCGGAGCCAAGTCATTCGACTATGTGTTTACGCCCAAGGACCCCGGTCATTATGTTATACCCGCTATCAGTTTCCCGTATTTCGATCCTGTCACCCAGTCGTACAAGACGGTGGGCACGAACCCCATCGACTTCGAGGTCATGGCCGGCGTGAAAAAGAAACAAAGCGCTCAGGGGGCTACTGGTAACACGGCTGCTTCGGCGCCTGTGCGGGAGGGGCCTGGTGTGATGAAAAAACTGATCCAGGATCATTTGGAATGGATATTCGCTGTCCTGATACTTGCCCTTTTGGCGGTGTATCTGTGGAGGCAGAATATTCGATTGAGGCGGGCGGAGCAGGAGCAAAGGGAGGCGGCTGCCAGGGAGGCGGAGGAGCAGAGGCTGGCGGAGGAAAAGGCGCGCGCGTCAATTGCCGCCGCCGCGGCAGCGGCGGTACCGGCAGTGGATTACCTGCTGGAGGTTCGCCAGCTTTTCGAACAGGGAGATTATAAGGGGTTCTACCGGGAGCTTAACCGGGCCATATGGAAGGCATTGTCCAGGAAGATGGAGCTGCCCGCCAGTGAGCTGAATAAGCTGAATATTGCCCGTCAGCTGGATGCGAAAGGCTGGGACAGACAGGATATCCTCTCCCTCGAAAATATCCTCAATGAATGCGAGATGAATTTGTATACGCCCGCCTATGACACGTATAACATGCAAATGCTGCTACGACAGGCGGAGCCGGTGATGAGCAAGCTGGCGTAAGCCTATTCTGTATACTTATACCCCACCCCTCTCACGGAGTGAAAATATTTGGGATTGCGGCTGTCCTCTTCAAAATATTTACGGAAGTTGAGCACGAAGTTGTCGATGGTGCGGGTGGTGGGATAGACATTATAACCCCATACGGCCTGCAGGATCTTTTCCCGGGTGACCACTTCATTCCTGTTCTCGATCAGGAGCTTCAGGAGCATGGCTTCCTTTTTACTCAGCTGTATGCGTTCTCCTTTTTTGGTAACGGCTTCCTGTGCCTTGAAGTCGATGGTGTTCTTTCCAAATGAATAAATATCGCCCGCGGAGTCCTTATCCTGCATCTTCTTATTCTTCTCGATGAGCTTTTGTATACGCAGGAGCAGCTCTTCCAGGTTGAAAGGCTTGGTGAGGTAGTCGTCGGCGCCTTTTTTCAGCCCCAGTACCCTGTCGGCGCTGGCATTACGGGCGCTGAGGATCAGGATGGGGACGTCGTTGTTCTGGACCCGGATGGTTTCCGTGACATTGATGCCGTCTATGCCGGGAAGCATGACATCCAGGATAATGAGGTCAAAGTATTCCGACTGTACCGCTTTTAAAGCCTGCATGCCATCATAGGCGGAAGTTATCTCATAGCCTTCCAGCTCCAAATTGAGCTTTAGGGCTTCATGAAGATTTTCTTCGTCTTCTACCAATAGTATAGAAATTTTCGAGCTCATGGGCCGACGACGTTGATTAGAACGTTACTGTAAAAATACTCCCAACCGGGGAATTGTCGGTGACCTTAATACCTGCCTTATGGTCCTGGGCTATCTTACGGCAAAGATAGAGTCCCAGACCCGTCCCCTGGGTGCTGCGGGTCTTCTCCTGGCCTGTGCGGTAGAATTTGTTAAATATCTTTTTCTTCTCCTCGTCGGGTATACCTGCGCCCTCGTCTTTTACCGCGAGCTGGATATGTCCCCTGTCCCTCTTTAGTGCAACGGTGATAGCACCTTCCCGGGGAGAATACTTGATGGCATTCTCCGCCAGATTGCTAACCAGCATTTGTAATAGCAGGGGGTCTCCTATGAGGCTGCAATCCGGCTCGACGATGTCTACCCATTTCCGATCGGCATATCTATGGCGGAGCTCCTGTACGATGCGTTGTACCAATGTAGAGAGGTCCAGCTCTTCCTTGGCGCGGATATAATCCCCTCCTTCCAGCTGTGAGGCGATGAGGATATTATTGGCCAGGGTATCGAGCCGGCCTGTCTCCTGCAGGGCTGCCTGTATGAACCTTTGCTGTTTTTGTTCATCCAGGCGGTGTTTGATAAGGGTCTCGAGGTTGAGCTTGGTGACGGCTATCGGTGTCTTCAGCTCATGCGTGACGGCCATCATGAAGTTCTGCTGCTGTAACTGAAGTCTTATCTGACGCCGGACCTCCCTGTAAACGAAGAGGGCGCCAATAAGGATAAGGAGAAGAAAGGTGCTGCCTTCGCCGATGTATTGTGCCGTCTTGCGTTGCAATTCTGCCTGCACCTCGTTGTATTTTATTTCATACGAGGGGTCATCCATTTTCAGCTGTTGCAGCTTATAGCTGGCCATCTGGGTATTCTTTTTCTGAAGCTCGAAGAACCAAAAACCCAGCCCTGCAATAATGTAGGCCAGGAGTACCCAGTAGACGGTGGTGGCGACGGCCAGTCTTTTTTTTCGAAAAAGGTTCATTTGGCTTTTTCAA
>Ga0105237_10007303_pt1 | contig 12116 bp, 9 predicted proteins | sample KBSC24metaG_FD_81520 | JGI IMG/M metagenome (GOLD analysis project Ga0105237, IMG submission 81520) | Corn rhizosphere microbial communities from Kellogg Biological Station, Michigan, USA - KBS C2-4 metaG | ecosystem: Host-associated > Plants > Roots > Rhizosphere > Soil | place: Michigan, USA...
TGTCGGAGTTCATGGAGAAGCATTCCGTTTCGAAGCTGATCGGTTCGCCTCCAGGCTATGTTGGCTATGAGGAAGGCGGGCAGCTCACGGAACGCGTGAAGCGCGCTCCCTATTCGATCATTCTGCTGGATGAAATCGAAAAAGCTCACGCGGATATTTACAACATTCTGTTGCAGGTGTTCGAAGACGGTCAATTGACTGATGGCTTGGGCAACACCGTCGATTTCAAGAACACAATCATCATCATGACGTCGAACCTGGGCGCTCGCTTCCTGGAAAAGCGGGGACAACTCGGTTTCGCGGCGCCGCAGACGGAAGGCCTGCCGACCAAGGTAGAAGACCTCGTGATGAGCGAAGTGAAGCGGTCATTTAATCCAGAGTTCCTGAACCGCCTGGACGAAGTGATTCTGTTTACGTCGCTCACAGACGAGGATCTGCTGAAGATCATTGTCCTGCTGGTGGATCAGATCAATGTGAATTTGGTTGCCAAGCAGATCAAGATCACTCTCGCCGAAGGAGCCGCGCGGTACGTGTTGGAGAAGACATGCGCCGATCGCAACTATGGCGCGCGTCCGCTGCGGCGTGCATTGCAGAAGTTCATTGAAGATCCGCTTTCCGAAGCGCTCATTCAGGGAACGCTGCCACGCCCGTCCGAGCTTGAAGTTTATCTCGGCGATACCGGCATTTACTGCCGGCAGATCAATAAGGTTCCGGAAGAAGGCCAGGAAGAAGAACTGGTCGGCGCGGCTTCGACTCCGCTTTCGCTTTACTCGTTCTAATTCGTATCACGCTCCGGGAGGGCATAGAATCTCTCTATGCCCTCCGGAGCGGAGCTTTTTGCCCGCACACTCACCCACCTTGGCATCGATCGCATCTTTACACTCGTCGGCGATCACCTGAACGAAGTTCTTACCGTTTCCTCTCGAGCCGGAATTCAGATCATCGATATGCGTCATGAGTCCGGCGTCACGCACGCGGCTGACGCTTGGGCGAGGATCACTCGTAGACCCGCTGTTTCTCTCGTCACCGGTGGTCCGGGGCACACCAATTCGCTTACCGGCATCGCCACAGCGCAACTCGCGGCTAGTCCGTTGATCGCCATCAGCGGAAGCCGCGCCACGACGCTGGCGGACAGGCAGGCGTTTCAGGATATCGATCAAGTTGGTATGGCGAGACCGGTGGCGAAGTGGGCCTCGGAACCTCCGAATGCCGCGCAGATCCCGTTTTATCTTGGGCGCGCTTATGCCGAGGCGAACGCGGGGCGGCGGGGAGCGGTGCATTTGACGATTCCCGTGGATCTATTCACGAGTTCCACCGAAGCGCCTGCGCCGATGCCGCAGATCCCTGGCAGCACTGCGTCAGGACCCGAGCAACGGCTGATTGACGAGGCCATCCGGCTTCTTGCCAGTGCCGAGAGACCCGTGGTGATTGCCGGCAGTGGAGTGTGGTGGGCGGATGCCGGTGCGGAGTTGGCGGCATTCATCGAAAAAGCGAATCTGCCGCTTTATACCATCACTATGGCGAAAGGGGTTGTCTCCGACGAGCATCCGCTTTGCTTTGGTTACGCCGATCCGGCCTTGAACGTTGCAGTCCAGAAAGTTTTTCAAGAGACGGATCTCGTGCTGGTGCTAGGCAAGCGCATCGATTATCGCCTCGCTCTGGGAGGCGCTCGCCTGTTTTCATCGACGGCTAAATTCATTCAAGTGGATGTGCATGCGCAGGAACTTGGAATGAATCGAGCGCTCGATGTCGGGATCTGTGCCGACGTCAAGCTTACTCTGCAGGCGCTGACCGATGCGTTGCCGAAAGAATCGAAAGAACGGTCCACTTGGTTTGCGCATCTGCACGAGCTTCGAACCGCATGGCAAGAGCAACTGGCGGCGCGAGCTTCGGAAACCTCGGATCTTTTGCATCCTGCGGCGTTTTTCACGGAGCTAAAAAAGTGGTTGCCTGGGGAGACGCTTTTTGCGTGGGACGGCGGCGATTTCATTCACTGGGGCCGCGCGATTTTGCCGGCGTTGCATCCTGGCGGGTGGTTGCGGCTGGGCCCACTTGGGACCATCGGTTCGGCGCTGCCAAACAGCCTGGCGCTCAAGTTGTCCAAGCCCGATAATCCAGTGGTGATGATCACGGGCGACGGGTCGCTGGGGTTCTATATCGCCGAGTTGGACACCGCCGTTCGCTACAGTCTGCCGGTTGTAATTATTGTTGGGAACGATGGCGGATGGGGGCTGGAGCGCGAGTTGCAGGCGGCGACAACCGGTCCCGACATCGTCGCATGTGAACTGCGCAGAACCCGCTACGACATCGTGATGCAAGGTTTCGGCGGCGGGGGCGAAACAATCAACGAAGTGCAGGAAATTGGGCCGGCGATGCGACGTGCGCTCTCCAGCGGGATACCCTATTGCCTCAATGTGAATATCCGCGGCGTTCGATCTCCTTTCACCGAGTGGCAAATCAAGGGTAAGAAGAAGTAGACTGATGGCACGATGAAATCGACACTCTTTTTTCTCGCCGTTCCGTTGCTTGCCAGCACGGTCAACATTTATGTGGCGAATAGCGATGGCGATAACATCACGATCATCGATCCGGAGACCAATTCGGTTAAAGGCGAAATCAAGGTTTCAAAAAATCCGCATGGGATCGTCGCCTCGCCTGACCGCAAGCGGTTTTACGTTTCGAGCGAGAGCGAAGACCTGCTCGATACTGTGGATGCGGCCACACTAAAGGTGATCCATCGCACTCCGCTGGAGCGGCGCCCGAATAATTTGGCTATCACTCAGGATGGGCGGCGCGTGTACGTTTGCATTCGCGGACAATCCTGGGTGGACATCATCGATACGGCGTCACTTGAGAAGGTGAAGAGCGTGCCGGTCGGACGCGGTCCACATAATGTGTACCTCACACCGAACGGCCAGTATATGATCGCTACTTCGATGGACGACCACAAGCTTACGGCTATCGACACCAAGACGGAAGAGGCTGCTTTCGAAATTCCTTTACCCGGCGTGCCTCGCCCAGTTTTCATCGATCAATCGATGAAATATTTGTATATTCAATTGTCAAATCTTCATGGCTTTGTGGTTGTAGATTATGCCAGGCGGGAGGTAGTCAAGAAGGTATTGCTGCCCGACGCACCCGCAGGGGCGAAGCCGCTCATCCCGGAGACGTTCTCGCACGGGATCGGCGTTGCGCCGGATGGCAAAACGCTTTGGGTGAATAGCCTGCTGGACAACTCGGTATCGGTGTTCTCAGTTCCGGATTTGACACGGCTTGCGACCATTCCGGTGGGCCGTGGACCCGACTGGCTCACCTTCACGCCGGACAGCAAGAAATGTTTTATCTCGAATGCCGGGTCGAATTCGGTTTCCGCAATGGATGTTGCGTCGATGAAGGAAATCACCAAGATCCCGGTGGGGAAGATACCGAAACGGATCATCACCGTCGTGTCCCCGTAAACCCGCTTTCCGAGTGGCATTCGAACTGCTCACCCCTACCCCAGGAGGGTTCCAATGAAATATCTCGTTGCGTGGGCGTTGGGTATCCCGGGTGGACTGATTGTCCTGTGGTTTCTGTTTAATCACATGCATTAGATCCGGCGATTGCCGGCGCGCCGACAAAGTCAAAAATGCATGGCCGCGCAGGAATTGCCAACCGCAGTTCGAAAAACCTGAGAGGACATGAAGATGAAAATCCAAACAATGCAAGATTTGTTTGTTGAACAAATTGAAGATCTCTACGATGCGGAACACCAGTTGGTAAAGGCGCTTCCCAAGATGGCCAAAGCAGCCACGTCACCCGATCTGCGCGAAGCATTCGAATCACATCTCGAGCAAACCAAAGGACATGTGGAGCGTCTTGAAAAGGTTTTCGCAACCGTGAACCTAAAACCCAAAGGCCAGTCGTGTCCGGCGATGCAGGGATTGGTGGAAGAGGGCGATGAGATCGTGTCGAACACTGAAAAATCGCCGTTGCGCGACGCCGGGTTGATAGCCGCCGCGAACCGCGTGGAACATTATGAGATCGCTGCGTATGGCACGGCCAGGGCTTTCGCGCTAACGCTCGGCATTGAAACGGCAGTGGATTTACTGCAAGCGACGCTCGATGAAGAGGTCGCGGCCGATGCAGCTCTGAGTGAACTCGCGGACAGCAGGGTCAACGATCAAGCGCTCGCGATAAGCGCGTACGGAGGGAGGTAAACATGGCTCTAAACGAGAAATGCGCACATCCAAGTTGTCATTGTCAGGCGACCGCTGACAGCAAATATTGCAGCACCTACTGCGAAGGCGAGGCGGACACTGTCGATATCGTGTGCAGTTGCCCGCATCCCGCTTGTGAGCAAGTCGCAGAAGTGCGGTGAGCGTCTGAGGGCGGACGGTCGGCTCTACGGTTTGCCGTCCGCTCGCTTCGTCCGGTCGAAGAAAGGACCTTTTCGATAAGTAAATTTCGTCCAATCGTCACTGGCCAACCCATTCAAATCCCAGACTATCTGCCCTTTACGAAGCGTCAATTCGCAAACGATCCGTTGCGTTCCTTGCATACGCGCACCGACTGAATCCAACAGGCCGAAGCTTCCCTTTTCGAGTCGCAGAACAGCGACATCAGCCTCCGAGCCCACATCGAGGTTCCCGAGTCGCGGGCGTCTAATTTCCTGCGCAGGGTTCCACGTGGTCATGCGAACGATGTCCGCCATCGATGATCCCAGCCCCAGCAGATCGGTCATGACGTTAGCCGTGTTCTTCATGCCCATATTCATGCTGTGGTTGTGCAGGTCGGTGGAGATGGAATCGGGATAGAAACCTGCTTTGTAGGCCGGGACGGCTACGTACCAATAGAAGCTCGCCGCACCGAAGCCGATATCGAAAAAAATTCCGCGTTTCCGTCCGAGTTGCATAGCAGGGTTCAATTTACCATCGGCGAGTACTTCTTCCCGGTGGCCGGAAAAGCAGTGAGTGTAGATATCGCCGGGCCGTAATTTGTCCAGCAGCAACGTATCGATTCCTCGCTCTTGAGTGATCTGCCCGAAGTCCACCATCACCGGCAAATGGGTCAGATTCCCGGCCTTTACGGCGTTATCGATGGAGGGCCAACCGGGACCGGTGTAATGCGCGGACTTGAACCCGACGATGTAATCCGGATTTGCTTTAGCCATGCTGGCCGCTGCGTCTGCATCCATTTCGGCGGGATCCATCTCTTTTCCGGTTCCAATGCCCGCGCCCACGATGTTGAGAAACGCCAACACACGCGTCTTCTTTTTCTTGATCGTGTTGTCGCGGAAATCCGGGAAGTCGCGCCAACCGGTGGAGCCTGCGTCGGCCATGGTAGTCACCCCGGCACGGAACGAAAAAGCGTCCGGGTCCACGCCCTCACCGCCAGGACGCGGATAGACATGTACGTGGATGTCGATGAGACCGGGCGTGACGTAGAGACCGGAGGCGTCGACCACCTTGTGTGCTTGCGAAGGATCGATGTTTTCGGCCACGCGAGCTATGAGACCGGCTGTAATGGCGACATCGCGGACAGCATCGATCTGGTTCTTCGCGTCGATAACGTGTCCGCCTTTTATTAACAGATCGAATTGAGGTCCTTGCGCAGCGAGTGCCCAAGCGGAAAAAAAGAGAAGAATTGTCGATCGCATAGAATCTGTGAACATACATTGGATCACAGCGGAAGTCAAACGGGATGAGATACGCTATCCGGTAGATGAGAACCGCCGCGGGACTGGCGCTGCTTTTGTTTCAAGTCGTAATGATCGTCTATGCGCGATTCGTGCCGTCGCGTTACTTCTGCTGGGCGCCGTTCGACATCCAAACCGAGTACAAGTTGCGGGTGACGGTGAATGGAAGACCGCTGAAATCGAGCGAGGTTCGCGCCCGTTATCGGCGGCCGCAGAACGGAACCGACAACCGGTCGCCTCAACATGTAATCGATATTATCCAAGGGTATGAAGAAACGTACGGGCGCGACGACCACGCTTCTGTTGAGATGCACTACCGTATAAACGGAAAGCAGGAACAAACATGGCGATGGCCTCAACCTTAGGCGCGCCGTCCTGGAATCCGTTTCGATGCGGCGGCACTGCGCTCCCTGTAAACCTGCTCGTGATGGCCAAGGCGATTGCCATCGCGTTGCTGTTGACGAATCATGTAAGATTGCTGCCCGATCCATTTCTGCCTTTCGTACCAGGCCTCGATCGCATTCCTCCACTGCTGTTCCAGCGAACGCTACAGGTGTTGTTCGTCGCGTCAGCCGTGGGCCTGCTGCTCAACCGGTCTGTGAGGGTCTCGGCTCTTGTGTTAGGTATGACGATGATCCTCAGCGTCGTCGCGTCGAAGGCCTACTACGGAAATAACAAGACATTCTGTGGGTTTATCTTGTTTCTGACGAGCCTCTATCAACCTGGTCAAGATCCGTGGATGCTTCGCCTGCAGCTCGTGCTGGTTTATTTTGGGGCGAGTACGAACAAGTTGCTGGATGCCGATTGGCGATCGGGGGTATTCTTCAATAATTGGGCGGTGAACCGTCTTCACCAGCCGCTTTATATTGCGCTGACGTCCGTCGTGCCTGCGATGCTGTTGGCGAAGGCAGTGAGTTGGTTCACCATCGCGACCGAGCTGGGATTGAGCGTGATCTTGCTGATGCGACGGCTGTTTCCGCTGGGCATCTGGCTGAGCGTGCTGCTCCACTCCGGTATGTTGCTGTTCACGGGCAGCACGTTTACGATGTTCTTCTACGCGATGACGGCATCCATGCTGGTCTTCGTGAGATGGCCCGAAGGGCCGATCATTGTTATTTACGACGGCGACTGTGGCTTCTGCATGAAGAGTAAGAATTTGATCGAGCGCTTTGACCTGGAGAACATGTTCCGCTGGAAGCCCTATCAATCGGGCGCTGGCCGGCCGTTCGGAATTTCTGACATCGATGCGAACCGGCGGCTGTATCTGATCATCGGTGATAAAATCTATTCCGGATTCCGGGCACTCAAGATGATCGTCCTATTCAATCCCGTTTCCTATCTCGTCACCTACGCCCTTCTTGCGGCTCCGGGTTCCGGAGATTCGAAGTTCCGCAACATCCTCGTTGCGGTTTTGCTGATCGTCTTCTCACCACTATTCGTTCCAGTGGGTGAGGCGGCGTATGCGATGGTTGCACGGAATCGTTACAAGCTCTCTGCGAACAGCACTTGTCGAATCGGCTAGTTGCCGCTCTTGTGAACTTCCACCGAAGTGCCTTCGCGAACGGCGTCCGTGGGGTTCATTACAACCAGATCGCCAGCCGAGACGCCGGACAATACTTCGATTTCACCGCCGTAATCGATGCCTACGCGGATTTCACGAAAGCGTATACGGCTGCCAGGATCGACTACAGCGACGCGGGTTCCCTTCGATCCCGACACGAGTGCATCGCCGGGGATGAGCAACGACGGCACCGACCGTATCGAGGCGAATCGCACCTGCGCGTACATTCCGGGCATCAAAATTCCGGTCGGATTTGGGACTCGCAGAACCGACAGCATGGAGCGGGAATTCACATCCACCTCATGAGTCGAATGGGCCACGGTGGGATAGAATACCTGACCCGGCAGTTCCTGTACCCGAAGTTCAGCTTTCTGACCATCACGAATTTCTCCTACGAACGTCTGCGGCACATTGACGAAGATGCGCATGATGCTCGTATCGGCGACCCTGAAAATCTCATGGGTGGCGCCTGAATTTCCTGAGTTGATGAGAGTGCCGACATCGACCACGCGATAGGTGATGATCCCGTCGAAAGGCGCGGTGACGTGCGAAAACTGCTTCATCTGCTGCAGCCGGCGGAGGTTCGCTTCGTTGGCGGCGATCAGGTCGCGTGCACTGGCGATCTTCGCCTGCGCGGCCTCGAGTTGAGCTTTCCGGACGTCCAGATCGGCGCCTTTGTCGTCGGCGTCCTGATGCGAGATAGCGCCCCGCTTCTCTAGCGCCTGCCAGCGATCATAAGTCTTTTGAGACATATTCAGATTCGCTTGTGCCAAGGCCATTTCCGCCTGTAACTCCTTCAAAGAAGATTGCGAATTGGAAAGTGTCGCTTGCATCTGCTGGATCTGTTGCTCTAATTCGGGTGTCTCGATCTCAGCCAGAATCTGGCCCGCCTTGACGTGATCGCCGATATCGACGTTGCGTTTCGATAGGTACCCGTCCACTCGGGCAAAAATCGGCGACTCCACGATCGCCTGAAGATCGCCGGGGAGCTCGAGCGGAGTAGTCGCAGCGGCCCGCCGCACCGCGGTCACATTCACGATGGGCTTCTGCTCACGGCCAATGTCGACTGCTGCCTGCAAGGCTTGGCCGCGCCGCAATCGCGGTAGCACTCCCGCGATGACAGCCGAGATGACGATCAAACCAACCACCAACAAAAACGTCAGTAGCGGCCGGACGCGTTTTCGTGGAGCGCGCCTTACAGGCTCAGAGTGTGGCTCCGCGAAAGTCTTGTTGTGGCTCTCCACCCCTACTCCTCAACCCTTCTAAGCTCAAATGTAGCGTCATCCAGATCCATGGGCGGCTTCTTGCGTAGCACGGAATAAACGACAGGGACGAAGAACAACGTCGCGACCGTTGCTAGGACGAGCCCTCCGATTACGGCGCGCCCCAAGGGAGCATTCTGTTCACCGCCCTCTCCTAAACCTATCGCCATAGGCAGCATGCCGACAATCATTGCCAGCGCCGTCATCAGCACGGGCCGCAGCCGCGTATATCCTGCCTCTAGCACAGCCTCTTTTGCGTCTTCACCTTTGAGCCGCATGTCGTTAGCGAAATTTACCAGAAGAATACTATTCGCTGTAGCGACGCCGATGCTCATAATGGCGCCCATCAGCGAAGGTACGTTAATTGTTGTCTGGGTGAGGAACAATGCGATCAGGATACCCGCCAGCGCTCCCGGCAATGCCATCAGGATAATAAATGGATCCAGCCACGACTGGAAGTTCACCACCATTACGAAATAGACCAGCAGAATGGCAAACAGCAGGCCTATGCCGAGCCCAATGAAGGACGTCTCCATTGTCTGCACTTGGCCCCGCATCTCGATGAAGCTTCCCTTCGGTACCTTCGAAGCAAAATCCGTCAGTATGTGTTTCACATCCGCCGCGACGCCGCCCAGGTCGCGATCCTGCACGTTTGCGTAAATGTCATAGAGCGGCTGCACGTTGTAGTGGTTTACCACGGCGGCTTGGCCGCCTCTCTGAAACCGTGCGATATTCGCCAGCAATTGAGGTTTCCCGGTGCTCGCGCGGACAGAGGTGCCGAGCAGTTCTCCGGTGGAGTCAATGCGATACTGTGGAGTCTGCACCGCGATCGGGTAGTCGACCCCATTTTGCGGATTGATCCAGTAGTTGGGCGCCGTCTGGCTGCTGGAGCTGAGCGATACGAGAAGGCTGCCGGCGATATCTTTCTGTTTGAGACCAAGCTGATCGGCGCGCGTCCTGTCGACATCGAAGCGCATCTCCGGAACGCCGGTCACCTGGTGGAGATGGACGTCCACCGCGCCTGGAATGGTGGTCAACCGCCCTTCGATCTCCTTCGCCAGGCGATAATTCGCGGCCGCGTTGGTGAGCGGTCCGATCACCTGCACGTCGATTGGTGCGGGCAGGCCGAAATTCAGGATCTGCCCGACGATATCGGCCGGTTGAAAGAAGAACGTCAGGTCTGGAAACTCGCGCTGCAGGCCGGTCCGCAACTCACGCACGTAATCCCAGGTGGGGTGATGCTCGCCGGGCCTCAGTGAAACAAGGATCTCGCCGTCGAACGGTCCGATTGTTGCGCTATCGCTCAGCGCGATGTTCAAGCCGCTGTAAGGGAGCCCGATGTTATCGAGAATATCTGTGAGTTCCTGAGCTGGAATCACGGCTCGAATGTGATCCTCTACGCGCGCAAAATAGACTTCTGTTTCCTCCAGCCGGGTGCCGGCCGGCGCGCGAACGTGCAGCCGGATTTGGCCGGCGTCGACTCGGGGAAAGAAATCTGTTCCGATGAAAGGAATCAGCGCGGCGCTTAGAGCGCTGAGGCCGATGAACCACCCGGCGACCAGTTTCCGATGGTCGAGAGCCGATTCCAGCAGATTGCGATAGCCATCGCGAAACCGGTGAAAATGACGGTTGAACGCGTGGTGGACTCGCCAGAAGATGCCATCGCCGGCCGAATCGGCTTCGCTCTCGCCCTGCCGGTAGCGATCCACTTCCGGTGCGAGCAGATATCGTACCAGTGTGGGAACCAGAGTTCGCGAGAGTACATACGACGCCATCATTGCAAGCGCTACCGCGAGAGCGAGGGGAGTAAACAGATAACGTGCCGCTCCGCTTAGAAATATAACCGGAACGAATACGATACAGATGCAGAGCGTGGACACAAATGCGGGCGTAGCGATCTGCTGAGCGCCGTCGAGAATCGCTTGCAGGACGGGCTTGGCCTGTGCGAGATTGCGATGGATATTTTCGATTTCGACCGTGGCGTCGTCCACCAGAATACCCACGGCCAGAGCGAGGCCGCCTAACGTCATCACGTTGATGGTTTCGTGAAGTAGATTCAGGATTGCAAGGGACGACAGGATCGACAGCGGGATGGAAATACAGACTACAATCGTGCTGCGCCAACTGCCGAGGAAAAGCAGAATCATTAAACCCGTCAATATTGCCGCAATGATTGCTTCTTTGAGAACGCCGGCAATGGCCGCGCGCACGAAGATGGACTGGTCGAATAGCAGACTGATTTTCAGCGCGGCGGGCAGCGTAGATTGCACGCGAGGCAGAATTTGCTTCAGCCGGCGGACGATGTCGAGGGTAGAGGCGCCGCCGTTCTTGAGTACCGTCAACAGTGCGCCCCGGCTGCCATTGTGGCGCACTATGTTTTGCTGTACCGCGTATCCGTCGCGAACGTGCGCTACGTCCCGGATATAAATGGTTGACCCATTTGTCTGCTTGATCGGCAGGTTGTTGAAGGCCGCGGCTGCCTCTGGAAGGCTATTGAGCTTCACCGTGAATTCGTGAGATCCGATTTTCACGCTGCCGGCGGGAATGATCAGGCTCTGGTCGTTAATCGCGGTTACGACGTCGCTGGCCGAGAGACCTTGCGCGTAGAGCGCTTTAGGATCGAGGTCCACCATGATCTGCCGTGGCTTTCCGCCATAGGGCAACGGGAAACTCGCTCCTTGCACGGTGGACATCTGTGTGCGAATGAAGTTGTAACCGAAGTCGTAGATGGCCTGCTCGGTCATAGTTTTGCTGGAGAGGCTCAACTGGAGAATTGGGACGCTCGAGGCGTTGTAACGGATAATCGACGGCGGCGTCATGCCCGTTGGCAGCGAGTGAAGGACGGATTGCGAAGCTGCGGCAAGCTGGGCCACCGCCGATTCGATCTTCGCATTGGGATGGAAGAAGAGACGGATGATGCTCAGCCCCGGCAGCGATTGCGATTCCATGTGTTCGATATCATTCACCGAGGTGGTAAACGCTCTCTCCGACCGGATGGTGACCACTTCGGCCATTTCCTCCGGGGAGATTCCGGTGTATGACCAGATGACGGTCACGACAGGGATGTCGATTTCCGGAAATATGTCCGTTGGCATCCGTACAATCGCAAGGAATCCCAGGGCGACGATCAGCAGCGACATGACTACAAAGGTGTAGGGCCGCTGCAACGCCAGACGAACTATCCACATAGGTTACTAAGCGCCAATATCTTATTCTATTGCACCGCTGATAAAGCCGAGGAAACGGCTGGCGATTTGGGCACTCAATTGCTCGCCAGGTTTGCGCCCCAACAGATCGTGGCCGGAACCTTCGAGCACTTCAAGCTGATGGGAGGCAGGAATGACCGCGATGTACTTTGTTATCTCGTCGATGGTTGCAAATGGATCTCTTGTACCTTGGACGAAGAACGCCGGAGTTTTCAGTTGCGGCAAATGAGCGATCCGCAATTGCTCCGGCTTTTTGGGTGGATGCAGCGGATAGGCGAGAATTAGCAGCGCATCGCAAACCGATGGGTCCGCGGCGGCGAGCATGGTTGCCTGCCGTCCGCCGTATGAGTGCCCGCCGAGGAACAGCTTTCCGTGCGCCAGTTCTCGCATCGCCTTTGTTGCATTGCGAA
>Ga0105237_10007307_pt1 | contig 12114 bp, 9 predicted proteins | sample KBSC24metaG_FD_81520 | JGI IMG/M metagenome (GOLD analysis project Ga0105237, IMG submission 81520) | Corn rhizosphere microbial communities from Kellogg Biological Station, Michigan, USA - KBS C2-4 metaG | ecosystem: Host-associated > Plants > Roots > Rhizosphere > Soil | place: Michigan, USA...
ATTTGCCATAATTGCTGCGGTATTGTATGCATTAAAAAAAATAAGGCCAGAGCCGTTTCTGCTTGGCTCAACTTTATGGTTGCTTATTATGGCAGCCTTCTGGTATTTTCTTCCCAATACTGTTTACAGGCGCGCTGCAACATTTAAAGAAAGCTTTACTATTTATTTTAATGAGTATGACGTAAGACTTGAAAGCGGCCAGGGCTATGTTGACTGGAACTGGAAACAGTTTACCAGTTTCTTTGAGAGCCCTAATTTTTTTCATCTTTATTTTTCTGCCAAAGCCTTCTTTCTTGTACCAAAGGATAATATGTCGCAGGAAGACAGGCATGAATTAAGGGGCTTGCTAAACAGTAAAATAACGAAGTGATTTTTTGTAATTCTATAGGTATAAAAAAATTAACCGGTATCAAAAATTTCTTACGCTGGATTTTGCACATCTTTAGCTTATTCACCTGAAAGCTTTTTTAAAGCCACCAATTCTTAAAAAATAAGGAAGATAACAAGGCAATCAATCAAATCATTTTAACCGATGGTTTAATTCTTTTTACTTGTGAATGGCTTGTTTTAAATTGCATTACTAATCCTTCTAATAAAGAAATCTTTATGTCTCAAAATGCTATACATGTAACTTCTGAAATTGGAACTCTGCAGCGTCTTATTATTCATAGTCCGGATGGCGGTATAGGAAAAGTGGTGCCAAGCAAGTTCCAGGAATGGTTATACGATGATACTGTATTCTTAAGCAATATGCGCAGAGAATACAATGAGTATATTAAAGTGTTACTGTATTTTCTCGACCCCGAAAAAATTGAGTACATAAAATCTTTCGAGAAATCACAAAGTCAGCAAAAACAACTTGATTGTTTTAAACCCGGCAAGCCTGAATATTTTAATAGTGATAAAGTATTAGACACGCAATACCTGCTCGCAAAAGTGCTGGAACAGGATGCCATACGTTCAAAATTAATTGCGGCAGTATGTGCATGGGAAGGTTGTAGCTTTAGAACAGAAAAATTACTTGATGCGGTTGACGACACTCACGAACTTGCCAAAGTACTTATTAGCGGGGTATTATACAACCAAGAGAAAAAGCAAAACCAATTTGTATTTCAGCCGCTCCCCAATTTTATTTTTACGAGAGATATTGGTATCACCTTGCATGATCATTTACTGTTAAGCAATGCCGCTACGCCTGCAAGGGAAAGAGAATCTATGCTGATGAAATTCATCACTTTCTACCAGCTTTTCAGGAATAAAGAAGAAAATATTGTTGAGATATCAGAATCAAGCCAGTTTTTTTTACTGAATGAAGAACAGCAGCGTGATTTTAAAACATCTGTAGAAGGTGGTGATGTAATGATGATTTCAAAAGGTCATTTGCTGATTGGTATAAGTGAGCGTACAACAGCCAGCGCGGTAAACGAAATTATTCATTCAATATTCAGGAACAGTGCAATAGGCATTGAAAAAGTCACAGTTATAAAAATTCCACGCCATCGTGCGCAAATGCATATTGATACTGTGTTTACGCAGGTAAGTAAAAACACATGGGTGTTGTTTGGAAAATTTTCTGAACTGCTTAACCAGTCAAAAAACCGCAAACGGTATTCTTATCATTATGATTTTGATGACAGCGATTCCAAACAAACCTATGAATTGGTAGAAGTTTTTCGCTACCACAAATCTTTAACAGAAGCCTACGACGCCGGCAGAAATTATGAAGTGGACATATCATCAAAAGTAATAGGGCTTGAATCATTGCTCAGAAACATAAGCATTGAAGATTTTGGCGTACATGCTTCTGACGTAAGAATTATTTACAGCGGCAATAATATATTCCCTTACGATGAGCGCGAACAATGGACGGACTCCTGTAACCTGCTCGCGCTAAAAGATGGAGTTGTTGTTGGTTATGATAGAAATGAAGAAACTGTTAAAGGTTTTAAGGAACACGGCTTTAATGTTATAAAATCTGCAGAGCTGTTTGATTTATTTGATAAGAAAGCCTTAACAGCAGACAATATAAAAGATACACTAATATTGCTACCGTCTGGAGAGTTATCAAGGGCAAGAGGTGGGGCTCATTGTATGAGCATGCCTTTATTGAGAAAAGATGTTTAAAATTATTTCCTATGAGCACAATTGCTTCGTCTATACTTATGGTGCGTCCGGCAAGTTTTGGTTATAATGCTGAAACAGCCGCCAACAATGTGTTTCAGTCAGCGGCTAAGCATATACCTGCAACGGAAATACAGAAGAAGGCTGTCCAGGAATTCGATGGGTTTATAAAAACATTGCATAAGCATAAGATTGATGTAACGGTTATACAGGACACACCAATGCCTGTTAAGCCGGATGCAGTTTTTCCTAACAACTGGTTCAGCACAATGCCCGGAGGCAAGTTAATTGTTTATCCAATGTATGCTGTAAACAGGCGTATTGAGAAAAGAGATGATTTGCTGGAACAATTAAACAAAGAATTCCAGGTAACAGATTTACAGGACTGGAGCGAATTTGAGGCAGAAGGTTTTTTTCTTGAGGGAACAGGAAGCATGATTATTGATCATGATAACAAATTAATCTATGCCTGTCTTTCAGATCGAACACATAAGTCTTTACTTGATAAATTTGCAGCGGCGCATAACTATAAGCAGTTACTTTCCAGGCAATTGATGAAAACGGTATACCTGTTTATCACACCAATGTTATTATGCACCTGGGTGAGGGTTATGTTGTAATCTGTATGGAAAGTATAAAGGAAGAAACGGAGCGCATTGCGCTACAGCAATCATTAATTGCTACGGGGCACGAGATTATTCCTATCAGTTTTAAACAGGTTAGAAATTACGCCGGCAACATGCTGCAGGTTAAAAATTCACAAGGCGGGAAGTTTACTATACTTAGTAAGAGCGCTTTTAAAAGCCTTACCAAAGAACAAAAAAGAATTTTGGCAATTCATACAACATTATTACCGATAGATATCAATACCATTGAAACAGTAGGTGGTGGCAGTGTAAGATGTATGATGGCAGAACTTTTTTTAGACAGAAAATAGGGTTGTTATAATTGTGCTCTCAGGAATGTTAAGAGACCAGCAACTGGTATTCTGCAGCCGGCAACCACAAATTCCTTTTTAAAATCTTTTCTCCTTTTTTGTGTTTTCCACAAATTTTACCCTACTTTTGCCGTCCAAATAAAGAAGAAGACAATTTTGGATGTTTAAAAAGAAATTGAGATGTCGTATTTAACAAAAGAAACAAAATCAAACATTTTTGCTGACTTTGGTGGCAAAGCTGAAAACACTGGTTCTATTGAAGGCCAGATAGCCCTGTTAACACACAGGATCAAAAGCATTTCCAGTCACCTTCAGACAAACAAAAAAGATTTTTCAAGCAACCGCGGATTAATGCAAATGGTAGGTAAGCGTAAGCGTCTTTTAAGCTACCTTCAGAAACATGATCTTACCGGGTACCGCGCATTAATCGAAAAGCTGGGCTTAAGAAAATAAATTATTCTGTTATGTAGCAAACTATTCCCAACTGAAAGTATTACGGTTGGGAATAGTTTTTTTTGCATAAGCCCAGCTTTTAATTCAATCATCACAGGCAGCAGTGAAGTACGTTATCTTCCCGCCCCACGTATGTCGTGCGCCTTAACAAATTTTATCAGTATGTTATCCCAACCTGTTCAGTCAAGTTTTACTTTACCTAACGGTGCCGAAGTTATTTTAGAAACTGGCAAGCTTGCCCGCCAGGCAGATGGTGCAGTTACCATTCGCCAGGGAAATTGTATTTTATTAGCTACTGTAGTAGCCAACAAAGAACCCAGAGAGGGACAGGATTTCTTCCCTCTGTCAGTAGATTACCAGGAAAAATTTGCTTCAGCCGGACGTATTCCCGGTTCATTCTTTAAGCGTGAAGCCCGTTTGAATGATTATGAAGTACTTACCAGCCGTTTGATTGACCGCGCTTTGCGTCCCTTATTCCCGGAAGATTATTTCTGCGATGTACAGGTACTTATAAGCCTTATTTCAAGCGAAGAAGAAGTTTTACCAGATGCATTAGCTTGTCTTGCAGCATCTGCAGCATTAGCAGTTAGCGATATTCCTATTAAAGAAATTATATCAGAAGTTCGTATTGCACGTGTTAACGGCGAGTTTGTAGTAAATCCCAGCCGTTCAGACCTTGCGAAGTCAGACCTGGAATTTATTATTGCCGCCACTGAAAAGAACCTGATGATGGTGGAAGGTGAGGCAAAAGAGTGTAGTGAAGAAGACCTTATTAATGCATTAGAACTTGCGCACAACGCTATTCGTGTACAAATAAAGGCGCAACAAGAGCTAAGAGGTAAATTAGGAATTACTGCTAAACGTGATTATACAAAACCTGCACAGGATGAAGCCATCAAAGAAAAAGTGGCTGCCATTACAAAAGATAAAATTTATGCTATTTCAAAGGCAGGCACATCTAAACACGATAGAAGTGATGCTTTCAAAGCCTTAAAAGAAGAACTTATAAATAGTTTTGGTGAAGAGGCCGAAGAGCTTACCATAAAGCTGGCAAAGAAATATTTTGACGATTTACAATGGGAAGTGGTTCGTAACATGATACTGGACGACCGCATTCGCCTGGATGGCCGTAAGCTGGAACAGGTTCGCCCATTGGCGATGGAAGTAGATCCGTTACCTACACCACACGGTTCATCGCTTTTTACACGTGGTGAAACACAATCGCTGACTACAGTAACATTCGGTACCCCACTGGATGAATTGTTAGTGGAAAGCGCTGCAAAATCAACAGATTCAAAATTCTTCCTTCATTATAATTTTCCTCCGTTCAGCACCGGTGAAGTAAAAATGCTGCGTGGACAAAGCCGCCGCGAAATCGGTCATGGTAACCTTGCACAGCGTTCATTAAAACAAATGATGCCGGGTAATGAGTACGCTTACACAGTACGTGTGGTAAGTGATATTCTTGAATCAAACGGTTCATCATCTATGGCTACTGTTTGCGCTGGTTCGCTCGCTCTTATGGATGCTGGTGTTCCTTTCCCCAAACACGTAAGTGGTGTTGCTATGGGGCTTATCACAAGAGGCGATGGTAAGTATGCTATTCTTACTGATATTTTGGGTGATGAAGATCATCTTGGTGATATGGACTTCAAGGTTACGGGTACAAGAGACGGTATCTGCGGAGTTCAGATGGATATTAAAGTAGATGGCTTAAGCATGGAAGTAATGCGTGAAGCATTAGAGCAGGCACGTAAAGGCCGGTTGCATATTCTTGATGCCATGTATGAGTGTATCCCAGCACACCGTGACGATGTTAAGCCGCATGCGCCAAGAATGGAGAAACTGATTATCGACAAAGAATTTATTGGTGCGGTAATTGGACCGGGTGGCAAAATCATTCAGGAAATACAAAAAGAAACTGGCACGACTATCAATATTGAAGAAGTAGGCAATTTTGGTGAAGTAAGCATCTTCTCATCCAATAAAGAAGGTGTGGTAAAAGCACTTAACTGGGTGAAAGGAATTGTTGCAGTTCCACAAATTGATGAAGTGTACGAAGCCAAAGTAAAAAGCATTCAGCCTTATGGCGCGTTTGTGGAGTTTCTTCCAAAGAAAGAAGGTTTGCTTCACATTAGTGAAATAAGCTGGAAGCGCCTGGAAACTGTAGAAGGTGTGCTTAAAGAAGGCGATACTGTTAAGGTAAAACTTATCGGCATTGATCATAAAACAGGCAAGTTTAAACTTAGCCGCAAAGTGCTGATGCCAAAACCGGAAAGCAAACCGCAGTAATAAGCTTTAAATAAATTCAATAAGAGAAGGTCATCATAAAAGATGGCCTTTTTATTTTACAACCCGCCAATAGCATTTCATGATATCTTCGTTAATTTACAAATCAGCTAACAGGAATTCATTAATAAATTATCGACATAAAATTCAGGATTAAAACACCCGCCGGAAGCTGGGGATTTACTATGAAAAAAAGCAAAAAAGCATGCAATCTTGATACTTGTTCACTTTGCAGGTTTTGCATGCCGCAATGGTTGCCAGCCGTTGCTTCCAACAGAGAAAATTACGTTTATGAAAAGAACGAATTGCTCTTTAAAGAAGATGATCCTGTACAAGGGATATATTATGTACATAGTGGTATTGTAAAAGTGCATAAACATTGGGGGGAAGACAAAGAATTGATTGTTCGTTTTGCCGGGAAAGGAGATATTGTGGGCCACAGGGGACTTGGTACTGAACTGGTTTTTCCTGTTTCTGCTACTGCCCTTGAAACTTCTGTAATATGCTTTTTGCCTGTTGATTTTTTTAAAGCCAGCCTTGCTGTAAACCATGATTATCTCTACCGCTTAACAATGTTTTTTGCTGATGAATTGAAAGAATCAGAAAAAAAGATGCGCGACATTGCACACATGAGTGTAAAAGGCAGAATCTGGAAAGCCTTGATTTTCCTTGAACAAAAATTTGGGATGGATGATGAAGGCTTTATCAAAATAATTCTCAGCCGCCAGGATTTTGCCTCTTTCACCGGAACTACTTATGAAACTGTTTTCCGTATGTTACAGGATTTAGTTAGCGAAAGCCATGTAGAGTTGTCAGGAAAAAAAATAAAACTGCTTAGCAGGCATCTAGAGAATATCGAGTAAATATTTTTAGATAATATCATGGCAACTTCGCCACCAGTTTTTCCGGCATTAATTTGAGTATGTAGTAAATTATCTTCCATTTAAAACCCGGTACAATAGTAAAGCTATTACCCGCATTTACCACCGCATTGGCAATGAAAGAAGGCTCGAGCATTAGCGACTCTGTAAGGTTTAACCCTTCCGTCATTTTGCTGCGGATATAACCAGCAACAATTACGTTTACTATTATTTTTCGTGGGAAAAGATATTGCCTTAGCCCGGCGAGGTATTGTGTAAAAGCAGATTTTGTACTTCCATAAATAAAATTGCTTTTTCTGCCGCGTACACCTGAAAGTGAAGAAAGCCCGATTATTTTTTCAAGTCCTTCATTTGTTGTATCCATCGCTATTATATTCAGGATGGATACTGCGCCACAGTAATGCACTTTCATCATCTGAAAACTTCCATTCCAGTCGCGCAATGCATCTTCATTATTCTTTAAAAAGCCTGCAGCGTATAAAACAATAGTAGGCTTTTGCGGTAGCGCATCGTAAAATTTATGATGACTTTCAAAATCTGTGGCATCAAAATACTGAACTGTAATTTTTTCTTTGGATGTTATATTGTTTGCAACGAATGTTTCCAGTTCGCCAGTACTACGTGATGCAGCGATTACATGATAGTTCTTATTTGCATAAAGCTTAATGACTTCTTTAGCTACATCCGAGTTTGCACCCAGAATCAAAACAGTTTTAGGTTTTGTTACTTGCATATTTTCAGGCTTACCATTTTATAAAAGAAAGCAATGTATTTTATGTACATTAATGGTCATCAAAATAAGCGAATATCCTTCTGTAAATAAAAGCTGCAAAAGATTAGCGTTAAAATTATTTCTGGATCTATTTGATTTGTAGAAAACAGTTTCTACTTTAGTATTAACAGCATTTCCTCAATTATACCAGGCATCTCTTAACAGACAGGTAATTATTAAAGTAGCTCACAAATTGTTTTGTCTCTATAAGCTTACTCTTTATGCAGCATAAGTCATTGCCTTTTAGCAATGCAGAAATTCTTTTACACGCTAAATCATGTTTTATGCGGTATTTTGATTTTCATGCTCACATTATCTTAAAGCAGCTTTTCAGTGATCAGCCTAATATTGATACCCGTGTTAATAGTAATGATGTAACTGCTATTCCCAGGTGGTGTACAGATTTGCCGAACATCATACAAACACAAACCCATCAAAGTCAGTTGGCAAGTTTTAAGGATGAAGTGCTAATCGGCGCAGTATTATATGCCTGCGAAAGTTACCTTGCGAAAGAGGTAGTTGCACTGCGTTCATTTTTAAAGCCTGAATCAGGACATAAAATGTCTATCGATTTATTGAGCCATATCACTGACAACAGTTATAAATCATTCTCAGATTTTATAGAAGCACGCAACCTTCCTTTTTATATAAATGCACCTCAGTCGTTTAATGTTCTTACCAAAGACTCGTTCAATCATCCTTTGCCCACTAATAAAGTGAATATCTTTTTTACGATTGAAGGTTGCCATTCACTGGTTGATACAAACAACTACATAGAGAGACCTGGTAAAACATATCCTCCTGCAGAAATACTTGGCAACCTGGACAAGTTACTGGCAAAGGTGCCGGTGTTATCTGTAAACCCAACACATATGCAGCAATCAAATTTATGTAACCAGGCCTTTGCTATACAGCTTACCAGTGTGGACCTTTTTATACCTCGTGAATACGGGCTTACTGATGATGGAAAAGAAGTGATACAAGGATTGTTTGACAGAGGTATTTGTGTAGATGTTAAACATATGAGTTATAAATCAAGATTTGACTTAAGGAAAGAAATTGATGCAGGCTTCTATACTAATGCCCAGCCAATTGTGTGCTCACATGCAGGTTTTACAGGCATTTCTTTTAGTGAGTATCCCGGTTATATTTTCAGGCAGAAAGATTATAATAACAACGCCTATTACCTTGAACTGGTTAAAACCATGCAAACGAGAAACTCTCCACGCAGGCCCGGCGCACCTGCATTTAACATGACAACCATAAATCTTTTTAACGAAGAAATTGTTTGGATTATAAAGCATGGAGGTATTATTGGTTTGTGTCTTGACAGAAGGATACTCGGCTATGTTAGTAAGTTTGATGATCATCCAACAGGCACAGCCGCAGATAATTTATTTTATGTTGATAAAGAATATATTTCAAAACAGGAATGGAAACTGTTGGGCCTTGAGAATAAAACGCTCGGGTCTTTGATAGATGAAGACGATTGCGTTACAGAATCAAGTGTAGAAGAAAGTGTTGAAGCAAATATTCCCGCAAGAGATGAATATTTTTATAGGCATATCCTTCTCCACATCAAGCATTTTTTCCAGGTATGTATCGAGGCGGGAATTACTATAGAAGAAGCAGGAAAGCATCTGTCACTTGGTGCAGATTATGATGGCTTCATCAATCCATTTATCAATATTGCGACAGTAGAAGACTTGCCTCAGTTAAAGCAATACATCAGGCAAAATTTAAAAGATTACCTGTTGTCATTAAGTGATTCAAAACAATGGGCCAATCAATTGGACATAGATCTGTTTACAGAAAACTTCTTTTATAATAACGGATATGACTTTGTAAAAAGCCGATTTCAAAACCGAAATGCTTGAATTGTCAAGAACAACAGTTTTCAAAAATCTAGGGTTGATTGAGACAATATATTTGTTTGCTGAAGCGATCATGTTCTTACTTTCAATCCCTTGGGATCATATAAAGGCCCTTTTGCAATTTTGCCCTTTATCCAGGTACCAAAAACAAGTATTTCCACTTCTGTTTCAATAGCTGACAACTCAACAGGCAAATAAGCAAAAGCAATAGACGAACCAATATAAGCTCCATAACCGCCGGATGTAACACGGCCTGTGACCTTGCCTGCAACCTTTACTGGTTCATTGCTTAATACCAGCGCCCGGGGATCATCCAATAAAATGGTAACAAGTTTTTTCCTGATATCTTTTTCAAGCAATGCTTTTTTCCCCTTGAAATCTTTGTCTTTTGCAACTGCGAAATTCAATCCCGCTTCAAAAGGCGTTTCTTCCGGGGTAATATCAGCACCCCAGTATAAATAACCTTTTTCTGTTCTCAGTGCATCAATGGCTTTATATCCGCAGGCAACTATGCCATAAGACTTGCCTGTATTCCATAAATGCTCCCACAGTTCAAGTCCCTTTTCTGCATCTGCATAAATTTCATAGCCAAGCTCACCGACAAACGTTACCCGTACCAGTTGTACAGGTATGCCATTAATACTTGTTTCCCGCATGCTTAAAAAAGGCATAGCTGCGGTAGATAGATCGATATCTGCAAGCTTTACCATCATATCTCTCGCAGATGGCCCCCAAACGCCAAAGCATGTTAAAGAAGCAGTAACATTTTTGAGGATAACTGAACCATCACCAGGAAGATGATCAGAAAGCCATGCCCAGTCATGTGTATGCAATGCCGTTCCGGAAATCATGCGGAAACTATGTTCGCCGGTTTGTGTAATGGTTACATCACTTTCAATGCCTCCATGATCGTTAAGCATTTGGGTATAAGTAACGGCGCCCTTGCCTTTATTTACTTTATTGGAACAAAGATTTTCAAGGAAAGCGCCTGCACCATTACCGGTAATTTCAATTTTGGAAAATGAAGATTCATCAAAGAGACCTACTTTTTCTCTTGTGGCAAGGGATTCTGTTACGATAGCTGTGCTCCAGTTTTTACCGGCCCAACCAGATGGCCTTAAAGATTCATAAGAGGGATTCTCATTCGTAGTATAATAATTCACTCTTTCCCATCCGGATTTTTCGCCAAACACAGCACCATTTGTTTTATGCCATTCATAAGCGGAGCTTATTTTTAGCGGCCTGCCTGCTTTACGGTCATCACCCGGGTAACGGATATCATAATACATTTCATAGTTTTCTATCACTCTTGCCAACGTATAAGAGAAAGATTTGTATTGGGTACCGAACCTTCGCACATCCATTTCCCAAAGGTCTAGTGTAGGATGCCCGTCTGTTAGCCATGCAGCCATTTCCCTGCCAATACCGCCAGCGCCTGCAATACCATGTGCACAAAAACCGGCGGCAATAAAGAATCCTTTTACTGCGGTTGGCCCCAGGCAAAATTCATTATCAGGCGTAAAAGCTTCCGGGCCGTTTATCATTTTACGTATAGGCGCATTGGCCATTGCAGGAACACGTAAAGCAGAGTTAATCATTATTTCTTCCATACGCTCCCAGTCTTCAGCCAATAACTTTCCATTAAAATCTTTAGGTACTTCATCAACCAGGTCACTGTTTAAAAAAGCAGGAGCAGAATGTCTTTCATAGCCACCCATAACAAGGCCCGCGCCATCTTCCCGAAAATAAACCAAATGATCAGGGTCGCGAAGTGTAGGAAGCCTTGGTGTGTTTTTATCAACCTGCCTGAAGGCGCTTGTTACAAGGTACTGGTGACTCATGGGTACAATAGGCACCCGCACATCTAACATACGCGCAATTTCAGCGGTATAAAGACCGCAGGCTGCTACTACTTTTTCTGTCTTAATAGTTCCTTTGTCTGTGGTGACTGAAATTACCTGGTTGTGTTGTGTATTGATAGCCGTTACCCTGGTCTGCTGAAACACTTTTACACCCATTCGTTTTGCCTCTTTGGCAAGTGAAGTGCACAACAGGCTGGGATCGAGATAGCCGTCTGTAGGAAGGTATGTTGCTGCCAATACTTTTTCGGTAGACATTAACGGGAAGAGTTCCTGTGCCCGTTCAGGTGAAATTTCTTCAAGTTGCAAGCCAAAAGTAGTGGCCCACGCTACCTGCCTTTTAAGTTCCTGTTCTCTTTCGGGGGTACATGCAACCCGTATACCGCCGCATTCAACCCAGCCAGGATCTGTATCATGGTTTTGCGCCAGCTTCCTGTACAATTCTGCACCATACATCATCATAGAAGTAAGGGTTACAGAGCCTCTTAACTGGCCCACCAGGCCTGCAGAGTGAAAGGTGGAACCGCTGGTAAGCTCACTTCTCTCAAGAATAACTACATCTGTTTGCCCTTTTAATGCCAAATGGTACGCGATAGATGCACCAGCTACACCGCCGCCAATAATTACGATGCTTGCCTGTGAGGGTAAGTTGTTCATGAATGCTCTTGCTTTATGGTATGTAAAATAGTATGATAATTATCTTCTGACAGTTCTGGCAGTACGGAGTTCCATTTTTTCATGCCCCATGCTCTGAAATCAAAATCAATGGTAGAAACAGCTTCCTGTATAGATGCCCATAGCACCCAACCAAACCGTGCAATTATAGACCATGCTTTTGCTCTTGCAATTTTTGAAGGAAGGTTTTGCAGCCAGTAAGCTTCACAAAGCGTAGCAATGTCTTTTTCTGATAAACCGCTTTCACTTACCA
>Ga0105237_10007309_pt1 | contig 12110 bp, 6 predicted proteins | sample KBSC24metaG_FD_81520 | JGI IMG/M metagenome (GOLD analysis project Ga0105237, IMG submission 81520) | Corn rhizosphere microbial communities from Kellogg Biological Station, Michigan, USA - KBS C2-4 metaG | ecosystem: Host-associated > Plants > Roots > Rhizosphere > Soil | place: Michigan, USA...
AACGTGACCCCGCGCCAGCTCTTAGGCGGCGCGTTTGGCGAAGCCGACGTCGATGTCGATGTGATGGCTTCGGCCGCGGATCGGTCCGGGTAGTGGTGGTGCCTTGGAGTGGTGCCGGGCACCGGTGGGGGTGATGAATTCGGCTGTGTGACAGCCTTGATCATCCTGAGTGGTGGTGACCGACCAGCCGGGTGCTTCCTTGGCGTAATTGCACGCCTCGCACAACCCCAACCCGTTGACCCCACTGGTAACCCCGCCGCGATGGTGACTGGTCGCGTGGTCGTGGTGGCGGATCGGCGCATCGCAATACGGCGTGCGACAGGTGTCATCGCGTAGGTCGATGAACCGCGACAACCCCTTCGGGAACAACCGCGCCCGCGACTCCATCGCCACCAACGCCCCACTGCGGGGGTGCTTGTACAACCGGCGCAGCGTGGCCCGCGACCGCCGATCACCCGTCGCCGCCGCAATCAACCGCCGCGCGATCCCGGCGGGCACCGGCCCATACCCCGGCACCCGCGCCGGCTCAGAGTCCCCGGCGAACAAACTCTCATCGGTAATCACCACCTCGACGGCCACCGGCACCGGCACCTCCGCGGGCCGCCCGGTCACCCGCTCGACCAGGGTGTCGGCCATCACCTGCCCGCGACCCCGCCCGTCACCGCAGGTGTCCGCGGCCCGGTGCAACGTCGCATACACCGCCACCCCCTGAGGCATGGGCAGCAGCGCCGTCACGTGCGTCATGTTGTCCGGTGCCGGCCGGATCGACACCCTGCGTTCGGACTCCGCACGCACCGCCCGGTCCACCACGGCCTGCGGATCCAGCCGGTAGGCGATCTTCTTCGCCTCCGCCGCGATCCGGGCATCCCCCAGCCCCTCCAACCCCGAAACGTCTGAACAGAGTTCGCGGTCGAGGGTGCGGCGGTCCTCCACGTCCAGACAGGCCGACTCCCGCACGATCAGCGTCGCCCGCCATTCGGACAGGAATCCCGCTTCCAACGCTGCCAGGGTATGGGGCATCTCGTGCACCAACGCCCGCGCGAACCCCAAATGCCGGCCGCCCTGGTTCGGAGAGTCCCGCCGCGCCAACGCCACCTCACTACCCAGGCCACGACCCCGCTTGGCCGCAGGCACCCCTCGTGCGGCCTCGTTCGAACGCCGACTCCCGTCCAGAGCGGCGGTAATGCGCGCCTGCGCCGCGGCGGCGGCCGACTTCAACTTTTCGAGCTCCGCGATACGCGCCACCAGCGCCGACTCGGCCGCATCCGGGTCGACCAACACCAGTGATTCGAACATGTGTTCGAGTATATGCCATCCGTCGGACATGTCGGCGGATGCGAGACTGCCGAGCGACTTCGATCTGACCACCGACGAGCTACTCCCCGTCTTCAACGACGCCAATGTGGATGCGCATCGAGCCGCGAAGGAAGCATCGACCGAGGCTTCCGGTCTTGCCTCCCAAGCAGCCCGGCTCGCCGGTGTGGTCTGGATCACCGTGTCGGCGAACCGCCCACGCGGATCTGCTGCACTCGAAATGAGCCACACCGTGTTTTGGCAATGCCAGGAGGAACTCAACCGAGCCTTTAAAGTGCACATACGTCAATAAAAGCGAATTGCGGTGAATCCCATTGGATTTGCCATTCCATCACCGCTGGGCATCTCGCCACGACGATACCCAGCTCGGCCCACACCTCGTGCCCTCTGTCGTTTGGCGATGGAGCCGCCTCGCGTGCTCTGATTCCCTAAGCTCTAGCTACTGTTTCCCGCACTCCTGCTGTTGAGAGGGGCCAGCCGATGTCCGGCTCGTCGATTCCCGAGATCCTCCGCGAGCGAGCAAGCTTGCAACCGAACGACACGGCGTTCACGTTCGTCGACTACGAGCAGGAGTGGGACGGCGTATCGACCAGCCTGACGTGGGCCCAGCTGTACCGCCGGACGACCAACGTCGCGCGCGAACTCAGCACGGTCGCCAAGACCGGTGACCGCGCCGTCATCGTTGCCCCACAGGGCCTCGAGTACCTGGTCGCATTCCTGGGATCACTCGAAGCCGGCCTCATCGCGGTGCCGCTGTCGATCCCCATGGTCGGGGCCAGCGACGAGCGCGTCACCGCCGTATTGCGTGACGCCGCACCGACGGTCGTGTTCACCACGTCGGCCATCGCCGACACCGTGGCGCCCTACGTGCAGCCCACCGACGGCCTGCCCGCTGCCACCCTGATCGAGGTCGACAAGCTCGACCTGGACGCCAGGAACCGGGCCATCCGGCGTGAGGAGCCGCGACCGGAGACCGCGTACCTGCAGTACACCTCGGGATCTACCCGCACGCCTGCCGGCGTCATGGTGACGAACAGGAACCTGTCGGCGAACTTCGAGCAGATCATGCGGGACTTCTTCCCCGAGTACGGCAAAGTGGCCCCTCCCGGCACCACCGCCGTGTCCTGGCTGCCCTTTTACCACGACATGGGCCTGATCCTCGGCGTGGTTGCCCCCATCCTCGGCGGATGGCAAACGGTGGTCACCACACCGTTGTCCTTCCTCGCCCGTCCGGCCCGGTGGATGCAATTGGTGGCCAACAGCCCCACCGCATTGACGGCAGGGCCGAACTTCTCGTTCGAGTTGGCCGCAGGCCGCACCTCGGACGAAGACATGGCCGGGCTCGACCTGAGCGGTGTGGTCGGATGGATCAGCGGCGCCGAACGGGTCCACGACGCCACCCTCAAGCGATTCACCAAGCGGTTCAGCAAGTTCGGCCTCTCGGAGAAGGTGATCAAGCCCTGCTACGGCCTCGCCGAGGCGACGCTCTACGTGGCCACTCGCACGCCGGACGCCCCGAAGGCCGTCACCTTCGACCTCGACGAACTGTCCGCGGGCAACGCCATCCCGACCGAAAACTCCGACGGCACACCGCTGCTCAGCTACGGCACCCCGCTACGGTCCGAGGTTCGGATCGTCGATCCCGAGAATCGCACCGAGTGCCCCGCGGGCAAGGTCGGCGAAATCTGGACCTACGGCGACAACATCTGCCTTGGCTACTGGGAGAAGCCCGAGCAGACCGAGGAGACCTTCAACGGCGTCATCGAGTCGCCGTCCGCGGACACCCCGGCGGGACCGTGGCTGCGCACGGGTGACCTCGGCTTCATCTTCGAGGACGAGCTCTACGTGGTCGGGCGCATCAAGGACCTGCTGATCGTGCGCGGGCGCAACCACTACCCCGACGACATCGAGGCCACCATCACCGAGATCACCGGCGGTCGCGTCGCCGCGATCTCGGTCCAGGACGACCGCACCGAACAACTGGTCGCGATCATCGAGGTGAAGAAGCGCGGCGACACCGACGCCGAGGTGCTCGAGACGCTGCAGTCCGTCAAACGCGATGTGACGTCCGCGATCTCGACGACTCACGGCCTGACCGCGGCGGATCTGGTGCTGGTCTCTCGCGGCTCGATCCCGATCACCACCAGCGGCAAGATCCGCCGCTCAGCGTGCGCCGAGCAGTACCGCAAGTCTCAGTTCGCGCGACTGGACGAGGAGCTGGCCTCGGCGGGCACCGCCAGCCAGTTGTCCTGACAGTTCTCCGCAACCAGCGGATAGTCCCGCAGGGTCCGTACGGGCTCTACGATCGTGCACGCATCGGCGTCGCAGACCTCGCCGAGCGGTTCTGCCGCAGTGCGCTTCTCGTCGATGACGGTGGTTTCCGAGCCGTCGTCGTCCGTCGCGGCCATCAACTCGGTATCGGCGTCCACCTCTGAGGTGTGCGTCTCGGCGACGGCGACCGGTTCCAAGGCATCCGCTTGGACGGCACGAGCCTGGCCGTGCATCGGCGTCCAGCGCACCTTCCGGTCCTTGGCGGCCCTTCGTCCGGCAGGCCACCAATTCGCCTGTCCCACAATGACTGCCATGGCAGGAACGGTGATCGTACGCACGACGAACGTATCCAGCAGTAGTCCGACGCCGATGATGAAACCGGTCTGGACGATGTTGCTGATGCTGCTGGCCGTCAAGCCCAACATCGACGCCGCGAAGATGAGGCCTGCCGAGGTGATGACGCCACCCGTCGATCCGACCGTGCGTATGACGCCCGAGCGGATGCCGCGGCCGACCGCCTCCTCACGGATCCGCGAGATGAGCAGCAGGTTGTAGTCCGCGCCCACGGCGACGAGAACCAAGAACGCCATGCCAGGCACGTTCCACGAGAGTTGTTCTCCCAGAACGAATTGGAAGAACAGCACGCCGATCCCCACCGCGGAGACGTAGGACAGGATCACCGAGGCGACCAGGTAGATGGGCGCCACCAGCGAGCGCAGCAGCAACACCAGGATGAGGAACACCACGATCAGGGTGACGATCATGATCCACTCGACGTCTTGGTTGTAGTACTCGCGAATATCCCTCTGCGCCACCGAGAATCCGACCATCGACACCTTGGCGTTGGCAAGGGAGGTGTTGGGCAGTGCGCTCTCGGCGGTCTTGACGATCTCCTGCACCTGATCCATCGCCGCCGTGCTGAACGGATCGAGCGCGGTCTGCACGAGGTAGCGCGCGGTGTGACCGTCCGCGGAGATGAACAGCGTCGCGGCCTTCTTGAACTCGGCCTGGGTGAGGATCTCCGGCGGGATGTAGAACCCCGACATCGGCGGGTCCGCGCCATCGCGCTTCATCGCCAGCAGGAACGCCGATGCTTGGTCCAGGCCCGAGCCGATGTCGCGAGTCCTGTCGACGAGCGTCTGGACGCCGTCGGCAAGCTGGCGACTGGCATCCGCGAGCTGGGTGACGCCGTCCTGCATGCTGGTGAGCTGCTGCTGGATGCCCGCCGGATCGGCGACGCCGAGCTGACGGGCCGCCGCGGTCGCGTCGTCGACGGTCTTGCCGAGCCCGGGCACCACTTCGTCGAGAGTCTGTGCCCCCGTTGTGTTCTCGAGTTTCTGTCCCAGATCGGACAGCTTCGTCAGCGTGCCGTCCTCGTACGCGGTGACGACCATGTTCAGGTCGTTGCGCGATGCCATGCAGCGCTGGTCGAGGTTGCACAGCGGATTGTTGTTGAGCACGTTGACGAGCGGATCCGCCCACGCGTAGATACCGGCGATCTTGGAGATGTTGTCGTTGAGCGTCTTACCGAGCCCGCGCATGTTGGCGACCAGGCCGGTGGAATTGTCGACGTCGTTGAGCGACTTGCTCCCGCCAACCTTGGTCTGCATGTCCGTCAGTGCGCTCACCAGGCTCCTGACCGGGAGCACGGCAGCCAGGACCTTGCTCTTGACGTCACCGAGGACGTCGGCCATTTGGTGGGCTCCCCCGCTCAACCGGGATAGATCCGAGTCGCCCGCCTGGATCTGCGTCGACCCGTCCAGCAGCTTGTCACCGACCTCACCGACCTGATAGCTGGTCTTGGCCTGCTCCAGCACGTCACCGGTCGGTCGCGTGATGCCTCGCACCAGATCGATGCCGGGAAGGGCGCTCACCCGGTGTGCCAGTTGCTCCAGATCCGCCAATGCCCGTGGCGAACGCAGGTCCACGTTGGGCGAGGTGACCATAAGGAACTGCTGCAGGGTGCCCGCCACCGGGAAGTGCGCGTCCATGGCGGTGTAGCCGCGGTTGCTCGGCGCGTCGCCAGGCAACGTCTTGCGGTCGTCGTAGTTGTAGTTGGCCAGCATCACGGTCGCTGCCAGCGCAACGAGGATCACCAGGCTTGCCGCGAGGTGAATCCTCGGCCTGCGCGCGATGTGGACGCCGGAGCGCCGCCAGAACCGGCCCGTCATGTCCTTGCGCGGGTTGATCCAGCCTCGTCGTCCGGCCAGCACGATCAGCGCGGGCAGCATCGTGATCGCCGCGAAGTAGCCGGTCGCGATGGTCAAGCTCAGGGAAAAGCCGATGGTCTGGAAGATGCCAAGCGTCGTGAAGGCAAGCCCGGCGAAGGCGATGGCCACCGTTCCCGCGGATGCGGTGATCACGCCGCCGATGGAAGCTAGTGCCTCGACGAGGGCGTCGTCGGACGACCTGCCACCCCGCACCAGTTCGTGGTACCGGCTGAACAGGAACACGGCGTAATCGGTTCCCGCACCCATCAACAACCCCGTCATCAAGACGAGGGTCTGAGGTCCGACGGGCAGGCTTGCGTAGAGGCCCAGTCCCGCCACCACCTGTTGTGCGACGACCAGCGACACCCCGATCGTCGCCAGCGGCAGAAGCATCGCGATCACGTTGCGATACACCACCATGAGGATCGTCAACACCATGAGCACGGTGGCGATCTCGATGAAGTGCTGGTCTTCCGCGCCGATCGAGGTGAGATCGTCGAGCGTCGCCGCGGGCCCGATGATGTTGGCAGTGAGGGTGGTGCCCGCCGTCGTGTCCTTGACGATCTTGACGACGTTTCGATACGCCTGCTGGCCCTCGCCGGTGCCCATCACCCCGACGAGGTTCACCGGCAGTTGCCAGGCCTTGTTGTCGGTGCTCTGCAGGGCTTGCTTCAGCTCGGGGATCGCGATGAAGTCCTGCGTCCCAAGCACACTCGATTTGTCCGCGTGGAGCTTGTCCACCAGCGTCTTGTAGGTGGCGTCATCGGCCGCCGTCAGCCCGCCCTTGTCGCTCAGGATGACGACCGCGAGGTTGTCCGAGCTGGGCTCCTTGAAGGCCTGCTTCATCTCGGTGCTGGCCACCAGGACCGGGGAGTCGCTCGGCAGGAACGCAGGCGGCTTCTGCACGGCCACCACCGGCAGCGGAGGAATCGCCAGGAAGAGGGCCACCGCCATGACCAGCCAGCTGACGATGACCAACACCGGGTGACGGACGACCAGACGCCCCAACGCCGGAAAACTCGCTCCCTTGAACGGTTTCCGCAGTTTCTCGGGCATCTTCATGGCCATCACGTCACTTCGCGGCCATGACGCCGGCCTTCTCCTCGAGGAGATCGGCGGTGGTCTCCACGCTGGCCCCCGGTTTGGTCAGCTGGCTCGCGACCTCGCTGGCGCGCGCGGCGAAACCGGGCGCCAGCACCCTACGGAGGTCGGCGAGCAGCCGATCCTGGTTGGTCGAGGTGAAGCGTCGGGAGATGCCCACCCCGAGGCGCTTCACCTGGTTTGCCCACACCGGTTGGTCGGCTCCGACCCACAGCACCAGCGTCGGCACGCCCGCACGCATCCCCGCGGCCGTCGTGCCAGCGCCGCCGTGGTGCACGACTGCCCGGCAAGCCGGGAACACCGCGGCGTGATTCACCGCCCCGACCAGCTTGACGTGGTCACCGTAGGCGGCGTCGTCGAGATCCCAGACTCCCGACGAGATGAGCGCCCGCTCCCCGAGCATCGCGCACACCTCACTGATCATGGCGACTGCCTCCGCGGGAGATTCGACCGGCATGCTGCCGAATCCGAAGTATATCGGTGGTTTGCCACCAGCGATCCAGGATGCGACGTCGTCGTCGGTCGACGTCGGCAGCTCCATCGTCAAGGCGCCGACGAATGGCCGCTTCCCGTCCCATTCCTCGGAAAGGCCTGGGAAGAACAGTCGGTCGTACGCCTGGATCTCGAGCGCACCGCCCTCGACGATGCGCCGCGCACAACGGACCGTCGCCGCAGGCAGGCCGAGCTCCCGCCGCTGTTCGTCCTCGGCGTCCTTCATCATCCGCCAGTGCAGCCACTCGATGGACGTCCACACCGAGCGGATCAATGGCGGCGGCGCAGGAATCGGGACGGCGCTGCTGTTGACCCTTGCCGGGAAGTAGTGCAGCGCAGCCAACGGGATGCCCCGGTACTCGGCGACGTTCGCTACCACCTCCTGGTACGTCGTCCCCGTCAGGATCAGGTCGGCGCTCTCGGTGAGCTCGACCAGCGTCGCACTCATCTCCGCCCAGCCCTCGGTGATGTACTCCATGCCCTTGCGCACCAGCGTGACGGGGTTCTGGATCTTCCAGAATTCGCGGAAGAAGTCGGCCTCCAACTGCTTCTGCGAATCTGGCCCGTACGCGACGACGCCTGGCACGCCCGCGGATTCGACGAAGTCGATCAGGTTGGGCGGTGCCGCCATCCGCACTTCGTGCCCGCGGCGCAGCAGTTCACGCCCGACCGCGGCGCACGGCTCCACGTCACCTCTGGTGCCGTGGACCGCAAGCGTGAACCTCAGCGGTCCGTCCCTGCCTGCCATCGGTCCACCGGTCCGGCTAGAAGGCGAGATCAAGCCGTCTCACGCATGGAGGTCACGACGACCTCACGGCCTTCGGCCACGCCGGCGTAGACCTCCTTCATCGCCTCGACGTACTGGTTGACGGACTCCCTGGCAATCGGATTGTCAGGGAACGAAACCGTCAACGACGTCTCGTCGTGAACGCGCCCTACCCACATGCAGATGTGGGCCGGGCTCAGGCCGTCGCTGTACGCGCGGGCGTTGACCCCATCGAGATGGGAGGCGACGACCGCCGACAGCGGGGGCAGGCCGGCATCGAGATAGGCGAGCATCGGGAATCCGCGCTGCGACCGGTGCAGCCACGGCACCAGCTCGAGCACCCGGTCGAACGGCACCTTCGCCAGATCGGTGTTGGCGTCGAACGACTTCTGCGCCGCACGGGCCGTCTGCGCGAACGAGCCGGGCGTCACCGGCACGCCGACGGGGATCATGCCGGTGAACCAGCCACACGTCATGAACTCCTCTGGGCTGGTGCGCATGTCCTTCGGCGTCATGCCGTAGTACGTGTCCACCCCGGTCACCCGGTACTGCGCGACGGCCGCGGCGGCGAAGACCCCGCCGACGAACCGCGAACCCGCAGCGATGCAAGCGTTTTCGAAGGCGGCCGTCTGCTCTGCGTTCATCAGCTGGGTGACCAGGAGGTCACCACCGCACGGCGTGTTCGGATCGCCGAGTGGCAATGAGAACTCGGGAAGGGTCCCGTCGTTGCTGCTCGCGAAGTCGATCCAATTGCGCACCAACGGAGAATCCGCGGTCAGCGCCGACGTGTACTGGTGCTGGCGCACGCAGTAGTCGTCGTATCCGCTGGGCTCCGGAAGCTTCGGGGGCGCACCACCTTCGAGCAGCGTGACGTACGTCTGATGGATCTCGACGAACAGGCACGCCATCAACATGGGATCGGTGTGCACGTGGTCGACGATCACGTAGAACGTGAAGTGGTCCTCGTGCTGAATGATCCCGAAGCTGAAGCATTCCCACTCGGACATGCGCGGCGTGTCGAGGATCAGCTGGTGGAAGTCCTCGGCCTCCATCTGACCGCGCTTGGTCGGAACGAACTTGATGTCGTTGGGATTCTGCATCGTCCGCCGCACGATGCGGGCGTCATCGCGGTACTCGAACCAGCTGCGGTAGGTGTCGTGACGACGCAAATGCGCGTTGATCACGTGGTTCATCGCGCGCTGATCGCACTGCCCTGGCTCATCCCAGGAGACGGCCACCAGTCGCGAGTACTCCAGCCCGCGCTCGGCGAACTCGTGGAAGCCCCGAATGTGCTGAGCCTGCATGTAACTGGCAGGCACGGTGCTCACCGGTGCAGCCATCGCCTTCGCCTTCGAAGCCGGCGACGCATGCCATGACACCACCGAACCCGTTCCAGGTTGCCACTTTTCGAGCCTGACGATCTCCAACGCACCTACGAACACCGTTCACTCCTCGCTACGCGCAACACTCAAGACAACGACGACATCGGAATCCGACCGCGGTGGCCTCATGCGGCCACCTCCGCCGGCTCCAACTTCCCGCAGAGCGAATCCGCCAAACCACGAATCGTGGTGATGTCGGTTGCGGTAATGCGTATCCCCGTCTCCGTCTCCACCCGAGTGCGGAGTTCGAGGTTGCCCAGCGAATCCAGCCCGTACTCCGACAGAGGACGGTCAGGATCAACGGACCTGCGCAGGATCAGGCTGATCTGATCGGAGATCAGACGCCGGAGCCGGGCGGGCCATTCCTCACGCGGCAGCTCCTGCAGCTCGGCCAGGAACTGGCTGGTACCCGAGCTCCCCCTGCCCAGCGACTGGAATGCCTCGGCGAACTTGCTGGTCTGCGCGAACGCCGTCAACCAAGGCGTCCCGGCGATCGGTGCGTAGCCGGTGTAACCGCGGTTGAAGCGCGCCAGGACGTCGAAGGCATACGCACCGTCGTCGGGTGCGATGGCCATCGAGCCGTCCTCGGCCATGGCCTGGCCCTTGCCGATCTCGGCCCACGCACCCCACGCAACGGCGCTGGCAGGCAGACCCTGCGCGCGGCGCCAGTGCGTGAAAGAGTCCAGCCAGCTGTTGGCCGCCGCGTAGGCACCCTGGCCGGGCGAACCCACCATGGCCGCAGCCGACGAGAACGAGCAGAACCAGTCCAGCGGCTGATCCTTCGTGGCCTCGTGCAGGTTCCATGCGCCGTATACCTTTGGCGCCCAGTCCCTTTCGACGAGCTCATCGGTGATGTTGCCGAGCGTGGCGTCCTCGACGACCGCCGCGGCGTGCAGCACGCCGCGCAGCGGATGCCCCGTAGCCGTGGCGTCCGCAACCAGGCGTTCCGCGGTACCGCTCTCGGCGATGTCACCGAGCGACACCTCGATCTCCGTCCCGCGTTCCCGGATGCGCTCGATGGCTTGCAGCGCATCGGCTTTCGGAGCGGACCGACCGTTGAGGATGATCCGTCCCGCACCCGCCGCCGCCATCTTGTCGGCGAGGAAGAGCCCGAGGCCACCGAGACCACCGGTGACGACGTACGCGCCGTCGGACCGGAAGGCAGGCGCCTGCTCGGGCGGCTGGACCACCCTGTGCTTGCCGGTGTGCGGCACGTCGAGCACCAGCTTGCCGGTGTGCTCGGCGGCACCCATCACGCGGATGGCGGTCGCACCGTCGCTGAGCGGGTGGTGCGTCGTCTCCGGCAGCGGCAACGTGCCGTCGGCGATCTTCGCGTAGATCGTCTCGAGCAGACGGGACAGCTTGCCGGGGTTGGTGATCATGAGCAGACCGAGGTCCACGGCGTAGAACGACAGGTTGCGGCGGAACGGGAAGAGGCCCATCTTGGTGTCGCCGTAGATGTCCCGCTTGCCGATCTCAACGAATCGACCGCCGAAGCTCAGCAGTTCCAGGCCCGCCCGCTGAGCGGCACCCGGCAACGAGTTGAGCACGATATCGACGCCATAGCCGTCGGTGTCCTTGCGGATCTCGTCGGCGAAGTCGGTGCTGCGGGAATCGTAGACGTGCTTGATTCCCATGGTGCGCAGCAGTTCTCGACGATCCGGGCTACCCGCGGTTGCGTAGATCTCGGCACCCGCGGCCTTGGCGATGGCGACGGCCGCCTGACCGACACCACCGGTGGCGGAGTGAATCAGAACCTTGTCGCCCTCTTCGATCCTGGCCAGATTGTGCAGGCTGTACCAGGCGGTGGCGTGCGCACTCGGCACGGCCGCAGCCCGCTCCTCCGGCACCCCCTCCGGGATCTTGACGGCGAGCGCGGCATCGCACGTGACGAACGTGCACCACGCACCGTTGGCGGAGATGCCCGCGACCTTGTCACCGACCTGGTGCTCGGTGACGCCGACGCCAACCGCGGTCACCTCACCGGCGAAGTCGGCACCGAGCTCGGGCAGCCTGCCCTCGAAGCTCGGGTACCGGCCGAATGCCACCAGCACGTCGGCGAAGTTCAGGTTCGACGCCGTCACCGACACCTCGATCTGACCCGGTCCCGGCGGCACGCGATCGTAGGCCGACAGCTCGACCGACTGAAGGTCGCCGGGCTGGCGGATGCGCAGACGCATACCGTCCCGCTCGGGCTCCACGACGACGGAGTGCCGCTCCTCGGGCTGCAGCGGGCTCAGGTTGAGCCGCGCCGTGTACCACTCACCGTCCCGCCATGCGGTCTCGTCCTCATCGGAACCGGCAAGCAGCTGCGCGGCGACCAGCTCGGCACCCGTTGCGTCGTCGACGTCGATCTGGGTGGCGGCCAATCCCGGGTGCTCCATGCCGATCACCCGCATGAGCCCGCGCAGCCCGCCCTGCTCGAGGTTGGCGACGTCACCAGCACGCACCGTCTGAGCGTCCCGCGTGACCAGGAACAGCCGAGGCGGCTCACCGACGATCTCGGGCAGCTCGCGCGCGATTCGCACCAGGTGCCGGACCAGGTCCCCACCCTTGCGGGGGGCCTCGGCGTCC
>Ga0105237_10007310_pt1 | contig 12106 bp, 7 predicted proteins | sample KBSC24metaG_FD_81520 | JGI IMG/M metagenome (GOLD analysis project Ga0105237, IMG submission 81520) | Corn rhizosphere microbial communities from Kellogg Biological Station, Michigan, USA - KBS C2-4 metaG | ecosystem: Host-associated > Plants > Roots > Rhizosphere > Soil | place: Michigan, USA...
AGGAAATCGTGCGATGAATTTTGATCCGCGCAGGCACGAAGAGCTGCCGTGAGCCAGCGATGGACCCAGGTTCCGATGGCTCGTGGCCAGCTTAATTTCCCCTCGGGCCAGGGCGCGACACCCACCACATGCTCGAGCCACACGGATGCGGGATGATTCCAGGCCGTTTCCCAAGTCTTGCACGAGAGCTGGACGGGTTCCACCGGCAGTTCGGCGAAGGCAAATTCATAGGGACCGAATGGCTTCGATGCATCGCGCCTTTCGTTGTAGGCAATGCGGGTCGCTGCGATCTTTTGTCCTAAAGCCGGAGACGGCTGCAAAATACTTTCGTGTCGCTTGCACCATTCGACCGTCGATTCCGCCATGTCACGCAGGAAATCCTCATCCGGCACCAAGCCCGTTTGCGCCTGACAGGCATGATTAAAAAAATCGGAGGGAAGAAGATTTCGCCCACCCTCGCTCGTCAAGGCTGTAAGACAAACAGCCTCCGTGGTTCCCTCCAGGGCTGCGCACAAATCGCGCAGAGCTAGAGCATGCCGTTCCAGCGGGAGAAGACAGTGCCCGCGATTGCCGCGCATGATCTCGTGCCCACTCCCCTGCCCGCCCTGTTCCCGCCCCTGGCGATTCAACTCGCGCGCCTGCTGGTTAAGCGCGGCGAGTTCATGCCGGGAACCGAAAGCACCCGCTTCGTAAAGCCGTGGCCAGACACCTTCATTCAGACCGGTCAGGATCAAGTGACTCCAGGTTTGACCCGTCATCTGCGCGTAGATGAGAAGATGAACTTTTCCGTAAAAGTGATTTCCCCCTTCCCCCCGCGTGCGTTCACGCGAATCGGCTGTCTCTTCCAGCCAGGCCAGGAATGTCCGGCGCGAAATCACCTGCTTGTTTTCTTGAAACGCAGCGAGCGCTCGTGATTCGAGCCAGGCTAAGGGTCCCTCCCACTGCAGCGAATGGAAGGCCTTACGGGTCTCCTCCAAAAATTCGGCAAAAGAAGTCGTCTCCGGTAACTGGATCCGCTTGCGCAGAAAATCAGCGACAGCTCCCTCCCGGGTACGGGAAGAGCTCTCCTCCAAATGCCGCGACAAGAAATCGAGATCGTCGACCAACGATTCGCCGAGCACATTTTCGAGAAGAGAAGAAATTTCGCGCGCCGAAAGCGCCGTGTTTTCGATGCCACAGGGTATTCCCTGCGCCTCGCAAGCCCGCAGCCAGGAAATCAGGTTGCGAACGGAAGGTTCCCGCTGCAGAGCCAGCCACGCCGACCAGAAACGTCGCTCGAAAAATCCTGGTTGGATTGCCCCCGTCCCATCATCAAGCGGAATCTGCATCCGCCGCAGCTCCTCCCCCACCGCCAGCGCCAACGCGTCGGCCTCCGGGAAAACGATACCGAGCCGCGTGCATGATTCACGCCGCAGATAATCGACCGCCTGCAGGACAATCGCACGCACCTGCAACATCAGGTCGGGCGTCAGCAGGAAGTTCACCTCGGCAGCGCTCATCCCACCCGGCCCCCCCCGTTCATAGGAAGCAGCAAGGCCCGCAAAGGGGCTTTCCCCTTCCCCGCCGCTCTCGGGAATTCCGGCGGAAACTCCCACCGCTTCTTCCCACGAACTGATCCAGAGCTGATCCACCTCTTCGCCAAAGACCCGTGGCGCGGATAAAACGACCTCCGCCCGTACCGCTAAAAAGACGACAGTTCGCAACAAATCCCAAAGGGGCCAGTGCGTCGCGTTGAAACCAGTCATCAAGAGATTCGCCAACAGAGGCGCTTTCGCTCCGGCGCTTTGCTCCAGCAGGCGCCGATGCACTTCGGCCTGGGTAGCCAGCTTCAGTTTCTTCAACTCACGGGCTAATTCCTTCGCTGGCAATCGTCCATAAGAAGGCCCGTCCCGCTCCGGATTCCAACCCGCTCCAGTGAGAAGATCATAAGCGCGAAGAAAAGCCCCTGGCTCCTGCTCCAGGCTCGCCAGCGTCGCGGCATCCGGTGGATTCTTCGCCTGCAAAAGCTTCTCCGCACAACCCCGCGCGAAGAGGCGCAAATCGGCTTGCGTCACGGGCGTGACTCCGGGTGAAAGTTCCGCACGCAGGTATTGCCGCGCATCGCTCGGCGTCCAAAAGCGGATACCAAGAAATGGAATGTTTTCCGCCACCAGACGACTGCGCAGATAAAAGCCCTCCGCCCGGCTCGGCGTCAGCACCACTGTCGGTTGCGGATTTTTCCACGCCGTGTGCGCCTGCTTCCTCAGCCACGGCCCAACCACAGAGCGCCATTGCTCCTCCACGCTTGTCGTCAAATGTAAGCGCGCCGTGCCCATTCCCATTTTTACCCGCGCGCGCGCCCGATGCCAACTCCCGCGGTATCCGCAACGCGCCCTTGGCTAATCGCGTGATCGGTCCTAGATATAAGACCATGGCTTTTTCCTCCATGCGTGAATTTGCGGAGAAACTGGAACGTTCCGGCGAACTCGTCCGGATCACCGAACCGGTCCGCACCGAACTCGAAATCACCGCCCTGGCCAACCGCGAAATGAAATCACCTGGCGGCGGCAAGGCGCTCTTCATCGAAAAGCCGCTTCTGCCGAACGGAAAAATCTCCGCCTTCCCGGTCCTCATCAACGGCTTCGGCTCCACCCGACGCATGGCCATGGCGCTCGAGGTCGAGCACGTCGATGAAGTCGCCGACCAAATCGCCTTCCTCCTCAAGGCCAAGCCGCCGAAGTCGCTTGGTGAAGCGTGGACCCTCCTGCGCGAAGGCATCGACGTGATGCACGCGCGCCCGGCTCATGTCCGCACCGGTCCCTGCAAGGACGTCGTCGTCCGCTTCGACCAGGGCGCCAAACCCGATTTCGACCTCAACTCCCTCCCCGTCCTGAAATGCTGGCCGCAGGATGGCGGTCCCTTCGTCACCCTCCCCACTGTCTACACGCAGGATCCCGACACCGGCGACCGCAACATCGGCATGTACCGCATGCAAGTCTTCGACGGAACCACCACCGGCATGCACTGGCAACTGCACAAGGTCGCCGCGCGTCACGGCAAGCGTTACTACGAGACCGGCCAGCGCATGCCCGTCGCCGTCTGCCTCGGCGGAGATCCCGTCATGCCCTTCTGCGCTACCGCTCCGATGCCTGATGGGCTCGATGAAGTCCTTCTCGCAGGATTCCTTCGCAAAAAATCGGTCCCGCTGGTCAAATGCGAGACCATCGACCTCGAAGTCCCCGCTCACTCCGACTTCGTCATCGAGGGTTATATCGATCCCACCGAGTCGTTGCGCGCGGAAGGTCCCTTCGGCGACCACACCGGCTTCTACACCCCGGTCGACAACTATCCCGTCTTCCACATCACCTGCATCACACACCGTCGCGACGCGATTTATCCCGCCACCATCGTGGGTAAGCCGCCCATGGAAGACCTCTACCTCGGCCACGCCAGCGTGCGCCTCTTCCTGCCCGTCTTCAAAATGAACTTCCCCGAAATCGTCGACATGGCGCTCCCGGCGGAAGGCGTGTTCCACAACCTCGTCTTCGTCAGCATCAAAAAACAATACCCCTACCAGGCCTACAAGATCATGCACGGCCTCTGGGGCATGGGGCAGATGATGTTCACCAAGATCATCGTCGTGGTCGACGCGCACGTGGACGTCCACAACACCAGCGACGTTCTATTCCACCTTTGCGCCAACATCGATCCACAGCGCGATAGTCTCCTGACCAAGGGTCCGTGCGACAGCCTCGACCATGCGCCCACCCTGCCGAACATCGGCTCGCACATCGGCTTCGACGCCACACGGAAACTTCCCGGCGAGGGCTACACCCGCGGCTGGCCGGAGGAGATGGAACTCCCGCGTGAGCTCCTCGACGACATCGCGCGGCGCTTTCCGCGCAGCTAAATCCGGCACGCGGGCAAAGAAAAAGGAGAGATCCTTTCGAATCTCTCCTTCTTCAAAACGACGTTAGAAGATTATTTCTTCTTCTTAGCGGGTTTTTTGGCCTTCTTGGCCGGGGCTTTCTTCTTAGTTGCCATGGAGAATCACCCCCTTTTCAAATCGCACGTTGGGCGCGAAATCTTGCGGATAAAAATTTATCACTGGATAAGAATTAAATTTTCTGGGCTGATGCGTCAAATGTAATTTCAAAAAATCGAAAGATTTTTTTTGGCCGATTTTTCGGCACGGAACGTTTATCGCAAAAATAATCACGCGTTTTTATCGTTTGAGGCGCGAAAAAATTTCGCGCGCGATCTCCGGCACGGGCCACAAACGTCCGAGGCCTTCGTAACCGCACGCGAGCAATCCCGCTTCCGGTCCGATGAATTTCACGCCGCGCTTGCGCAGCAGCTTCACGTTGTCCTGCGTCGCGGGGTGATGCCACATCTTCCCGTTCATCGCCGGGGCAATCACGACGGGCGCGGGTGTGGCGAGCAGGAGCGACGTGAGCAGGTCGGGCGCGAGACCGTGCGCGAGCTGCGCGATGAGATGCGCCGTCGCGGGTGCGACCACGACGAGGTCGGCCTGGTCGGCAAGCGAGATGTGCGCGGGCTGGCCGTCGCGCATGCCGTCGTTCTCCCGCGTGTAAACATCGCGACGCGTCAGCGCGGCGAAGGTCAACGGTGTGATGAAGCGCAGCGCCTCCTCGGTCAGGACCACGTCGACCTCGACGCCTTCCTTGCTCAGCGTGCTGGCCAGCTCCGCCGCGCGGTAAGCCGCGATGGAACCGGTAATTCCCAATACGATGCGTCCGGGTTTCTTCTTCATGGGGGCTAGGCGATAACTTTCAGGAGCTTCACCATGACGTCACCATCGCTTGCCTGATCGAGCGACTTGATGACTTGCAGTTGGCCCTTTGCTTCCCACTCGGCCAGGAATTGATTGATCCGCTGGCGGTCGCCCGCGCCGTAAGCCAGCACTTCGTGCTTGGTGAACATGCTGCAACCGTCGTGGAAGTAACGGTTGAACGCATCCTTCAAGGCGAATGGGGGCACGCCTTCATCATACCCCGGTGAAAGGCTGTCTGGCAAGGTAGCCGTCGACCGCCGGGCGACGGGCTCGGTTGGTGTGGCAATCTTCGGAGCTCCGTCGCCCGGCGGTCGACGGCTACCTTACTGAATATCATTTGCGATTGCGGATGTAGAGGCGGCGACCAACCCAGGCCACGAGAACGAGAACGATCGCCCACGGAAGCAAGAACGCGGCGATCACGCCGATCGTCCGCACGCTGCCGAACAGTGCACCCGCGCCCTCGCCGAACATCTGGCGCAACGTGGCCCACAGGCCGTGCTCCTCGGTCACGATGTCGCCCTGGCTGTGCAGGCGCAGGTTGATCTCGGCGGGAGCGGCATCATCGGCGCGCGCCCGATCGGGGCGATCCTCGCGATGAACGGTGAGGACCTCCACCTTACCGAGCTTGGTCAGCGTCTCGACGAAGGCCGCGTACTTGGACATCGGCAGGCGGAATGTGAGGTCGGCTGTCTCGAGACCGTTGGGCATGCGCTGGTAACCCGAAGCCTTGATCTCGACCCCGGCGGCGGCGGCTTCCTTCTTGATCTGCTGCGATTTCTCGTCAACACCCCGGGTGAGGACCGACATCTCAGTCTGCTGCAGCGGCGCGTCGCTGTCGGTCAGGGACAGCGTAACGATCACCGGCTCGTCGTCACCGGTTGCACCGGGACCCGAGTTGTCGTTGCGCTGGAGGCTGAAGGAGGAGGTCCGGCCCAGCGCGCGGAAGGTATCGAGCAACGCCTGGAAGCTTTTGCCCGGGACGCGCACGCTCAGCGCGCCGGTCGATTCACCCTGCGGCGTCTTGTTCAGCGACGAACCGAGGATCTCTGTTCCCGGAGCCGCGAGCGCCGCTGCCTTCGCTTTCTCCAGTGCGGTATCGACGGCTGATGCCACCACGGTCAGTGCCACCTGCTTGCGCGACTCATCGTCCGAGCAGATGGAGAGATGGACCTGCACCTTGTCCTTTTCCGTGAGCGCCTGGTCGGCGGGCTGGTCGCTGTCGCCGCCGTCCTTGGCCACGCGCTGTGTCTGCCGCGTGAAGTTCTCGACCCGGCCCAGCGTCCGAATCTGGGAGAGGAACGCCTCGATCTGCTCCGGCGCGACCATCACATCGAAGTCGGCGCTCACGTTGCTACCTGAGTTGTGATTCAGGTTGGCCTGAAGGACCTGGCCCTTCACGTCCTCCGCCGCGTGGCGCACCTGCTGGAAGGTCTCCTCGACATTCGTGGCGAAGAGGGAGAAGTTGTCCTGTTCCTTGAGCATGTAGGCTGCGGCCTGGTTGAGGTCCTTCTCGCTGATGTTCATCGTCACCGTCGCGTACTGCACCTGGAAGTCGTAGAGCTTCAGCTCGCCCTGCATCTGCTCGATCTCGCCGCGCACCCGGCCCAGCTCGCGCTCGACCTGGAGCAGGTCGGAGACCTTGCTGTTCTCGTGCTTGAGGAGGTCCTGCAACTGCGTCTCCATCCGGCGCGCATTCTCCAACCGGGCCTGCGTGTCGTAATAAGCTTTCGTCACGTCCTCCGCCTTCAGCGTCTGGTTCTTCAGCTCGCCGAGATCGCGCAATTTGAGCAGAAAAGCGTCGAGATTCTGCGGCAGCACCTTCGCCACCACCGTGCCCTGCAACTTGCCGTTGCCACCCCGTTGCGAGTTGCTCGAATCGATGTACCCACCCGCCGCCTTGGTTAGCGCCGCGATCTGGTCGATCGCCGTCTGGAAGCTCTTCACCTCCAGGTCGAGATCTGCATTGCGGATCAGCTTCCGATTGGCGTCGATGTTGCTGCCGGTCGTAGCCTCGCCTCCCGCTGAACTCCAAGAGGAACCATCGTTTGTCGTGGATTTGGGTTTCTCGGGAGTTTGCGCAGGGGCCGAATCTACGGAGGGTGAGTTAATCGCTAGCTGCGCCGAGAGCTTGTCTCCGGTTAACCTATCGATCGAAGAAGAAGGCGCATCGATTGGAGAAGGCATGCTTGGAGTGGCCGGAGATGTTGTGGCTGCCACTAGCCCGCCCCTCTCGAATCCCTGTCTCAGGGCAGCCTCCTTTTTTTCAAGTGTCGTAATGTCGCCAAAAGTTTTCTCAATATCCTTGGGTGGAGAATGTTTAGTTACTATTGATACTGCATTGGTATTTCGAGGAGTTTCGTTCCATTTTAGATCAACCCTACCACTTTCGTCTTGAAGCTGAGCCACTCCTTTAACCGTCTCATTCCTCCGTACATTTCCCTCCGGCCCGGGAGATTGGGCATCAGACCGAATAGGTTTTCCATAATCGATGGTCCCTAAATTATCCACCCTTTGTGCCTGCTTGAGGTCGCTGCTGAGGGCAGCAAAAGCTGAAGCTCTTCTGGCGGCATTGCTGCTGCTTGAAACACCGGTAAGAACGACACAGCTCAGAACCGCGATAATCCCAAAGACATATGCCAGATCCTGCCACTTTGGACGGCGCTTCATCAAAAGTAGTCCCGAAAGCCATCTCCACAGGATCAACAAACTCTCCCAAGGCGTTTCACGATGTTCCTTCTCGTGCTGAATCTTACGGCGGACACCGGAGATGACCCGCTGTTCGAAGTCGGGATCGGGCTGAGCTTCACGGTGGGTTTTTTCGAGCAGATCGTGCATGAGTTGGGTCTCCTGATAAGCCGCCAGGGCGGCGGGATCGGTTTGCAGACGGGTTTCGAAGCGGGTCCGTTCCTCGGGCGTGAGCTCGCCGTGCAGGGCGGCGGCGATCAGGTCGTCGAACGAATCGTGGGATGAAGTTGGTTTCATGGGCGGTATCCTTCCAGTGCGGGCATGCGTCGCAGCGTGCCCAATGCGCGTCCCAAAATACCGCGCAGCGCGCCGTTGCTGAGCCCCATCGCGGTTTCAATCGCCCGGTAGTCATATCCCTCCAGATAGCGGAGCGTCAGGGCGGTGCGATGCTCCTCCGGCAGTCTTCCCAGCGCGCGACGAAGATGCGCGCGAAATTCCTCCTGCTCCAGCGCCGAGCCCGGCGTGGCGGTCCCCTCGTCGGCCAGCGTGTCGAACGTCTCCTCCGAAGCCTGCGGACGGCGGCGGCGAAGCCGGTCGCGGGCCGCATTTCGGGTCACCGTGAGAAGCCATGCGGGAAATTTCTCCGGCTCCCGCATCTGCGTCCCGGCCCGGTGGGCTTTCACGAACGTCTCCTGGACAATGTCCTCCGCCTCCGAGACATCCTGAACGATCGCATAGGCAACCACGTAGACCCGGCGGCTGTAGGTGCGGATGACTGTCTCGAATGCCTCCTCATCCCCCGCCAGCGCGGCCAGGATCATGCTCCGCTCCGCCGGATCCATGGCCATGGCAGGACGGGAACCGTTAAGGGAAGCGGGAAGAGTTGAGGTCACGGGAAGGTAGGATTTAAAACAATGTCATCCTGATTTTGTCGAAGGATCTCTTACTATTTTTGCTCAAGACATACCATCCGAGAGGAGAAGCAAGAGGTCCTTCGACAAGATCAGGATGACGGGCTTTTTTAAATAAGAAGGCATAGCGGAAAGCATCCATTCATCTGCATAGACGCGGCTCCTGGGAAAACCGCGCGAATATTTCGAAAATATTTTGAGTTCCATCGTCACGCCCCTGTTATGGCACGGAATAGGGCGGTTGCGGTAGCCTTGCACAGCCTTTCCGCCTAATAAGATAAGCGGATTGGGCTAAGTAAGGTTTCAGGCCAAAAACGTCGCTTCCTTTGTCCGGCAGTTTGGGTACAATGTCCTTTCCCATGTCGGACCAGGCTTTTACCCGTAATTTTTGCATCATTGCCCACGTCGATCACGGCAAGACGACCCTCTCGGACCGCCTTTTGCAGGCGACCGGCACAATCAGCAACCGGCAGATGACCGACCAGCATCTCGACTCAATGGATCTGGAGCGCGAGCGCGGCATCACGATCAAGGCCCATCCGGTAACGATGGCCTACACGGCCAAGGACGGTACCAAGTACCGGCTCAACCTGATCGATACCCCCGGCCACGTCGACTTCGCCTACGAGGTCTCCCGCAGTCTCTCCGCCTGCGAGGGCGCGTTGCTCATCGTCGATGCAGCTCAAGGCGTCGAGGCGCAGACAGTCGCCAACGTTCATCTCGCCAATAAGCAAGGCCTCAAGCTCATCCCGGTCATTAACAAGATCGACTTGCCTAATGCCGACGTCGAGACGGTGAAGAAGCAGCTCGAGGACGTGCTCGCCATTCCCGCTGAGGAGGCGATTCTCGCCAGCGCCAAGGCGGGCATCGGCATTTCGGATATCCTCGAGGCTATCATCGCGCGCATTCCTCCGCCGAAGACCTATGCCGACGATTACAGTCGCGCACTCGTCTTTGATTCCGTTTTCGATACTTATCGCGGCGTGGTCACCTATGTCCGGACCTTTTCCGGCGAGATCAAGACCGGGACCCCCATCCTGCTCATGGGTTCCAATCTCAAGTATGATGTGAAGGAAGTCGGCATCTTCACCCCGAAGCCCGAGCGGACCGAATCGCTCAAGGCTGGTCACGTCGGCTATCTCATCGCCAACATCAAGACGACGGCGGAGGTGAAAATCGGCGACACGGTGACGAACGCGACAAAGCCCGCGCCGGAGCCCCTGCCCGGCTTCAAGCAGATCACGCCGATGGTCTTCAGCGGCATCTACCCGATCAACACGGCTGAGTTCGAGCAGCTCAAGGTCGCCCTGGGCAAGCTCCAGCTCAACGACGCCGCCCTCACCTACACGACGGAAAGCTCCGTCGCGCTCGGCTTCGGCTTCCGCTGCGGTTTTCTCGGCCTGCTCCACATGGAAATCGTGCAGGAACGGCTGCGCCGCGAGTACCAGATGGATATCATCGCCACCTACCCGAGCGTTGTCTACGAGGTCACGCGCACCAACGGCGAGGTCCTGATGATCGACAACCCGACCCAGATGCCCGATCCCTCGGTGATCGAGCACATCGCCGAGCCGATGGTGCGGGCCTTCATCATGGTGCCCAACGACAACATTGGCGACATCATGAAGCTGGTGATGGAAAAACGGGGCATCTGCGAGCACACCGAGTCGCTCGACGGCAAGCGCGTCATGCTCCGCTGCGACCTGCCGCTGAACGAAATTCTCGTCGACTTCAACGACCGCATCAAGTCGATCACCCGCGGCTACGGCAGCATGGACTACGAGTACGCTCCCTATCGCGTCTCCGACATGGTGAAGATGGACATGCTGGTCAACGCCGAGCCGGTCGACGCTTTTTCCTGCATCGTGGAGCGGAGCAAGGCCGAGGCGCGCGGACGCCACATTGCCGCCAAGCTGAAGGAAGTGATCCAGCCGCATCTCTTCAAGATCGCCATCCAGGCGGCCATCGGCGGGAAGATCATCGCGCGCGAGGACGTGAAGTCGGTCGGCAAGAACGTTACGGCGAAGTGCTACGGCGGCGACATCACCCGCAAGCGCAAGCTGCTCGAGAAGCAGAAGGAAGGCAAAAAGCGGATGAAATCGATCGGCAGCGTCGATATCCCGCAGGAAGCCTTCATCGCCGTGCTGAAGTCGGAAAATTAAACGAAGACCTTTCATGTTCAATTTTTTTCTCCCCCGCAAGAGTCGCGAAGTTCTTTCCGAAGCGGAGTTGCTTCATGCCAGTCTCAGCCGTAATCGCATCCAGGCGCAGGACATCCTTGCCCCACGTGACCTTGAGGCGCTTACCGCGTTGGAGGAGAAGTATCCCGACCTGTTGAAGCGGAAGGATATCGAGGGCCTTGAAAAACTGAACAAGGAGACCAAGCGCCTCGGCAACCGGCTCTTTCCCTCTTCGGCATGGGATGGGTGGAGCGAGAACGTCGAGGTCTTCGTCGTCGCGGCGATCATGGCCCTGGCCATCCGCACGTTCTTCCTTCAACCGTTCCAGATTCCCACCGGCTCGATGGAGCCAACCCTCTACGGCATCGAGCCCATCGTCTCGACCGAAAAGCCGCCCGGTTATCTTCAGCGGGCGTGGGATTTTGCCATTCACGGCCGCAGCTACAGCCGGGTCGTCACCGAGCACGGCGGCACCGTCACAGGCCTGACTCCGGGAACGTTCACCATTTGGTTCGACTATACCGATGTGCATCTCGTCGACGCGCAGGGCAAGGAGGAGGTTGATCGCATCTGGATCCGCGCCAGCGATGTCGTCATGAAGCTGAACGTGCTGGAAGGTCTCCAATTCAAGCCGGGCGACGTGTTGGCTAATTATGTCACGCAGACCGGCGACAAGGTGCTGGTCGACAAGGTGACCTATAATTTCCGTCCGCCGCAACGGGGCGAGGTTTTCATTTTCACGACCGCCGGCATCGAAGGACTCAAGAACGAACGCCACGGCCAGGAGGGCAGCGAGGACTTCATCAAACGCTGCGTGGGTCTCGCTGGGGACCGGATCAAGATTCAACCTCCCCTCCTCTACATCAATGACAAGCTCGCGGAAGGTTCCCCGGCCTACGAAAAAGAGTTCAAGCGGACCGACCATTATCCGGGCTACAGCCTGCTCGATTCCACAACAGGGACTGAAGATTATTACGTTCCCACCGACTGCTACTGGGCCATGGGCGATAACAGTCCCAATAGCAAGGACAGCCGTTACTGGGGCGGCGTTCCCCGGCAAAATCTCATCGGACGCGGTTACTTTGTTTTCTGGCCCTTTACCGAGCGCTGGGGCTGGATTAAGTAACCCAGCCTGTTTTCCTGGAGCGACGTGCTCCTGCGCGTCCGCGGACGACCGGGAGGTCGTCCCTCCAAATAAAGCGAACTACCAGCGGTGGTGGATGAGGGGGCGGATTTTCCCGTCGTAGATTTTTTGCACCGTGTCCATTTCGGACTTCGTTAGCGGAGGGAGATCCACTGCTCGTGCGTTATCCTCGGCCTGCTGGGAACGGCGCGCACCGGGAATGGCACAGGTCACCGCATCGAACATGAGAATCCAGCGCAGGGCGAACTGAGCCAGTGTCGCGTCTTTCGGAACCAGCGGGCGTAATTCCTCCACGGCTGCCAGCCCCGTCTCGTAATCAACGCCGGAGAAAGTTTCCCCGCAGTCGAACGCCTCGCCCTTGCGGTTGAACTGGCGGTGATCATCTTTCTCGAAACTCGTGTCCTTCTTC
>Ga0105237_10007311_pt1 | contig 12106 bp, 1 predicted proteins | sample KBSC24metaG_FD_81520 | JGI IMG/M metagenome (GOLD analysis project Ga0105237, IMG submission 81520) | Corn rhizosphere microbial communities from Kellogg Biological Station, Michigan, USA - KBS C2-4 metaG | ecosystem: Host-associated > Plants > Roots > Rhizosphere > Soil | place: Michigan, USA...
TTCTTAGCCTGGTCAAGACCGGTTACCGCAACCCCGGCCGTCTCGGGTCCGCCAAAATAACCGAAATACCAGAAGTCGTTGAGCACCGCATCCGGATATACGCCGGAGTTATTGCCCGTACTCGGACCCGCATTGAATGGCATCCACCAGCTTTGCAGGAAGTTGACACCAACCGTCGTCGTATTGCCATTCGCGTCTGTCAGGTTGGATGTATTGGTACCCGTCATACTGTTCCATGGCGCGCCAATGCTATTGGCATATTGCACTCTCGCGTAGATCTTCACACTCGGATCTTTGTCGACTACCGTAAGATGGAAGGTCCTCGTGGACGAATCACCCTGCCCATCATTGATGTTGACATTCACCGTATAGCTGCCCGCCGCCGCATAGGTGGGTTTCAATACCAGGTTGGCCGTCCCATTACCCGTATTGACCAGCGTGAAATTATTGGGCAGACTGCCAATGCTAAAGGTAAGGTTCGCGGAAGGCGTAGAATCGGTAGCTGCCAGCGGAATGGTCAGACTATCTCCTTCGGTAACGGTTGCATCGGAAATAGCACTGACCACCGGTGTATAATTGCCGTTGACATTCAGATTGAAGACCGTGGAATCAGCCCCGCCATTGGCATCGCTGGCCTTGATGATCAATCCGGAATAAACACCCTGGTTGGCAGCCACCGGACTCAGGGTCAGACTCCCCGTCCCGTTGCCATTATCGGTCAGAGCGGCAAACCCAGGCAGATGGGAACCGCTCAGCGTGAGCGCCCCGTTCCCGGTAGCACTCACCGCCACCACAGTGGTCGTACCATACCGCACATTGCGGCTGGACAGCTGGGTGATCACCGGAGCGATGTTTTTCACGGTCGCCATCAGGGTGGAGGAATAACCCGTATTCCCACCCAGCCATTTGGCATTGACTTTATAATAATAGGTCTGATTGGGATAAAGACCGGTATCCGCATAATTGGTCACAGCCGCCGGCACCGTAGCCAACAATAGGAATCTGCTGCTGTCTCCGATGGAACGGTAAATATTATATCCTGTAACCAGCGCCGCCGTATCCTGCCAGCTGATGGCGATGGAAGAGGTCGTGACAACCCCCACTGCAGCATTATATGGAGCGATCGGTGCCGCCGGCAAGGCAAAGGTCGTGGCAGAAGAATTTTTGTTGATATAGGCAGTGTCGGGGATCAGCTGTTTGCTGATGCCAGGACCCGCATAGCTGGCCGTCAGCGCAGCACCGCCGCCCTGCTGGAAATAGGTGACGAAGATGGGATAAACGCCCTTTGCAAGGGTCACAGTACCCGAACGCTCGGTCGTCGCCTGCGTGAAATCATTCTTCACCACCAGGTGCGCGCTGTCAAACCCACCTACATAGAGATCACTGCCATCATCGGAAGCAGTATAGAAGGTATAGGTACCCGTCGCCGGAATGTTGATGGTTCCCTGGAACTTCAACGCATAGTTCACAGTCTGCGTTGACACGGAAAGGGTGACGTTATTGATCTTCCCGCTCACCTGCGGGCTCAGGGACGGCAAAGTCTTCAGATTGCTCGGGGTGAAGGGATAGTAAAGACCATACTGCAAACCACCCAGCGAATTGGGATCGTATCCCGAAGCGCCATATTGATTGATGGCCTGCACCTTATAATAATAGGTCGTCGCCGGCTGGCCCGTCGTATCCGCCCACAGGGTCGCATTGGCCGCCGCCGTACCCAACAGGGAATAAATACCTCCAGGACTGCTCGAACGGTACACCTCAAAACCCGTCTCATTATTGCTGTTGTCCGTCCAGCTTACATTGATGCCCTTATAGGAGACAGCCGTTGCCGTTATCGCCGTCGGAACTCCAGGCGCTTGCCCGGGCGCTGCCACATTATCAGCAAAAAGACTGTCCGGTATCGCAACAAAACTGCTGCCCGATGACGGCGTCTTCCAGGCTATGGACATCGTCGCCCCTCCACCCTGCTGGAAGTAGGTTATGGCGATGGGATAGACGCCTGCCTGCAGCGTCAATGCCGCAGAGTTGGCACTCACCGTACCATGCAGCCCGTCGTTGCTGACGGTCTTGGTAGCCGAAGCACTGTAAGGGCTTCCGGTGCCGTTCAACGTACCTAAATATAAATTACTGCCGTCATCCGAAGAGGTCTGGAAAGTATAGGTACCCGTCACCGGTATACGGATATTCCCCTGCCATAAGAAAGCATATTGCGTAGTGCTCGTGGCCGGAGTCAATGACACGTTGTTGATGAAACCGCTCGCGGTCGGTGTCAGCGCATTGAGATCAGGCACGGTACTCTGCGAAGAACTTAACCCGCTATAATAGTTGTAGCTCAGCCCGATGAGCTTGGCCACGGCATTCACCTGGTTGCTCATGCCCGACAAATTACCCGCCTGGTCCGTAGCCTGCACGGTGAAAAGATAGTTCTGCCCCGTGGTAAGACTGTTGACGGTGAAGGTAGTTTGAGTCGAGGGCACGGTATAGGACTTGACCCCGTTGACGTATATATAATATTGTGTCACGGCGATATTATCGGTGGAAACACCCCAGCTCAACGACACCGACGTACGGGTTGAACCCGTCACCTTCAACGCAGAAGGCACGGTCGGCGCCAACGTATCGGCAGACGTCATACCGGACACCTGGGCCGAAAGGACGGATGCACCCGTATTGTCGACGGCCCGGATGACATAATAATATTTTGTATTGGTGGACAATCCGGTCAACACCTGCGTGGTCACGTCCGCACCGGTAAGAGCCGCCAGTTTATATGGCCCCCCGGGCTGCGTAGCCTGGTACACCTCGAAGTTGGTTTCATTATGCGCAGGCGACGGGTTCTGACTCCAGTCCAGTTCCAGCGAGGTCTGCGACAAGGTCGTCACGGTCACGGACGAAGCCGCATCCGGCTTGTTCGGACCCGCAGAGTCTATCACGGCGAAGGCAGGCGAGAAACTGCTCGAACAACCGAATTGCTCTGTCACCTTTACCTGGTAACTGCCAGGCTGGGTCACATAAATGCTGCTGTCTGTGCCTATCGTAGCCGTACTGCCCACCTTTTGCCAGGTATAGCTGACATATCCCGCCGGAACTTTCAGGGTAACACCCTTGTCGGCCGGATTGGGAATGACCTTGCTCGCTAACCCGGAAACAGTAATAGGCGGCGTCACCGTCGGCGCCTTGATGCTGATCACTACCGGCGTATGCGACCAGTCAGACCAGGTACCGCCACGCTGCACCCGGCAATCATATGTACCGGTCGCCGTCGCCTGTATCGCATTGGTGGTAGCACCGGAAATAATAACACCATCCTTTCTCCACTGATACGCATCCAGTCGTGGCGCCACCCCGATGGTCACATTGATGGCATCTCCCGGACAAAAAGCCGTCCGCCCGAACAAGGTATACGGATTGGACATATAGGCCCGGTTACAAAAGGGCCAGAAATCTGCCTCGGACCAGGCCGTCGTCCAGGTACCATGCCCCAGATTGGGATATAAGGTATACCGTAAATTACCCCCATTGGTGCTGTCGATGGCAAATACCACCTGCTTAGCGGTATTGGGATCCGGACCGGTATCCAATCCACCCTGGAACAGCCACATGGAAGTGAACTTGGTCTTTTGTATATTACTGTCGGCCAGATCCCCCAACGTCACACCCGACATCGGCAGCGCTGCCGCCAGATAGTTCGGATATTCATCGATCATCCCCCAGGTGCCATATCCACCGGCGGAAAGACCATTGGAGATGATACGAAAAGGATCCAGCTTGTTGTTGACGATCATATAATTGGCCACCTGCACCGCCAGATCGAAATTGGCATTGTCCCAGCCATTACCCGGCGACTGAAAGACGAGCACATACCCGTCGAACGTGCCGTTATCTACTGCACTCGTAAACACAGGCCCCCCATTCGCCAGCGAGAACTCATTGTCCGTCGCCGGCCCTTTTTCTCCAGCCCCATGCCAGAAGATCAGCATCGGATATTTCTTTCCATCATTCGCCGTAGGATTATATGATTTGGGAAATTTCAACCGGAAGGGTATCGTATGCAGAATATACGCCTTCCATTCATTGGTGTTCCAGGTCAACCGCACCGTCCGGATCCACTTGGCGATGGCATTGAAATCCGTCGGCATGTTGGGATTGGTTACACTACCCGCCGCAGCTTTGGAATTGTAGGTATACACCGAATCGGTAGGGTCTAAAATACTTTGCGCGGCTACTTGTTGAAGACTGAACAACAACACCAGGGCAAGGATTAGAGAAAGGGACGACCGTGTAAAATTATTCATGTTTATGAGATTGAATAGGGGATACGCAACTTCTTGAGCCACGCACACAAAAACAGGCTAACTCCCGATGGAATCAGTTTTAAAGATTTGTGTAAATGACTGGATAGTGGATTTAAGACTTAAATAGGATAAACTTTGACTGCGTGTGTGGGAAGATAAAAACAGCGTTTGTCGCGGTCGATAAGACATTGATTGTCAAATCATACGGCGATAAAAGGAAATTGGTGGATAATTCAGGAAGATAGAGGAAAGCCGGCAATCGTTAAGGATTACGGTGTTCGTTGTAGGAGTGCTGCAAGATAAAGACAATTTCCGTATCTTCTAAATTTTGGCGATAAAAAATATAAATAAAGGCCACCCCTGGACCTTTACGTCCAGAAATGGCCTTTAATTAAGCCCTTTTAGCCGGCCACCGGTGGCCTTGGCTTATTGTTTGATCAGCTTGATCGTCTTCTGCATGGTCTTATCTCCATACAATACCCGAACCACATACATACCCTTCGTCAGCAATCCGGACGGCTGTATCCGCAACACATTGATACCTTCCAGCAGGTTCTCGAACCGTTGTTGCAATACCGGCCTTCCGCTCATATCCGTTATTACTACCTGTACTTTGTCCCCATTCTTAGCCGGTACACTTAGTATAAAGTACTGGCCGAATGGATTCGGATAGGCCTTCACCTCAGCATTGTCCAGAACATTGGCAGTCGAATCGACCGTCCGCACACTCGAACGTGCTATCGCCGGCACCGGAGCCATCGCATTGTTATAAGGCGTATACCCCTTGATGACCATCGCACCCAGCAGACCAAAGGTTGCCGTCTGATAACCCGTGAAGCTGATCTGCAATTGACCATTGCCATCCGGCTGCAAACCGAATAGGGTCAGCGTACCCGTACTATTGTTCAGCGAGTTCAGCAGATAGGTCTTGCCGTTCACTATATATACCGTGCTGTTCTCACCCGGATAGTTCGTCAGACTTGCCGTCACGGTGATATCATAGGTCTTGGACAGATCGAGATTGGTCAGCACCACCCAGGTCGTATCGCCCGGGAACATACCAAAACCTTCTGCCAGCACCTTGTCGGGGAATACACCGGAATTGTTACCCGTATTCACACCCGGACTTACCATGCCATCCACTTTCACCGGCTGTACCATGCCGGTATTGGTGGGTATGCCCGCTTCGCTGAAGAAGTTCGTATACGTAGCTCCCAGACCATATACCCAGTTCAGGTTGTTCCAGGGCGCTGGCGCTACGTTACCCGTGCCCGACCCATTGAAGTTGATGAACACGGTCGAGGCATAAGCATACCCTCTCAGTGTATTGCTATAGGTGGAGAACCCGGTACCATTCACCGCACGCACGATATAATCATAAGCCGTATTCGGCGTCAGCCCCGTATTGACATAGCTGGTCGTATTCGCCGGCAATGAGACCAGTTGCGTATAGGTCCCGCCATTGACGGACCGCCATACCTGGTACCCTGTTTCGTTGTCCGCACGATCCTGCCACTGCAGGGAAATGGTATTGGTCGCGGTGTAATCCACCTTCCGCAGATCCGTCGGACTCAGGGTCGTTACTACTCCCGGCGTATAAGCCTCTATCTGCAACGCACTCAGCAAGCCCACCGCCGCAGCGGCATCCTTCGCACAACTGATGACTACATTGCCGCTGGCATCCGGCGTAATGCCATTTATCTGTACGGTCTTATTGGAATTGTAGGATCCATTCAACGACACTGTCTGTGCCCCGATGGTGAAATTGGTCTTCGAATTCTGACTCGTACCATCACTGTTGAAGAAGACAAAATTATATTTCTTCGACGCGCTCAGCCCGGATACCGTTATCCGTCGGGCCGTCGTATTGGTCAGATATAAACCGGCCCATTCCACTGACTCGGGATATACTTCGGTGCCATTACGGCGACGCATACCCGTTGCCGACACGCCATCCCATGCATCTGTCAGGGTCACAGTAGCTCCCGTCGCCTGGTTGCCGTCATCCCTCAAACCGCTGACCGCCAGACCGGCATTGGGCAGATAGGGAACGACCAGGTTATTCCACGGTGCAGGCGCCACACTGCTTCCATTTGTCATATTCACATAAGTGGAAGAAACATTCGGATCCACGACATACAGATTGAAGCTCACGCTCCTGCTGGAATCGCTATTGTCGGTTGCAGTCACCGTGATCCCGGTAAAGGCTCCCAGCACACCGGCCGTCGGCTGTATGTTTATCACACCGGTTCCATTGCCATTGTCAACGAAGGTGGCAAAGGATGGCAGACCACTGGCCGTCAGCCGTATATGATCGGTCGCATCATCCGTCGCCGTCACATTTACCGTCGTGGTCTGATTATTCTTCAGCGTCACATCGGCTATGGCCGCCAGTTTGGGTACCCGGTCGGTGGTGGTCACGGACACCGTATCCGTATAGGCCGAGTTGCCATAACTGTTCACAGCACGTACGGCATAATAGTACGTGGTAGCACCCGAAATGGTACTGTCCAGATAGCTCACCGCGCCAGGCGACAGGCTGCCTATCTGGCTAAAGCCTCCGCTACGGCTCAACGAACGGACTACCTGGTATCCCGTCTCATTATAAGCCGCATCCTGCCAGTTCAGCTGTGCCCCCTTACCCGGCACATTCTGTGCCGTCAACTGGGTCGGTTTCGCAGGAGCCGTTCCATCATCATACAGCTGCGTGATGACCAGCGCATTCAGATAACCTATCGGCGTACCCGGCGCTTTTGCCATGTTTACGGTGATCTTGCCCGAAGCATCCGGCGACAGGTTGCCAAAGGTCACCGTATTCTTGGTATTGTTCTGTACATATAACGATTGGCTTTGTGCGCCTATCGTGTATACCGTCGTTCCATTGTCGGGATACCCATTGAAAACACTACCCGCATACAAGGTCAGATTGTATTTCTTAGCCTGGTTAAGACCTGTCACCGCAACACCCGCAGTCTCCGGCCCGCCATAATAACCGAAATACCAGAAGTCATTGAGCACCGCATCCGGATATACGCCGGAATTGTTGCCCGTGGTCGGACCCGCATTGAATGGCATCCACCAGCTTTGCAGGAAGTTAATACCCACCGTCGTTGCATTGCCGTTCGCGTCTACCAGGTTCGGCGTATTGATACCCGTCATACTGTTCCAGGGCGCGCCAATACTATTGGCATACTTCACCCTGGCATAGATCCTGACACTCGGATCTTTGTCGACCACCGTAAGATTGAAGGTCCTTGTCGACGAATCCCCTTGCCCATCATTGACATTGACACCGACAAGATAGCTGCCCGCTGCCGCATACGTCGGTTTCAATACCAGGTTGGCCTTGCCATTTGCCGTATTGACCAGCGTGAAGTTATTGGGGCAATTGCGAATGCTGAAGGTCATAGTGGCCGATGGCGTAGAATCGGTAGCCACAAGCGCGATGGTCAGACTGTCCCCCTCATTCATGGTGGCATCAGGAATAGGATTGACTACCGGCGTATAATTGCTGTTGACAGTCAGATTGAAAGTCGTTGAATCAGCCCCGCCATTTGCATCACTCACCTTGATGACCAGTCCCGGATAAACACCCTGGTTGGCTGCCGCCGGACTCAGGGTCAGACTACCCGTTCCGTTTCTATTATCGGTCAGAGCGGCAAAAGCAGGCAGATGGGAACCACTCAGCGTGAGCGCCCCATTCCCGGTAGCACTCACCGGCACCACGGTCGTCGTACCATACCGCACATTGCGGCTCGGTAGCTGGGTGATCACCGGAGCGACGTTTTTCACCTTTGCCGTCAGGGTGGAGGAATAACCCGTATTCCCACCCAGCCATTTGGCATTCACTTTATAATAACAGGTCTGATTGGGATAAAGACCACCATCCACATAATTGGTCACATTCGCCGGCACCGTAGCTATCAACAGGAAATGATTGACATCCCCGATGGAACGGTAGATATTAAAGCCGGTCACCGCTTTGGCCGTATCCTGCCAGCTGATGGCGATGGAAGAGGTCGTGACAACCCCCACTGCCGCATTATATGGGGCGATCGGCGCAGGAGGTAAGGCAAAGGTCGTAGCAGAAGCTGACTGGTCGAACCCGGAACCGCCATATTGATTGATGGCTTGCACCTTATAATAATAGGTCGTCGCCGGCTGACCCGTCGTATCCGCCCACGAGATCGCATTTTGCGGCGCCGTACCCAGGATGGAGTATGTGCCGCTGGCGCTTGTCGAACGGTACACCTCAAAACCCGTCTCAGTATTGCTGTTATCCGCCCAGCCCACATTGATACCCTTATAGGAGACAGCCGTAGCCTTTACCAAAGTCGGAATGGGCGGCGCCTGTCCGGGCGAAGGCGTATTGTCGATAAATACACTATCCGGGATGGTTACAAAACTGCCGCCCGATGAAGGCGTCTTCCAGGACACCGATATGTTCGCCCCTCCCCCCTGCTGGAAGAAGGTGATGGCGATCGGATAGGTTCCCGCTTGCAGCGTCAACGCCGCCGAGTTCTTGCTCACCGAACCATGTAACCCGTCATTGTTGACGGTTTTCGGAGCTGAATTGCTATATGGGCTTGCGGTGCCGTTCAACGGGCCAAGATATAAATTACTGCCATCATCCGAAGTGGTCTGGAAGGTATAGGTTCCGGTCGCCAGTATACGGATGCTTCCCTGCCATAAGAAAGCATATTGCGTGGTGTTCGTGGCCGGGCTCAACGATACCTTCGTGGTAACCCCTGTGGCCACCGGCGTCAACGCATTTAGATCAGGCACCGTACTCTGCGTGGAACTTAACCCATTATAATAATTGTAGATCAGACCGATCAACCTGGTCACGGCATTCGCCTGGTTGCTCATACCCGACAAATTACCCGCCTGGTCCGCCGCCTGCACCTTGAAAATATAATTCTGAGCCGTATTCAGACCGTTGACGGTGAAGGTAGTTTGAGTCGACGGCACGGTATAGGACTTGACCCCGTTGACGTATATGTAATATTGTGTTACCGCGATATTATCCGTGGAAGCTCCCCAGCTCAGCGACACTGACGTACGGGTAGATGTCGTCACCTTCAACGCAGAAGGCACGGTCGGCGCCACCGTATCGGCAGATGTCACACCGGACACCTGGGGTGAAAGAGGAGACGCGCCCGTATTGTTGACAGCCCGGATCACATAGTAGTATTTTGTATTGGAAACCAATCCGCTCAACACCTGCGTGGTCACATCCGCACCGGTAAGAGCCGCCAGTTTATATGGCCCCCCCGGCTGCGTAGCCTGGTAGATCTCGAAGTTGGTTTCATTGTACGCCGGCGACGGATTCTGACTCCAGGCGAGTTCCAGCGAGGTCTGCGACAAGGTCGTAACGATCACCGACGAGGCCGCATCCGGTTTATTCGGACCCGCAGAGTCGATCACCGTAAATGCAGGCGAGAAATTGCTCGAACAGCCAAACTTCTCCATCACCTTCACAATATAATTTCCCGGCTGGGTCACATAAATGCTGCTGTCCGTACCTATAGTCGTCGTACTGCCCACCTTTTGCCAGGTATAGCTGACATAACCCGCCGGAACTTTCAGGGTAACACCCTTGTCGGCCGGATTGGGAATGACCTTGCTCGCCAATCCGGACACCGTAATAGGCGGCGTAACTGTAGGCGCCTTGATGCTGATCACCACCGGCGTACGCGACCAGTCACTCCAAATACCACCACGCTGCACCCGGCAATCATACGTACCGGTCGCCGTCGCCTTTATCGTATTGGTAGTAGCACCGGAAATAACAACGCCATCTTTTCTCCACTGATACGCATCCAGTCGTGGCGCCACCCCGATGGTCACATTGATGGCCTCTCCCGGACAGAAAGCCGTTCTCCCAAATAAGGTCCAGGGATTGGACATATAGGCCCGCACACAGAAAGGCCAGAAATCCGGCTCATTCCAGGCCGTCGTCCAGGTCCCATGCGCCAGCTTGGGATATAAAGTATATCGTAAATTACCCCCATTGGTGCTGTCGATGGCATACACCACCTGGTTGGCCGTATTGGGATCAGGACTCCCGTCCAAACCACCCTGAAATAACCACATGGGAGTAAACTTGGTCTTTTGAATATTGCTGTCGGCCATATCACCCGTCGTAACACCCGACATAGGCAGGGAAGCCGCTAAATAGTTTGGATACTCATCCATCATGCCCCAGCTGGCATAACCACCAGCCGAAAGACCGTTGGAGATCAGCCGGAAAGGATCGAGCTTGTTGTTGACGATCATGTAATTGGCCACCGCCACCGCCAGATCGAAATTGGCATTGCTCCAGCCATTGCCTGGCGTCTGAAAGACCAGCACATACCCATCGAAAGCACCATTGTCTACAGCACTCGTAAACACAGGCCCCCCGTTGGCCAGCGAGAACTCATTATCGGTCGCCGGCCCCTTTTCACCAGCCCCATGCCAGAAGATCATCATCGGATACTTCTTCCCATCATTGGCCGTTGGATTATATGTCTTGGGAAATTTCAACCGGAAAGGTATCGTATGCAGAATATACGCCTTCCATTCATTGGTGTTCCAGGTCAACCGCACCGTCCGGATCCACTTGCCGATCGTATTCCCGTCAGCTGGCATGTTGGGATTGGTTACACTACCCGCCGGAGCATTGGGGTTGTAGGTGTATACCGAATCGTTGGGATTTAAAATGCTTTGCGCGACCGCTTGTTGACGGCTGAACAACAATACCAGCGCAAGGGTTAGAGTAAGAAGGGCATGCCGTGTAAAATTATTCATGTTTAATGAGGTTGAATAGGGTATATACAACTACTGAGAAATTTCCGGATAGTGGATACTAAGAAAGGATGAGCTAATTACGCTCGTGCGGGAAGGGAAGGAGGTTAATGTAATTTATAAGACATTGGTCGTCAGCAAAAAGCATGCCTGAATGAGGAAATTGGAGTAGTACGGTGTTAAGAGGAATTAAGGGGATATGTCAGGAAGATAGCAGAAGAATTAATGCTATATACAAGATATAAAATATTTTTTGCATCTGCTAACCTTTGAGGGAAAATATTAAAAAAGGCCATTCCTGGCGTCTACGTCCAGGAATGGCCTTGTCAGATCTATTTTAACCGGCCCTATCGGCCCGATCTTATTGTTTGATCAGTTTGATCGTTTTCTGCATCGTCTTATCACCATACAACACCCGCACAATATACATGCCCTTCGTCAGCAATCCGGATGGCTGTATCTTCAATAGATTCGTACCTTCCAGCAGGTTCTCGAACCGCTGCTGCAATACCGGCCTTCCACTCATATCCGTTACTATCACTTGTACATTGTCCCCATTCTTAGCCGGTACGGTCAGCATAAAGTATTGACCGAACGGATTGGGATAAGCCTTCAGTTCGGCATTCTCCAGGTCGTTGGAAGCATTATTCAGCATACGCGCCGTTGCCGTTTGCCCGGTCACCCTTGCTACCGCTGACACCGGCGGAGGTGTTATCCCATTTGCCGAAGGCGTATACCCCTTGATGACCATCGCACCCAGCAGACCAAAGGTTGCCGTCGGGTATCCCGTGAAGCTGATCTTCAGTTGACCATTGCCATCCGGCTGCAAACCAAACATGGTCAGCGTACCGGTACTGTTGTTGAGCGAATTCAACAGGTAGGTCTTGCCATTCACCATATACACCGTGCTGTTCTCACCAGGATAGTTGGTCAGACTCGCCGTCACGGTGATATCATAGGTCTTGGACAGATCGAGATTGTTGAGCACCACATAGGTCGTGTCTCCCGGGAACATACCAAAA
>Ga0105237_10007312_pt1 | contig 12106 bp, 14 predicted proteins | sample KBSC24metaG_FD_81520 | JGI IMG/M metagenome (GOLD analysis project Ga0105237, IMG submission 81520) | Corn rhizosphere microbial communities from Kellogg Biological Station, Michigan, USA - KBS C2-4 metaG | ecosystem: Host-associated > Plants > Roots > Rhizosphere > Soil | place: Michigan, USA...
CGCACGCCGATCAGTTCCACATCACGCATGAATTCCTGGCCTACATGCTGGGCGTGCGTCGCGCCGGCGTGAGTGCAGCCGCCCATTCTCTGCAGGGGCGCAAGCTGATCCGCTACACGCGCGGCAAGCTCACGATCCTCGACGCAAAAGGCCTGCAAGCGGCTGCTTGCGCGTGTTACGCGGCGGATAAAGAAACGTACGCCAGGATACTGAGTTAACCCGAGAATTCGTCGAAGTGCCGTCCCCCGTGCCGGCACGGAAACTCAGGCGCGTGACCCGCAGTCGTGCCGCCTTCGTCTTCCCGGACATCCAACTCGGCGGCCTGGCGGCACATCGCCCTGTCTCGATCACCCAGTCGCAGGGTAGTGACAGACCGCTGGACAGCAGTGCCGCCCGTGTTTGCCCAGGGCGAGGCGCGCACATAGGTAGCTCGATCGTAACGCACGGCCTTCTCCTTGACGTATGCCATCACCTCGACGCGGCGGGCGGATTGCTGATGATCACCTCGACGCGACGGTTCTGCTGCCGGCCGGTGGCGGAATCATTGTCTGCCACGGGGTCGCTTCGGCCCTTGCCCAATGCGGAGAGTCGTGTTGAACCGATCCCCTGTCCGGTGAGATACGATTTCACCGAGTCGGCACGGCGCTCAGATAGCCTCTGGTTGAAGTCTTCAGTACCCACGCTGTCCGTATAGCCCTGGATGGCAACACTGCGTTCGGGATATTTGTTGAGGAAGGCGACCAGCTTGTCCAGATTACCCGTCGCACCCGGCTTCAGATCGGCCCTTCCGGTGGTGAACAGGACATCGCCGAGCGTCAACACCAACCCGCGATCCGTGGGCTTTGCCTGCAATACGTCGATCTGCCGCTGCAACTCCGCGGCTTTCTGCTCTGAGCTTGCGGCGGCCACCTGCGCATCGCCGGCCGCACTGCGCGCTTGATCAGCCGCCAGCTTCTGTTCGGCCCCTTCGGCGCGTGCCGTCGCGGCTTGAATCTTGGCGGCGTCCGCCTCGTGTGTGCGCGCGTCCAAACGAGCGCTGTCCCGCTGCGCGGTGAGCCCGGCACGCTGATCCTCAGCGAAGCGAGCCTCAGCCAGAGCCTTGGCCGTGTCCACTTTACGGTCGGCCAGATAGACCCGGTGCGCCGCCAGCTCTTTGTTCAACTCCGGCTGCTCGGCTGTGCGGACCGCAGCGTCCGCGTCCTTGATAGCGGCCGCTGCGCGGCTCGCCAGGTTCGGATCGGACTGCAGCTGAGTCAGTTTGCCGCGCGCCTCGGCAGCGCCGTCCGGTTTGACCGGGGCGGTTGCGCAGGCCGCCGCGAGTAATATCGATGCCACGGCCGTGGCGATCAACGTCCTGCGAACAATCACATTGCTGTGGTTTGTCGTGTTCATGGTTTGTCTCCTGAGCCGCGCTTCATTTCATCGACCAGCGTGCCGTTGCTACGCTTCATTTCACCGTTCACGGCATTGGCCTTGGCAGCCGATGTCTTGGCGGAGGCCAGTTCGGCTTCGGCGCGCGATTGATCGGCAAAGTGCTCCGCCACCACCATTTTCTTCTCGGTTACAGCGCTGTCGGCTAAGGCGAGCTTGGTGTGCGCTTCGCTCAACTCTCCCCGCGCGTAACGCGCGGCTTCGCCACGCTCGGCAGCGGCGATGGCCTGTTCCGCAGCCTGCAGATTGGGTGTCGGAGCCGGTGGCGTCGATGCACATGCGGCGAGCAGGAGCACGCCGGTGACTCCGACCGCCATCCGCGGGCAAGAGCCACGGTTGGCTTGGGATCTGACATTCATGTCGATTCTCTACTGGGTGAAGGTGGGTGCGGGCTGGGCCGGCCTCCCATCAAGAGCACGAGTGTGCGCGCTTCCGCCGCGACCTTCGGTGCGCCAACGTACACAGGAGCCGCCCGCCGGTTACGGCGGGCTTTCAAACGCTACTTGAGTTGCATGTCATTGGTGACCGATTTGACACCGCTGACTGCACTTGCGACTCGCACTGCACCCTTGATATCAGCGCGCGAGCTTACGAAGCCGCTCAGTTGAACGACGCCCTTGAAGGTCTCGACTTGGACCTCGGATACCTTGAGGCCGGGCTCATGGAAGATGGCTGCTTTGACCTTGGTCGTGATGACGCTGTCATCCACGTACTCCCCCGTTCCCTCATGAGTGCGTGTGGATGCGCAGCCGAGCGTGGCCATTAGCACCAGGGTGGAGAAGAGCGCGGTGAGAGTGTTGATTCGTTGCATACAGTGACTCCAAACAGGTAAGAAAGGCGGAATGTGAAAATCTGATCGGATCGCGCCGGCGATAGCGCGTGTCGCGGTACTGCGTGAGATGCAGCGAGCAGCGCGGCAGGCGCGACGAGCGCGCTCGCGATGGTGAGTCCGGCGGGACCCGTCCCCGCAAATTGTTTGAAGATCGCCCCGACGATGATGGCTGCGGTAACCCATCCGAAATACAAAATGACACCCGTGTCGGCGGTAAGTCCGGAAATGATGAATACAGCGCTTGACATGAAACTCTCCGGACGTCGCGCGATCGTGCGGACACCGTCAAGCAAACACTGTGACATTCAGGCGCCGAGCCCGTCGGTGCGGCGGCGTACACGGGCGCCGCGGCTGTCTGCCCGAGGGCTGTTGCTTAATCGATTCGCGGTTTCTTTGGCAAAGCATGGCGTGCGTGCGGGCCGACCGCACCCGTCAGTTTCCGGGTGCGCACGAATCCGGCTGGGACTATCGCAGTGCGCCGCGTCGCACGACATTGACGATGACCAGGAGAATGACCGCCCCCAGAAGCGAGACGAGCAAGCTCGGAGGGCTGAAGTTGTTCTGATTGATCGTCGACACCCCGACGAGCGGGCTCAAGAACCATCCGCCGAGGACCGCGCCGAGGATTCCAACCACAATGTTGAGCAGAATGCCCTCTGGCCGTCGCATGAGTGTGCTGGCGGCCCATCCGATCAGTCCCCCGACCACGAGCCAGATGATGATGTTCATAAAAGTGTTGTCCTTTGCTGCCTATGAGCGGCAGAGACTACCCCCGTGAGCCGCTGGGTCTGTTCGTCGGCGCACTCACGACGGTCAGCCGACGTACCCGACATGGTTACAAGGACAAATGTACGGCCAAGCAGAGCACACACCTACGTGTCTTGCCGGTTGCGGGGCCATTTGCACGGGCGTGCGACATCGTTCAGCTACAGGGGCTAAAGCCGTATGTGCGGGACCGCGCAAAGGGAGGACGATTGATCTATACTCCGTCGTACCGCTCTGGTGGTCACGGTGACACACTCCATGCCCGCCTCTCACGATCCGCAACAAAATCACCTGCTGGCTGCACTGTCATCGGCGGAGCGCGATCGAGTTTACCCGCACCTGAGGCTCGTCCCGATGCCGCTCGGCAAAGTCTTGTACGAGTCTGGCGATGTCTTGGATCACGTATATTTTCCGACCAACTGCATCGTATCCCTGCTCTACGTCCTGGCAGATGGCGCGTCCGCGGAAATTTCGGTGGTGGGCAACGAAGGGCTCATCGGCATTTCGCTGTTCATGGGCGGTGAAACCACCCCCAGTCGTGCGATCGTGCAGAGTGCCGGACACGCCTACCGGCTGATCGGACACCAGCTCAAGGGGGAGTTCCATCGCAACGGCGACATGCAACTTCTGCTTCTGCGCTACACGCAGGCCCTGATCACGCAGATGGCTCAGACTGCAGTGTGCAATCGGCATCACTCGGTGGACCAGCAACTGTGTCGCTGGCTGCTGCTGTCTCTCGACCGCCTGTCATCCAACCAACTGACCATGACCCAGGAGCTGATCGCCAACATGCTCGGCGTGCGCCGTGAAGGTGTCACCGAAGCCGCTGGCAAGTTGCACAAGCTGGGGGTGATCCGCTACTCCCGTGGGCAGATCACGGTGCTGGATCGGCCACAGCTGGAACAACTGTGTTGTGAGTGTTACGCGGTCGTCAAGAAAGAAACAGATCGCCTGCTTCCGCGCGCGCGTCCGACCGAGCCTGGCGGGCCTCAAGCGGCTGCCGCCGCTACTGCCTAACCACGCAGACGCAGCACAAACTCCCTGAGCGGCAGGACCTCGCTCCCTCAGCCTGAGGGCACCGCTCGGTCAATTGCTGCACACCGGTGGCCCGCCGACGTCTCGCCCCAGAATGTCCGCGCGATCACGGAATGGACTGCGGTTCGCAGTACCTCGTACCCGAACAATCGCGTCGGTGAGTGAATGCACAGACGCACGCGCAAACGTACGTACACGATCAGCCGTCAGATGCGTCCCATCAAAAGTAGGACTACGACGACGAGCAACACTAATCCCAATCCACCAGTGGGTCCATAGCCCCAACTACGGCTATGCGGCCAGCGCGGGAAGGCGCCGACTAGCATCAGTACCAGAACGATCAACAGAATGGTTCCCAAAGTCACGGGCTTCTCCTTAGTGTCGTGGAGTGGATGCATTCAGTTCGCCGGGCGCGGCGGCCGGCAGACAACATCGAACGGACCGTGGGGACCCGTCTAGGCCACAACACGGGCAGCAACGAGAGGTCTGCGAACATGGCGCCGCGCCTTTGCATGGCGCAGGTGGCGCTCGATCAGCGTACGCGCATGGGAGGTAACGGCTCCGTGCGCTGACGAACAAAGAGCTCCGCATTCGCAGCAATTGGATGCGACGCCTCAATACCTGCTTCGAGAGCGGAACGTGCCTCGGCACGAGCTCGCGGGAGGAAGGACGACTCGCGGCAGTCCATGTGAAGTGAGCGCGATGTTGGGTCCGCGTGTTACTTCAAGCGCAACGACGCAATCGGGCATGTCAGGTGCGCTGGCGTACCGACAGATCCCTACGAACGGCGCAACCTGCCCAAAGATCAAGGGTGCGACCCACGGGCGACCCGCGAGGGGTGCCCCGGATCGACGGTGAGCAGGCGAACGCATGCGCAAAAGGAGACGGACCATGAGTAACGACAATGCCGAAACGGGATACAAAACTGATGCTGCGGCGAGGACCGAACAGCAGATGATTGAAAAACACGCACAGGACGTCCCAGCGCCTGCCGCAACTCCGACAGCGCGTCCCTGGACAGCAGATTTTCTGCTGCCTTCGATCAGTTTTCGCGAACCCAAGCGCCCCTGAAATCAGCTTGCGGGGGCGTGCGTCATCCTCGATGTGACGATGCGGGATGTGATCCTCGACACGGGTCGACTGTTGGACGCCGAGGTCAGCCCGCAGCAAGCCTTAAAACGTCAATACCTTCATCTAACAGTTATTTATGACCCTGTGAGTGCCACGGCGACGGGAAACAGGTGCTGCCAGGCTCTCGAACTGCCCTTTGTTCGGTGGCGCACAGACCGGGCCGGCGACTAGAGCTTAGCTTCGCCGTCATGGCAATGGCGCGAACACCACCGTGATCAGCGATCGGGCTGGCCATGGTTGGGTTGAACGAATTCGGGGCTTGCTAACCGTCGAATCTTGACTCGGGGGAGAGAGCGATGATAGCCATTAATGACTCGTCTGAAGCCACTCGCCGCGCCGAGGCGAGCGTCGATCGAATCAACGGGCACGCGACCTACAATGAGCTTGTCTACAGTAAGCATAACGTCGGGCTCGCCGAGGTGTTCCAACACGGTGCCCCTGAGCTTGCGGATTACTTGAAACTCGGGCCGCTGACTGTGCGTGCCCAGCAGGTCGGCACGCAGAAGGGCCCACATAACGAGTTTTTAACGGTGTTTTTCCACGAGCTGCGCAATTCACTGAGTGCGATCCGCACTGCCACCTGCATTTTGCGCATGGAGACGTCGGCGGCGAGCCCCGCCGCGGTGAAGGCCCGCGCGCTGATAGAACGTCAGATTGGGCAGATGGCTCACCTCGTGGAAGACCTTCTCGATGTGTCCGGGGTCCAAAGCGGCCACCTGCGCCTGCAGCGCGAACGAATCGATTTGTGCGCCGTCGCGGCTCACGCGGCGCAGACCGTCGAATTCGCAATGGAACAGCGCAATCACCGAATGACCACAGCATTCCCGGAAGCGCCCGTGTGGCTGCAGGCGGACCCCCACAGACTAGAGCAGGTATTTGTGAACCTGCTCATCAACGCAACAAAGTACACCGAACCCGGAGGCGAGGTCGAGCTGTCCGTGGAACGGGGAGAGGACGAAGCCACTGTGCGCATTCGCGACACGGGCATCGGCATTGCGCCTGAGGTCCTACCGCACGTCTTCGATCTCTTCGTCCAGGCAAATCCGTTATCACGGCGCGCGGATGCGGGCCTCGGTGTTGGGCTCGCCTTGGTGCGCAGTTTGGTCGAAAGCCATGGTGGCCGCGTTACCGCGGCAAGCGCTGGCCTCCAACACGGAAGCGAGTTCACCATTCGCCTTCCGACTCGTGCGGAGTAGTCTTTCGTCGGTAGGAGGGCGCTGGATTCCGAGGGTCGTTACGGAAGCAAGTGTCGAGGTAGGTCAATCGTGAATACACACCCCTGAGCGCGGTAGATCGCGGACAGCAGGATTCCATTGTTTGCCTCGACGCTCCGTCGGCAGATTTCGAGTCGGAGTCCCAGCCCCCCCAGCTCACCCAGGCGGAAGTCATCGGTTTCTCGTTCGAGGTGGGTCCGCCGCTGGACAATCGGACGAGGCAGCTTCAGGGGATACAGGGGCCCGTGCGAGGCTCTGACATCGCACAACGAGTCTGCGACTCCGCTGGTCAGCATATATATAGGGACACAGGCTTGCAGTCGTCGCAGTGCATCTTTAGTACTGCAAATAATCTGGAGAGGCAAGGCTGCGGCATCTGCAGCGCACACCGCGGCCCCCCGATCTCCTCGGCAGCCGGGCAAGTTTCGAAGGGCTGGCCTTCACAAATCCCCCGCGTCAAAGACGCATCACTGCCATCGTTCCGGCGCTTCCGAGGTACGACTCGGCCCGACCTGATGGTGAAACTCGTCAGAAATAAGCGATTGCTCCGTTCGCACCGCGGGCATTCCGGTGACAAATTGGTCCATTTCATTCGCCAGTTCCTCGTCGCCGCCGTCTCGCAATTTGGTTGCCACGGCCTGCCATCCGGTCACAACGTAGAGGCGGGTTCGGCTCATCAACCATTGGCCAACGTCCAAAGTATCATTCCGCGCCGCGGCTTGATTTAACACTGCGCGCTTCAACTTCCAAAGACGCGACGATTCGTTTCTTTTCGCCGCTCGATAGATCGGGGTTCTCTTGTGCGTGCGGGTTTCGCCGCGAACCGCCCGTTCTGTCGCATTCGCCGCAAGTCCAAGCTCTCGAAGGTTAGCCGCGAATTGAGCTCGCCAGCTCCGTAGAGTCGCCTTCTTGATGTTGAGACGAACACCCTGCTCGCTCATCGCCTTCACGACCACATGCACGTGCGGACGCGGCGTATCGGTGTGAAGCGCCATCGCATATCGGTGTTGCAGAGCCCACTCGTTGAGAGCGAGTCTCCGCACCGCCTCCAATACCTTTGTCGGTGAAGTACCTGCTGGCATGGAGAAGATGATGTTGTGTACGAGCCTTGGAGGCTTACCGCGAACTGATTTCTTGGAATAGTGATTGAGAGCTTCGACATCCAGATCCCAATCTCTCACCAGGTCGCGCCCGAAACCCGGCCCACTTGCCCTCGTATTCATATCTGTCTCCAGTCCAAATTCGCCCTTCTTCTCTATGTATTTCATGTGCCGCTGAACACCGGCCAGTGTCCGCGCCCCGCCGGAAACCTTCACTACAACTTCCGGGACTCGACGTACAGTGCGCGCAACGTACGCACGTTGAGCAGGCGTCAATGGCCCGCGACCACGCGCATAACTGACAACGTCGAGGAGTGGGACTTGAGAACGAAGATCAATGACTCTCTTGGGCATTTCCAGCTTCCCAGCTTAACGCGTTCGCCGTAATCAGTGCCTTCGTGTGGTCACGAAGGCCAGCCAAGATCTTCATGAGGCCTTGTAGATATGCAATTTCGAGATCATCTCCACGCTCGCCACGATTCATTGCGCGAACAATCTGATTCAGATTTCGGCCGATCGCACCTACCTCCGCAATACTTCTCTTGAGCGCTGCGAGTTCCTCAGTCGGCAGTGGTGACAAATTTCGCAAATGAGCGCGGACGAAAAGGGCGACATAGGTGGCGGGTCGAATCTTCCGGATCTCTGCGCGGTCGCGCAGTAGCCTAAAGTCATCGGGTCTCAACCTCACTGAAATTTTCTCCGGAGGTTGGGGATCTGGTGCTTTTGATTCTTTTGAGATGGCCTCGCCAGCGGTAACCAAGGCGGCTTCGATGAGGCGCCGGAGCAAAACGGACTCAGATACGCCGTGGCGCTGAGCGACAACGGAAAATCGCTCCTTGATGACCGACGGCACCCGAGCCGCGATGAGGGAGTTGGCGTTCATTGAGTGTTAGTGTTAAACACTCGACGCCGAAAGGCTATCCGGCCGAGAGCGATAAAGTTGAAATTGGCATGAGCTACACGACGCGTAAGTATCGGCGTCGGCCGTCCGATCTCGGCGGCAAGCTCGGCCTCATCGTCGCAGGCAGTGCGCCCATCTGGCGCAATGGTGTGTTGCTCGCGCAGGAAGGTGACCGTTGGACAGTGAGCACCGGCGGCTTTCTCGGCGACGACGCGCCCGGCGATGACGCGGGCTTCCTCGACTATTTAGCGACGTTGCCCACCCGGGAGATTCACGACATAGTCGCAAGATCCGAACCGCTGACCGACTACCATCGCTACCGCTACGCGGCCAGCGTGCGCATGCGGTACGAAAGACTCGCCCGCTTTCCCGACAACCTGCTGGTGTTGGGTGACGCCCTCTGCAGCTTCAACCCTATCTACGGTCAGGGCATGAGTGTCGCTGCGCAGGAGGCGCTGCTGTTACAGCAGTGCTTGCGTGACGGCCCGAGCGATATTGCGCGGCGATTCTTCGCGGCCGCGGTGAAGATTGTCGACGTTCCGTGGAACATCACAGTGGGCAATGATCTACGGCATCCCCGTGTTGAGGGCTCGCGTACTCCGTTGCGACGGTTCATCAATTGGTACATCGGGCAGCTGCATCGCGCCGCGACGCAAGATGACACGCTCGCGAGGGCATTCCTCGAGGTTGCAAACCTGACCGCGCCCCCACCGTCGCTGCTAATGCCTGCAAACGCATGGCGAGTCTGGCGCGGAAACCTGCGTGAGTTTCTTGGCGGAAGAACAGCCGTGCCAGCGGCCACCTCAGGCCCCTGAAGCGCCCCCATCCACATACCGCACCCGGCGAATCTCCGGGCCCACACACGAGGAAATGTAAGTAATGAATCAGCTTCAGGCACAACCCAGCCCCTCCGAGATCCAGGCCGCCGTCGGACAGACGATCACCGACCTCGGCGCAGCGTTCTCAGGGGTGCTGATCAACATCGGTCGCCGGCTCGGTCTCTACCGGACTCTGGCGGAGATCGGCGCGTGCACGCCCGAGCAGCTCGCCCAAAAAATGGGAATCCGCGAGCGCTACGTGCGCGAATGGCTCAACAATCAGGCCGCAGGCGGGTATGTCCGCTACGAACCCCAGAGCCGCAGGTACACCCTGCCCGCCGCGCAGGCCATGGTACTCGCCGTTGAAGACAGCCCGGTGTACATGGCGCCCGCCTTCGAAGTCGCGGCCGCGTTCTGGTCGGACGAAGAGCGCATCCTCGAAGCATTCCGCACTGGTGAAGGCCTCGCCTGGCATGAGCACAACGAGCGTCTCTTCTGCGGCACCGAGATGTTCTTCCGGACAGGCTACCGCGCGCATCTCGTCGCCGACTGGCTACCATCGCTCGACGGTATCGTGGATCGATTACAGGCGGGCGGACGCGTTGCTGACGTCGGCTGCGGTCACGGGGCATCGACCATCATCATGGCCCGGGCGTTTCCCAAGTCGCAGTTCATCGGCATCGACTATCACGCCGATTCCATTGCGACCGCCACACAGCGAGCGCGGGAGGCTGGCATCGGCAACGTGCGGTTCGAGATTTCGAACGCGAAAGACTATGACGCTCGAAACATGGACCTCGTGTGCTTCATGGACTGCCTGCACGACCTCGGCGACCCCGCCGGCGCCCTGATCCATGCACGCAAGACCCTGAGGCCTGATGGCAAGGTGATGCTCGTCGAGCCGTACGCGGGGGACACCGTCGAGGAGAATCTGAATCCGATTGGCCGCCTCTTCTACGCGGCATCTACCATGGCCTGCACACCGAACTCGCTGTCGCAGGAAGTTGGGCTCGCGCTCGGTGCGCAAGCGGGAGAAGCGCGGTTGCGTAACCTCGCGCAGCAGGCCGGCTTTCGGGACCTCCGTCTCGCGACGCGAACGCCGGTCAATCTCGTGCTGGAGGTGCTTCAGTAGCCAGGTGGACTCTAACAGCCATTTGTAGCCTGTAATCGCGTCCATCACAGACGCGATCACCTTGACTTCGGCAAATGGCTCAGTGGGCCACAAAGCCTCCGTCTGCCGTCAGAAAACTCCCTGTCATGTTTGCCGACGAGGAGCAGGATGACTCGAGGCCGTGGACGGCATAATTTCCGGCTCGGCAGACCGTCACCGCCGCGGCCGATCGGCCGCGGCCTGTCGTCCTACGGTTTTCAAACCGACCAATCTCGCTGGTCTTCACGCCGCCGCTAACACCCGAATACAGGACTGTCCATTCATGATGGCAGGGTTAATCGTGATGCAATCGAGCTTGCGGGGTCTCATCTCGAATTCTGACGCGGATTGGCTATTTGAAAGGATTGATGATCACAACGCCGCCAACATCTCTGCCGTGATCCATATCTTCCGAATACAACTGCTTGCAGCCCAGAGCGCGCGCTGACGCAACCACCGCGCTGTCCCAGTAGGAAAAGCCGTGTTTGGACTTGATCTCCAGAGCGTCCATGAGGACCGGGACGGTTATATCCTGAACAGAAAAGCGCAGCCAGGTACGAATCAGACCAGTAGCCACTTCTTGGGTTAACCGATCAGGGCGAGTCGCTCGCGTGGCTTGTACGAAGAACTCTTGGAGGACTTGGACCGACAAGCCACCGGCGTCGTCATCCAGCAGCTCAATCGCTCGCTCGCGTTTGGCCGCCTCGTCAGGAGCGCTGCTGATGGAATACAGCAGGATGTTTGTGTCGAGGAAGTGGCGGGCAGTCACAGCCGACGATCGTGGAGGTCGTCTCGCGAAATCTTGTCAGAGGCACGGAACCCTGTAATTCGGGTCCGAATCTCTCGCTCTTCACGCTTGAGGCGTTCTACCTCGCTCTCGCTCGCACCCAGCGAACTCAGGAAATCCTTCACCAATGCGGAGACAGAAGTATCCCGCTCGGCGGCGATTATGCGTGCGCGTCGGTAGAGGTCATCATCTAGTGATACTGTGATATTTTTCACAGCCTCACAGTACCAATCCTCGTCGACCTCGTCAAATGATCGTGCCTAACCCTGGTTTCTGCCTGCTCACGTCATCGTGGGTAACCAGTGGGGGTAATTGGTAGGAAATCTGCCAAATTCCCTTGGCAGAACAGGAGCTTAAGTGCGGAATTCGAGCCCTCTCCCGGCTCCAGGATCCGGCCCACGCCCCCTACGTCGAGAACCTGCGGAAACAGAATGGAGGAGACATATAGGAGACACGGCCCTTTCACAGTCAGTCAAGTGATTGATTCGGCCGAGTAATCCTTTGCGGTCGGTCCAGTCCATCATTGGAGCCACCGATATTCGCCTATCAATGGCTTGGACCGACTCTCCTCGAATTACTGCATTTTCCTTGTATTTTCTCATCTCTTTGTATCACCGCCAGAACCGTCGTATCATCTTGATTCACTCCCTAGGTGATACAGGATTGATACAAGAACATGGCCAGTATTATCGAACGTGATGGAAGGTGGCGCGCGCTGATACGCAAAGCCGGCCAGACCCGCTGCGCGACCTTCGACACCAAGGGCGCCGCGAAGGATTGGGCCGACAAGATCGAGCGCGAGGTGGACGCCCTGCGCGCCTCGGGCATCGTGCCGGCGAAGGGCAGGACCCTGGGCGATTTGATCAAGCGGTACACCGAGGAAATATACGCGATCAAGCCCTGGGGGCGTACCAAGAGCGCCGACCTCGCCCGCCTGAAGCA
>Ga0105237_10007315_pt1 | contig 12103 bp, 11 predicted proteins | sample KBSC24metaG_FD_81520 | JGI IMG/M metagenome (GOLD analysis project Ga0105237, IMG submission 81520) | Corn rhizosphere microbial communities from Kellogg Biological Station, Michigan, USA - KBS C2-4 metaG | ecosystem: Host-associated > Plants > Roots > Rhizosphere > Soil | place: Michigan, USA...
AATGGACCGAGATCGTAACCGGAGAGCGTAGATGAAGTTCTGGATGGCACTTGCCGCAACCGCGGCGCTGACGGCGAGCGCGCCCGCCTGGGCGCAGACTGCCGCCCCGCCCGCCTTTGCCGCCTGCAAGGCGTGCCACACCGTCGAGAAGGGCGGGAAGAATGGCGTGGGCCCGAACCTCAACGGCGTGGTGGGGCGCCCGGCGGGTTCGGCGCCCGGCTTCAACTATTCGACGGCGCTCAAGAATTCCAAGCTGACCTGGGATCCGGCGACGCTCGACCAGTTCATCGCCGCGCCGATGAAGAAGGTGCCGGGCACCCGCATGCCGATCGGCATGGCCGATCCCGCCAAGCGCCAGCAGATCATCGCCTATCTGAAGGCGATGAGCGGCAAATGAGCGTTACGCGCCGCACCGTATTGGCCGGCGCGACGGCGATGCCCCTGGTGGCATCCTCGGCGCGCGGCCAGTCGAATGCGGCGCGTTTCTCGCTCCATTTCGCGCCGCACGAGGGCAGCTTCGCCAGCCGCGGCAGTCGTCTGGAACAGATCGCCTTCGCCGCCGACCAGGGCTTCACCGCCTGGGAGGACAACGAGGCGGCCGGTCGGACGGTCGAAGAGCAGGTGGCGATGGCCAAGGCGCTGTCCAGCCGCGGCATGACGATGGGCGTGTTCGTCGCCTCGATGCCCAAATGGGGGCAGTCCCGCCCGGTCCTCGGCGCGAACGACGGCGCCGAGCGCGAGGCCTTCCTGGCCGATATCCGCGCCTCGATCGACGTCGCCAAGCGGCTGAACGCCACGCGGATGACGGTGGTGACCGGGTTCCTCGATCCCAGGGTGCCGCTCGACATCCAGACCGCGCGGGTGATCGACCTGATGCGGCGCGCGGGCGATCTCGTCGCGCCGCACGGCATGGCGCTGGTGATGGAGCCGCTCAACACCCGCACCAACCATCCGGGCGTCTACATGCAGAGCATCGCGCAGGGCTATGCGGTGGCGCGCGGGGCGAACAGCCCGGGGGTGAAGATCCTCGCCGATCTCTATCACGAGCAGATCCAGTCCGGGAACCTGATCCCGATGCTCGACACCTGCTGGAGCGAGATCGGCTATATCCAGTTCGGCGACAATCCCGGCCGCAACGAGCCGGGCACCGGCGAGATCAATTATTCGAACATCGTCCGCTGGCTGCGCGAGCGGAAATATGCCGGAACGATCGGCATGGAACACGGCAATTCGGTCAAAGGGCGCGCGGGCGAGGAGCGGCTGATCGCCGCCTATCGCACGATCGACGCCGTCTGAGGGGAGAGAAAAGCATGTCGAGACGCACACAGGCGCTGCTCGCGGGTCTGGCGGCGCTTGCCGCGACGCCCGCTGCGGCACAGGAAAAGCCGGGGTTCAAGGATACGCCGATCCTGCCGGGCGGCGGGAACTGGCACGTCCATGACTCGGACCGCCCCTACCCCACCGTCGTCACCCCCGCGGCGCAGCCCGGCGGCGCGCCCTCGGATGCGATTGTCCTGTTCGACGGTCGCTCGCTCGATGCCTGGACCGCGCAGCGCAAGCAGTGGCCGGTGGCGAACGGCGTGCTCACCGTGCCGACCCGCGCGAGCAGCGGCGGCGAGAATGCGTTGATCTCCAAGCAAAGCTTCGGCGACGTCCAGCTGCACCTCGAATTCCGCTCGCCCAATCCGCCGACCAAGAGCTCGCAGGATCGCGGCAACAGCGGCATCTGGTTCATGCAGCGCTACGAGATCCAGATTCTCGACGGCTATCAGAACCCCACCTATGCCGATGGCACGGTGGGCGGCGTCTATGGCTGGAAGCCGCCGCTGGTGAACCCGTCGCGCAAGCCTGGCGAATGGCAGAGCTACGACATCGTCTTCGAGCGTCCCCGCTTCGCCGCCGACGGCAAGGTGCTGCGCCCGGCCTATATCACCGCCTTCCTCAACGGCGTGCTGGTGCAGAACCACCAGGCGATGCTCGGCACCACCAACTGGCGCCATGTCGCCGAATATACCGCGCATGCCGATGCCCTGCCGATCCAGCTGCAGGACCATGACTCGCCGGTGTCGTTCCGCAACATCTGGGTGCGCCCGCTGCCCGAGGCGGCGATCGCGCAGGACCTTCCGGGAGACCGCAAATGAACATCGATCGTCGCGCCGCGCTGACCGGCGTGCTCGCCCTGTTCGGGGCGGGCGTGTTCGCCCCCATCGCCCGCGCCGCGCAGATGACCGCGACGCAGATGATCCCGGAGGGGCCGCCCAGCGTCGCCGTGTTCAATCCCGCCCAGCGCGCGCTGATGACCGCGCTGAGCGAGCGGGTGATCCCCACCACCGACACCCCGGGCGCAATCGCCGCGGGCGTGCCTGCCTTCATCGAGAAGTTGCTCGCCGACTGGGCGATGCCGGGGGACCGGGTGCCGATCGTCGCCGGGCTCGACGCGATCGAGGCGCGGTCGCAGCAGGACTATAAGGTCTCGGCCGCCAAGGCGACGCCGGCGCAGCAGGACGCGCTGATGACGCTGGCGATGAACGACCAGCTCCCGGGCGGCAAGACTTTCTTCGAGGCGTTCCGCCAGCTGGTGATCACGGGGTATTACACCTCGGAGATCGGCATCACCCAGGAACGCGAATATCTGCCGGTGCCGGGCGAATATAACGGCGCCTTCCCCTATTCCCAGGTCAACAAGGTGTACAGCGCATGATGATCACCCGTCGTACCCTGCTCGCCGGTGCGGGCGGCGTCACCGCCCTCGCGCTGATGGATCGCCTGATCCCGCAGGCCTATGCCGCGCAGATCCCCGCCGTGGGCATCCAGCTCTACACCGTGCGCGACATCTTCCAGAAGGATCCGGTCGGCACGCTCAATGCGATCGCGAAGATCGGCTATCGCGAAATCGAGTTCGGCGGTGGCGGCTATGACAGCATGGACCCGGCGATGCTCCGCGCCACGATGGACAAGGCCGGGCTGCGCTGCCCGTCGCTCCACATCGGCTATGACGCGCTGCTCGGCCAGTTCGACAAGTCGGTGGCGATGGCCCGCACCCTCGGCGCCAAGACCGTCGTGCTGCCCTACATGACCGACGAGCACCGCACCGAAGCGGGCTGGAACGCGGCACTGCCGAACTTCAACAAGTTCGCGCGCGACCTAAAGAAGGCGGGCTTCGACTTCGCCTACCACAACCACGACTTCGAATTCACCAACACGCCCGGCGGTGTGAGCCTCTACGATCGCCTGCTTAAGGCTACCGACCCCGCGCTCGTGAAGGTGGAGCTCGATCTCTACTGGGCCAAGCGCGCAGGCCAGGACCTGGGCGCGCTGATCGACCGGCTGAACAAGCGCCTCTACTCCTACCACGTCAAGGACATGCGCCCCGATGGCAAGATGACCGCGGTGGGCACCGGCACGATCGACTTCGCGGCGCTGTTCAAGCGCCCGTCGAGCGCCCATGTCCGCCACTTCTATGTCGAGAATGACGAGGCGCCCGCGCCCTATCTTCCGGACATCACCACCAGCTTCAAGACGCTGCAAGCGCTGCGCTTCTAAACCAACAACACTCCCTGGGAGAGGGAAACATCATGGCTGCTACCAACAGGTTCGATGCGATCGTCATCGGCTCGGGCGTGAGCGGCGGCTTCGCCGCCAAGGAATTGACGCAGAAGGGCCTCCGCGTGCTGATGCTCGATCGCGGCCGCATGGTCGAGCATGGCGAGGACTATCCGTATGACGGCAAGCCCGCCTACGAGGTGCCCGCGCACAACATCATGCCCAAGCCGCTGCAGGAACGCGATTATTTCATCGCCAAGCGCGGCTATGTGCAGCCCAGCAACATGGGCTTCTACAATAACGACCGCATGAACCCCTATGCGTTCGACGAGGGCAGCAAATTCTACTGGATCCGCCCCGGTGCGGTTGGCGGCAAGTCGCTGATCTGGGGGCGCTGGAGCTTCCGCTGGAGCCCGCAGGATTTCGAGGCGAACAAGCGCGAGGGCGTGGATGGCGCCTGGCCGATCGGCTATGACGATCTCGCCCCCTGGTACGCCAAGGTCGAGGATTATATCGGCGTCTCGGGCTCGCGCGAGAACCTGCCCTATCTGCCGGACAGCAACTTCCAGCCGCCGATGCCGATGAACGTCGCCGAGAAGTGGCTGAAGGAACGGCTGGAGGCCAAGTTCCCCGGCCGCAAGCTGATCAACACCCGCCTGTCCAACATGACCGAGGACAAGCCCGACCAGGGCCGCACCAAGTGCCAGTTCCGCAACCAGTGCGGCAATGGCTGCTCGTTTGGCGCCTATTTCTCGACGCAGGCCGTCACCCTCCCCGCCGCGCGCGCGACCGGCAAGCTCACGCTCCAGTCGGACGCGGTGGTGACCAACATCGAATATGACGCGGCCAAGAAGCGCGTCACCGGCGTGCGCTATGTCGACGCCAAGACCGGTCAGGCGCAGGTGGTCAATGCCGACCTGGTTTTCCTCTGCGCCTCGGCGATGGGATCGAACCAGATCCTGCTCAACTCGCGCGCGCCGGGCAGCGAGCGCAGCCATTTCGACAGCAGCGGCACGCTGGGGCGCTATGTCATGGACCATATCTTCCGCGTCGGCATCGACGGCGAGATCCCGGGCATGACCGACCTGATCGAATATGGCCGGCGCCCCGGCGGCGTCTACATCCCCCGCTTCCGCAACATCGGCGGCGAGGAAGGCGTGGGCTTCAAGCGCGGCTATGGCTATCAGGGCAGCGCCTGGCGCCAGCCGGCGGGCCCGGTGGGCTTCGGTGCCGAGATGAAGCACGGCATGCGCCGCTACGGCCCGTGGCGGTTCAGCATGGGCGCGTTCGGCGAGTGCCTGCCCTACAAGGACAACCGCGTCTCGCTCCACCCCAGCAAGGTCGATCGCTTCGGGGTGCCGCTGATGCGCTTCGACGTGACCTTCCGCGAGAACGAACTCAAGCTGATCGCCGACGCCAAGGTGCAGGGCGAAGCGATGCTGCGCGCCGCGGGCCTGCAGAACGTGACGAGCAACGAAGGCGAGCACGTCCCCGGCGACGCCATTCACGAAATGGGCGGCGCGCGCATGGGCACCGATCCGCGCAATTCGGTGCTGAACGGCTTCAGCCAGGCGCACGACGCGCCGAACCTCTACGTCACCGACGGCGCGCAGATGGCCTCGGCCTCGTGCGTCAACCCGTCGCTGACCTTCATGGCGCTGACCATGCGCGCCGCGGACCATGCGGTGAAGCAACTGCGCGCGTGAACCGGGGGAGCGCGCCGGGTGCGGCGCGCTCCTCTGCCTCCTGGAATGTCCTCTCGCGCTACTCGTGTGTCCAGCCGCCGCCGACGCCGCGGACGAGGCTCACGATGGCGGTGAGCCGCTGGAACCGGAGCTGCACCAGGTCGAGCCTCGCGGAAAGCAGCGCCCGCTCGGCATCCAGCTGCTCGAGGTACGACGCATAGCCGGCCTCGTGTCGCCGCCGCCCTACCCGATAGGCCTGGTCGAGCGCCGCGACCTGCCGCTCCGCGGCTTGCGCTTCCTCGGTCAGGAAGCGGAGCGAGGCCATCGCATCTTCCACTTCGCGAAATGCCTGGAGTACGGTGGCCTTGTACGCATAGGCGGCCTCGTCGCGCCGTGCGGCCGCTGCGTCCGCGCCGGCACGGAGCGCACCGCCCTGGAAGATCGGCGCAAGGATCGATCCGCCGATCGAGAACAGCGAAATCGGATCGTCGAGCAAGGTCGAGACCACCCCGCCGCCGCTTCCCGCCAGCTGGATGCGGGGGAGAAAGGCGGCGCGCGCTGCGGCGAGGCGATGGTCGGCAGCCGCCAGCCGACGCTCCGCCGCCGCGATGTCGGGCCGCTGTCGGACGACCTCGGACGGCAAGCTGGCCGGGACGGCCGCTGGCCATTCCGGCGCTTCGCCCCGCGCTGCGATCGCGCCCGGAGGCCGGCCTAGCAGCTGGCTGAGCGCATTCTCCTGCAAGGTGCGGGCGAGCATCGTCGACGGGAGCAGCCGCGCCGCCGCTTCCAGCGCAGCCTCGGCCTGCTGCGCCTCCAGGCTGGACGCGTAGCCGGCGCGGAAGCGGCGCCCGATCAGGTCGCGCTCCTGCCGGCGTTCGTCCACCGTCTGCCGGACGATCTCCAGCCGCGCATCGGCGGCGCGCAGCCCGATATAGGCCTGGACCACCGTCGCGATCAGCGAGATGCGCAGCGCGTCGCGCGCATCGGCGGAGGCAAGCCATTCCTCCCGCGCCGCCTGGGTCGACTGGCGCAACCGACCGAACAGGTCCACCTCATAGGCGACATCCAACTCGCCCTGGGCGCGTTCCTGGTCCACCCCCACGCCGAACGCGTTGACGCTGCGCCCGCTGCTTGCCCCGCCGGCGATTGCCGCGCTGGGCAGCGCGGCGGCAGCGGCACCGCGCAACTGCGCCCGCGCCTGCTCGATCCGGGTCGCGGCGATCTGGAGGTCGGGATTGCCGGCCACCGCCTGATCGACCAGCGCATCGAGCGCCGGATCCTGGAAGTCCCGCCACCAGCCGGCGGTGACCGCACCGGATCCGCCGTCCGACCGCCAGTGTTCCGGGATCGCGACCGCCGCCGCGCCGGGCACCGGCTGCGCCGGGCCCATGCACGCTTGCAGCAGCACCGGCAGGAGCAAGGCAGGCCATGCCCTCATCGTCCGGCGCCCGTGTCGATGCGCGTTTCCACGGACATGCCCGGCCGCAGCCTGGCCGCAAGCGGCTGCCCCGGATCCACCGCGATCAGGATGCCGATGCGCTGCGGCACCTTGACGAAATTGCCCGTGGCATTGTCGGGCTTGAGCACCGCGAACTCCCACCCGGTCGCCGGCGCGATCCGCGCGACATGGCCGGTCAGCTGCGCGCCGCCCAGCGCGTCCACGCGGAGCTGTGCCCGCTGGCCCGGCTGCATCCGGCTGGTCTGCGCCTCCTTGAACTGGGCGATCACCCAGCGGTCCGGCGGCACCAGTTCCATCAGCGCGGTGCCGTTGGTGACATATTGGCCCCGGCGCACATGGACCTCGCCCAGCTGCCCCGCTTCGGGGGCGCGGATGACGGTGTGCAGCAAGTCGATCTCCGCGAGCCGCAACTGCGCCGCCGCCGCCTCCACCTGCGCGACCAGCGCATCGCGGCCGACCTCGACGGTACGCAGGTCCTCGTGCGCCACGCGGGTATTGGCGGCGGCTCGGCGCACCGCCGCCTCGGCCTGGGCGAGTGCGGCGGCCGTCTGGTCGCGCTCGCGCAGCGAGATCGAGCCGTCGCGGGCCAGATCGCGCGCGCGGACCATGTCCGCCTTGGCGCGGATCAGCTGCGCCACCGCGTCGGCCGACGCGGCATCCTGCCCCGCGATGCCGGCAGCACGCGCCGAGCGCGCCTGGCGGCTGTTGGCAAGCGCCGCGCGCTGCGCATCGAGATTGGCCCGGGCCTGGGCAACCCGCGCGCGATAGATCGCGTCGTCGATCAGCACGAGCACCTGCCCGGCCTTCACCTGCTGATAGTCGCGGACCAGCACCTGGGCGACATAGCCGCTTACCTGCGGGGCCATCACGCTGGTGCGGCCGCGTACCAGCGCATCGTCAGTCCGCTCCGTGCTGCCGGTCAGCGGACCGATCCCCCAGATCTGCAGGATCGCACCGATCGCGACGAGCAGCGCCAGCGCGCACAGCGCCGTGACGAAGGGGCGCGGTCGCGGCGGGTGCCACATGTCCGGCGCCGCAGCGGGCGGAGGTACGGGTGCGGATTGTGTCATCGAACGGCTCCGACGGGCGGCGCGGCACGCAGCCGGCGCGCTTCCTGGACAAGAATCACGATTGCGAGGAACGCCGCGAGCCCCAGCGCCAGCAGCGTCACCACCCAGAAGGTGTCGTTGAAGGCGAGGATGTTGGCTTGGGTCTGCAAGGCGCTGCCCAGCCGCGCGCTGCCTTGCAGGGCCGATGCGGCGGGATCCGGCAGCTGGTGCGCAAACTGGGCGCTGCTGGCGGCGATGCGCTCCGCGGCGGGCGAGCTGCCCGGCGGGATCGCATCCGCCAGGTCCTCGGCATGCACCCGCGCACGGATCGTCTGGATGCTGCCCAGCAGCGCGGCACCGGCCAGCCCGCCCAGATTCTGGGTGGTGCTGAACAGCACGACGAAGCTCACCAGATGGGTGGGTCCGCGCTCGAGCACCCGCGCGATCCCGAACAGCAGCGCCGGCCCGAGGAACAGCGTCGTGCCGATCCCGAGCAGCGACTGGCTGAGCGCCAGTTCGGTGGCGCGCGTGTCGCTGGTCGAATGGGTGTCGAGCCACGCCCCCCAGGCGATCACCAGCGCCGCTGCGAGCATCATCGGCAGCAGGCGATCGGGACGAGCCAGCCATGCGGCGAGCGCGATGCCGCCGATCATCGCCAGCAGCACCACCGAGAACAGCCCGTGCAACTGGTCGTCAGTCAAGCCGCCGAGCGCCAACAGCCCGACCGCGGCATAGGTCTGCTCGGTCAGCGCGATGCGGACGACGAGCGCGATGCCGGCGATCAGCAGGATCTCCGCAGTCCCGAACCAGCGGACCTGCAGCAGCGGTCGCGCCCGCCGATCCTCGACAAGGAAGACGAGGCCGAGCAGCAGCAACGCGGCGGCGAACATCCAGCCGAGCCACGGCGCGTCGGTCCACCAGTAGAAGCGTCCGAACGCCAGCCCGGCGCACCCCAGCAACATCGCCCCCAGCGCCAGCGCGATGGTGAGCGCGTCGAGCGGTTCGAAGGCCTTGCTCCGGTCCGTCGGCGGCAGCGGCAGCAGGACCGTCAGCGCCCAGGCGGCAAGCGCAAGCGCCAGCTCGATCCAGTGGACGCCCGCCCAGTGATCGAAGGCGATCCGGTCCAGCGGCACCATCCGCGCGATCGGGATGCCCAGCTGGGGCAGACTGAACCCCACGACGACCGCCATCGGCCGGAATCGCGCCGGGAAGACCTGAAACGTGCTGTACAGCCCCATGGTGGTGAGCCCGCCCGAGGCGACGCCGCTGATCGCCCGGGCCAGCACCGTGGTGCCGAGCGACGGAAAACACAGCGCGATTAGCTCGCCCAGGATCAGCGTGCCCAGGATCACGTGCAGGCACGCCGGGATGCCGAACTGGACGCGCGCCTTCACGAGCAGCAGGTTGGCGGTCGCGTTGAACGCCACGAACACGGCGAGCAACAGGTTCGCCTCCGCGACGTAGAGGCCCATATTCCCCGCGATGACGTAGAGGTTGGTGCTGATCAACGCATTGCCGAGGCCGCTGGCCAGGGCCAGGATGACGGCGGAGAGCGCGTACCCGCACCGGGCGCCGGTCGAAAGTCGCGGCGAATAGGGCGCGCCGGGGAAGAACGGCCGTTCTCCCGGTGCAAAGATGTAGCGGCGCTCGACCATCATTGGCGATCCTCGGTCCGGCACGCCCTGCCCAGCCAGGGGATGCGGTGGGCGCCATCTTCGCCAGCGCCGCGCGCGCGCCAAGCTATCCGAGGGTTTGCCCGCTCCAGACGATTCGCCGGAATTCGATGTTCGATTCGTTCAAGCCGGCACGCCAATGCGCAAGAACGCAGATTCTCCAGGGGGCAGGATGGCGGCGTGCATCGCACCGACCTTCTGGGAACACGGTTCATGGTCATCACATCGACACGGGCGCGCCGCAGGATACGCCTCCTGCTTGCGCTCCTCCTTGTCGCCCTTGCCGGCGCGTTGATCGCGCTCGCGCTGACGTGGCGGCCCGCCATCGCACCGATAGCGCCGCCATCGGCAGGCAGCTTTGCACCCGAACAGGTCGCGCGCGGCGCGGTGCTCGCGAAGCTCGGCGACTGCGCCGTCTGCCATACCCGCGACGGTGGCCGCCCGCTCGCCGGCGGCCGGCCGCTGGCGACGCCGTTCGGCACGCTCTATTCGGACAATCTGACCCCCGATCCGGAGACCGGGATCGGCCGCTGGTCCGCCGCCGCGTTCCGGCGGGCGATGAAGGACGGCGTCAGCCGCACCGGCGCGCACCTCTATCCCGCCCTGCCCTATGAGCATTTCACCCATGTCCGCGATGCGGACGTGGACGCGCTCTACGCCTTCCTGATGACGCGGCGCCCGGTGCACGAAGCGGCGCCCGCCAACCGGCTGATCTTCCCGCTCGGCTTCCGGCCGCTCCTCGCCGGATGGAAGCTGCTGTTCCTCCACCACGGCGAGACACCGGTGGACCCGACACGCTCCGCCGAGTGGAATCGCGGCGCCTATCTCGTCGAGGGCCTCGGCCATTGCGGTGGCTGCCACACGCCGCGTAACCTCGCCGGCGGCGAAATCAGTTCGCAAGCCTATGCGGGCGGCATTGCCGAAGGCTGGCGCGCGCCGCCGCTCGACGCCGCCAACCCCGCCGCGCGACGCTGGACGCAGGACGCCCTCGTCACCTATCTGCGCACCGGCATCTCGCCCGATCACAGCGCCGCAGCCGGTCCCATGGGCCCGGTGGTCGACAGCCTTTCGCGGGTCCCCGAAGGCGAGGTGCGCGCCATCGCCGCCTATATCGTCTCGAAGATGGGTGGCGCGCCGAGCGCTCCGGCTGCGCCGCTCCCAGACAATGCCGACGCCGCCGCCCGCCGCTTCCCCGATGGCGCGGTGCTGTTCGCCGGTGCCTGTGCCGGCTGCCACGGCCCCGGCGCGCCGATGATGGGCCAGGGACGACCGCTGCTGTCGCTTGCCACCGTGCTCCGCGACACCGAGCCGACCAGCGCCGCCCAGGCGGTGCTGCAGGGTATCGAGCCGCCGGTCGCCGGTCGCGGCCCCAAGATGCCCGGCTTCGCCGACGCGCTGACCGATGCGCAGATCGCCGCGGTGCTCGGCTATCTCCGTGCCCGCTACACCGACCGGCCGGATTGGCGGAAGCTCCCCGCCGCCGTCGCCAAGGCCCGCAAGGAAGGCGCCCAGCCATGACCCTCTCGATCATCGTGAACGGCGCCCGCCACCAGGTGGACGCCAGCCCCGAAACGCCGCTGCTCTACGTACTGCGCGACGATCTCGGCCTCAACGGCGCCAAATATGGCTGCGGGCTCGGCCAGTGCGGCGCCTGCACCGTGCAGCTGGACGGCAAGGCGGTGTTCTCGTGCGTGACCCCGGTCTCGGCTATAGGCGACCGGCCGGTGCGCACGGTGGAAGGGCTCGGCACCGTGGATCGGATGAGCGCGCTCCAACAGGCATTCCGCGACGAGCAGGCGGCCCAGTGCGGCTATTGCATCGCCGGCATGATCATGCGCGCACAAGCCCTGCTCGACGCCGACCCGCACCCGGACGAAGCGAAGATCCGCGCGCACATGCAGACCAATCTCTGCCGCTGCGGCACGCACATGCGCATCCTTCGCGCGATCCGTCGCGTCGCCGGCATCCCCACCGATGGAGCCGCCGCATGAGCCTCGATCGGCGTCAGTTGCTCGCCGGCGGCGGCCTGCTCGTCGCCTTCTCCATGGCGGGGCATGGTCTCGCCCAGCTCGCCGGCGGCGGCGAAGGCGGGGCCGCGCCACCACCGCGCCGGCCCGACCTGCCCGGCAGCCTGAAGAGCAACCCGGTGCTTGACAGCTGGGTGCACATCGCCCCCGACGGCAGGATCACCGTCTTCTCGGGCAAGGCCGAGCTGGGCCAGGGCATCCGCACCTCGCTGCGCCAGGTCGCGGCGGAAGAGCTGGACGTGCCGCCCGCCACGATCGACCTCGTCACGGCGGACACCGCCCGCACCCCCGACGAGGGGCTGACCGCCGGCAGCCATTCGATGCAGGACGGCGGCACCGCCATCGCCAATGCCTGCGCCCATGTCCGGATGCTGCTCACCCGGGCCGCGGCGAAGCGCTGGGGTGAAGCGACCGACAAGCTATCGACAAACGGCAAGGCGCAGGTGATCGCGCCCGATGGCCGCAGCCTGGGCTATGGCGCGCTGGCGGCGGAGTTGTCGCTGCACGTCGAGGCGATCCCCAACGCCCCGCGCCGCGATCCCCGCCACTATCGCACGCTGGGGCACGACCTGCCGCGCATCGACATCCCTGCCAAGCTCACCGGCGGGGCGGCCTATGTGCAGGATCTGCGCCTGCCCGGCATGCTCCACGCGCGCGTCGTGCGCGG
>Ga0105237_10007319_pt1 | contig 12102 bp, 10 predicted proteins | sample KBSC24metaG_FD_81520 | JGI IMG/M metagenome (GOLD analysis project Ga0105237, IMG submission 81520) | Corn rhizosphere microbial communities from Kellogg Biological Station, Michigan, USA - KBS C2-4 metaG | ecosystem: Host-associated > Plants > Roots > Rhizosphere > Soil | place: Michigan, USA...
CGACGACGCCGGCCAACCTCGAGGGCGCGCAGGCGCTGAACGTCGACTTCTGGATCGACAATCTGGAGACCCTGACCAAGCGCTTCGACGCCTGGCTCGCCAAGTAGCCTTTCGGGGACAGCTCTCACGGAGCGCGCGACGCGCGTTTCCGTGAGCGCGTTGATCCCGACGGACCGACCCGATAGCGAAGCGAGATGTTTGAACCCGTCATTGCGAGCGCAGCGAAGCAATCCAGGTCTGTGTCCAGGGCCAGATGGATTGCTTCGTCGCAAGCGCTCCTCGCAATGACGGGGAAACAGCTTTATTCCATGGCCACATTCGAGGCAGTTCTCCCGATCAGGTCCGCCATCATTCAAGCATCCGAAACACTCCCCTAACAGAGCCAACGGAGGGCATCCTTGGCCATCCCGCGTATCCGCGTTGATCAGGTTTCCAAGTCGTTCGGCGCGGTTCAGGTCATCAAGGATTTGTCGCTCGATATCGAGCGCGGCGAATTCGTCAGCCTGCTCGGCCCCTCCGGATCGGGCAAGACCACGCTCTTGATGCTGCTGGCCGGCTTCGAGCAGCCGAGCGCCGGCAGCATCGTGCTCGACGGCCGGCGCATCGATCACCTGCCGCCGCACCGCCGCGAGATGGGCGTCGTGTTCCAGAACTACGCCCTGTTTCCGCACATGTCGGTCGCCGACAACGTCGCCTTTCCGCTCAAGATGCGAGGGGTGGGGCGCGCCGAGACCGACGGCAGGGTGAAGCGCGCGCTCGACGTGGTGCAGCTCGCGGCGATGCGTGATCGCCGCCCGGCACAGCTCTCGGGCGGCCAGCAGCAGCGCGTCGCGCTCGCCCGTGCGCTGGTGTTCGAGCCCGCCGTGGTGCTGATGGACGAGCCGCTCGGGGCGCTCGACAAGCAATTGCGCGAACAGATGCAGCTCGACATCCGCGCGCTGCACAAGCGGCTCGAACTGACCGTCGTGTTCGTGACGCACGACCAGTCCGAGGCACTGACCATGTCGGACCGCGTCGCCGTGTTCAATCACGGCCTCATCGAGCAGATCGGCTCGCCGCGCGACATCTACGATCACCCGAGGTCCAAATTCGTCGCCGAGTTCATCGGCGAGACCAATCTGCTGGAAGGGACCGTGAAGGGACACGATGGGGACGGGACGACGATCGAACTGGATTCCCGCCGGCACGTGACCGTTTCGCGAACTGACGCCCTCGCCGCTGGCGCGCGCGTGCTGGTCTCGGTCCGCCCGGAACGCATCCAGCTCGGTCCTCCCTCGACGGCCGTGCAGAACATGCTGCCGACCAGGGTTCTCGACAGCGTCTACCAGGGCGATCATCTGCGGGTGCAGTTGGACGAGGCCGCGTTCAGGTTGGTCGTTCGGCTCGACCGGCGCTCCGCGGAATGGCCCGCCGGCGCCGATGTCGTCGCGCATTTCGCGCCGGAGGATTGCTGGGTGGTTGCGGCATGACCCCGTTCTGGCAACGCGCCGGCCACGTTGCGCTTGTCCTCCCTCTCGTGCTGTTTCTCGGCCTGTTCTTCGTCTGGCCGCTGTTCACCGTGCTCGATCAGGCGGTATCCGATCCGGTGGTCAGCCGTCATCTGCCGGCCACCGCCGCCGCGTCCGGCGCGTGGGACCGCAAGTCGGCGCCGTCAGCCGAGATGCGAGAGGCGCTGGTGCGCGACCTGCGCGCCATCGATGACGACCAGATGCTGGGAGATCTGGTGCGCCGGCTCAACAGCGCGCAGCCCGGCTTCCGGACGCTGATGAAGAAGACGGTCACCGCCGCCCGCGACAGCGACGGCCAGCTCGACCTTGCCGAGGTCGATCCCCGATGGCGCGAGGTCGCCTTCTGGCGCGCCATCGCCGAGGCCACCAATGCCTATACCGATCGCAATCTGCTGGCGGCGATCGATCTGCAGCGCGACCCCACGGGCGCCATCGTCATGATTCCGGAAGGCGAATCCGCCAACCGCGCCATCCTGCTCAGGACCTTCCTGGTCGCGACCACGGTGACCCTGGCGACCTGCCTGATCGGGCTGCCCTATGCCATGCTGGTCGCATCCTCGGTCGGGTGGCGCCGCCAGCTGCTGCTGGCCGCGGTGCTGTTGCCGCTGTGGACCTCGCTGCTGGTCCGCACCACCGCCTGGTACATCCTGTTGCAGGACCAGGGCCTCATCAACTCGGCGCTATCGGCGCTCGGCCTGATTTCCCGGCCGCTGCCGCTGCTGTTCAACCGCACCGGCGTCATCATCGCCATGACGCATGTGCTGCTGCCCTTCATGGTGCTGCCGATCTACAGCGTGCTCATTGCGATCCCGAAAAACCTCGTCCCCGCCGCGGCCTCGCTCGGCGCCAGCCCGATCCGGGCCTTCGTCCACGTCCTGCTGCCGCTGACGCTGCGCGGCATCGCCTCCGGCGCCCTGCTCGTCTTCATGGCGGCGCTCGGCTACTACATCACGCCCGCCTTGATCGGCGGCCCCAAGGACCAGATGATCAGCTCGGTCATCGCGTTCTACGCGACCGGCTCCGCCAACTGGGGCATGGCGGGCGCGCTCGGCATCGTGCTGCTGGCGGCGACGCTGGTGCTCTACGGCATCTACGGCCGCCTGTCCGCGGCCAACACGGCAAGGGCGTGAGGCGATGCTGCGGATCGGACGATTTGTTTTCGGTGCTGCGGCGGTGCTGTTCCTGCTGGCGCCGCTGATCGCCATTCTGCCGCTGGCCTTCACCTCCTCCAGCATGCTGACCTATCCGATCCCCGCGCTGTCGCCGCGCTGGTTCGAGGAACTGGCCACCGCGGACGCCTGGCGACGGTCGATCGTCAACAGCCTCATCATCGGCTCAGGCACTACCGTCCTCGCAACCGTGCTCGGCACCTTGGCCGCGCTGGCGCTGCGCCGGCGCATCGCCTTTGGTTCGGTGCTGCGGACGCTGTTCCTGCTGCCCATGGTGGTTCCGGCGGTCGTGCTCGGAATCGGGCTGCAGATCCTTCTCGCCCGGCTTGGACTCGCCAATACCTACACCGCCGTCATCGTCGCCCACACCGTGGTCGCGGTTCCCTTCGTGCTGGTCAGCATTTCCGCTTCTCTCGACGGCATCGATCCGCAGGTGGAGCGCGCCGCAGCCAGCCTCGGCGCCTCGCCGGCGCGCGTCTATCTGCTCGTGACCATGCCACTGACGATGCCGGGCATCCTCTCCGGCGCAGCATTGGCCTTCGCCACCTCGCTCGACGAGGTCGTGCTCACACTGTTCGTCGCAGGCCCCAATCAATTGACGCTGGCGCGGCAGATGTTCTCCTCGATCCGCGAAAACATCAGCCCGGTCATCGTCGCCGCCGCGTTCCTGTTCATTGTCGGCACGGTCGCGATCGGCGGCCTGCTCGCAGCCGTGCGCCAGCGCGCCGTGCGCACGGCCGCGACGCCCTGACGTCGAGTGTTTCCAATCCCCGGTGCTAATTTAGACCGTGACGAGATTAGGTCGATCTGGTCCGGCAGCGGAGGTCCACCTCTCCCGTCGGGAGAGGTCGATTTGCGCAGCAAATCGGGTGAGGGATTACGGTTTATCGATTTCGCGGCGGCCCCCTCACCCGGCGCTTCGCGCCGACCTCTCCCCGTCGGGGAGAGGTGGCGGAGTTCGCCGCGTCGCAATGATTCAACCGAGACTCATCGCGCTTCAGCCTCTCGTCGGTGACCAGCCATATGCCTTGGCGCAGGCACCGCCCATCAGCATGGCCCGCTCACTGTCATCAAGGCGATCGGTCTTCAAGAAGGGTTCGACGGCCTGCTCGTAGTTGACCACCGCAAATGCCCGCGTCCAGTCCGTGCCCCACAAGCAGCGATCGAAACCCCAGGCGTCGAACACGCGCGCCAGCGGGTCCCAGATGTCCGGGAAGGGATAAGGCTCCCGGGACAGCGTGCAGGCGCCGCTGACCTTGATGACGGCGTTCGGGCGCCGGGCGAGTTGCAGCACCTTCGGCAGGTCGGCCCACGGCTGTGGCGGCGCGGGCGGCACCCGCGGCTGCAGGATGCCGAGATGGTCGATGATGAAGCGCGTATCGGGATGGCGATCGATCAGCGCCGTGCCCGCGTCCAGATTGTCCCAGCACAACAGGTTGACCGGAAAGTCGCAGGCAACGGCGGCGCGGGCGATCCGGTCGAGGCCCGGATGATCGGGGTCGCGCTTGTTCTCCTTGGTCAGCATGATGCGGATTCCGACCGCGCCGGGCGTCCTTTTCCAGTCGGCGACGACGTCGGCCACGTCGGGATCATCAGGATCGACCGGCTTGACGATGGCGATCCGGCCGGGATGGGCCCGTTGCACCTCGACGGCGTAGCTGGCGTCGTAGCGGTACATGGAAAAGGCCGAGATGAAGATCGCACCGTCGACGCCGACCTTGTCCATCGCCGCCACCATCTCGTCTCCCGTGACGTGATCGGGCCAGTTCGGCACACTGTGCCAAGGTCGCTGCGGCGTATTCGCCGCATAGGCATGGACCTGGGAATCGATGATGGTCATCCGGGCATTCCTCCGTGGCGGCGATGATATCGACTCGGCGACGGCCACGTCCAGCTATCGAGCGTCGTCCGATCCGGCTCGAAGATTTCGATCAGAAGCGGGTAGCACGCCGCAACATCGCTCGAATGCGTCGCGCTGCAATCGCCACCGGGACAGGCCGACAAGGCGCCAAGCAGATCGATCTCCGCGAAGAACTCGAGGAAGTCGCCGGGGCGGACCGGACTGGCCTTCATGAAATACTGGTGCGTGTCACGCGTGAAGCCGGTGCACATGAAGACATTGAGCACATCATGGACATGATGCTCGACCGCGCCGGGTTCGACCTTCAATTCGGCGCCAAGCGCGCGGGACAGATTGGAATGGCAGCAGAAATCGTAGGCAGCGCCGCCCAAGCGGAGCTTCGTGTAGGGATCGCAGCGCGTGCCGATGACGTCGTGGATGCCGGCACCGTCCGCATCCCAGCCGTACCAGCCGAGCGTATCGTGACTGATGGTCGCCATCGGCCTGAGATGCGGCATGGTGCTCCACAGCCGGTCACCGGCACTGACGTGGGTGGCGTGGAGCGCCCGGGTCTTGCCGCTGAAAAAGCGCTCGGAGAGATCATGCGCGTTCCAGAGATTGAGGTCGCCGACCTGGGGGCCGTCGATACTGACAATCCGGAAGAATTGGCCGCGCGTCACGTGAAAGGCCCGGGCGTCGCGCGGCGGCACCACGACATCGCGGATTTTGACCATCGTTTGCCGGGCGGAGTCCAGAACCGCCATGTCGGGCCCCGGCATGGCGCCGGCCGGATAGACGATGGTCGGCCTGGCCGCACGGCGTGAGGCTGCGTCGGGGGGCGCAGGCGGACTCTTCGACGACATGTCTCGACCTCGGAGCGAGCAGATGAAACGCGCACGGACAGTTTGTGCTACGCTTCCGATAGAGACAAGCGCCTCTGCGCGACGGGAAGATGCGGCGGAGATTCTACAGGGTGAGCAAGCGAAGCGTGCCCACCGACCGTTCATCGCGGAAAAACTGTGGTGGGCGCGGCGCAAGAGCGCCTTCGCCCACCCTACAGTCTTTGCGACCCGCTGCCACCCTTCAACGCGCTTGCGGCGTCCCGCTCATGGTCCGGCGACCTGCTGCAGGGTGTTGAAGCGGGCCTTCTGCTCGGTGTTCAGGCTGGCGTAGAAGTCGTCGAGCGCCGGCTGCATCTGGTTGGCCGCCTGCAGCATGGCCGACAGCCGTTTCTCCATCGCCTGCAGCCGTCCGACCGGCGTCACCGGCACCTCGTCGGGGCATGCCGCCTGCAGCCCCTGCACTGCCTTCTCCGTCGCTGCGCTCAGACGATCGAGCGCAGCCTTCTGCGCGCCGGTCGGGTGCAGGACCGCGTCGATGCGGTCGATCGGCAGGCTGGTCAGGCTCGACTTCGACGCGCCGCAACTCTCGGTCTTGGCCTCCTGCTGCGGCTTCTCCTGCTGCCCCTTGGCCTCCTGCTGCGGCTGCTCGTCCGATGCCGCGGGAAGACGTGGGCTCAGCGTGTCGAAGCGGGCCCGCTGCTCGTCGTTCAGCGCGTTGTAGAACGCCTCCAGCGCCGGCCGCACCAGCCGCACCGCCTCCAGGGTGGCGCTGACGCGGTTGATCATCGCCCGCAGACGACCGGGCGGCGTCAGCGCATAGGTGTCGCTGCACGAGGTCTTCAGCGCGTCGGCCGCATGCGACGCCGCACTCTTCAACTGATCGAGCAATCCGCGTTGCTCCCGGGTCGGCCGCAGCGCGCTCGTGATCTCGTCGAACGGCCACGCGGTGATGCCTTTGTCGGGATTGCTGCACAATTGCCGCAGCGCCCGCGGGCTCAAGCCCGAACGCTCGCGCAATCGCGACGAGCCGACGATGGCGCCGCCGGGCTGGACGTAGCCGTCCGGCGCGACGCTGGCGTCGGGCGATGTGCTGGCATAGGCCGCATACGGGCTGCCGTTCTCCCAGAACACCGTGTCGATCAAATCGTCATAGGCGTAAGCCCAATACCCGTCGTCATAGGCTTGCGGCCAGAACGTGTAGTCGAAGATATCGGAATAGACATAGGGCCAGAACACCGGGCCGAGCCACGGCACGAACGCGGCGCGCACGTGGTGGCGCCAGGCATCACGCGGCGCCCAGCCGTTCAACCGGGCGGCGAGCGCGACCTGCGCGCGCGGGTCGGCGTTGTTGCGGAATCGCGCGGCAAATCGTCCGCGCGCGGCCGCCTGCACGGCGGTTGCGACCGCGGTGCGTTGCGCCGCAGCCGGCGCCACGCCCAGCTTCTGCTGCTGCGCGAGATCGCGCTTCTGTGCCAGTTGCTCGCGCTGCAGCAGCCTCTGCTGGGCCTGCAGCGCGCGTTGCGCGTGCCGGCCTTGCGGGTTTTGGCCCTGCAATTGCTGTACGTGCTGCTGCAGGTGATCGATCCTACTCTGGCGCTCGGCGCTGCGGCGCGACAGCGTGTCGCGCTGCCGCTGCTGCGCGAGTTGCTCGCGTTGCTGGGTGAGTTGCTGGCGTTGCTGCGTCAGCTGCTGGCGCTCCGAGATCCGCTGCTCGCGTGCTTGCGCCCGCTGCAGGATGCGCTCCTGCCGCGGCGAATGCGCGCTCGCGGCGGGCGCGCCGCCGGGGCGCCGCGATTCGGCGATGTGGGGAACCGGGTGCGAGGCGATGGCAGCCGGCCGCGACGCCGCAGCCGGACGCTGGATGCTCGGTCGCGGCGCGGCGAAGTGCTGTGCCGCCGGGCGCGAAGGTGCGGCGAAATGCTGCGGCATCGGCCGCGGCGCCATGGCCGGGCGCTGCGGCGCGGGAGCAGGATGGAACGCGGGTGCGGCAGGCCGAGCCGCCATCGCAGGTGCGGCAGGCCGAGCCATCGCCATCGGCGGTGCAGCGGGCCGGGCCATTGCCGGCGGCGCGGCGGGCCGGGCCATCGCCGGTGCAGCAGGGCGAGCCACCGCCGCAGGCAGAGGCCCTCGTGCCGGCTGCTGCGCGGAGGCGCTGAGGCTTCCCGCAATCAGAGAGATGCCAAAAGAGGCGGCAAGGCGAACCGCAAACCCAATTCTATCGGGAAGCATGGTGGTAAGCTCCCTGTCAAACCTGCCCGCAGGCATCAACAACGCGCGAGCACGGGAAACGATCCGCCACAAGAGCATCGAGACGGGATCACCACGAACGGTCGTGACAAGGTGACAAGGTCGCAGTCAGTTCATGGCAGCTTGGCGCGCGGAAACTTCAACTCCCTTGCTGCAGATGCGCCGCAGAGGCCCCATCGATTGCCGCGTGCCCGCTTGGCGCCGCGTCAGCGGCCGATGGCAATCGGCGCCAGGCCGGGCAGCGATGAGGAATTGATGTCGCTGTCGATGCGCTGGGATTGTTGGGTGTAGCCGACCCCGAATGACAGGCTGAGATTCGACGTCGGCTGAAACTCGACGCCCGCATGCGCGCTATAGCCGGGCACCGTGCCGGACGTGGAGTCGAAGGGCGCAAACGCGCCACCGATGCCGGATTTATATTTCAACGTGTCGAATCCGCCGTAGACCGTGACGGGCAACCCGCTGTTCTTGAAGCTGTAGCCGAACTGCATGCCCTCGGTATACAGCGACCCGAAATTGCCGAACGCTGCATCCTGCCGGAGGCCGCCGAAGCCCATGCCGCCTCGTTCGCTGCCGACAAACCAGCCGCTCGGAAAACGGTAGCGCATGTAGGAGAAGCCGCCGCCCCTCGCGTCGCTGCCGTCAAAGCTCGGAAAGTTGCCGTAGGTGTTCGGGTTCTCGCCCGAAGACAGATTGTCACCGAAGCCGACGGGCCAGCCCGGAGTCCAATATGTCAGGGGCGAGGTCTGGGCCTGCGCCGCTCGTCCGCCCAGACAAAGCGCCGACAATACGAGTGCAAAACCCAGCCGACTGAAGACAACCAACATCCGCGCGACCGCCAAGTGCCCTGGAACCATACGCCGCCGACATTACGCTCCAGACATCAGGAACGCCAGTGCGGCGCGCCGGCTTTTCGCATCGTTCCGACACACATCAAACCGACGTGAAGCATTTTTCGAAAAACGGCAAATATAGTGTGGGGTTGGTGCGAACGCGCGCAATTCGAGAAGAAACAAGGTGGACGGTTGAAACAGGGCGACCACGAGGGTCGCCCTACTATCTCGATTCCGCAGGGGCGACCCTCGTGGTCGCCCTCCTTCAACGCCCCGCATCCAGCTTGTCGATCCAGCGGAGTTCCGCTGCAACAAGTCTATAGCTTCGCGCCGGCGTCCTGGTTCCGGAACGCCGCCTCGCCGGCGTCCGACACCTCGACCCACTTCTTGTCCGGCGCCGCGTCCGCGACGTAGCTGTCATGCCAGTTCCACCACTTGTAGGTCGGAGTCTGGGGATAGCCCGCGGGCGAATCTTCCCAAGGCTCCTGCCGGCCCAGCGGCGTGATGTCGAGGTAATTCCAGGTCCCGCCCATCTGCTCGTCGCCGCGGTTGTTGACGAAGTAGGTGCGGAACACGCGGTCGCCGTCGCGGTAGAACACGTTGGTGCCATGCCACTCGTTGACGCCGAAATCGGCGTCGAAGCTGTCGGTGAGGGTGAACCATGGAATCTCCTCCCACCCCATTCGCGCCTTCAGCCGCGCGATATCCGCCTGAGGCGCACGCGAGACGAAAGCCAGCGTCGTGTCACGCGCGTTCAGGTGCGCGACGTGGGCGACCTGGTCGGCTACCATGGAGCAGCCGCGGCAAGCGTGCTCGGGCCAGCCAAACACGCCCGGCTCGAAGAAGGCGCGGTAGACGATCAGTTGACGCCGACCGTCGAATAGCTCGAGCAGGCTCACCTTGCCCGCGGGCCCCTCGAACGCATACGCCGTCTTCACCGCCATCCACGGCATTCGCCGGCGCTCGGCAGCCAGGGCGTCGCGGGCGCGGGTGTGGGCCTTCTCCTTGACGAGCAGTTGCTGCCGCGCGGCCTCCCACGCCTGCGGCGAGGCGATCGTTGGTGTGTGCATGGCAGGCTGTCCGGCTTTGCGTGTAGTCTCGGCTGATGTCGTCATGGCTCTTGACTCCTCGTGATCGGAGCGAACTCCCCGCGCCTCGTGGTTGACGCGTGGGCTCATTGCTCGTTGTCGGTCGTGGGAGAGTTAAGCACCGGACATTCGAACGATAGGAGTAACAAGTGTGGCACTATTCAGATGGAACCGCGGATGAGCTACGGAAAACCGCCATGCGGATGACGCGTCACACCACCACGACGAGGGCCGCTCTCGCATTCGGACTGTTGCTCGCGGCGTGGGTCAATCCCGCCATCATGTCGTCTGCGATGGCACAGCCGCCCGCACTCACGACGCAGCAGTCGGACGCGCGCGATGCCTACAACGGCGCATTGAGTCAATTCAGGGCGGTCCTGAGCGAGCGGCGCGGCCAGATCAACGCGAAGCAACCGCTTCCAGACCTGCCGGGACAAGCGCTTTACCTCGCGCGCGTCAACATGATGAGCACCTACAAGGATCTCACCGATGCGCTTCCGTCCCAGATCGGACGGCCGAACAAATTCGGCATTCCGCCGCAGTATTTCGATGCGGACAACGAAGCTCTGGTCGAGGAATACCGAAAACTGTTCGACATCATGGAGGCGCCGCCGGCGAGCGCGCAAAATTCACCGACGCCGTTCAAGGACGTCGTCGAACTCGGCATCGCGATCGCGCGCGCCAGGGGCCTGGACGCAGTCAACGCCGACGCAGCCGGCCGGATCAGCCTCGGGCTGTTCTTCGCGGAAACCAATGGCAATCAGAATGTCGGGAATGCCCGCTCCAACAGCTACAAGGGCAGTTTCCAGACCGGACCTGCCGAAGACCGGAATGGTCGAAAGCGGTGGGCCGCGATCAAGTCATCGATCACGGCCCAGGACCCCCGGTTGAGCGCGCGCGATGACCAGGAAGAGGCGCGGGTCCGCGACGAGGATCATCGCTTCAACCACTGGACCGCCGTCAGGGATGGACTGATGAATGCTCACGCGGACCTTTTCCTGCAGATCCCGGGAATCGTGAAAACACTGCCGGACCCGATCGACCAGATGAAGCTCTTCGAACTCATCCAGATCATTCCGACGCCGACAAAACAGGCCCTCAAATCGGGCAGCCTGCTCGACACCAGGGTGTCCGACCCGAGAATCCTGCGATATCTGCGAAACAACAGCATCTTCGCCTTCGGCCACGCCGACCGTGCCAGGACATCGGCAAGCTTCCGCGAGATTCTCGATGCGATGTGGCTGTTCAATCAGAAATTCGAGCGCGCGCTGAAGCTGTTTGCGGAGATCAGGGCCCGGTAGAAGCTGTTGGGCTCATTGCCTTCGCAGCACGTTGGTTCTTGGTACTCAGCGCTGCCCGCTGACCCGGTTCATCAATCGAACGCGATTGCGACGCGCCTCGCAGAGACAGACCCGCAAGTTCCACCGGTTCCGTATCGGTAGTGCTACGGTCGTGAAGTACCACGCCAGTTGTGCAATGTAGGACGTGAGCCGGGGGTGTCACGGAGGGTACGGTATCATGGCGTTATCCAGGAGACACATCAGGTCCAGGTTCGGGGAGAGCCGGCGCCAAGCCAAACTGTTCTATCAACAGATCCTCGAAGGGATGGATCAGGAGCGACAACAGCTCAATGATCTCGGCCGAACGCACCCATCCGAAGTCGACGATGGCGACGACAGCGACAACGACGACCACGCGACGTTGCATTGAAAACGACAAACAATGAGCCGACGCAAAGCCGGATCATGAGATTGGCGACGGCGTGCTTGGCACACACAGCGTCTTACTGAAACGCGACCTCGGCAAAGCTGCGCAGCTTGCGCGAATGCAGGCGCTCCGATTCCTGGTGCTTGAGCCGCTCCAGCGCCTTCAGGCCGATTTCGAGATGCTGGCCGACGCGCTGCCGATAGAATTCGCTGGCCATGCCCGCCAGCTTGATCTCACCGTGAAGCGGTTTGTCGGAAACGCACAGCAAGGTGCCGTAGGGAACGCGGAAACGATATCCGTTGGCGGCGATGGCGGCCGATTCCATGTCGAGCGCGACCGCGCGCGACTGCGACAGCCGACGTATTACCGAAGGGCCGCTGATTTCCCAATTGCGATTGTCGACGCTGGCAACCGTTCCGGTGCGCATCAGGCGCTTGAGATCGAACCCGGACAGTCCGGTCACCTCGCCGACTGCTTCCTCGAGCGCGACCTGCATCTCGGCCAGCGCCGGGATCGGCACCCACAGCGGCAGTTCATGATCCAGCACATGGTCCTCGCGGACGTAGCCGTGGGCGAGCACGTAATCGCCGAGCCGCTGCGTGTTGCGCAAACCGGCGCAATGCCCGAGCATCAGCCAGGCATGCGGGCGCAGCACCGCGACGTGGTCGGTGACGTTCCTTGCATTGGACGGGCCGGTCCCGATGTTGATCAGGGAAATGCCGCGATCGCCGGGCTCGACGAGATGATAGGCCGGCATCTGCGGCGTGCGCCCGGGCGCCATCCCGGTCGTGCCGCCGCCAAGGCGCGCATTGCGCGTGATCACGTTGCCGGGCCCGACGAAGGCGTCGGCGCCGCCCTCGCCTGAGGC
>Ga0105237_10007320_pt1 | contig 12101 bp, 9 predicted proteins | sample KBSC24metaG_FD_81520 | JGI IMG/M metagenome (GOLD analysis project Ga0105237, IMG submission 81520) | Corn rhizosphere microbial communities from Kellogg Biological Station, Michigan, USA - KBS C2-4 metaG | ecosystem: Host-associated > Plants > Roots > Rhizosphere > Soil | place: Michigan, USA...
GTGGTGTTCGAGGACGCCGCCGTCCTCAAGGTGTTCCGCCGCGTCACCCCGGGGGTGAACCCCGACATCGAGCTCAACCGGGTGCTTGCCCGTGCGGGCAACCCACACGTGGCCCGCCTGCTCGGGTCGTACGAGGCGACGCTCGACGACGAACCGTACGCACTCGGCATGGTGACCGAGTTCGCGGCCAACGCGGCCGAGGGCTGGGACATGGCGATGGCGAGCACGCGCGACCTGTTCGCCGAGGGCGACCTCTACGCCGACGAGGTCGGCGGCGACTTCGCGGGCGAGTCCTACCGGCTCGGAGAGGCCGTCGCCTCGGTGCACCAGACGCTGGCCGAGGAACTCGGCACGTCACGGGTTCCGTTCCCGACCGACGCCCTGCTTGACCGGCTGCACGCCGTCGCGGCAGCCGTGCCCGACCTGCAGCAGTACGTCACGACCATCGAGGAGCGGTACCGAAAGCTGGCCGACGAGACGATCACCGTCCAGCGGATGCACGGCGACCTTCACCTCGGCCAGGTGCTGCGCACCCCCGAGCGGTGGCTGCTGATCGACTTCGAGGGCGAGCCGGGGCAGCCGCTGGCCGACCGCAGGCGACCCGACACCCCGCTGCGTGACGTCGCCGGCGTGCTGCGGTCCTACGAGTACGCCGCCTACCAGCGGCTCGTCGAGCGCGGTGGTGATCCGCGGCAGGACAAACAGCTCGCCGCGCGGGCCCGTGAATGGGTGGAACGCAACAGCACCTCGTTCTGCGAGGGCTATGCGGCCGCAGGCGGCGCCGATCCCGCCGGCCAGCCCGATCTCCTCGCCGCCTACGAACTCGACAAGGCGGTCTACGAGGTGGGGTACGAAGCCAGGCACAGGCCCGGCTGGCTGCCCATCCCGATGGGCGCGATCGTCAGGCTCGTCGGCTGATCGTGTAACGGTTCGGAGTTCGCGCCGCACGGAAGGGACGTACGCGTTTCGAGTCCGAGCAAAGGGAGCAATTCGTCATGAACCGTCCCAACGACGCCGTGGGGGCCATACTCGCGCGATACGGGCTGGTCGTGGTGCTCGCGTGGTTTGGAGTGCTGAAGTTCATGGCATACGAGGCGCAGGGCATCCAACCGCTGGTGTCGGAGAGCCCGCTGATGAGCTGGCTGTACGACGTGTTCTCGGTCACCACGTTCTCGGCCCTGCTCGGCTTGTTCGAGCTCGCCGCGGCCGTGCTGCTGGCCGTAAAGCCTTGGTGGCCACGGATTTCAGTGTTGGGTAGCCTGCTGGCGATCGCCCTGTTCACCGGCACCATCAGCTTCCTGTTCACCACCCCCGGTGTGACCGAGGCCACCGCGGGAGGGTTCCCCGCCCTGTCCATCACGGGCGAGTTCCTGATCAAGGACGTGGCACTGTTCGGCGTCGCCGTGTGGACGCTGTTCGACGCACTCGCAGCAACCCCCAGCCTTCTCTCGGCCAGTTCACAGGCCGGCCCACGGTAGCAATGAGTCACTGGGCTATGTGACAACGACGTTCAACGCGCTCGAGACGACGCCGACCGAACCAGAACCCACCCCGACGCCGCCCACCCGGATCTCATCGAGCACGTGGAATCGGATCGGTCTCGCCGTCCTGCTGATCGGCACCGCCGTCCTCTACCTGTGGAACATCACGATCAACGGGATGGGCAACCAGTTCTACGCGGCGGCCGCGCAGGCAGGTGCGACGAACTGGGAAGCGCTGCTCTTCGGCTCGCTCGACACCAGGAACTTCATCACCGTCGACAAGCCGCCGCTCTCGCAGTGGGTGATGGGGCTCTCCGGCCAGCTGTTCGGGTTCAGCAGCGCCAGCATGCTGGTGCCCGAGGCGTTGATGGCGGTCGGCTCGGTCGCGCTGCTGTACGCCGCGGTGGCACGGATCAGCGGGCCACGGACCGGGCTGCTGGCGGGCGCTGCTCTGGCGTTGACGCCGGTGGCCGTGCTGATGTTCCGGTTCAACAACCCCGACGCCGCGATGGTGCTGCTGATGACGGCCGCGGCGTACTGCACGGTGCGCGCTTTAGATCCGGCAGAGCCAGGCGCGAAGGGCCACGGCGGCAGGTGGTTTGCACTGGCGGGCGTCGCGCTGGGCCTGGCGTTCCTCGCCAAGATGCTCGAGGGCGTCATGGTGGCGCCCGCACTGGCCGCCGCCTACCTCGTCGCTGCACCCGTATCGATCCGCACCAGGCTGCTGCACATGCTCGGGGCGGCGGCGGGATTCCTGCTCGCGTCGGGCTGGTTCGTGGTGCTCACACTGCTGTGGCCGGCGTCGTCGCGGCCCTACATCGCAGGCTCGACGGACAACAACTTCATGAACCTGGTGCTCGGGTACAACGGCTTCGCCCGGGTCCTGGGCCACAACCACCCGGCGACCACGGGTCCGATCGCGGAGGTGGGCACGCTGGCTGGCGCCCAGGTACACGTCGCGACCGGGCGGGGCGGCGGTGCACTCGGGGTCGGCGGTTGGGGCAGCCAGTCGCAGGGTCTGACGCGACTGTTCTCCGGTGAGTTCGGGTTCGAGATCGGCTGGCTGATCCCCGCAGCGCTGCTGGCGACCGTCCTGGTGGTGGTCGCGCGCGGTCGCGCCCCGCGCACCGACGGGGTGCGGGCCGCCGCGATCCTGTTCGGTGGGTGGATCCTGGTCGACGGCCTGGTGCTGAGCTACATGCAGGGCATGATCCATCCGTACTACAGCCTTTCCATCGCACCCGCCGTCGCGGCGATGTTCGCGATTGGCATCGGCCAGATGTGGGCGCGGCGCGAATTGTGGTGGTGCCGAATCGGTCTCGCCGTCACGTTGTTGGCGACGGGGCTGTGGAGCTGGTGGACGCTCGAGGGCAACGCCGAGTGGCTACCCGCACTGAAGTGGGCGGTGCTGGTGCTGACCGTGGTGGCGTCGCTCGCGCTGATCGCGGTGCTGGCCATCCAGCCGCATCGCGGTGTCGTGCTGGCGGTACTCGGGCTTGCGGTGGTTGGCGCGCTGGCGGGACCCGCCGCGTACGCCGTCGCGACGGTCGGTGCCGCGCACGAGGGCGGCGGTCCGTCCGTCGGGCCCGCACGTGCTGGCGGGCGGGGGATGGGCATGTGGGGTCCTGGGAAGGGTGTCGACACCCCGGAACTGGACGCCATGCTGGAGGAGACCAGCACGCCGTGGTCGGCCGCCATCGATCGGTCGTCGAGTGCTGCCGGGCTCGAATTGTCAACCAACACAGCAGTCATGGCGATCGGCGGCTTCTCGGGCTCCGACCCGACGCCGACCTTGAAGGAGTTCCAGGACGACGTCGCGCATCACCGCGTCGCGTACTACATCGCCACGAACAACCGCGGCCACGGCCCGATGTGGGGAGCGCACGCCCACACCGACATCGCCACCTGGGTGGCGAACACCTTCCCCGCGGTGCAGGTGGGCAGTGCGACGGTGTACGACCTGGCTGCGCCGAAATAGGTTGCGGGGCTACTGAACCAGCCTGCGCAGCAGGGCCGACGCCGCGGCGACGCCGAGCACTGCGGCGATCAACAGGATGCCGACGTCGAGCCAGGTGTTGCCCGGCGTGCCGAGCAGAAGCGCGCGCAAGGCGTTGACCTCGTAGCTCAGCGGGTTGATGGCCGACAGCCAGCGCAGCCACTGCGGCATGACGTCGACGGGGTACAGCGCGTTGGATGCGAAGAACAACGGCATGGTGATGGCCTGGCCGATGCCCATCAGCCGGTCCCGATTGCGCACCAGGCCCGCCAACGTCATTGACAGGCAGGCGAAGAACGCCGACCCGAGCACGACGACGCCCATCGCCGCGATGATCCGCAGCGGATTGGCGGTGAGGTGGATGCCCATCAGGTAGGCGATCACCAGCACGCCGATCACCTGCGCGACCGACCGCACGCCCGCCGCGAAGGCCTTGCCCGTGATGAGCGCCGACGCGGGCGCAGGCGTCACCATGAGCTTGGCCAGGATGCCCGCGTCGCGGTCCCAGACGATCTGGATGCCGTAGAAGATCGAGATGAACAGCGCCGACTGCGCGATGATGCCCGGCGCGAGGAAGGCGAGGTACGGCACGTCGCCGGTATTGATCACGTGCAAGCGGGAGAACGTCTGGCCGAAGATCAACAGCCACAGTGCGGGTTGCACCATGCGGGTGATCAGTTCGCTGCGGTCGTGGCTGAGCTTCTGCAGTTCGACGAGCGCGAAGGCGCCCATGCGGCGCAGCAGTCCGGTGACGCGGTTCAGGCCGCGGGGCGCACGGAGAAGTTCATAACCAGTTTCAACTGACACGGCGGGCCGCCCTTCTGCTGGAACGGATTTCACGCAGGCCCTGCTTGGCGGCGTCCTCGGAGAGGTCCTCGCCCGCGTGGTGCCGGAACACGTCCTCCAGGGTGGCGGAGGGTGATACGGCGGTCTTCAGGTCGGCAGGCGTGCCCACCGTTTGCAGCACGCCGTGGTGCATGAGGGCGACCCGGTCGCACAGCGCGTCGGCCTCCTCCATGTAGTGGGTGGTGAGCAGCACGGTCATGCCGAACTCGTCCTGCATGCGCGCCACCTGTGTCCAGACGCCGTCGCGCGCAATGGGATCCAGGCCGACGGTGGGCTCGTCGAGGATCAGCAGCGATGGCCGGTTGACCAGTGCCTGGGCCAGTTCGAGCCGTCGCACCATGCCACCCGAGTAGGTGCCCGCGAGGTTGCCCGCAACGTCGAGAAGCTGCATCGCCTCCAAGGCTTCGTCGACGCGCGCCCGAAGCTGCTTGCGCGGCACGTCGTACAACCTGGCGAACAGGTCGACGTTCTGGCGTCCGGTGAGTGCCGATTCGATCGACAGTTGTTGCGGCACATAACCAATGTTCTGGCGGATGTCCAAGGTGTCGCGCCGGGAGTCGAATCCGAAGATCCGCACCTCACCGGCCTGGACGGGGGTGAGCGTGGTGAGCACCCGCACGACGGTGGTCTTGCCTGCGCCGTTGGGTCCGAGCAGGCCCATGGTCTCGCCGGCCTGGACCTCGAGGGTCAGGTCGTTCACCGCGGTGAACTGGCCGTAGCGATGAGTCAGGTGCCTGCAGTCGATGGCCGGTGCAGTGGTCATGCTTGCTCCTCGCGAAGTAGTCGGGTGACGTCGGCGAGTACCGCCAGCCCGTCGGTCAGTCGTTCGATCTGGTCCTCGTCGAGACGTTCCAGCACCGCGCCGAGGGCGGCCCTGCGGGCGGCGCGTGACTCGTCGGCGATGCGCTGTGCCGATTCGGTGAGCCGGAGCCTGCCGACGCGGCGGTCGTCGGGGTCGACGGTGCGCACCAGCAGCCCGTCTGCCGACAACCGGGACACCAGCGTCGATGCGGTGTTCGCCGCGAGCCCGAGCTCGGTGGCTGCCTGCCGTACCGAGATGCCGGGTTGTCTACCGACCAGCCGCAGCAGCTCGGCCTGCGATTCCGGGAGGCCGGTGCCGATCGGCGGCCCGCCCGTGCCGGACCGCCGCACCTGGCGACGGAACCGGCCGACCGTGGCGAAGAGTTCGATCGCGAGATCCGCAGGGGTTTCCACTCACCCACAATACCTCTGTTGCAGAGCTAATTAAACGTCGGCCCTCCGGCGGCTGCATTGAGGCAGCGGTGAGGGCGACGAAGTGCGAGTGGCACGCGCCGTGAGCGCTATCTCAATGCCTTAGGGCACTAGACGGTCAGGATTGGTCGGGCACGGGTTCCAGCACGATCAGGGCGCGCGCGCCAACCGACACCGTGTCCGCCGCGGCGATCCGCTCGCGTGAGTCGGCGATGCCCGCCTCGGTATCGATCACCGGCCGCCACTCCGCACCGAATTCCTTGGGCGGCAACGTGAACTCCAGCGCCTCGTAGTGAGCGTTGAAGCACAGCAGGAACGAGTCGTCGGTGATGGGCTGTCCCCGCACGTCGCGGTCCGGGATGCCCTGGCCGTTGAGGAACACCGCGACCGACTTCGCGAACCCGGAACCCCAGTCCTCGCCGGTCATCTCGCTGCCGTCGGGTGCGAACCACGCGATGTCGGACAGGCTGCCGTCGCCGCGCCGGCCGACGGGCTTGCCGCTGAAGAACCGTCGTCGCCGGAACACCGGGTGGGCGGCGCGCAACGCCGACACCATCCTGGTGAACTCCAGCAGATCCTGGTCGGCGTTGGCCCAGTCGATCCAGGTGATGTCGTTGTCCTGGCAGTAACCGTTGTTGTTGCCGCGCTGCGTGCGACCGAGCTCGTCACCGTGCGAGATCATCGGAACACCTTGCGACAGAAGCAGAGTCGTCAGGAAGTTGCGCTGCTGACGAGCTCGCAGGGCAGTGATCTCGGGATCGTCCGACGGCCCTTCCACGCCGCAGTTCCACGACCTGTTGTGGCTTTCGCCGTCGTTGTTGTCCTCGCCGTTGGCCTCGTTGTGCTTGTCGTTGTAGGACACCAGGTCGCGCAGCGTGAACCCGTCGTGCGCGGTGACGAAGTTGATCGACGCCACCGGGCGGCGGGCGGTGTGCTCGTACAGATCGGCCGAGCCGGTCAGGCGGTAGGCGAACTCGTCGAGGGTCGCGGGCTCGCTGCGCCAGAAGTCGCGGACGGTGTCGCGGTACTTGCCGTTCCACTCCGTCCACTGCGGAGGGAAGTTGCCGACCTGATAGCCGCCGGGACCGAGGTCCCACGGCTCGGCGATCAGCTTGACCTGGCTGACCGTGGGATCCTGCTGCACCAGGTCGAAGAACGCACTCAGTCGGTCGACGTCGTAGAACTCCCTGGCCAGGGTGGACGCCAGGTCGAAGCGGAAGCCGTCGACGTGCATTTCGGTCACCCAGTACCGCAGCGAGTCCATGATCAGCTGCAGCGAGTGCGGATGGCTGACGTTGAGGCTGTTGCCCGTCCCGGTGTAGTCCATGTAGTACCGCTTGTCGTCCTCGACGAGCCGGTGGTAGGCGGCGTTGTCGATCCCGCGCATCGACAGCGTCGGACCCCTGTGGTTGCCCTCGGCGGTGTGGTTGTAGACCACGTCGAGGATCACCTCGATGTCGGCCTCGTGCAGTGCACGGACCATCGCCTTGAACTCCTGCACCTGGCCGCCGGGCGTGGTGCTGCTGCTGTACTTCGGATCGGGCGCCAGGAAGCCAATCGTGTTGTAGCCCCAGTAATTCGACAAACCCTTGTCGATCAACGTGGAGTCGTTGGCGAAGTGATGCACGGGCATCAGCTCGATGGCGGTGACGCCGAGGCTGGTGAGGTGCTCGATGATGACCGGGTGCGCAACGGCCGCGTACGTCCCGCGGATCTGCTCGGGGATGTCGGGGTGCGTCTCGGTCAGCCCCTTGACGTGGGCTTCGTAGATGACGGTGTCGGCGTACTCGTGCTGCGGCGGGCGGTCGACGCCCCAGTCGAAGAACGGGTTGATCACCACGGACTTCGGCATGCTCGCCGCGGAGTCCTCGTCGTTGCGGCTGTTCTCGTCGCCGAAGGTGTAGCCGAAGAGTGACTGGTTCCACGCGAAGGTGCCGTCGATGGCCTTGGCGTACGGATCCAGCAACAACTTGTTGGGGTTGCACCGATGGCCCGCGCCGGGATCGTAGGGACCGTACACCCGGTAGCCGTAGCGCTGGCCGGGCTCGGCGCTCGGCACGAAACCATGCCACACGAACCCGTCCACCTCGGGAAGGGTCACCCGGGTCTCGGCGCCGTCTGCGTCGAACAGGCACAGCTCGACGCGCTCCGCGACCTCGCTGAACACCGCGAAGTTGGTCCCAGAGCCGTCGTACGTGGCGCCGAGCGGGTACGCCTTGCCGCGCCAGACCTCCGGTTCGGTGACGGTCGGACTCGGGGCTTGGGTCAAGGGTGCGACCTTCCGGGTGGCGGATAACGGATCAAGGCGACGATACGGTGCACCCGGGGCCGACGGCATTCGGGGCGAACCGCGCACCACGGCATTGAAGAGGTCGTTCACCCCTTCTGAACTGCCCGGTTGTGGCGTACCGCAAACACGCACAGGGCGGCGTGTGGGCACCATCACGCCCATCTGACCGGGCCAGAGTGACGCACGCCCCACCGCGAATCGTGGCCGAGTAACCTAAACCACGCAGCTGGTCTGTCGACCTCGGGCATTGCCCCGGCGTCGACATCGAGCGCCGCACGCTGTGGTTGAGGTGCGACGCGAGAGGGAACTCGGTGAGAATCCGAGACTGTCCCGCAGCGGTATGCAGGAACGACCGCCGTCATCAGCACTGGCACGCAGGCAACTGCGGCTGGGAAGCGACGGCTACTAGGTGCACGACGCCTCGGCAGAGGCCCGTGCGTGCCTGCGAGTCCGAAGACCTGCCAGTTGTACCGGACGCGCCGCGTCCGGTGGTTGTCGCCTCGCGGAATGGGCGGATGACCGACGTGGTTGTCAGTGACGCACGCCTGCGGTGTGCGACTGGCAGGTGCTCGGTTGGACGTCCGCTGGCGGCGACCATCACGTCGCATTCGAAGGACGACCCACGCAATGACCGCAACGCCATTCACCACCACCATCACCGGATCGCCACGGATAGGCCCGAACCGCGAACTCAAGCGGGCCGTCGAGAAGTACTGGTCGGGCAAGATCGACTGCACCGAACTCGAAGGCGTCGCCGCGACGATCCGCCGCGACACCTGGACCCACCTTGTCGCCGCCGGGCTGGATTCCGTTCCCGTGAACACCTTTTCGTACTACGACCAGGTGCTCGACACCGCCGTGCTGGTGGGTGCACTGCCGCCCAGGGTGGCGGGGGTTGCCGACGATCTGGATCGCTACTTCGCCGCGGCGCGGGGTAACGACGACGTCGCCCCGCTGGAGATGACGAAGTGGTTCGACACCAACTACCACTACCTGGTGCCCGAGATCGGCAGCGGCACCCGGTTCGCGCTCAACCCGGCCAAGGTCATCGGTGAGCTGGAAGAGGCACGCGCACACGGTGTTCCGGCGCGGCCGGTGATCGTCGGGCCCATCACCTTCCTGGCATTGAGCAAGGCCACCGACGCCGGCGCCCCGATCGGGCGGCTCGACGACCTGCTCGCCGTGTACGCCGAGCTGCTCGAACTGTTGGCCGACGAGGGCGTCGAGTGGGTTCAGCTGGACGAGCCGGTCCTGGTGACCGACATCGTCGACAACGCCGCGGAACTGGCGGAGCGCACCTACCGGGTGCTCGGCGGGCTGAAGACGCGTCCCGCCATCTTCGTCGCGACCTACTTCGGTGAGCTGACTGACGCCCTGCCCGCGCTGGCCCGCACGCCCGTCGAGGCGATCGGCGTCGACCTCGTCGCGGGCACCGCCGCGCCGTTGGCCGCCGTGCCCGAGCTGGCGGGCAAGACGATCGTCGCGGGCGTCGTCGACGGGCGCAACGTTTGGCGCACCGACCTCGAGTCGGCGCTCGACACGTTGGCGACATTGGTGGGATTGGCCGATGCCGTGGCTATTTCTACGTCGTGCTCGACGCTGCACGTGCCCTACTCGCTGGACCACGAGACCGATCTCGACGGCGCGCTGCGCAGCTGGCTGGCGTTCGGCGCGGAGAAGGTCGACGAGGTGGTGACGCTGTCGCGTGGTCTGCGCGAGGGCCGCAACGCCATCGCGAAGGAGGTCGACGTCTCCAACGCCGTGATCGCGTCCCGTCGCGCCGACCCGCGGCTGTCCAACGAACGGATCCGGGCCCGCATCGCGTCGATCACGGCGTCGGGAACCACGCGCGGTCCTGCCGAAGAGCGCCGGGTCGCGCAGAACGAGCGGCTGCACCTCCCCGCGCTGCCGACCACGACCATCGGGTCCTACCCGCAGACGTCGGCCATCCGCGTCGCGCGGGCGGACCTGCGGGCCGGGAAGATCGACGCCGCCGAGTACGAGCGCAGGATGAAGGCCGAGATCGCCGACGTCATCGCGCTGCAGGAGCAGCTCGGCCTCGACGTGCTGGTGCACGGTGAGCCGGAGCGCAACGACATGGTGCAGTACTTCGCCGAGCAGCTCGACGGGTTCTTCGCGACCCACAACGGTTGGGTGCAGTCCTACGGCAGCCGCTGCGTCCGGCCGCCGATCCTGTTCGGCGACGTGGCCCGGCCGAAGGCGATGACCGTCGAGTGGATCACCTACGCCCAGTCGCTGACCGCCAAGCCCGTCAAGGGCATGCTGACCGGCCCCGTGACGATCCTGGCGTGGTCGTTCGTCCGCGACGACCAGCCGTTGGCGGACACGGCTGCCCAGGTGGCGCTGGCGATTCGGGACGAGACCGTCGACCTGCAGTCGGCGGGCATCGCGATCATCCAGGTCGACGAGCCCGCGCTGCGTGAGCTCCTGCCGCTGCGGTCGAAGGACAAGGCGGCCTACCTCAAGTGGGCGGTCGACGCGTTCCTGCTGTCCACGTCTGGCGTCGAGGACTCCACGCAGATCCACACGCACCTGTGCTATTCGGAGTTCGGCGAGGTGATCGGTGCGATCGCCGACCTGGACGCCGACGTGACGTCCATCGAGGCGGCGCGCTCGCACATGGAGGTGCTCGGCGACCTGAACGCCGTCGGGTTCGCCAACAGCGTCGGCCCCGGTGTCTACGACATCCACTCGCCGCGCGTCCCCGCTGTGGAGGAGATCACCACGTCACTGCACGAGGCGCTGAAATCCGTTCCCGCCGAACGGCTCTGGGTGAATCCAGACTGCGGATTGAAGACCCGCACCACCGATGAGGTGACGGCGTCGCTGCAACACCTGGTGGCGGCTGCCGCGCAGGTACGCGGCTAGCTCGCGATCGCGACGCCCGCGGCGCGCAGTGCGTCGACGGCCTCGGCGGTCGTCGTCGGTGACACCCCGGCGGTCATGTCCAACAGGACCCTGGTGGTGAAACCGGCGGCGACCGCGTCGGCCGCGGTGGCCTTGACGCAGTAGTCGGTGGCGATGCCGACCACGTCGACGGCGTCGACTCCCTTGGCGCGCAACCAGTCCGCCAAGTTGGTGCCATCCGATTGGGCACCCTCGAAGCCGCTGTAGGCGGCCGAGTAGTGCCCCTTGTGGAACACCGCCTCGACCGCGCCTGCGTCGAACGCCGGGTGGAAGTCGACGCCAGCCGTCCCGACGACGCAGTGCGGCGGCCAGGAGTCCTTGAAGTCGGGGTCCTCGGAGAAGTGGCTGGCCGGATCGATGTGGTAGTCCTTTGTCGCCACGACGTGGTCGTAGTCGTGATCGGCCAGCAGTGCGGTGACCTTCTTCGCCACTTCGGTGCCGCCTGCGACGGCCAGCGAACCGCCCTCGCAGAAGTCGTTCTGGACGTCGACGACGATGAGGGCCTTCATGCAGTCACTGTATCGAGAAGCAGGCGGGGCTACCGGATGACGCGGTAGCGCAGGTGGGCGACGCCAGGGGCCTCGAGCACCCGGACGAGCTCGAGTGCAGGGACGCCCGCCTCGAAGCCCTCGAGGAGGCGCTCACCCGACCCGAGGATCACTGGGTTGACTTGGAGATCGATCTCGTCGACCAATCCAGCCTGGATCGCCTGCCTGCCGCAAGAGGCTCCTCCCGCGATGGAGATGGGCCGGCCACCCGCAGCCGCCTCGGCCTTGGCGTACGCGGACTCGATCCCGTCGGTGACGAAGTGAAAGGTGGTCCCGCCACCCATCTCGATCGGATCGTGCGCGTAGTGGGTCAGGACGAAGACCGGGCAGCCGTATGGCGGGACGTCACCCCACCATCCCCTCCAATCCGAGTCGCCCCACTCGCCGCGAACGGGGCCGAACATGTTGCGGCCCATGATCGTCGCCCCCATGCCTTCCATCATCTCCGCGACCACCTGCTGGTTGACCGGATGGTCCTTGGCCGCGCCGAGGTGCCACCCGTGAAGGTCCATGCCGCCGACGCCGAGCGGATGCTCCTCGGACTGGTTGGGCCCCGCGACGTAGCCGTCGGCAGAGATCGACATCGAAAGGTTCGTTCTGGTCACAGGGGCCTCCGGTTGGCGGGCGATTCCGTCGAGTACATCAAGGAAGACTGCGGTGGTCTGCGAAACTCACCGGAGTGGAATTGTCCGTCGTGGTGGCACAGCCGCACGTTCCCGCCGGCGATGTGGCGGAGCCGACGCTGATCGCCCAGGCCCGTTCTTGACTCTTGAGCGCAA
>Ga0105237_10007323_pt1 | contig 12100 bp, 9 predicted proteins | sample KBSC24metaG_FD_81520 | JGI IMG/M metagenome (GOLD analysis project Ga0105237, IMG submission 81520) | Corn rhizosphere microbial communities from Kellogg Biological Station, Michigan, USA - KBS C2-4 metaG | ecosystem: Host-associated > Plants > Roots > Rhizosphere > Soil | place: Michigan, USA...
CCAGAAGCATTCCCAGGCCTTCCCCGGCACGGTGCGGAAGCAGATGCCTTGGTCGGTGCCGATTTTGTTCTTATCGTCGGCATCGTAAACCTCGTTCGCGAAGGTGAGGATGTCGCCGGCGCTGTCGCCGCTAGCCCCCGTGTCGGTCACTGCATCGGTGGTGGCGTGTTCCACCATCTTCAGCTCCTGTGCGGCGAAGGCTGTCGAACTGGCAACTATCAATCCGATGGTAGCCATCGGCACGAGCAGACGCAAAGACGGCAACAGCTTCAGGCAGTTTCGCATGGAAATCTCCCCTGGCGCGGAATTGAAGTCGGCGGCGGCATAGAAGGCGTGCCACAGCCTGGGTCTAGTATGCCATGTTTTGGGCGGCTGCAGTGAATAAGGCTCGACGCGAATGCGCTATCGTTTTGACGCGAGCCCGAGACGCTCTCGGCCACCCAGTCGTTGTGAATACCCCATACGGTCCGATACGCTTTCTCAATCACAGCCGGATCAGCTCAATTTCGCAGTTTGCGACCAGATCGTAATAGTTGGCGGCTGCGGGCTCTCTGCGGGAACTGATACATGAGTATCCAGTGGGGGACGGTGTCGGCCTTGCTCTTTCGTGCCGGCGTAATCGCGGCAGCGGCACTGGTCCATTGCCACGCCTTCGCTCGGGATGCGCTGGCGCCGCCGCCGGTTACTGCGTCATCGGTTTATGTGGTCGATGCCGAGACCGGGCAGCCGCTCTATCGGAAGAATGAGGATAAGATATTCAGGATCCTCAGCATCACCAAATTGGTTACGGCCTATGTCCTCGCGCAGCGCATGAACGGGCAGCTCTCCGATACTGTGACGATCACGCAGGCCGATCTGACGAGCGGGGCCACGGCCGGACTACGCAAGGGCGACGGCTGGACCTTGCAGGACCTGCTTTACGGCATGTTGCTCGTCTCCGGGAATGACGCGGCGATCGCCATTGCCAACTATGTCGGACGAGCGATGCTCTCCCAGGAGAAGAAGAAGGGAAGCCCTATCAAACGCTTCGTGCAGGACATGCAATCGACCGCGGCTGCACTTGACGCGAGCCATACGCGATTTGCCGATCCTTACGGCCTCTCTCCATCAAATGTCTCGACAGCGCGCGACGTAGCGCTGATCGGGAGCACCGTCTTTCGCGACCCACGCTTGCTGCGGTTCTGGCAATGTGCGCGGCGAACGCTTGCGATCGGCGGTCCCAATGCGCGCAGCGTTTCGCTCGTCAGCACCATCGAAGTGATTGGCCAAGACAATATCGTCGGCGCCAAGACGGGATCGCATTTCGGCCAGAACATCTACCACCTCGCGGTTGGATGGTGGGCGCCGAACGGGCAAACGATCGTTGCCGTAGTCTTGGGCAGCGCAAGCGACCGATCCCGCTACGACGATGTACGGGCGATCCTCGCGGCGCTACCACGCGATTTTCCGGATCTGGCCGGCCCGGCTACAGCAGCGGCGCCCGCGCAGAGCGGCCCGCGAGCCTGTCAGTAGGCAGCGAGGATCATTCTTCGAATTTGGGCGCCTCCGCGCTCGTGCGCTTGTCGCTTCCGGCGCCTGACACGTTGAGACCCATCCCGCAGGTTCCGTCCTGCGTGATGTCGAGCTTGCCGGCCGCGAACTTGAACGACAAGGTGCAGTCCGCATCCTGATCGACATATTTGGCGCTGTTGCCCATCAGCGGAACCTCGCCAGTTATTTCCCCGGTATTCGCCGGTACGTCGTGTTGATCGAGAACTTTATCCGCTCGCCAGTCTGCTGAATCAGCGCTTCGCCGTTCTGCATCTTGTAGGTGCCGGTGAAGCTTCCGAAGGCCGGAGCCGTCGAGGGCCCGCTCAGCGCAGCGATCCGATCGGCGTATGTCTTCTTGAGGCACGCGATATTGGTGCATCGATCGCGCGAGGAGAGCCAGGACTTCTGCTCCGTTTCGAGCGCGGAGGCATTGGTTGCTGCCGCACGCGCGGCCTTGTACAAGCGCGCCAATTGATCGTCCATGCTGGACAACCGCTTGTCGGAGCAGATCGCCTTCTCGACGAAGCTCGACGCCTTCGCGCAGTCGATGCTGGCGGCCTGGGCGGAAGACATCAGGATGAGTGACAAAAGCGCCGTGCAGCCCCTTGCCCGCATGAGTCGAATCCTCCCGGCATTCGCCATTGGCAACGCCCTTATAGCGGGGTTTCAAGAGTCCGGCGCGCCGCCGGCTAACAGACGGCCAATTTCCATGAAAGTAGGCAAATTTTCATGTATTTCGGTGTCTAATTCGCCGCGTTGGCGCCATGGTTTTGCGCTATTCATATGTCACGGCAATAACGACTGACGTGGGGGACACACGTTGAGTCTCTTGGCCGCAGGGCTCGCTCTTTTCATTCTTCTCATCGCGTCCTACAGCGGACGCGCCGCCTGGATTGCGCTCGGTTCGGCGACGCTGTCGATGGCTGCGCTCGCCGGCGTGCTGTTTCTCGCCGCAAGCCAGGATCCCGGCCAGGTGCGAGCCGGCGCTGCCTGGGTGGCAAACGAGCTCTCGCTTGTGGCAGACCGACCGACCGTTGAGCATCTCAAGTCGGCTGTTGAACGACTCTCCACCGCTTTGTCCTGCGAGGCCGCACAGAAGCCGGGATGCACGACGGCTGCAAGTGCGGATACGCCCGCCGCTGCACCTGAGGCAATGCAAGCCGCTGCCACGACGAGCTGGCTTGAGCCGGAGGCAACTCCCGAGCCCGTGGTACAAGAACCGCCGAAGCAGGAGCTCGCGAAACAAGGGCCTCAGAAGCACGAGCTCGCAAAGCAAGAGCCTCAGAAGCAAGAGGCAAGAGGCGCATCCAAGTCTCCGGTCGCTTGGCGTCTCGATGATGCGGGTGTCCAGATCTCATCGGGCGGCGCTGGAGGATTTTCGGTCGGCGGGATGAACGTCTCCGATAAAGCCCTGGAGCAGATCCATGCTGTCCTCAAGCCCGATGGAACTCAGCGCGAAATGCCGCTGTCGCTGAGCGTCGAGGGACAAAGTTCCGAGCCTGGAACCAGCATTCCCGCAGGTGCCCGGTTCAGCCTCGCCTCCGCAACTCCAAACGAGGATGGTTCAGAAACATCCGGTGGCGCAATTCTCTCGTTCCGCTACGTGCAAGCTGGACAACGCAAGAGCTCGATCCTCTACCTCACCCCGGCAACAGTCGCGCGCTTGGCCAATCGCTGACAGCACGCATCAACTGCGGGCAGCCCGATCGGGTGCCAAATAAATCCTGACGAGCGCGTCTACCTCGCGACGTAGACGATCTGTCGCGCAGTCGGCTCGACCAGAACTCGTTGCCCGTTGACGTAGGAATAGAGGTAGGGCGATTGCGGAATGGGATAGACGGGCACGGCCGGAGGCAACACTGCTCCGACCATCACCTCGCCGTTGACTAGAACCGGTTGGATCGCCTGCTGCATCATGTAGGACAGGACCGTCGGGGGTGGAGCGACCGGCTGGACAACGCCAACGGTTGGCGCAACCGGCACCATGGCGCCGACCGGCGGCGTCGCCACGACTGGCGCCCCGGTGTTGGCCGGCGTCACCACCGGAATGCCGAGCTGAGCACCAACAACTTGGAGATTCTTCGGCGTGCCAGCAGCGCTGGTCACAAGATAGGGAGCCGAAGCCCAGCCGGTCACCCCGCCCGGAAGGGCGACGGCGCACCAGGAATAGACCGATACGCATCCGGTGGTCTGGGCGGGAGTGTTGGCCGGGATCTGGCTCACCACCTGATATTGGAATCCTGGGCCGCTCCGCACATTGAGATGACCGGTTGGGGAAGAGGCAGTCACCGCCAAGGCAGGGCCTGCGGCGAGCGCAGCGCCCAGAAGCGAAGCAAGGCCAATCATTACGTGCGTGCGGTGCATGATGCGTCTCCCCTTCATCAAGTCGTGTTTGGCTGACCCTCAGCGCCACAGCTATAAAACGAGGGCCCCTCAAGTCATGCCGGACCGGCGCGGAGATAGAGGAATGTTTTCGCGCGTTTTCGATTGTCGGGTCGCCGGCATGATTCATCGCTTCGCCGGGCGAGCCTGCGAAGTCATGTCAAGGCTTGCCCTCGAGCTTGACCTTCGCTGCTCTACTCGTTGATCCCTGCTCACTTGCTCCATAAGGTCTGTTTTCCCTAAAGCAGGATGTTGCTGGGGGCCTTTCAGCTTCAGGATAAGCGTTTTGCCTTAATGTAGCGGAAAAAAGCTCCCGTTCCGAGACCGTTGCCGGTCGCCTTCTCGATGATTTCCTCGGCCGAGAGCCGCTGGCCTACCCGATAAATATTGGTGCGGAGCCAGGCGAGCAGGCCGCCAAATTCGCCGCGACGGATTTCGTCATCGAGGGGATGCTCGTGCGCGTAAGCTTCCGCAAGCTGCGCCGCATATAGGCTACCCAACGTGTAGGTCGGAAAATACCCGAACATGCCGAGCGACCAATGCACGTCCTGAAGCACGCCTTCGCGGTCAGATTTCGGAGTTGCCCCGATCAATGACGTGCTGCGCTCGTTCCAAACTTGCGGCAGATCGCGAACGGCGAGCGAGCCGGAGATGAGCGCGACCTCGAGCTCGTAGCGCAGCACGATATGGAGATGATAGGAGACCTCGTCCGCCGCCACCCGGTTCACCCCGGGCCGCACCAGATTCACGCTGCGATAGAACGGCTCGGCGTCGAGGCCATCGACCACCTCCGGGAACAACTCCCGCAAACTCGGCAAGGCATAATCCCAAAAGGCACGGGCGCGGCCGACATGGTTTTCCCACAGGCGCGCTTGGGATTCTTGCAAGCCCATGCTGGGAGCCTCGGCAAGCAGCGTGTCGCGGTCCTCTGGATCGAAGCCTTGGTCGTAGAGGCCGTGCCCCCCTTCATGCAGCGCAGCCAACACTGCTTCGGAGACATTCCTCTCATCGACCCTAATGGTCAGGCGCACGTCGTTTAGGCCCGCAAGAAGCGAGAAGGGATGGGTCGAGCGGTCGAGCCGCCCCCGCTCGAAGGCAAAGCCCATTCTCGCGAGCAAGCGCCGGCTGAGCTCCCACTGCCCGGCGTCGGGAAAGGTGCGTCCGTGCAGCACTCCATCGGGGCGCGGATCGGCCCCGCGAACCAGCGGCACCAGAGCATTGCGCACCTCCTCCAGCACGGGATCGAGGCGCGAGCGGCTCATGCCGGGCTCGTGCTCGTCGAGCAGGGCCTCATAAGGATCGCCCTCGCCGGCAAGCGCCTGTGCGCGTTCTCGCACCAGCGCGACCAACCTCTCAAAGGATGGCGCGAACAGAGCATAGGAGCTCTTTTTGCGTGCCTCTTCCCAGGTCCCAAGAGCCTGCGACCTCGCATGGGCGAAGTGGCGCACGAGATCCTCGGGCAACGCCAGAGCTTGGCGCCGCAAACGCCGAAGCAGGAAGAGCTCGCGCGCAAGCCGCTCGTTCCCGTCAGACTGCGCGGCGACCTCCTCCACCAGATCGCCTAGCCGGTCAGACGCCAGCAATTTGTGGCGAATGCCTTCGAGCGTCGCAAGCTGCTGCCCTCGTTCCGCACGTCCCGCAGGCGGCAGTAGGGTTTCCTCGTCCCAACCGAGCAGCGCGATGGTCTGATCGAGATGGCGCAATTCCGAGATTTGCGCGCGCAGCGATTGCTCCAAGTCCTCGGCGCGGCTGATGGGACGTTTGGGGATGCGCAGCTCGGCCGGGACCTCGGCCTCGAGCACCGCAGCAAGCCCCCCACGCTGGGCGACATTGACCACTTGCTTCTGCGACACCCGGGAGATGGTGCCGAGTCCATTCTCGGTCGCGGCAAAACCCATCACCGCATAGAACGGCTCGCCGAAAACGCGTCCGTCCGGACCGACAACCGGGAACTCGTGCACCGGAAGCCGCGTCGCCGTCTGCACCACCCAGGAATTCTCGGGATCCTCCGCGCTCAGGACCGCCTTCTCTAAAGCTCTCTCCCAGTCGGCTTGCTCGGTCGCAGGACCGATCATGACTCCACTACCGCCATAGGCGCGGTTCGGCTTCAGCACCAGCAGGTCGCGATTAAGGCGCGCATATTCGAGCAGGTCACCTTCCTCGTCGTGGGGCAGCGTCGTGCGCCGATCCGCCAAGAGTCGCGTCCACAACACATGGCGCCGGAACAGTCTGCGGTCGTCTGCGCCGAAATATTGTTCGCCGAGCGCAGGCTCGGTCAGAATCTCGAAGGCGCTCTTGTGATCGAAATCGCCGACGAGCGACGAGACGACGCGGTTCTGCCGGAACAGGAGCCGCATTGCTTCGAGTGGGCGCCCGATCTCCTTCGCGAGAGCGATCAGCTCGCGCAGCTCGTAATCGCGGTAGACGACGTCGATCTTGACGTCCTCGTAGAAGACCTCCTCCCCCTCCGCGCGCAACTCGCGCGGATCGGCGTGGGCGATGGTGAGACCATGCCGCTCAGACAGGAATTCGCTCAACACCGACTGCTCGGCAGGCCCCTCATGCACGTATTTCGGTTCGACAAAGCAGAGCTGACACGACTCCCGGCCGATGGCGCGGGCGTGATCGATCAACACCTGGACAAACAATTCGCGCTGGTCCCGCGGCAGCTCGACGACGAGGCTCGGGTCGTGCCCAAGCAAGGTCGGCATGACGTCGCGCATGACGAGCTGCTCGGCGATCGGGGCGTAGTGAATTCCGCCTACTCCGGTGAGGTTCGGTTCCATGAAGTGGAGCGAGTCCTGCCAGCCGGCGCCGGTGAAATCGCACACCGCATCGAGCCGGCCATAGATCGAATTGAAGCGCGAGTGCTCCTTCGTCCACGTATCGCGGAACCAGCGCTCCTCGTCGGGCGTGATCGCCACGATTTTCCTGATCCGCTCGTCTTGCAGATAGAGATCGGGCAAGCGCTTCAGCGCCTCGATCAACTGAAGGCAGACGTGATGGACGTAACTGAGCTGCTCCTGCATCACGAGCAACGGGCGCAGCATCAAGCGGACCGGTTCCTGCACTCCCTCATGCTCGTAGATCATCTCGTTGGCGCGCGCGTCCGCAAGCATGCGTGCGGCGATCCGCGCGAAGGTCGCATCGCTGACGTGATTTGCGGCGCGCCTGATCCGCGCTTCGAGCGTGGCGCCGGAAAGCCCGAGCGCCTCGGCAGGACTGAGGATCGGCCGCGTCACAGAGGGATGTGTCGTGCTTCTTGGGCGGGTTCTCGAGGTGCTTATTGCGCAGCATCTGTAGCGCCCGGGCGCGCTTGCTCGCAAGCTTCATCGCTTCGCCGGGCGAGCCCGCGAAGTCATATCAAAGCTTGCCCTCGGGCTTGACCCGAGGGAGCTTCCCCTTCGATCGAAGGGGAAGGCGCGCCGAAAAGCGCAAACCTATGGTTCCGCGATCCTTTGTGAGGACCACGGCGGGCGCCTCTCGGCGCGCCACATGCGCTCAAGTAGGCCAGAGGCCGGTAGCGCATGGTATTTGCGGACGTCTTGTCGGCACCGGGCCCTGCTTTTCGTTGCTGGACAAACCGGTCGATCAGCTAGCTCCTAGCAGGACCTCGTAGACAGTGGGTCCGGAGGGAGCTCCGGCACCGCCCGAGCGCAGGCGCCGCACCTCGTCCCGCGTCACGAACGCCTCATGATGCGCCCTTCAACTGGACGAGGTGATCCGGACTCTAAGTGAAGTTTTGGCGCCGGGGATAAGACCCGATCGGGGCGAAGCCCCTCTTCCCAAATTGCAGGCGGTTCCAAGCCCGCGTCCTCCTGGACAAAGGACGGGTGCAGCGGTGGAAGGCGACAATTTTGCCCAAGAAATGTCATCATAACACTTGACAGTGACCGAAATGACACGGCCTCGCCCGCATGGTGAGAGGTCAGGCGCATCCCCTAGAAGGTCCGGTCAGAAGTGCAGCCCCTCAGAGCCCAAGCCAGGCAGCTCGCGTCAGAGCCTTCGCATCAGGATATTCCCGCCCTGGCGAAGCGCTTCCTCGAGCCGCTGCGCGGAGAAAATCCTCCCGCGCCGAGGCGGCCAGCCTTCCCAAGACCGACCCTGGTTCCGACAGCGATTGGCTTCCCCAGCCAGCAAGCCCACGCGAAGGTTCAGCCAGACGCGCCCGAGCCGAGGCCGGCCGCGGATCAAGGCAAGCGCGGTCTGAGCAGAAATGCTTGGGTCTCGGCTTTGGTGGTCTTGGCCCTCATTCCATTGACCATGCTCTTCGTTCGGCTGTGGCAGGACATGGTGGCAGCGCACGCAGTTCATGGAACACCTCCTGCTGCCAAATCGAGCACACCGAGCCCGCCTGCCCCAACCGCTTTGGCGCAGCCCGAGCAACGCCCGAGTACGTTGGAAGTCGCTCTTTCCTCGCCTGACCGCATCGAGGCCAAGGCCGGCGACGTCATCGAGTTTCCCGTCGCCATTGACGCGACTGACGCGCTCCCAGTGCGCAGCATCATCGCCGTCACTGCGCTCCCCGAGGGCGCCACCTTCTCGCAAGGCCGTCCCTATGGCATCACTGGTTGGAGCCTCCGCACCGACGAGATCGCCGACTTGCAATTGCGTCTGCCGGAGCGTGGGGCCACCTCCAACATGCGCCTCGAGCTCATCGCGGCGGACGGAACCGTACTGGCGCAATCCGAAACACGGCTGAGCATCGCCCCCTCGTCCGCTGACACCGCCGCCGTCGCCGCGAGCGCAAGCAATCCCTTCGAACAGGTCGCGACAGCCGAGACAACCCGATCGATCGACAGCTCGTCGCTCCCGCCACAGCAGAGGCCGGCAGCGTCGGCCGGAGCCGCCCCCGCGGTGAAGGTCAACACCGTAAAGGTCGTGACCATACCGGCCCCGCCACCGGCGCGCCCGCATGACGGCGGCTATGCGCTGGGTCCCCCGCCGGAAGAGCCGCGAGCGCCCGCCGAGTGGATGGAAACCAAATCCGCGGTGGACATGCACGCGAAGGCGGAGAAATCCTCAGAGACGGTCAAGGTCGCCGGCAAGGGCCTCAAGCTGCGGGTCATGGCGCGGCATAAGAAGTGGGTGCAGGTCACCGATCCCAAAACATCGACGACCGGCTGGATCTATAACCGCTTCCTCACGCCGATCGAGCCCGCCGCGCATTAGCGCGCCCTTCAAGTGGGCCCAACCGGCCCGCATGCGCTGAGTTTGCCAAATTGTGGATGGCCGGGCCAAGCCCGGCCATGACGATCCGAAGGCGTTTCAGCTGCTCAAAGCGGGATGTTGTCGTGCTTCTTGGGCGGGTTGGCGAGGTGCTTGTTGCGCAGCATCTGTAGCGCTCGAGCGATGCGCTTGCGCGTACCGTGCGGCATGATCACCTCGTCGATATAGCCGCGCTCGGCCGCCACGAACGGATTGGCGAAGCGCGCCTGGTATTCGTCGATGCGTTTCTTGATCTTGGCGGGGTCCGCGAGCTCGGCGCGGTAGAGGATCTCGGCTGCGCCCTTGGCCCCCATCACCGCGATCTCGGCCGAGGGCCAAGCATAGTTGATGTCGCCCCTGATGTGCTTCGAGCTCATGACGTCGTAGGCCCCGCCATAGGCTTTCCGCGTGATCACCGTTACCTTCGGCACAGTCGCCTCGGTGAAGGCGAACAGGAGCTTGGCGCCGTGCTTGATCAGCCCGCCATATTCCTGGTCGGTGCCGGGCAGGAAGCCCGGCACATCGACGAAGGTGACGATCGGGATGTTGAAGCAGTCGCAGAAGCGCACGAAGCGCGCGGCTTTCCGCGATGCGTCTGAATCGAGCACGCCGGCGAGCACCATGGGCTGATTGGCGACGATGCCCATGGTGCGCCCTTCCATGCGGGCGAAGCCGATCACGATATTGCGGGCGTAGGCCTCCTGAATCTCGAAGAAGTCGCCCTCGTCGACAACTTTGAGGATCAGCTCCTTGATGTCGTAGGGCTTGTTCGGATTGTCTGGGATGAGCGTGTCGAGCGACGGCTCATCGCGGTCCCACGGATCGCGGGTGGGAAGCTCAGGCACGCCGGAGATATTGCTCGACGGCAGGAAGTCCATCAGCCGGCGCATCTGGAGCAGCGCCTCGACGTCGTTCTCGTAGGCGCCGTCGGCGATCGACGACTTCGTCGTATGGACGATGGCGCCGCCGAGCTGCTCGGCCGTCACTTCCTCCTTGGTCACGGTCTTCACCACATCGGGACCGGTGACGAACATGTAGGAGGTGTCCTTCACCATGAAGATGAAGTCGGTCATGGCGGGGGAGTAAACATCGCCGCCGGCGCACGGGCCCATGATCACGCTGATCTGCGGGATCACGCCCGAGGCGAGCACGTTGCGGGTGAACACCTCGCCATAGCCGCCGAGCGCCGCCACGCCCTCCTGGATGCGCGCGCCGCCGGCGTCGAACAGGCCGATGATCGGCGCGCGGTTCTGCAGCGCCATGTCCTGGATCTTGATCATCTTGTTGGCGTGCGCTTCCGAGAGCGAGCCGCCGAACACGGTGAAATCCTTGGCGAACACATAGGTGACGCGGCCATTGATGGTGCCCCAGCCGGTGACCACGCCGTCGCCTGGGACTTTGCTCTGCTCCATGCCGAAATCGATGCAGCGGTGCTCGACATACATGTCGAACTCCTCGAAGGAGCCTTCGTCGAGCAGGAGCTCGAGGCGCTCTCTCGCCGTGAGCTTGCCGCGCTTGTGCTGAGCGTCGATGCGGGCCTGGCCGCCGCCGGCTCGCGCCTTGTCGCGACGGATTTCAAGCTCCTCTAAGACTTCCTTCATCAGCCCGCTCCCAATGACGCAAGGGTGACGGTGAATAGCATGGGGGGGAAGCCGCGCAAATGCCGCCGCTTCCCGGGAACAGGCCGAATCGGGCCGCGATGCCGCATGCGTCACCGCCGCCCATATTCGGCTAAATTGCTGTCAAAATTGGATAATAATCCGCGCCGCAAAGGAAGGGAGCGCCCGATGGGAACACTTCACCTGACGCGGCGCGGGTTCTTGGTTGCCGCCGGAAGCGCCGCTTGTTTAGCTGTGCTCCGACCGAGGATCGCCCGCGCGATGGCTGTGCCGCTCAACGATTTCAAGACGACCATGACAACCATGTTCTGGGTGGGCGAGCAGGCCGACGCCGAGAATGCCTACATCCCCAATCACGAGAGTTACTGGGACAAGGATTGGCTCGCCAGTTTCGGCGGCGTGGATGATCCCTGGCATCGCAACGGCCATTGGCCGGCAGGGTTCGCACCAAAGGAGAACCCGTTCTACGTGGCGCTGCCCTATGGCGAGTTCGCCGAGCAGAACCAGCTGAAGGCCGAGGCGAGCGACATCCCCTGGTATCGCCCCGGGCTCGATCCCCTGCTGAAGAACCGCTGGGTCGAGATCCGCTACAATGGGCGCTCCTGTTACGCGCAATGGCAGGATGTCGGTCCGTGCGGCGAGGACGACTTCGGGTACGTGTTCGGCGACGCCGACGTGCCGCTCAACACTTTCGACGCCGAGGCCGGGTTGGATCTGTCTCCAGCGGTCTGGCATCACCTCGGCATGACCGACAATGCGCTGACCGAATGGCGTTTCGTGGATCAATCGGAGGTTCCGGAAGGACCCTGGACCGAAATCGTCACCAGATCCGGCAATAACCGCTGAATTTCAGCCGCGAAGTGTCTCGAGCACTCGTGCCGCTGCGTCGAAGTCGCGACGGCGATGGGCGCGGCGGTGCGCGGCCTCGGCATCCTCGCCCCACTGGCTGATCTGGAAGTCCTCATCCACATGGGCTGCCTGCCATGCCTGTTCAGGGGTGAGCCTGCCGCGCAACACCGCAGTCGGAAGCAGGGCTGAGCCGGTGAGCGTGGTCATGACGTGCATTGCAGCGAGGCTGAAGGCGTCGAGTCCCTCCAGCGCGCGTCTGACGCCATCAAGTGAAGCTTTGGGCTGGGCCACATGCACGACGCCTTCGGCAAGGTTGAGGGGCGCATCGAGCGTGGTCTTGGCCCAGGAGAGCACCGGGTCCCAATGCTTGGTCTGCGATGCGACCAACGCTTTCGGCCCCTCGGTACGGTAGCAGAGGAGATCGGAGCCAGCATATTTCAGGATGTCATCGATCACCGTCTGCTCGTGACCTCTAACCCCGTCGATCGCGCTATTGGCGAGCTTAGTGAGCG
>Ga0105237_10007324_pt1 | contig 12098 bp, 10 predicted proteins | sample KBSC24metaG_FD_81520 | JGI IMG/M metagenome (GOLD analysis project Ga0105237, IMG submission 81520) | Corn rhizosphere microbial communities from Kellogg Biological Station, Michigan, USA - KBS C2-4 metaG | ecosystem: Host-associated > Plants > Roots > Rhizosphere > Soil | place: Michigan, USA...
GATCCCTTCTTTTTTCAGCGCGTCGGCCGCCTGCAGCGCCACCAGGACCATCTTGCCATGCGTGATGATCGAGCAATGTTCCCCTTCACGCTTGAGCTCTGCTTTGCCAATGGGGATCACCAGGTCGGGATTGTCATCCACCTCACCTTTGGTGTTGTACAACATTTCCCCTTCGAGAAATACCACCGGATTGTCATCGCGAATGACGGCCTTGAGCAATCCCTTGGCATCGGCCGGCGTTCCCGGCGCGATCACTTTGAGCCCCGGAATGTGCGCCAGCCAGCTTTCCCACGCCTGCGAGTGCTGCGCAGAGAGTTGTAATGCTGCGCCGTTAGGGCCGCGGAACACCATCGGCATTTTGAACTGGCCGTTGGACATGTACAACATTTTGGCCGCGGCGTTCACCACCTGGTCCAATGCCAACAGCGCGAAGTTCCAGGTCATGAACTCCACGATGGGACGAAGTCCCACCATCGCCGCACCCACGCCGATGCCGGCAAAGCCCAGCTCCGCGATCGGCGTGTCGACCACGCGCATCGCGCCAAATTCGTCCAGCAGCCCTTTCGACACCTTGTACGCGCCATTGTACTGGGCCACTTCTTCGCCCATCAGGAAGACGCGGTCATCACGCTGCATCTCTTCGCGAAGCGCTTGGTTGAGCGCGTCACGGTACGTGAGAATTGCCATTAGCGGCTTCCCGCCTTCGACGCAGCGAGGTCGTCGCTCGTCGTGTCGGCCAGGATGTGCGTGTACAACTCTTCTGGCGCCGGTTCAGGCGACGCATCGGCAAAGTCCCACGCGTCCTGCACTTCGGCTTTGATTCCCGTATCCATCGCGGTAAAGTCGTCGTCGGTCAGCTGCTTGGCCGACATCATCACGCGGCGCAGCCGCACGATGGGGTCGCGCGTGCTCATGTCGGATTCCAGCTCTTCTTTGGAGCGATACGTTCCGCTCGCCGCGTCGGACATGGAGTGCCCCATGAAGCGCGTCGTTCGCATCTCGAGCAGCGTCGGCCGCTTGAATGCCCGCGCCCGGTCGATCGCCTCGGCGAACGCCTTGCGCACCGCGAACACGTCCTGCGCGTCCACCGATGCACCGTCCATGTTGTACGACGCGGCGTGCGCGTGCACATCCTGCTGTGCCATGGCGCGCGACACTGCGGTCCCCATGCCGTAGCCGTTGTTTTCGATCACGAAGATCGACGGCAATCCCCACAGCGACGCCATGTTGAGTGCTTCGTGGAACGAGCCGATGTTCACGGCCGCTTCACCGAAAAAGGTGAGGCACACCTGATCGCCGCCGCGATACTTGATGGCGAACCCCACGCCCGCGCCGAGCGGGATGTGGCCGCCGACGATGCCATGGCCGCCAAGGAAGTTGACTTTGCTGTCGAAGAGGTGCATCGAGCCGCCCTTCCCGCCCGAGCAGCCGGTCGCGCGGCCAAAGAGCTCCGCCATGACTTCGCGCGGCGTCATCCCGCGCGCGAGCGCGAGCCCGTGGTCGCGGTACGCGGTCACTACGTAGTCGTCGTCGCGCAGGAGCGACATCGCTCCCGACGAGATCGCTTCCTGTCCGATATAAAGGTGACAGAATCCGCCGATTTTGCCGAGGGCGTACGCTTCCGCGCACTTTTCCTCGAACCGGCGTTGTAAGAGCATCGAGCGCAGCAGCGAGTGGTTCAGCGCGCTATCCGAGGTGCTCCCCGGAGCTGCAGCGGGCTGCGCCGCGGGCTTCACTGTCGGCGCTGGTGCCGTGAGCGTATCAGAAGTTTTCTTGGCCATTACGCGTGAGAGTAATTCATCACGCCAAGAGCGCGGTGACCGCGACATCGGCCGCCGGCTCGGCGCTCGCGCCGGACACGGTCGCTTTCATCGCGTTCACCTGATCCCAGGCGTGATAGCTGCTTCGTACCAAGGGGCCCGCTTCGACGTGCTTGAACCCCATCTCCATTCCGGTGTCGTACAGCTCCCGGAACTCTTCGGGCGTCACATACCGGTCGAGCTCGATGTGACTGTCCGACGGGCGGAGATATTGCCCGAGGGTGAGAATGTCCACGTCCACCGTCCGCAGATCCCGCATCACCACTTTCACTTCTTCGATGGTTTCCCCCATCCCGAGAATGATCCCGGTTTTGGTAGGGATGTGCGGCGCCAACTCTTTGGCGGTGCGGAAGATGTCCATCACGCGCGGATACCGCCCGCCCGGCCGGCACTTTTTGTACAGGCGTGGCACGGTTTCCGTGTTGTGATTGTAGATGTCCGGATTGGCCTCGAGGACGGTCCGGATACTGTCACGATTCCCCTGAAAATCGGGGACCAGCACTTCGACGGAACAGTTGGGCAACCGCTGCTTGATTTGCCGAATCGTCTCGGCGAAAATGTACGCTCCGTAATCGGGGAGGTCATCGCGGTCCACCGATGTGATCACCGCGTGCCGCAGCTGCAACTGCTCCACCGCTTCGGCGACACGATTGGGCTCCGCAATGTCGTAAGTGGGCGGCCGGCCGTGCGACACCGCGCAATATGCGCAGTTTCGCGTACAGACGTCGCCCAGAATCATGAACGTCGCCGTGCCGTGCTCCCAACATTCACCGATGTTGGGGCAATGCGCTTCCTGACACACCGTGTGCAGGCCCATGTCCCGCATCATTTTGGTGAGCCGAATATAATTGGGCCCGCCGGGGGCCTTCACTTTCAACCAGGACGGCTTGCGCTCTGGCAACGGCTCGGCGCGGTGGCGTCCCATGATTTGGTACAACGTTTCGGGCATAACCTGTATAATTTATCTTAAAAGCGCCCTGGCCGAAATCGACCGAGATCGTGCGCGGGCGTGCGTCCCGTGGCCAAGTCGGCTACCGCCTCCGCCGTGATCGGCGCAAGTAAAATTCCGTTTCGCGAGTGCCCACAGGCGTATACGATGCGCGCATCCGACGGATCGGCACCGATGATCGGGAGCAGATCGGGCGTCATCGGGCGAAGTCCTGCCCACGTCGCCCTGACCGGTGCGCTCGCGAGGGCAGGGCAGACCGTCCCCGCCATCGCCCGAATCGACGCGATCCCGTCGTCGGTGACGTCGGCGTCAAAGCCAACGTGTTCCAACGTACTGCCGGCTACCGTTTGCCCGGTCGCCTTAGGGACCAGATAGCCGCCAGCCCCAAAGGTCACGTGTCGCACCGGGGCAGCGCCAAAGGCTAACATTTGTCCCTTCACCGGCTCAACCGGGAGCGCCATCGGCAGCTCTGCGATTGTGGGGGTCCAGGCACCGGCCGCGAGAACGAGTGATCCCGAACCGTAGTGTCCCTCACGGTCCGTAATTACCTCGCATTCGGACGACGATACGTGAATGTTGCAAGCATTCTCACTTGCTACGGTGATGTTGCTATGTGTGGAGATCACCCTTCGGAGCGCGTCCAGCACGAGCAATGGATCGACGCACCCATCGTTCGGCGCATAGACCGCACCCACGACGTGCCCCAACGCCGGCTCCAAGGCCACGACGTCGGAGGCGCTTAGCCACTTCGACTCGGGAAACTCCGCCGAGCCCTCATTCGAGCCCTCACTCCGGAGCGTTTCCGCCTCAGCGTCCGTTCGTGCGAGTTGGAGCGATCCATTCCGGTTCAGCCAGATGGCGATCCCTGACCGCTCCTCCAGCATCGCGACGTAGTTTGGGTAGTAGTCGCGCGCGGCGTGTGCGAGTGGCGCAATGGCACGTAGCTCTGGCTCGACCGACGGCGTGAGCAACCCGCCCGCCGCTTCTGACGCTTCGCCGCGATGCGAGGTGCCAACCAATCGAACGGCCGCTCCGCGATCGGCGAGCGCCAGCGCCGACGTCAGCGCGACGATCCCCGCGCCGACGACCGTGACGTCAGCAACCATTGGGGGAGCGGATGGTGTCCAAAGAGTGTACTATTTCTGGTATCCTGTCTACGTGAGCACCCATGCTCCGTAGAATTCTAATGGAGGAGTGCCCGATGCTCATGATGATTCTCATGCTTGGGCTGGTTGTTATCGTTGGTGGCGTGCTCCTGAGCCTTGTCTTTGGCTTGGCGCTCGGGCTCTTGGGGCTGGCGATCAAAATCGCGGTCGTGGGGCTGGTGGCGTACTTTGTTGTCCGAATCGTGAGCCCCAATACCGCGGCTGCGCTCCGCGCGAAGTTCCGCGGCGATCAATCGCTACCGCGCTTCTAATCCGCGTCTACCCAGACAGCGAATCAAAAACGCCTCAGACATCATCGCGATGTCTGAGGCGTTTTTGATTTGGTCACGCTGTGTCGGACCCCGCAGAATATCCCGCTATTTCCCCGGCGTGTACGACTTGAGATAGAGATTGATGGAGCCGAACGACAGCTTGGATTTGAGCTGCACGATCAGGTGCCGCGAATCGTCGGTGAGCCACACTTCGGCTTGTCCGTTTTCCGAGAAAATCCCTTTGGTTTTGATCACCGGCTGTACCACAACGCAGTTAAACTTTCCCGCCGGCACTTCGATCGTTTCTTTGCGCACCACGCGAATGCGCACGGGATTTCGGTCGGGACGGAAATAGCGGGTGGATTCGTACGTCTTGCCCACCTCGAGATCCAAGGTCCGCACGAAAAAGAGGAACGAGCCGTCGTCCAAGGGGTCCGCGACGCTCTCATGCTCGCGCGGCGGATTCTTGTCCATTTCGGTATACGACTTTTTGTCGGGGTAAATCTCGTACCGCTTTTGCCGGTCGTTGGACCCTTCTTGCTGCGTTTGATAGAAACGCAGCGACGAGAATGTGGCGCGGTCGATCCAGCTTTCGAAGACGTCGTTCACGTGAAAAAAGAACGTTCCGCCTTTGATTTGAAACACTGTGTGCCACGCCGGCCGGCCGCGGATCTGCTCGATGCTCGCAACCTGCATGCTCCCGCTCCCCACGCGGATGCCGCTGTACTTCACCTCGTAGTCGGACCGCTCGCCCAGCGCAAACGGCACCACCGCGACGGAATCGGTCGATGCAACGGCAAGAGACGACACGGCGTGCACGACACTATCGCCTGGAGTGAACGGGGCCGTGACTGGCACGGGCCGCGGCGTATGAGAGAGCGCGCCGAACGCGAGGGCGGCGGCCACGAACGAAGGAAGAGACATCACGCGGTTGGCTGAGCCCGCCAGCTCCGCGAGCGTTTGGTGAATTTGTAGAGCGACATGGCGTCGGACCACGGCCGGATACGCGTCTCGCGCGGCCGGACGTCGTAGCGTGGTGACACCGTGACTTGTTCGATGCGGCGCGCGAACGGCTTGAGCTTGACCAGCAGCTCGACGTTGGCGGCCCACCCATCCGTGGTCACGATGGGGGCGTCGCCCGACGTTTTGATGAGATCGCGCAGCATGGAGATGCGATACAACCGAAACCCGTTGAATGGATCGGTGATCCCCTCGGTTTTGACGAAGGGACGGATCATCCACGGCGCCGCGCGCCGCAACCGGCGCACGGGAGTTGGCATGGCGGTGGTCATGTCACGTTCGGCCACCACGATGTCGGCGCCCCCTTCGAACCGTTTCATGAGGTCGGGGAGCGCTTCGGGCTGATCGGTGAAATCGCCCTGCATCACGAGCATCGCGTCGCGACGCGCGTACCGCGTACGACGCGACACCTCTTTGCACAGCGCATTGAGGGCGTGCCCATAGCCACGGCGGCGGTCGCCGCGCAGCACGGTGAGCGGAAGCACGTCGGCGTAGGGCGCGAGCGTTTCGGTCGTCCCATCAGTACTGGCGTCGTCATAGACGATGACCTCGTACTCACGGGAATAATCCTGAAACACTTTGCGGATCCGCCACAATAGCACGCCCACAGTCGGGGCTTCGTTATACGTCGGAACGCAGATATACAGCATGGACAGAAATTACCCGGTCAGTACAGTCTGGTACACCCGCTCGGTCTTTTCGGTCATCGCGTCGACCGAAAAGAGTGCCGCCTGGGCCGGCCCACGCTCGGCGAGCCCCCGCCGGAACCCCGCGTCAAGAGCGACGCCATGGGCTTGGGCAAAGGCCGAGACGTCGTTGGCCTGGACCAGCAGTCCCTGCAATTTGTGATCGATGATTTCGGGGATCCCCCCCACCGCAAAGGCGATTGGCGGGACTCCCAAGGCTAGCGCATCGATCACAGATGTGCCCAATCCCTCGCTCACGGCTGGGTGCCAGAGAAGGTCCAGACCGGCCATCGCGTTGTAGATGTCGGTCACGAACCCCGCCCGGAACCCCTCGACCTCGCCGAACCGGATGGGGCCGGCCGCCTCCCCTCCCAAAAAGACGATTTTGGTTCGGCGAGCCTGCTCGGAGGGGAGCGCCTGTGCGATGCGGGCGATGGTGTCGATCCCTTTTTCGGCCGTCATCGCCCCCACCACACCCACGACGACTGCGTCCGCCGGCCAGCGCCGCTCCGCACGCCAATCGCGCGGTGCTGTCACCACCGGCGTCGGAACACCGGAGTGAACCACGTCGATTCGCGCCGCGCTGATCCCCGCGGCGACCATTGCGTGCTCCACCGCGCGCGATACGGCGATGAAGCGCGACACATTGGGGCCGTATTTGAGTCGCACCGATTTGGGGCGGAACGTCACGCGCCGCGTCACGACGAGTGGCGTGGCGAGTCCCGCGAGCGCCACGAGCGCTATCGCGTGCGAGCGCGCGTCGTGCGCATGCACGATGTCGGGACGCCAGGTGCGCACCAGCGAGCGAATCCGTTTGGACGAGCGCAGATCCCAATCGGTGCGCATGGGGACGACCGCGGTGGCCAATCCATCGGCATGCGCACGTTCGACCAACGGTGCGTCCGGGACACCAACCAAGAGTGGCTCGTGATCGCGCGCGCGAAGCGCCCGCGTCAGGAGCATCACCTGGCGTTGTCCGCCGCGCCACGATGGGCCGGCGTCGAGATGGAGCGAGCGAAGGCGCACAAGAGTGAATATATGCCGCGCCGGACGAAACTTTCAGGCGCGTGGTGCGTATGTATTGAAAAGGGAGGTGTTCGATGATCCTCGCTGATGTCCGGCATCGTCTCACCCGCGACGACGCACAAGTCGCCTTGCGTCTGGTCGGCCGCGAGTCAGAGATGGCGTATGCATCCGCCGAAGCGGCGTTGCGCGATGCGGGAATCGACGTGCTATTAGACGACCCGCGGCTGCTCGACGCGCTGCTCGATCCCCATCCTGCGACGCGAACTGCGGGCCATCCGGCCATGCACGCCTCGGATCTCCTGTTCGTCTACGTGGTGGTGCGCCACGCGCTCCTTGCCGCCGAGCTCTCCGACCGCGTGGTGGCCGACTATATCTCCTCGCTGCTCGTCCATTTTGGACGGCGCGACCGCGCCTGGCGATTGGGCGACAACGACGACGCCACCTACGACACGCTCGTCGCCATTTCGGCCGACGTCGCAACCACGGACGCGCGCCGGAGCTTTCTCGCGCGCGTGCACCTGGGGAACCACGCGCTCTGGCTGAGTGGTGTATTCCCCGACTTCATCGCCTACCGTCGCGCTCGGCGCGGTGGCCCGGATCTGGAATACTACGAATCGCTGGGGCGTCGGGGTTTCGAGCTCGCGGCTGATCATCGGTTGGCGGCCGAGTATGGCGTCGTGTCGTTGTTCGCGGCGGTGGCCCAGCATTTCGCGCGGCTGCGGATCGCCCTGAATGGGATTAGCGATACGCTGCTGTTTCCGGACAACAGTTCGCCCGACCGTATTCTGCGCCAAGTCTCTAATACCGTGCGGTTGCGGGCGTCGGCATAGCCGCTCTGGTACGCCCCGTGCATTTTCGGGATTTCCGAATCACGGACCACCAGATAGACTACTTGCCATGCCAGAGCCCCGCCCCTTCGCGCACCCGATTCGTCAATGCGCGTGCGCGTGTCGGGCGGGATTCCGGGTTGCGCACGCGTGCTCGGCCAAAATGCGAAGCGCCGGCATCGGGGTCGGCCTCCGTGTGGGTGCTGGCGTTAGCTTCGGCATCGCACTCTCGGCGTACGGCGCGTCGCTAGGCGCGCAAGCCGCCAAGCCCGCTGCTGATGCCTCGGGCGCCACAGCGCCCGCGAAAGATAGCGTGGCCATGGTGACCTACGAGGACAGCATCACCCGTCCCGCGCTGTGCCAGGGGCAAACCATTTCGCGCGTAGACGTGCATCCGTTCCCGCCCTTCGAAAAAGGGTACGGTCCACCGTTCATCCAGCGGCTCGTCCGCATTGCGACCTCGGCGCATGCGATCACCAGAGAAAACGTCATCAAACGGTTTCTCCAGTTGCAACCGGGTGACAAATGCGACGAGCTGCGCCGGCGCGAGTCCGAGCGTATCCTACGGGCGCAGCCATTCATTGCGAGCGCCATTGTCTCCGTGCTTCCCGATACCGCAGGGACGGTGTCGATCGATGTCACGACGGTGGACGAAATCTCGCTCGTGGTCGACGGCAACTTGCGATCCAAGCTGCCATTCTTGAGCGCGGTCACGTTGGGTGAGGCTAACCTGGCGGGGGAGGGAATTTACGCCGTTGGCGGATGGCGCGATGGCGAGCATTTCCGCGATCTCTTCCACGGCCGCATTGTCGACTACCAATTTCTCGGCCGCCCGTATCAACTGCGGGTCGAAGGAACGCGCGCGTCGCTTGGCGGCGACTATCTGGCGCAGCTGAGCCATCCGTTCGTGACGGATCTGCAGCGACTCGCCTGGCGTGTCTCCAATGGCGAGGTCAAACGATATTTTGAATTTCGGCGCGTGGGTGCCCATGCAGCGGCGCTCTCCACATCGCGGCTGTTCAGCGATGCCGGCGCGGTGCACGCCTTTGGCCCGCCAGGGCACTTGCTGTTATTGGGTGCGTCGCTGTCACGCGAGCGTGAAAGTACGGGGCGAGATCCGGTGCAGATCATGAAGTCCGGACTGGTCTCCGACACCAGTACCGCGCTGGTCGATCGTTATGGCGAACATACGTCGAGTCGCGTCAACATCCTGGCGGGATTTCGCCGCGTGCAATTTTTGCCAGTCCAAGGATTCGACGCCGTCGAAGGGGTGCAAGATGTGCGGCGCGGCTTTCAGGTGAGCTACTTGTTTGGCCGAGGATTCCAAGTGACGGACGAAGATGAAAATGACTACTTCGTCTCAGGCGATATGTACTACGGCACAGGAAATCAGCATTCGTTTTTCGGCATCGAGACCTTGAGCGAGCGTCGCCGAAATCTCGAATTGCACGAATGGGACGGTGTGCTCGCGAGCGGACGCGCGGCCTGGTATCTCCAGCCCGATGACCGGCAAACAGCGATCACGAGCTTGGAGTTCAGCGGTGGATGGCGTGAACGTGTTCCGTTTCAGTTGACCTTTGGCGATTACACGGGCGGACTTCGCGGATACAGTCAATCGCAGTTCGGTGGTGGCCGCCGCATGGTGCTGCGATTGGAAGATCGCTATCGCATAGGGCGCCTGCGTCAGCTCGCGTCGTTTGCCGGTGCCGGATTCATCGACGCCGGACGGCTCTGGGCCGGCGACGTCCCGTTTGGTACCAATACCGGTGTCAAACTCTCCGCCGGTGTGAGTCTTCTGGCGGCGTTCCCACCAACGTCGCGCCGCACGTGGCGCATGGACCTCGCCATGCCGCTCAACGACCGCACGCATCGCAAATTGGAGCTCCGCTTTACGACCACCGATTTGACTCGCATCTTTTGGAACGAGCCCGACGACGTGCAAGCGGCGCGGGAGCGGTCGATTCCCAACTCGGTGTATAACTGGCCGTAGCGACGGCGTTCACTCGTGGGGGTGGGATGCGAGGTCGAGGCATTGCTCTGTGCGTTGTACTTGGTGCGCTCTCGCTCGTTGCCTGCGATCCCATGGCATACCGGGCAGCTGCGTTCGCGCCCAAACCAGGCGTCGCCACCGATAGTGCCAGGCAGTCGGCAGCGTTGTCGGCGATCGTTCGTGTCGTTGAGCGGCGAGGGTTAGCCGCAGGCACCGGGACGTGGGGCGACAGCAGTCGGTGCTTTTATCGTCGGTCTCTGACGCTCTGTGGGCGACAGAAGTCCGGCCAAATCCAACTCTCGTTTTTGGAAGGGATCGGAGCGATCCGGCTCAGCCCGTTCGCGACGAGTCTACGGCGAGAACTTGTGGATACACTTCGCACGGAGTTTGGACTGACCGTGGCGAGGGAGTGTAAGACGAGTCCTGTGTTATTTGGACTGTTTACTCGAGGCGATTGCGACATGTTTTTTGATCATAGTGAAGACATGTTCATGACCCATCCGAGTTAATGGGGTGAGTGGTCGAAGAAATGTTGTGAAACATAAAAACAGGCCGGCGCCATTGATGGCGCCGGCCTGTTTTTATGTTTGCTGCGACTCGTCGCGACCGACGAATGCGGAGTTTACGCCTTCATTGCTCTTCTTGAGATTGTCGAGCGCTAGTGCATGCAAGCAATCAGGCGCTAAATCCAAGCGAAATTGCTATAGAGGTCGAAACGCGGCTTGTCACGATGTTTCTGTTGATGTCACTTTGTGAAGCAATTCATTAATGCAAACTCAATTGTTTGCGGGTCTGAAAGGCGAATTTCCCGCAAATCTTCTCATTGTGTCTTGTTTTTGTCCGCTAGCGGTGTACACAATGGATGGCACGGTAATCAATATGTATCAGTCGCTGAAGTTTCAAAAATTGGTAAGGTCGCTGGCGTAGCAGGTCTAGCTATTGGCACCGCTGCCGACGCAGTCGGCGTTTCTCGTGGGGCAATTCCTCTGAGTAAGGCTGCTACGAATTTTGGTGTTGGTGGTGCGGCCATGCTCATTGGCGGCGAAGGTGGGGCTGCGATTGGAGCTGTCTACTTTGGTATTGATAGTTTCTTCCCTGGAGGATGGTCTGGATTTGGGAAATGGACGGGGAGCATTCTGCCAATGACCCCTGGTTATCTTTAATTGAGTGGATCGCTGGTTTTTATGCGGCATTCACGGGCATGTTGTTCGCGGGCCCGCCAATTGTCGGCTTTGATGGGATATCGTAAAGTAGCTGGAGACTTCGATTTCGCTGAACGGCACATCCGCCAGGTTACTTGAGATAATGTGGATATACCAATTCGCCTTTTATACTTTCTATCAACTCTTCGAGGCCGTGTCATTCGATTCTCCGAGTTGGTGGGTCTGGAAGTCTATGGCGGCAATTACTGTATTGGAAATCCTCGGGCTATTTTCAGTCTACTTGGCAGTTGGTGTTGTCCGTCATGTCCATTGGACCGCCAATGTGATGCCTTTCGTTGTGCTAATTTCTGTTGGCTTGGCAGTGGCGAACTATTATGCCTTTGATCATCGTGATCGCTGGAAATGGTATGCCCAAAAATTTAAGCGCTATTCCCGAAAGAGGATTTTGATCGGACGTCTTGCCGTTGCTGGTGTAACCTTGATTATCCTAAGCAGCGTAGTCCTAGGACTACGCCAGGATCAACAGATTCGAGAAGCTCAAATCCCTATGTCCGTGCATTGATGGTTGCCGTCGGGAGAGTTTTTTTTGTTCGCAATTATCGGAATTGTTTGTCCGAAAATCTGAGAGGCCGAAAACAAAGCGTTGCTGGATTCCATTGCCCATGCGTGGCCGTCTGGCACTTGTAATGACCCAGCGGTTTCTGCACAGGTTATGCGGCTAATCTAAATGCCTCAGCCGGGGTTTTCATCGCCAGCGCTTGGTGCGGACGACGGTGATTGTAGAACTGGATCCAGTCGGCCAGCACGCGGCTGGCATGCTGGAGGGTTTCGAAGCGATGCCGGTGAACGCATTGCTCTTTGATCGTGCGAATCACGCGCTCGACCAAACCATTCTGCTCAGGACAGTGGGGTGTGATGAATTCTTGCTGGAGCCCATACCCGCGCACCAGCGCCGTATAGCGGCGACTCGTAAAGACGAGCCCATTGTCTGAGCGAAGGAGAAACGGTGTTGGAACGCGTCCCAGCGTCCCGAATCGCGCGATCAGCGCGTGCTCCAGGGCGGCGGAGGCGGTCGTAGCTTTCCCACTGCGGGAGAGATGCCACCCCAATAATTCTCGGGTATGACAGTCGATCACGAGCGCCAGGGTGGCCCAGCCATCGCGTCCGGCCCAGACGCGGCACAGATCCGTGGCCCAGCGC
>Ga0105237_10007325_pt1 | contig 12098 bp, 13 predicted proteins | sample KBSC24metaG_FD_81520 | JGI IMG/M metagenome (GOLD analysis project Ga0105237, IMG submission 81520) | Corn rhizosphere microbial communities from Kellogg Biological Station, Michigan, USA - KBS C2-4 metaG | ecosystem: Host-associated > Plants > Roots > Rhizosphere > Soil | place: Michigan, USA...
ACTTACCGCCGGGAACATGGCGATCTGGAGGATCTCCAAGCATATCGAGGAGTTTCTGGACCGCTACTACAATCGACAGCGGCTGCATTCGGCGCTGGGATACTGGACGCCGGTTGAGTTCGAGCAGAAGTGCCAGACACAAAACTCCGAGGAGGGCTTCGACGCTCCGAAGATCAGTTTTTCCAGCAGGGGAAATCTATCGATCCGATGTCGGCTTCGGGAACCAGTGGGGGAACAAAACCTTTGATTCCCCACTCCCATCGTGTCGATGAGTTTCCAGCCGGGTATTCCTTGGCGAGTTGCTCTCCAGCAGAGCTCCCCTCCGCTTCCCCGGATCAGGACCGAAAGCCTGAGGTGGTAGGAGATTACAGCGAACGGGGAACTGAGTTCATTCTCCGTGTCTCACCTCAAGGGTTCACCCCATTGTTCGCGTTAATTCGCGGCCAACTCAAGCCACCGCCCCAAACCGCCAGCCTTTCCATACTCCAAAGCGGCCGGTTAGCCACCACCTCCGCCGCACCAACCCTGCAAGGATCAAAATAAATTCTTATTCGCGTTAATTAGCGTCCATCCGCGGCCAGGAATTTTCAAGCCGCCGCCCCAACCGCCAGCCTTTCCACGCTCAAAGCGGCGCCGAGTCCATCACGCCCTCAACAATATCCCGTGCTCGCTGCCCGTCGTTCGCTTCAATCCCTTCGCCGCGCTACTCTACCAGGAGCAAATAAATTTTCTTATTGGTGTTCATCCGTATCCATCCGTGGCTAACTCAAGCCGCCGCCCCAACCGCCAGCCTTTCCATGCTCCAAAGCGGCCGGTTAGCTACCGCCTCCTCCACACGCCCCAACCACAAAGTCATATCGTCAAACAGCGGCGTACCACAAGCGAACGTCTCCGCCGAGTCCATGACGCCCTCAACGATATCCCGTGCTCGCTGCCCGGCATTCGCTTCAATCGTCGAAACCAGCCGCCGCCACCCCCACTCTTCTCCGCCCGGGTTTTTCGTTTCGAGCAACCCGTCCGTATAGGCGACCAGCAGGTCTCCAGGATTCAACGACACCACACCCTCGCGATACGACGGCTGCCGCAATAATCCGATCACCGGACCACCCGATTCGAGCGGGATCGGTACATGATGACTCCCCCGCTTCCGAAGCACGAGAGGAGGTTCGTGACCGGCATTCACGTAATGAAGTTTGCCGCCGATCGGGTCGTATTGCGCCACGAACAAAGTCGCATAGCAATTGTCCGGACAAATTTCGTAGAACAATTCGTCGACTGTTTGCACTAGGTCCGTCAGGCTAGTGGTCTGTGACCGGCGCAGAGCACGCACAATACTGTGAAGAGAGGATGTGAGCAGGGCCGCCGGCAATCCTTTGCCCGAGACATCGCCTACCGCCAACCCCAGAGTTCCCTCGTCCATTTCAAAGTAATCCAAATAATCACCGCTCACGCCGCGAGCCGGCCGCCAGTCGCCGTAATAGTCCAACCCGGGAATAAACGGCCGCTCCGAAGGAAATATCCGGTTCTGCACTTCTTGTGCCACTTGCATTTCACTTTCCGCTTGGAGCAAGCCAAAATCCATCGCATCCATGGGCGCACCTCCGGTTTTTCTGGCCAGGCAAAGAAAACCATCCGTCCCCAGACCAAGCAAAACATTCGCGCCCACTTCCGCCAGCGTAGCGCTCTCTTCCCGGCCGAGAGCTTGGCGGCAGACATGTGCAATCCCACGTTCCCAGCGAATCAGAACTGGCTCCTTACGTCCCCTGAGGGCGCGTTCGATCGAGGTGCCTAGATTTACGCGGCGCGCCTGCACGTGAGAGTCCGCAGTGTCGCAGGCGATCTCGTATCCCTCGTCGGTTTTCGCAAACAGGAGTATTCGTTCGATTCGCACAGCGCGAGACAACCACTGCAGCGTGTCGCCGAGAAGGTTTACAAGAGAACTGATAGGTGTCACGTAGAAAGAGACGTCGCAACTATCCGAAAGGTCGCGGGATTAACAAAAATTTACACAGAAAATATCATTGAAAAGATTGCACATTGTGCCGAAATTGCACATCAACGCGCGCGCCGGTTTCATCGTCATCTATGGGCGGCGGGCTTACCCTCCGGGAACTCCCAAGTCTCCGGATTCGGCGGAGGCTTGAACTCATCGGTACTGAAAATTCGGAGTTCCTCACCCTCGCTGGACACTTGCAATTGAAGCGCCACATGAAACCGGGGGCCTTGGAAATACGAAACTCGGATCCGGTGAATTCCTCCGCTCAAAGTAACGTTCGCACTCTCGGTAACCGGCGGATGCTGTCCGTCGTCATCAACCACCAACTCATCGTCGATATACAGCTTAGAGCCATCGTCCGAAGTCAGCGCGAAACGATACAGACCTGGCTTAGGAATCCAAAACCTCCCGGTGTAGTCGATCGCGAACCACTCGAAACGTTTGCTAACGCCGGGAAATCCCCGCTGAAAATCTTGTGGAGGAATATTCAGCGACGTCGTATAAATCGTCCCCACCGATTTCATTTTTTCAAACTTCGGAAGCCGCGCCGTATTGTGACGGATATGGTACACGGTTCCCCGTAGGCCCGATGGAATCACAACCGTCGTTCCAAACGTGGGAATCCCGTCCGCGCCCACAGCAGCGTACGGACACACCAAAAACACTGCCAATAATGACGCGGCGGCGCGCATTGCGCAACTTTAGCACAGCGAAATCAGTCATTCTAAACAGGTGAAGCTCTCTCGCAGACACATCCTGACCGGCGCCGCCGCGCTGGCGTTCGGAAAGAAACTCAAAGTGATAGTGACCGGAGGTCACCCTGGAGATCCCGAATACGGCTGCGGAGGAACCATCGCCCGATACACCGACCAAGGCCACGAAGTAGTAATCCTGTACTTGAATCGAGGCGAGAAAAGCTGTCCCGAAACTCCGGAACAATCCGCCTCCAACGTCCGTGTAGCAGAAGCCAAAAAAGCGTGCGAGATTCTAAAGGCCCGCCCAATCTTCGCTCCACAATGCGACGCGCATGCCATCGTCGATCGCACGCACTACGACGAATTTAGAAGCATGATCGAAGCCGAGCGGCCCGACGTGCTCTTCACGCACTGGCCTATTGACGGCCACCCCGACCACCGCGCGATTTCGATGCTCTCCTACGACGCCTGGCTCCGAACCGGAAAGAAATTCGGCTTCTACTACTACGAAGTCTCCGACGGAGAAGACACCCTAATGTTCACTCCAACAGACTTCGTAAACATCACAGCCACCGAATCCCGCAAACGCGCCGCCTGCTACGCGCACGCCTCGCAAGCCCCAGACAAATTCTACGCACTACAAACCCAAATCACAAGATTTCGAGGAACCGAAAGCGGTCACATCCAAGCCGAAGCCTACATCCGCCACACCCAAAGTCCCGGAAGCCTGCTCCCATAGGCTGTTTTGTTTTATTCGCGTTCATCTGCGTTCATCTGCGTTCATCTGCGGCCCATCAAAACGGCGTCCCATGGAATTCCGTCCAAGGATTCGCCGGCAAATCCCGAAGCAAAGGCTTTTCCCAAGCGAACTCCGGGTGAGCCTTCAAATGATCCGCCGCCTTCACCTTCAATCCGCAAGCATGACCCAGCGCGGCTTCAAACGACATCTTGCCCGCGCCGTCCGCATCCGCGACCTTGTTCTGTACAGCTCCGGCAGTACCATACGGCGGTTGCCAAGGCATATCGCCGCGCGGCGATAGTTCGATATGGCCGCAAAGCGTGCGCTCACTCGGGTCGATCTTTCTCGCAAATGAATCGTAGTGGTCGCTTAGAAACTTCTTGCCGAACGCAATGTCAATCCTGCCCTTGTTCTCCTGAACAAGCTGTTCCGCGCGCACGCGCCGCGCGTTGGGCGATTGGCCCATGTCCTTCAAATCGAAAGTCGTCTCCTGCTTCGCCAATTTTGCATCCACGGGAAAGTTGCTCCCAACAAAATAGCCATCCTTGGTACGGCGCAGATTGACGTTCTTAAGACCCAGTTCCAGGTCGGCGATTTCGTGAGTCTTGCGGTCCGCCACCAGCCAGTTGTTGGCATACCCGCCATTATTTCCGTCCTTCATGAGGCGTGCAAAATCGTCAATCGAGTTGGAATACTGCATCGCCTTCCGCGCGCGAACAAATTCAGGAACGCCGTTCGGATCGAAGCCATGGAATCCTGCAATCGTCGTCTCAGTAATCACCATACCCGCGGAATTCACGCCGAAATCGTCGCCGCTATGGATCACTCCGGGCAGGCCGTCCATCAAAATGTGATTGCCCTTCGCCGGAACGATATCAAAAATGATCCGCCACCGCGCGCCATCCAGATAATTCGTCCAGTCATTGTGACCGATGACAATATTACCGTCCTTAGTGAAGCTCCCCGTCGCAATGAAAGCGCTGCAACGTTCGGCAACAGTCGTTTTCGCCGCGCTAGTCTGGCCGTGGTTTTTGTTGTACCAATCCGTGTAGTAGCCATTGAGCTCGAGGGCGCCGTTCATAACGACGACATCCCAGAGATCAAGTTTGACCCCCTTCGCCTTCAAACCCTGCACGATACCCTGGAGTTCTTCACGGTACTCCGCATCCACGTGCGGCCACAGAACCTTCTCGGCGGCTGTGCGGAAAAATTCGTAGCTCTTTCCCGTGTCGTGGGTAAGCTCGAGCTGAAGAACCTTTTGCAAGTCCTCGATTTCGGGAGCAAGCTGCCAACCATGCTGAAAGCCGATCTCGCGCGGAGTACCTTCGAGATGAACGTAGATCCACCCGTTCTGATCCGGCTTGCGAAAGGATTTTCCGCTCTGGCCCTCTCGAGATGCCGCAAATGCCGCGAGCAGGGCAACACTAGCCAACAGTAGTTTCAATCGGTCCTCCAGGAAACTTCAGTATAGTGAAAACCCACAGTGATAGGATGGGACATTCCCCGGATGATCAACACCGTACCTGACATCCTTGCCCGCATTGTGGACCATAAAGCTCTCGAACTGAAGCAGGCCGCCGCAGGACGAAGTGTGCTCGAAAGGCGTGCCGAAGAGCGGACCGCCGGGCGCAGGGACTTCGAGGCAAGCTTAAAATCGAAAACCGTAGCCGTAATTGCGGAGATCAAGAAAGCATCCCCCAGTAAAGGCTTGCTATGCGAGGACTTCAATCCACCTTTGATCGCCGCCCAATATGAAGCCGGCGGAGCGGCCGCGCTGTCGATTCTCACAGACTCCAAATTCTTCCAGGGAAGTCTCCGGGACCTCGAGGAAGCACGGGCAGGCGTAGCCCTCCCGGCTCTGCGCAAAGATTTCACCATAGACGAATTCCAGATAATCGAAGCCGCCGCGCACGGTGCCGACGCGATTCTCCTGATAGCAGCAATTCTGTCCCCGCCGCAATTGCAACATTTCCGTGAGTTAGCAGCTCACTATAAAATGGCCGCACTCGTGGAAGTCCATGACGAAGAAGAACTCGCGAAAGCAATAGATTCCGGAGCCGAAATCATCGGTGTAAACAACCGCAATCTGCGGACATTTGAAGTCACACTCGAAACCTCGCTACACCTCGCGGAAAAAATCCCCAGCTCGGTCCTGAAAATCAGTGAAAGCGGCTTTGAATCGCGCCAGCAGATCGATCGGCTACGCCAAGCCGGATTCCAAGCGTTCCTAATAGGCGAACACCTCATGAAAACCGGCAATCCGCGCGAAGCCCTAAGGAAGCTCACCGCATGATGGTGAAGATTTGCGGCATCACCACCTGGGAAGACGCCACCGCGGCCGTAGTAGCCGGCGCAACTGCGCTAGGCTTCAACTTCTACCCAAAAAGCCCGCGATACATCTCGCCCGAGAATGCAGCGCAGATCATCGAAACAATTCCGGACGGCGTTGTAAAGGTAGGAGTATTCGTAAATGAGCAACCGGCCAAAATGCAGGAAATCGCCACACTCAGCGGCATTGAAGTCCTCCAACTTCACGGCGACGAGACGCCCGAGTCGCTAACCTCATTCGGCGGGCGCATCTGGAAAGCGTTTTGCGTCAACGAGACTTGGAATCCGGACGCCCTCTACGATTGGCACACCGAAGCCGTCCTCCTCGACGGCCCCCACGCGGGATCAGGCCAACCGTTCGATTGGACCCGCGCGAAGGGAGTCGGCCGCAAAATTATCCTGGCCGGCGGGCTCGACGCCTCGAACGTCGCAACCGCCATCCGAACCGTAAGGCCATGGGGAGTAGACGCGTGCTCGCGGCTGGAATCATCCCCCGGCCGCAAAGACCACAAGAAAATGCAGCGCTTCATCGAAGCCGCTCTCTCGGAGAATTTATGATCGTTTCGCAACCGGACGCATCCGGTCACTTCGGCCCCTACGGCGGCCGCTACGTGCCGGAAGTTCTCATGGCGCCGTTGGAAGAACTGGAGAACGCGTACCTCGAGGTCAGCCACGACGCCGAGTTCCAGTCGGAATTAACAAACCTTCTGGAAAATTACGCCGGACGTCCGACCCCACTCTATTTCGCCAAGCGCCTCAGCCAAACCCTCGGAGGCGCCAAGCTCTACTTCAAGCGCGAGGATCTCCTCCACACAGGCGCGCACAAAATCAACAACGCGCTAGGGCAGACTCTACTCGCCAGGCGCATGGGCAAAAAGCGGGTCATCGCGGAGACAGGCGCGGGTCAACACGGAGTAGCCACCGCCACCGCCTGCGCGCTCCTCGGCCTCGATTGCGTAGTCTACATGGGCGAGGAAGACATGCGCCGCCAGCGCCTGAACGTCTTCCGCATGCGTCTGCTGGGAACCAGAGTCGTCGGCGTCGATGCAGGCAGCCGGACGCTCAAAGACGCAGTCAGCGAGGCAATGCGCGACTGGGTGACCAACGTCGCAACCACCTACTACGTGCTCGGCTCCGCGCTCGGTCCGCATCCCTATCCGATGATGGTGCGCGATTTCCACCGTGTCATCGGCGATGAGTCACGCCGCCAAATTCTAGCCGCGGAGAGCCGCCTTCCCGACCGCATCTACGCCTGCGTTGGAGGAGGCAGCAACGCGATCGGAATTTTCCACGCCTTCCTGAATGATGCCAACGTGCGTCTGATCGGAGTGGAAGCCGGCGGACGCAATGCCGAACTCGGCCAGCACGCGGCAAGATTTTCCGGAGGAAGCCCCGGAGTCCTGCACGGCGCGTTCAGCTACCTGCTTCAGGATGCAGATGGCCAGGTAGCGCTCACCCACTCCGTATCGGCCGGACTCGACTACGCCTCGGTAGGGCCGGAGCACTCCCTCCTCCACGATCAAAAGCGAGCGGAATATTTATCCGTGACCGATCAGGAAGCACTCAACGCAGCGCAGTTTCTGGCGCGCAATGAGGGACTGATCCCGGCACTGGAATCCGCCCACGCAGTAGCCGAAGCAATCCGCCGCGCACCCGAAGCCAAGGGCGAAGTGTTCATCGTGAATCTCTCCGGCCGAGGCGACAAAGACACCGACATCTACCGCGAAAACATCAAGGAACTCGACACGCCGGATGTTCATGACGCGCATTAATTCGCTATTTTCCAGGCTGCGCGAAGAAGGCGCTCCAGCACTAATCGCCTACATTACAGCCGGCGATCCGTCGCTCGATCGTACGCCCGCAATGGTAGCGGCGCTCGAACGAGGCGGCGTGGATCTGATCGAACTCGGAGTGCCGTTCTCCGATCCCATCGCCGACGGACCCGTAATCCAGCGAGCCTCCGAGCGCGCGCTAAAAGCCGGAACGACACTGCCTTCCGTTCTCGAAATCGCAGCGAAAATCCGTGAAACATCCCAAATTCCCCTACTCCTGTTCACGTACTTGAATCCAGTACTGCGCTACGGAATCGAAAAACTCGCCAAGCACGCAGCGGCGCACGGAATCGACGGCTGCCTGCTCACCGACCTAAGCGTCGAAGAAGCCGAAAAATATCTCAACGTCATGCGCGAAAACAATCTGGACACCGTGTTCCTCGCCGCGCCGACCAGCACCGAGCGCCGGATGAGGCTGGTCGCGCAGTACTCCACCGGGTTCATCTACCTGGTTTCACGAACCGGCGTAACGGGCGAACAAGCATCAGTATCCGATCTGGTAGGACCACTGGTGAAAGCCATGCGCGACGTCAGCAGCCTCCCGCTTGCAGTAGGATTTGGAATTGCTACCGCCGATCACGCGGAACAGGTGGGAGCCATAGCCGACGGAGTGGTGGTAGGCAGTGCCATCGTACGAGCAGTGGAAAAATACGGCGCGAGTTCCGAACTCGAGTCGAAACTCGAAGCACTGGCCCGCGAGCTGAAAAGCGGCCTCATGAAGGTGAAGAAAAAGTGAGCCTCGAAGCAGCAAAATCCCGGCTGGCGGAATGCCGGCTGAAGATCGACGACGTCGATCGCCGCATCCTCGAACTCTTGAACGAGCGGACGCGAATCGTGGAAGTGATCGGGCGAGTAAAGGAAGAAAATTCGCTACCTGTCTATGAACCAAGGCGCGAGGATGAAGTATTGCGGAACGTTTTGGAGCACAATCAAGGCCCCCTACCCCCCGAAGCAGTGAAGCGCATTTTTGAACGATTGATCGACGAGATGAGAACTCTGCAGAAAATGAGGATGCAAAAGTAATGCTGGTCGTAATGCAGGAAGGCGCATCTGAGAAGGAAATTCAGCAGGTCATCGACCGCCTCGTCGGATTGAATTTCACCGTCCATCGTTCCACCGGCGTAGTGCACACCGTACTCGGCGGCGTCGGCCCGGTGGACGACATCGATCCCGCCGAGTTCGAGGCGATGGATGGTGTGAAAGAATGCCATCGCATCGTCTCGGCATACAAACTGGCCAGCCGCAGTTTCCGTCCAGGCGGCACAATCGTAAAAATTAAGGACCTCGAGATCGGCGGCGAACGCGTCATCTCCATGGCCGGACCCTGCAGCATCGAAAGCGCCGAGCAGATCAATCGCGAGGCCGACCTCGTCGCCGAAGCAGGAGCACAAGTCATTCGCGGCGGCGCATTCAAGCCCCGCAGTTCGCCTTACAGCTTCCAGGGCATGGGTGAAGAAGGATTGAAGCTGATCCGCCAGGCGGCCGACCGCAACGGGCTGCTCGTCGTCAGCGAAGTAATGGACAAGGCCCAGCTTCACATGATGTGCGGATACGTCGACATTCTCCAGATCGGAGCGCGCAACATGCAGAACTTTACGCTGCTCACGGAAGTCGGCAAGGCCAGGAAACCGGTGCTGCTCAAGCGCGGAATCGCAGCCACCATCGAGGAACTGCTGCTCTCCGCCGAGTACATCATGTCCGGCGGCAACTACGAAGTAATCCTCTGCGAGCGAGGAATCCGGACGTTTGAAACATCCACACGCAACACCATGGACCTCTCCGCCATCCCGGTAGTCAAGAAGCTATCGCACCTGCCGATCGTCGCCGACCCCTCGCACGGCACCGGCAAACGTGAACACGTGCTCCCCATGGCCAGGGCGGCGGTTGCAGCGGGCGCCGACGGCCTCCTCGTCGAAGTCCACCACGATCCCGATCACGCCCTAAGCGACGGCGCACAGTCGCTGAGGCCGGAACAGTTTTCCGAACTGATGAAGCAACTACGCCTGATCGCCCAAGCTGTCGGCCGGACCGTCTGAAGGAAATGGAATCGATTAGCATCGTCGGCGTCGGTCTGATCGGAGGATCATTCGCACTGGCGCTAAGGAAAGCCGGATTCCAAGGGCGCATTCTCGGCGTTAGTTCAGAAGCCACCATTCAACAGGCGCTCGACCAAAATGTAATCGATGCCGGAGCAACTCTCGAAGAGGCGGCGGCGGAAACTAACGTACTATACCTCGCCCAACCAATCAGCGGAATCCTGAAAACGCTCGACGCTTTAGCCCGCTGCATCCGCTCAAAAACGTTCGTCACCGACGCCGGAAGCACCAAGAATAAAATTGTAACTACAGCGTCCGAAGTACTACGAAAAGGCCAGTTTTTGGGCGGTCACCCCATGGCAGGGAAAGCGCTCCGGGGGGTGGGAGCGGCCGATGCAGACCTGTTCGTTGGCAGGCCCTACGTCTTCACCCCCCTTCATCCGGAAGATCTCGAGACCCCACGGGCCCTTGCCTTTAGAGCCTGGATCGAACGCATCGGAGCAGTCCCTATCGTATTGAATCCGCAGGATCACGACCGGATCGTAGCGTTCACATCGCATGTTCCGCAGCTCGCATCCACGGCCCTGGCCGCGACTTTGGCGGCGGAACCCGGCTCCGAATTGTCGTTGCAGGTGTGCGGACCCGGCGCCGCCGACATGACCCGGCTGGCCCAAAGTTCCTTCGATCTCTGGCAGGACATTCTGGCGACCAACACCCCAGCCATCGACCGCGCTCTGGAGTTGTATATTGACAAACTACAAAAATTCCGCCAGAATCTAACAAACCAATACCTTAGCGATCAATTTGACAAAGCGTCAGCGTTGGCGAGCAAATTTCGCCGCTGACGAAAGATCCTGCGGGACAAGCGAGGATACAAGTTTGCGGCTACCTGCTCTAGCCACTGCATTGTACGACGATTTGCTACACCGCGAGGGTATAGGGAAGCTCACTTTAACGCGCCGCGCGGTTCCCATCTTCACCAGCGGAACGCCGGCCACGCATCTCTATTTCCTCGATTCCGGATTGGTCAAGATAGAGAAGGTGACCGAAGCCGGCAAAGAAATCCTCCTGGGAATCACCGCGCCCGGAGAGTTGTTCGGCGAGCAGGCACTCCTCGGTGAAGGAGCTTTCAGCGTTTCCGCCAAGGTGCTGGAGGGCGGCGTCGCGTACGCCATCCCAACGGAAATGTTCCAGGCGTTTTGCGAGCGGCGTCCGGAAGTATGGCGGCTGCTCATGCAGCACTTTCTCTTCAAGAAAGACGAGATGGAGCGAAAGATCGAGCACCTCTGCCAGAGTGACGTCCGCCACCGCCTGATTTATTATCTGGTGGAGTTAGCGCGTCTGCGCCCCGCCGATACAGGGGGCCACGTGATCCACATCTCCCAGAACGAGCTAGCCAGCCTGGTCGGAGCCACTCGTGAGACGACATCCACAACACTCAACGGCCTTTCAAGACAGGGGCTGATCGTGCTCGGCCACCGCCTGGTCATGATCCCCTGTCTCGAAAAACTCCGCGAAGCCGGCGACTCGCAGAAGTCAATGACGTCTACAGTCGGAACGGTGAGCGTACCGGTTCCTTAGCCTCCCTTGCTGCTACTTGAGAGATAGCTTTCTCCCTGTTGGGAGAGTTGGGCGAGAAACTGGGGGCGGCCATTCCGATCATTCAGGGTGTCGATCAGCACGCTCGAATCGAGCAGGCAGGTCACTTATCGTCTCGGCGTCGTTCCAGCTCCTCAAAACGCTGATTGTCGAGAGAGCGCATTTGCCGGACCCAGGCGTCGGCTCCCTGTGCCAACTCGGGATGGTCTTCGGACTTCCACGCCCCAGCTGCCTCACGCAGAATTTCGCGCTGGTGGCGAATCTTGATCTCGCGCTGAGCCAATTCAGTCAGGAACGCACTCCGCCCCCGTTTGCCGACTAGCTTGTCGATGTCGGCAACTACGTCAACAGGAAGGATGACGTGCGCTCTTCGATTCAAATTCTTCGACACACTCATAATGTGACATAACCATACGCTACCGGCGTTTCCGTACACCTTTTTCTAATCCGAGGGGAAGGACAACAAGCCCTGCAAACCCGGTCACAACAATCGTCCTTCTCGTAAACAGCAGAATCAAAACCAAATAACCTCAAAACCTCACCGCCGTCGAACCGAAATTGCCACCCCGTCTGCTATTTTCCAATCAGGAAAGGGATTTCCAAAAAGAATCCCGCCTAATTTTGAAGGGAAGAGAGGAATTAGCTATGACGGACGAACAGAGGGAAATAAACAGAATCAATGGAGCCATGGGTGGACCGAAAACCCCTGAGGGACGAGCCATCTGCGCCCAGAACGCGCGTCGACACTCGTTAACCGGGCAGAAAATTATCCTGAACACCGAAGAACAACCACTCTTCGACGCAATGACCACGGGCTACATGGACCTGCTCCAGCCGATCAACCTCGAAGAGGTAGACCTCGTCCGCGAAATC